>Ga0194126_10004055_pt1 | contig 22630 bp, 15 predicted proteins | sample TA2KigC150mmetaG_FD_148641 | JGI IMG/M metagenome (GOLD analysis project Ga0194126, IMG submission 148641) | Freshwater microbial communities from Lake Tanganyika, Tanzania - TA2015035 Kigoma Deep Cast 150m | ecosystem: Environmental > Aquatic > Freshwater > Lake | place: Tanzania: Lake... | reverse complement strand
ACGGGAGTTTCAGTCCTCCCCACCTTTGTTCACGTTAACAATCGAAAGTTCTCGATTGTCTTGTTAGCGTTATTCATGGCGTAGTGATTCAATTGGGTCAAGTCCAGCAGCTCTGTAGGCGGGGTAAATGCCAGAAGCTAGCCCTACAAAGACTGCCACTGAGATGGCAATAATTACGATGTCAGGTGACATTGGGGCTTTGACGGGGTACGGTCCAAGTTGTACGCCAGTAATCGCCCAGGTTCCCAGCGCAGCTATAGTAAGGCCGATTATCCCACCAGTCAGACTAAGCATTGAGGCCTCAACCAGGAACTGACGTAGAATATCCCGGCGTTTGGCACCCACGGCTTTTCGGATGCCGATTTCCCGTGTGCGTTCAGTCACTGAGACCAGCATTATGTTCATGATGCCGATGCCACCGACAAGGAGGGAAATAGCTCCAACACTGCCCAGGAATACCTGCATTATGCCGAGCACCTCACGCATACTGCTGAGTATTTCTTGCATATCGATGATGGTAAAATCGTCATCTTTTCCTTCTCTGATGTTATGGCGCTGCCGCAGGATAGAGGTAACCTCCTCTTTGGCGGCATCTATTTGGTCGGTGCTCACTGCTTTGACAGCGATAGTCTGGATGGGCCGCCCCCTAGCAGATGTCTCTCCCAGGAGTCTCGACTGCATTGTGGTCAGGGGGATGAGGACGAAATCATCTGCGGAGCCTATGAAGCCGCCTTTCTTTTCGAGGACACCGATAACCTCGAACTGGGTGCCGCTTACCCTGATGGTTTTACCTATAGGGTCTTCAGTGCCGAAAAGGTCCGTGGCTGTCTTGCTCCCAAGTACGGCGACTCTGGCTCCTCTCTTGACATCCTGCTCAGAAATGAACTCCCCTTCAGCTACGGGGTAGCTAATGATTTGTGCAATGTCGGGAGTGGCACCCATGATGTTAACGGTAGCATTTTCATTGCCATAGACGACCTTGGCCAGTTTTTCAGTCATGGGGGCAACCAAGGCTACAGATGGGGCACGGTTGGGATTAGCTAGAGCCTCGGCATCTTCGAGAGTGATACTGGCTGTGGCTCCAGAAATTCCTTGCGTCATGCTTGTTGCGCTGGTGATGTAGATGGCGTTAGCGCCCATGCTCTCAAAGATGCCAGTAATGTTGGCTTCATGCCCTCTGCCGAAGGACACCAGGAAGACGACGGCACTGACGCCGATTACGATGCCAAGTATGGTCAGGCTAGACCGCATCTTGTTAGTGTGTAGGACTTGCCATGAACTGATAATGCTTTCCCAGAGGTTCATCTTTTCCTCTCACTAACAATTTTACCATCTCTAAGATAAATCGTGCGCCGTGTGTAGGCAGCGATGTCCTCTTCGTGGGTGACGAGGACAATAGTGATACCCTGGCTATTGAGTCGCTGCAAAAGCAGCATAATGCCTTTGCTTGTCTGTGTATCCAGATTACCGGTGGGTTCATCACCTAGAATAAGGGATGGGTTGTTGACTAAGGCTCGGGCCATAGCTACCCGCTGCTGCTCGCCGCCGGAGATCTCAGTAGGGCGGTGGTGGGCACGATTGGCCATGCCCACTGATTCTAGGGCTTCAAAAGCACGCTGGCGTTTATTACTGGCACCACTATAGACTAGCGGTAACTCTACATTGGCTACGGCTGTGGTTCGTGGCAGCAGGTTGAAAGACTGAAAAACGAAGCCTATTTTCTTATTCCTTATCTCAGCCAGTTGGTCATCATTTAAACGGCTGACGTCTGTGCCATCTAGTTCGTATCTTCCTGAAGTTGGTCTGTCCAGACAGCCGATGAGATTCAGTAAGGTAGATTTTCCTGAGCCTGATGGTCCCATAATCGAGACCATCTCTCCTGTCTCGATGCAACAGGTTACTCCATCAAGGGCAGTAACCTCGACGTCTCCCAGCTTATAGATTTTTACTATGTTTTCCAGGTCAATCATTGCTGTTACAGGTAGCAAAGTAATGCTATATCATTTGAATCGCTGGTTGTTCTCAGAAGGATGTAGGCACTCGACTGCGGGTTGCCTCGACAATAATCCTTTCCCCTTCACTGAGCCCGGAGATTACCTCGCTGAATTGGTCGTTCTGAGCACCCAAGACAACCGGTCTTTTTTCAGTTGACACTTTCTTCTCATCTATCACCACTTCCACCCAGTAGTCTCCCGGAGAGCCTTTAATCGCTCTGTTAGGTACCATTATGATGTTTTTGTGTTCTTCGACTATAACATCAGCGGTGGCGGTTAAACCTCCTTTAAGCTCTATTTCAGTGGGTTCCAGGAAAATAGTAACTGGGAACTCGACGACGCCGGTTTCCCTTGTGCCAAAAGGTGAGATGAAGGTTACCTTGCCTTTCAGCTCTACATCGGGCAGGGCATCCACGATTACAATAGCTTTCTGGCCCACTTTGACTTTGTAAATATCTATCTCATCCACTACCCCATCCATCTCAACTGTGCTGGTGTCAACCAGGTGAACGGCGGTCTTGGACGAATAGTCGAAAGAGGAAAGCTGGTCATTTTCCTTCACGCCGATATCAACTACGGTGCCATCGAAAGGCGCCAGGATTTCTGTTTTCATGAGCTCTTCCTTATACCGCTTCAGGTCTCCTTCGGCGATTTGCAGATTGAGGTTATAAGTCCTCAAAGCTTTCAGGTTGAGGCCGCCCCTGAAAATCAGTTCATTGTCCTCGAGTATTGTCTGGCTCATTTCCACATCATGCTGAGCCATGCGCAGCAGTGTGGTCAGCTCCAGTGCGTCACAACTCTCCTCCTTTTTACACGCTTGTATCTTTTGTAGAGTTTCTTCAACCTGCCTCAGCCAAGCGAGGGAAGTTGAGGTATCAGGGTAGGGCAGTGGCATCAATCCGGTTGACGTCTCTGCACTTTGTCCTGCTTGTTGTTGACAGCACTCGCCGATTCTTTGTGATACTCTTATCCTGCCACTCAGGCTTTTGACCAGCTGATGAGTTTCATTCAACTTGTATTGGGCGGTATTCAATTTAGCCTTACCATCCTCGTAGCTACCCTGCTCAATAAGCGTTTGTATTTCGGCCAATCTTGCCAGGTCTTGTTCTAGGAGCTTGATGGCCTTAGAGATATCAGGATAGTTGTCGACCGGTGCACCTAGGAACTCATCATATCCCTGCAAAGACATAGCTATTTCCGGAACATTGAACATTTTGTAACTTGCTTCAAGGTCATGCTTAGCAAGACGTAGTTCAGCTGCAGCCTCTTGATATTTGCCTTGCTCGAGGAATTTTTGTGCTCGCCCTAGTTCCTCTTGAGCCTGTTCCACACGAAGGACAGTGCTGGTATCAGGATACATTTTTGGGTAGCCCATTACCGCCGGGTGTATCTTTTCCACCAGTTCATTCATAGCTAATTCTACATTATACTGGGCTGAGGCTATGGCTAGCTTTTGAGTCGTGTCATCCAGCTTGGCTAATAGTGTACCCTCTGTGACTCTTTGCCCCTTGGCAACGAATATTTGTTTCACTGTGCCTGGAGTGCCAAAGCGTAACTTGACCTCGTGGGGCATGTCCAGAGTGCCGTCAGCCGGGACGGTAATAATGATATCGCCCCGCTGCACCTCCACTACCTGCGGGCTTTCCTGGGAATTACCGCGGCAACCGGCAAGACCCAGTGTCGAGATGACCAGCAAAATGGTAACCGCTAAGACAAGTATATTCTTCATTTAAGCTCACTCCCTGTCTCCTGTAGTTCGGTTTGAGTTGATTCCCGGTTTAGCCCGGCTTCGTTGCGTTGCCGCTGCCAGCGCTCCAGCAGCAACGGCATTTCCTGTTCGAAAAAGGCATAGAAATCATGAATTTCCTCAAGGCGGTTCTTAGTCTGGGCATCCAGGCCTGCCATCAGCTCCAGCCCTCTCTCAGCCAGACGGCGCATAACTGTGAGGTGGGCTATTCTATTTCTCATCAGCTCAAACCAGGCGCCGGGCTTGATGCGGTAGTAGATGATACGGTCTCCCGGGACGCCCATCCGTTCCACCAGTCCAGCCTGAATAAGCAGCCGCGCCATAGAACTGATGGATCCCTTGCTGCCCCCGATAGCTGCGCAAAGCTCGGCAGACGACTGGTGCGGCGGATCGCATATTAACAGCCACCCTAGCATGCGCCCTGCCATACGGGGCAAGGCCATGTCTTCGAAGATTATACCCACATCTTCAACCAGCCGTTTTAGCATTATCTGGCGTTCAGTTTCATCCACCGTTGTCTCCAGCATGACAGAATCAACTTTACCAGCTTTTGTAAGTTCTGTCAATACTGAAAGTATGAAACTTTTGAAATTTAGCACTTAAACGGCACGGTGAGATTTCCAGTTACTGGCAGATGATAGAGGGTGGGCATTAGTATATCACAAACTGAGACCGCAGCATTAAGCTCTGTGCTTGCCCCGCACATCGGGGGACACTGTTATGCTTGAGATTACCAGCCACCAGTAGGGTTCGCATGAAGTGTGCTATACTGAATAAAAAGCTAAAATGAAAATTAAAAAGCTGATCCCGTCTTTTATCTCAGAAGTCAAGGGGTTCCTTGATGAGGAGGAGGGGATGAGGTTATTCGAATTAGCCTCAGAGGCGTGTGCGCTTGGGCCATGTCTTGAGATTGGAAGCTTTTGCGGAAAATCCACAGTCTATCTTGGCATAGCCTGCAAGAGACAGGGGCGAACGCTTTTTACTATTGACCACCATCGAGGTTCTGAAGAGCAGCAACCGGGGCAAACATACTTTGATTCTGACCTTTTAGATAGCAGAACCGGTCTAATTGATAGTTTCCCGTGCTTTAGAGATACAATACAAAAAGCCGGGTTAGAAGAAGTTGTTGTGCCTATGATTACCAAATCACACGTGGCAGCTCGAGATTGGGCTACTCCCCTGGGCTTGGTTTTCATAGATGGTGGCCATAGCTATGAAACAGTTATGGCAGATTATCAGTGCTGGCATCCCCATCTGCTTCCTGGCGGGTTCCTCGTCTTCCACGATATCTTTTTAGACCCGTCTAAGGGCGGTCAAGCTCCTTACGAGGTCTATAAGCAAGTGCTAGCCTCAGGGTTATTTGAGGCATTACCAATGACCAATACACTCGGGGTGCTACGGCGTCATCTGCCCATGGTGGTCAAGAAGCAGGCTTGTCGGAGACATAGGTCTGAGCATATCAGCTGCTAGCACCACTGCTGCTGATGTCCATGTTGGCTTTTCTTCTGGCCAGATCTCTTTCTTTGGCAGTGCCATGCCATACCAGTAAGCACCGTCATCATCACGCATCTGGTGAATCCAGTTGAAGACAGTAGCTGAGTGTTCATATTCACCGTGAACTGCCAGGGCAATGGCTAGCTCACTCGTCTCTGCAGCGGTGACCCATTCCTGTTCTAAACTACAGAGTGAGCCCAGACCGTCGATAACAAATTTATCCCAACCACTGAACAGGCGCTGCCTTGCCTCGTTACCGTTGATAACACAGCACATTGCTGGATAATACCAGTCCATGGCAAATGTAGATTTGTTTTCTTGGGGTGAATCAAACAGGCATGGCATTCTTTGAATTGCTTTTGCCAGAGTGACATTTGCCTCTCTCCAGTCAGTTCTTTCTTCCCCTAAAACTGAAGCAACAGAAAGCGCGCTCTTGATGCTCAAGTAGGTCGAACTACAACTGCTTATCAATGCGTTCGGGTAGATAATGCCGGCACTGTCTCTAGCCCAGTAGATTTCACCGTTAGGCCCTCTCATGTTTAATGCAAAGTCGATTGCAGTCCGGACAGTGGGCCACATTTTTTTGAGAAAAGAAGAGTCACCGGTTGTCAGGTAATGGTGCCAGACTCCTACTGCGATATAAGAAATGACATGTGAGAGTTTGGATGTATCCAGTGGTTGTCCGTCTTTGTATGAAGCATACCAGCTCCCGTCCTCCAGTTGAATGGCGGCGAGCCAGTTATAGGCACGTTCGGCTTCGGCATGACAATTGCCGATATCTATCGCCATAGCATTTTCAACGTGAGTCCACGGGTCTGTAATACCTCCTTGAAGCCAGGGGATTGAACCGTCTGTCTGTTGCATGGCAACGATGGAATTGACTGTGGGGTCAAGGTATTTTTTCGAGATGAAATCATCATAGAGCTTCAGTTTCATTTTGAACCGCTCCTTAGGCAAATATCTCATCGTGCTTCAAAATCATTTTGGTACTCGATAGCTTCCCTGTAGACGTCGGCTGTTTCTTTAGCGGTGTTTTTCCAGTTAAACATGTCCATTACTCGTCTACGTCCTATTTCACCGAGGTGCCTACGCCTGTCCGGATTATCCAGCAGGCCGGCAATTGCCTCGACCAGCGCTCTGGTATCGGCTGGAGATACCAGTATGCCGGCATCGCCGACAATCTCAGGTAGAGCTCCAGCGGTCGTTGAAATTACGGGAGTGCTACAGCACATAGCTTCAGCAGCCGGTAGCCCAAAGCCTTCGTAAACGGATGGCACAACTACCATTGTGGCCAGCGAATATTGGTTAACAAGCTCGGCTGTATCTATCTGCCCAACATGGGTAACACAATCATCAATGCCTAAACAGTCAACCAGTCCTTGCGTGTAGCCATTTTTCATTGGCTTTCCCACTATCACAAGCTCTATCTTCCGTTCTGAGCGCAAAGCAGCAACGGCTTCCAGCAAATATTTCAATCCCTTCAGAGGAGTATCTCCGCTGTTTATCACGAGCAGGCGGTTTTCTGAGCGTCCAACTTCAGGAACCCGAGTGAAGACGGAGCTATCAACTCCATCGTAAATAACTCGGAGGCTATCTTTTGGCAACTTGAAAATGTCGATGATCTGACGATAGGAATTCTGTGAACCGGTAATAAAATGTGAAAGCTTCTTGGCAACGTTAAGTTGCATATTGGCGAACGAATACCATCTCCTGATGCCCATTTCTTGCCATAATGACCTAGCTGCTTTGATGGCTAAGTCTCGATCGATGGTAATAGGATGATGAATGGTTGTTACCACGGGGATACCGAGCTCCTTTATTTTCAGGATGCTGTATGACAGACTTTGATTGTCGTGAATAACATCATATTTTTTATACCGATTATTGCTGTGCAGGAAACTGTAGGCGCGCATGCCGAAAGTCAATGGCTCGGTGAGAAACCCACAACAGACGCCGAGCCATTCAATGAAATTGGGCAGCGAATTCACTTTTCGAGGATTTATAAGGAAGCGTTGCCTTTCCGGCAGAGAGTATAGATCGAGGCTGGGCAGCTTAATGAGCTTTATCCCATTATCCAGCTCTGGATATGGCGGTCCTGATATTACTTCAACATCGTGGCCGAGCTCGCGAAGGGAACGGCTTAAGTAGCGGATATAAATACCTTGCCCGCCGGAATAGCGATAGCATCTATAACTAAGCAAACATATACGCACTTGATAATCCGCCCAAACGTCAGGTACTTAGACCAAAAAGCACAAAAGCCCCGAACCATTTTACCTTTGTTTAATAGATATATCAATAGGTTTAGTAGGAAATAGCGGGCGAAAAATTTTTTTAGGGATTCAAATAAGCATAACTATCCAGTGCGATTTGAGTATTTCTGGCATTCGATTGCCTCAGCGTAGACATCGACAGTGCGCTGGGCTGTATTTCGCCAGTTAAACATTTGCACGATCCTTTTGCGCCCAATTCTGCTGAGATGGTTACGTTTATTCGGGCTAACCACAAGTGCCGAAATCGCTTCTGCTAAAGCCTTTGTGTCAGCAGAAGGCACCAGTATTCCGGCATCTCCTACTACCTCAGGCAAAGCCCCGGCAGTTGTGGAGACTACTGGAACTCCGCAAGCCATGGCCTCAGCAGCGGGTAAGCCGAAACCCTCGTATATTGATGGAATGACTACAACGCTAGCTAACCTGTACTGGTTTACAAGTTCATCAGTATCTATCTCATCAATAAACTTTACATAATCTCTTATACCAAGATTACTAATAAGTTTCTGTGTTGTGATATTATCTGTTTCTTTTGCCACCACTATTAGTTCAAGATTGTGCTTCTGCCGCAATATTGCCAATGCTTCCAGCATGTATCTCAGCCCTTTAACAGCCGTGTCTCTGCTTATTACTACCAGGAGCCTGTTTCCTAGGCGGTTCACCTTAGGAGAAGGGCTGAAAATATCGGTGTCAATCCCATTGTATATCACCCGCAGTTTGTCTTCAGATATTCCGAAAGTATCAGTGATGTGTCGGCTGGCAGTCTGAGAAACTGTAATGATATGGGGAAGCTTGCGAGCGACTTTAATTTGCATGTTGATAAAGGAAAACCACCTTCTCAGCCCCAGCTTATCTTTCAAGGATGTTGCTGACTTAACGGCTAAATCACGGTCAATGGTTACAGGATGATGAATAGTCTCAACGACCGGGTACCCGAGTTCCTGGATCTTGAGTACACCATATGCGAGGGTTTGATTGTCATGAACAATGTCGTATTTGTTGTTTTCACTATTACGTATTAAATCATACGCTCGCATGCCAAAGGCCAGGGGTTCTGAAAAGTAACCGCTTATGGTACCGAGCCATTCGGCCAAACTGGGGAACGTATTCAATTTACGTGGATCTATGAATAATCGCTGGACGGATGACATTGAATACAGGTCGAGGCTCGGCAATTTAATCAGCCTTATCCCGTCGTCCAAATCCGGATATGGTGGCCCTGATACCACATCAACCTCGTGACCGAGGTCACGGAGGGAACGGCTCAGGTAGCGAAGGTAAATACCCTGTCCGCCGGAATAGCGATAGCTTCGGTAGCTAATCAAGCAGACACGCATTCAACTCGCCATCCCTTTGTTAAATCACTCAGCATTGAATACTAAGAGGCAGACAACATTTTACCTTTGCCTGCCCCGTTTATCAATGTGAAGATATTTGGTGAGAGGACAACTCTGTTGCTGAGTAACAATACAGGCTTTCGTTCACTGTAGGCAGTTATAACTAGTTATAACTTGTGACTTGGTCCAATGGGGTTAAATGCTTTACAAGTTGAGCAAGGCAGTCTGCTGTGCCGCGGGATGTGGCCTCCTACCGTACTACGGTTAAAGCGCGCCGCACCTCTCTGCTTAGCTGCTCGGCATCAAAAGGCTTGTCAATATGGGCAACTTTAGTCTCCGAGAGGAACTTCTCTGTATCTGCGCCCATAATATCGCCGGTGATGAAGACTACTCTCCGGGCTAATGATTTAGCTATCTTTTGAATACGCCTGTATAATTCCACGCCATCCATGGCCGGCATCTTGATATCTATCAGGACGAGGTTGTATCTCTTGCCTTCAATTTTCTTCAAGGCATCACCAGCGTTATCTACGGTCTCTACCTCGTAACCCTCCCCAGCTAGCACCCGTTTCACAAAGTCCCTAATCACTTGTTCATCATCCACCACCAGTATCCTGGCTTTGGCCACCTTCTCAGGCTCTTCAACAACTGCCTCACTCGGCTTCGGCGGTTCGGCTTCGGCGACTACAGGCAGCTCAACTGTAAAGGTAGCCCCCTTGCCCGGCTTGCTTTCAGCATATATCTTTCCCTTATGTTCGGTTATTATGCCGTAACACAGGCTCAAGCCCAGCCCGGTGCCCTGGCCCACCTCTCTGGTGGTGAAGAAGGGGTCGAATATCCTATCTATGATTTCTGGTTTTATTCCCGGGCCATTGTCCTGGCAGCATATCTTTATGGTGTTATCGCTCTTCTCCGTGGTTATGGCTAGCTTGCCCTTGCCGTGAGCTAGCTTCATCTCCGTCTCGGCGTTGACGATTAAGTTGAGCAGCACCTGCTGTATTTGACCGGGGTCAGCCACGGTTTCGAGCAAATCAGGAGCGAGCTGGGTGGTAACCTTAATGTTGTTGACCCTCAGGTGATAAGCTCGCAGTGCCAGGGTGCTTTCTATGAGCTCGTTAATATCAACATATCTTCGCTCCGGCTTGGTCTGGCGAGAGAAGGTCAGCAGCCTCTTCACGATGCCGGCCACCCGCTGAGCGCCCTCATTCATAGCTACCAAATCTTTCCTGATGTCTGGTGGGACATCCTTTCGGTCCATAAGCAACTGGGCATAGCCAATGACGCCGGTGAGCGGGTTATTTATCTCGTGGGCAACGCCGGCTGCCATCTCGCCCACAGAGGCTAAACGGCTTGTCACCTGAGCCTTTAGCTCCAGTTGTTTTCTCTCCTCTTCAGCCTTCTTGCGCTCGGTAATATCACGACCAACTCCCCGAAAACCGATAATTTCTCCTGTCTGGCTGTGCAAAAGAGAAACCGAGGCCTCGACGAATCCCACGTTCCCATCCTTTCTAATGATTTTCCAGGGAAAGCCTATATTTGGCTCGCCCGTTCTGTAGACATCATTAAAGATTTGAAATACGTGCTTGATATCCTCTTCAGCTGTGAAGCCTCGATAATTCATCCCCAGCAGCTCTTCTCTGGAATAGCTCAGGTTGCGACACGTAGAATCATTGACGAAGGTCAAGTTGCCGGTAAGGTCTACCTCAAAATAGCTATCGGCTATTTCTGCTAGTATAGTCCGGTATTTTTCCTCGGATTGCCGCAGCATCTCCTCAGCCAGCTTGCGCTCGGTGATGTCTTTAACCAGTGCAAAGTAACTTATTACGTTCCCCTCCTTATCTTTTATCCCGGCGGGGCTCACAATCACTGGAAAGCGCTGCCCATTTTTTCTCATGAAAGTCAATTCGACATCTGCGAAGTCGCCTGCAAGAGTATTCCGGAAAGCCCTATCTATTTCTTCGTATTGTTCTGGTGGCCAATAGGGGTGGGGTGGCCCGGCTCCGATAAGCTCCTCTCTTAAAAAGCCAGTCATCTCACACAGGGCGGGGTTAACATCGATGTGAACGCCGCGGTTATCCAGTACAGAGACACCGTCTCTCGCCGAAGTGATGAGGCTTTGTGAGAACTCCTTTGCCTCCCGCAGTGTCTCCTCCGCTCGCTTGCGCTCGGTGATGTCCATAACGGCGGTTCTACATTGGTTTATGTTCCCATCCTTTTCTGGCATGGCCATGCTTATCAGTTGAGCAGGGAATAGGGTGCCATCGGCTTTCAGCATCTTGAGCTCGCAGCTACTTTTGGTGCCGGTTTTGAGCGATTCCCTGTAGTGGAAGTAGAACGCATCCTGAGAATCTGGCGAAATAGACGAAGTGAATTGAGTCCCTATCAATCTATGTTTTTCACTCCCCAGTAGCTCACTGCCGGCAAGATTCACATCTACTATAATTCCATTCCTATCAAGAGTGAAATACCCGGCTGGTGCGAAATCATACAGATTCAGATACTTATCCCGTGCCTCCTGCAGTTCAAGTTGAGTTCGGCGAAGCTCCTCATTCTGCAATTCCAGTTCAATCTGGTATACGTTGAGCTCCTGAATTAGCTTCTGAATATCAGCAGGCACCATGGTTCGAATAGCCTGAGGGTCTTCAGTCAGCATTTTTTCTGCTCGTTTGCGTAGTTCCTCGGCTCTTGCTTTGTCTTTTTTCTTCGCCATTTTACCCCCTGTCCAGACAGAGTGTCTTACGATGTTTTACTGAAAAACTTCTAGCCTTGTGAAACCCCCTTTTTATGCTGCTTTTGTTCTGTGATGTCTTCCATGGCAAGTAATATCAGTGGCTCCTGCCCGCTAACCGCCACGACTCGGCGTGCATTGAGCAATATCGTCTTGTGCCCGACAGTGGGGAAAGAGTGGTCAACTTCATAGTCATTGAAGTGGGTGTTCTCAGGCAAGATATTTTCCAGAAGCTCCCTTAGCTTGGGGATATCCCATTGTCGGTTACCTATATCGTAGATGAGCTTTTTCCCTGTGTCCTCTTTGCTGACCTGGAACATATTATAGAAGGCATTGTTTGCCGAGATAATCCGAAGGTCTCCGCTTAACACTATCAGCGGCTCACGCACCGTATTTACGAGGCTCTCGGCAACCTCCTGGGCGGCTTTGGCTGCGGCAACCTCCTGGGCGGCTTTTTTCTCTTGAGTGATATCTATGAAATTCAACACGAGACCTTGAATGACATGTCTCGCAGTGCGATAGGGCAAAATGCGCAGCGTAAATGAGCGTGTGTCCTTGGTTTGCACTTCTATTGACTTCGGGACCAGGCTATCAAGCACCTTATTCAAATCTTCATCAAGTTTATCGTATAATAGGTTCGACGTTACGTGGTGGATGGGCCGGCCGATATCAGATTCTATAAGATTGAATATGGCGGTTGTTGCCGGGGTAAAACGCCTGATGTGCAGGTTCTCATCCAGGAATATGGTTGCGATTTGTGTGCTATTTAGCAGGTTCTTCAAATCATCAGACGTCTTGAACAATTCATCAATTTTCTCCTGATGCTCTGCGTTTACCGTCATCAATTCCTCGTTAACCGATTGCAATTCCTCTCTGGATGTCTCTAGCTCCTCGTTGGCACTCTGCAATTCTTCGTTGGTGGACTGCAATTCCTCATTGGCTGATTTCAGTTCTTCATTGGATGTTTCCATCTCTTCCCGGGTGGTATAGAGGGTTTCTTTGCTCAATGCCAGTTCCTGCTCCAGTTCCGCAACACGCTTATAGCTCCTTGTTGACCGAGCGCGCTTCGTTTTGGTTGATGCTACCGGCTCATCTGAAGTCACAGTTTGGAACATGACGCTACATAACTTTTGCGTTCCCGCCAAGCCAGCGATTGGGCTTACTTTCAGGTCAACTAACTGGATATTGTCATCCTGCTTCACTTCAATCTTAGAGCGGCTAGTCTCTTGGTCTTTAAGGAACACCGTACGAAGAGCCGACGCCAGTTCCATCCTTAGACCTTCTCGAGCCATATCCAGGATGTTCATTTTAAGCGGTCCGGTTGGAAGTTCCAGGTACTTGCCGGTTTGGCCATGAACGTAGAGCACATCGTAGCTTTGGTCGACGACAACACATGCCGGGGTGTATTTCTGCAGAAGTATTTTGTTGACTATTTCCGCAATGTTGAATGGCTTGGCCGTATCGCCTTTCGGCTCGCCGCCTGCCTCTGCGGGCTCTCTCTGAAAAGCTATAGGGCCAATTTGCATCTGCTGCTTCTTTAGAAGAGGCACTTCCCTGCGTTGGTAAATCCTCCATCTTTTATCAAGAGCCGAGAAGAGGTCTGAGTGTTTTCCTACGGTCTCAGCAGAGCCCAGGAAGAGGATTCCATCTTTGCTTAGGGCGTAGTATAGAAGATGCACTAGCCTCGCCTGCAAATCGCTGTTCAGGTATATCAGCAGATTGCGGCAGCAAATCAAATCTACCTTTGAGAAGGGAGGGTCCTTGATGATGTCTTGAGCAGCTAAGATCATCCTTTCTCTGACTTCTCTTTTAATAGTATATGTATCCTCAGTCTGTATAAAGAAGCGGCGTAAACGTTCCGGCGACACATCAGCACTAATCCCAACCGGGTAAACGCCACTACGGGCTCTGCCAATGGCAGCATCATCTATGTCTGTAGCAAAGACCTGTATATCAATGCCTTGATTCAGTTCACCCAGACACTCTATGGCAATCATGGTTATAGAGTATGCCTCCTCGCCGGTGGCACAACCGGGAACCCATATTCGGAGCGGTGATGTTGAGGCCCTCTGGGAAATCAAGGTTTTCACATGGCTCTTAAGAGCCACAAAAGCTTCTTTGTCCCGGAAAAACCCGGTAACGCTGATTAGTAAATCTTTAAAGAGAGCTTGCGCTTCCGCCGGGTGCTGCTCCAGAAAGCTAGCATAGCCTGCAATATTGTCTATCTGGTTAACGATCATTCGCCTCTCTATCCGCCGGCTTACCGTTGCTGGTTTGTATTGGGAGAAGTCATGCCTGGTGTGCTGCCGCAATAGCAAGAAGACCTTTCCTAAATAATCGGGGCGTGTGACTGTAGCTGTTGGACGTTCTTCAATAAATTCCTTTTTAGAGTATCCGGCAAGCGAAACCAACCGAGCCGGCATTTCTGACGGGCGCAAAACAAAGTCGGCCAGACCGCCATCTATCGCTTGTCTCGGCATCCCATCATACTTGGCTGAACTGGGCTCCTGCACCATAGCCAGACCACCTTCACCCTTTATTGCTCTTAAGCCCAGGGTGCCGTCCGTTCCAGTTCCAGAGAGAATGATGCCAATAGCCGCTATCCCCCTATCTTGAGCCAGTGCCCGCAGAAAGAAATCAATGGGGAGTCTTAAGCCATGTGGTTCTGATATTTCCAACAAAATCAATTTACCGTGTAATATGCCCATGCTCTTGTTTGGCGGAATGACGTATGCATTGTTAGGTTTGACTCCCATTCCATCTTTTACCTGATGGACAGGTATATCCGCACATTTCTTCAAGAGTTCAGGCAGTATGCTGACGTGGGACGGGTCTAAATGTGATACCACGACAAATCCCATACCGGTGTCTGACGGCATATTAGTAAACAGTTCCTGCAAAGCCTCCAGCCCACCAGCAGAAGACCCTATACCAACGATAGGAAAACCGGTTTTCCCTTTCTGGCTGGGAGAAGTAGTTTTTCTGACCGGTTCAGTTGTAGGGGATTCCTCTGTTTTACTAGAGGCCTGCTTGGTTTTTGGCTTCGCCCTATCTTTTTTTATCGCCATTATAAAATCACCTCCTCATACTTGTTCCACAAGCACGTTACCTGAATCCCGTCTCAAACTGAAAAGGGCACTAATTAACACTATCGTGTGAATATACACACTACAGCTATTTTAGTGCCCTTATTTCATCCCCACATCTCCTTAAACTTGTACTAAGAGGGAGAAATATTCAATTCATTTCATATACGTATGCTATGTCCAGTGTACCCCCCCCATATTTTGTCAATCATTGCCAAAAGACTACAGCTAACCTACGTGTAGAATACAATCATGCCCAACATTATCGGAATTAACTTAACGCTAAAAGGCGTAGCGGGTAACAAAATGGACTTTTGTTACTTGTTAAAAACATGTGTACTGTGCTTATTCGCCTAAAAGCTGCAGGATGATTTCTCTGGCTCTGGGGCGATTGTCAAAGTCTATTACTACAATCTGCTGCCAGGTTCCGAGCATCAATTTCTTATTTGCAAAAGGCACTACCAGTGATGGGCCTTGGAGTGAGGCTCTCACGTGAGAGTGTCCATTACCGTCTCCCCATCTGCGGTCATGCTGGTAGGGTAGGTTCAAAGGTACATTCCGATCCCACATGTCCTTGAAATCGCTAATCAGTCCATTCTCGTATTCTATGGTTGTTACACCAGCAGTTGACCCGGAGATGAAGATGGTTGCTATGCCGTTATTTATACCGAAATTACTGATTTCCCTGGCTATTTCAGCGGTTATATCTATCAGGTCGCAATTCCCTTGGGTGCTGAGGCGGATGGTTTTGCTTATCACCGTCATATTTTCACCTCCTCCAAGATAACTTCATCCAGGTTGAAAACAGGCCCATTACGGCACACCTGTTTCATGCCATATTTGGTTCTTATGCTGCAGCCGAAGCAAGCCCCTATGCCACAGCCCAACCGTACTTCTAGTGAGACCTGGACTGGTTTCTTATTTCGCCATTGTTGCCTTTCGCCAGCTATTGTTTTGTACATGGCTAATGGCCCACAGGCGTAGATTTGGTCTGCCCAATTAACATATCTGGATAGGATGTCGGTCACCCTGCCCTTTTCGCCATAGCTGCCATCTTCGGTAGTAATGATGGTTTCAATTTCACTCGGCAGGAGTTTCTGCGGGTAGAGTTCGTCTTTGGCATGTGCGCCTAGTAGCAAGGCTACTGATTTTTCTTGAGTTAATGCTTGTTGAGCAAGGAAGGTCAGTGGGGCAATACCTATGCCGCCGGCTACTAACAGTAACTTTTTTGAAGTGGGCCTAATAGAAAAACCGTTACCCAGTGGACCTAGTATATTCAGCTTTTCTCCTTTTCGGCATAGAGAAAGCCAGGCGGTGCCTTTACCAATTACCTTGAAGAAGAAATAGACCTGGCCCGATTTGGCTATTTGATGGATGCTCAATGGGCGGCGCAGCGTAAACTCTTCTCTACATCTGACTGTGACGAATTGTCCTGGTTGGGATGTGGCAGCAATGTCAGGCGCGTCGACACAAATAAGATGATATCCGGGCATTAGCTCAATGTTGGAGATAACGGTAGCTGAAACTTGTTTCAATTCTACTAAAACACTTTTAGCTTCACAGCTTATTTTATGTCCGCGTGGTAGCTTTGCAGGGATTTGACCTCTAGTTTGCCGTTGCGATATGCGGCAATCCCCTTGGCAGCGGCAGCAGCGGCAGCAAGTGTTGTTATGTAAGTCACCTTATACTTAATTGCTGCCTTGCGGATGTAAGAATCGTCGTATTTGCTCAGCTTGCCGCTAGGAGTGTTGATTACTAGCTGGATTTCCCTGTTCTTGATCCCGTCCACGATGTTGGGCCGACCTTCGTGCATCTTGAGTATTAGCTCAGACTTGATGCCATGTCTGGCTAGAAATTTATGGGTGCCGCGTGTTGTCTTGATTTTCAAACCGAGCTCGGCGAATCGCTTCGCTACTTCCAATGCGGCGGGTAAGTCCTTGCTGAACAGACTTAACAAGACTGTCCCATTTATTGGGAGCAATTGTTGGGCAGCCACCTGTGCCTTGAAAAAGGCAAGGCCAAAGGAATCGGCAATTCCCATTACCTCTCCGGTTGACCGCATTTCCGGCCCGAGTATGGGATCTACCTCAGGAAACATGAGAAATGGGAACACTGCTTCTTTGACACCGAAGTGAGGAATCCGACGCGGCTTGAGACCAAGCTCTGAGAGCTTTTTGCCCAGCATAATTTGAGTTGCCAGTCTTGCCATTGATACATTACAGACTTTCGAGACCAGCGGCACAGTTCGTGATGCTCGGGGATTGGCTTCCAGTACATAGACAACATCTTTAGCAATGGCATACTGCATATTCATTAGGCCTACCACATTAAGTTCCGTGGCGATTCTCTTTGTGTATTCGGTTATGGTATCAATGTGTTTTTTAGGTATGCTGACGGGTGGGATGACACAGGCTGAATCACCGGAGTGGATGCCCGCCAACTCGATATGTTCCATTATCGCGGGCACAAAAGCGTTGGTACCGTCGGCGATGGCATCCGCCTCGCACTCGATTGCGTTTTCCAGGAATTTGTCAATCAGAATGGGGCGGTCGGGGGTTACATCTACTGCCGCAGCAACGTACTCTTTCAGCATCTCGTCATCATGGACTACTTCCATACCACGACCACCCAATACGTACGATGGCCGCACCATCAATGGATACCCGATTCGCTTGGCAACACTTAGCGCCTCCTCCAAATTGCTGGCCATTCCAGATTCTGGCATGGGGATGTTAAGCTCTTGCATCATCTGACGGAAGCGACCTCTATCCTCGGCAAGGTCTATGGTCTCAGGTGATGTGCCTACGATATTGATACCGGCTTCGGACAATTCGTTAGCAATATTGAGCGGTGTCTGCCCGCCGAACTGGACGATCACACCTTCAGGTTTTTCTTTTTCATAGATGCTCAAGACGTCTTCAACCGTGAGCGGTTCAAAGTAAAGCTTATCTGAAGTATCGTAATCTGTTGACACTGTTTCGGGGTTACAATTGACCATTATAGTCTCGTATCCTTCGTCGCGCAGGGCAAAAGCTGCGTGGACACAGCAGTAGTCAAATTCTATGCCTTGGCCGATACGATTGGGCCCGCCACCTAATATCATTAGTTTGCGTCTATTACTGCTTGTTGTCTTGTCCGGCGCATTGTAGGTTGAAAAGTAGTAAGCTGCATTTTCTACGCCACTGACAGGGACAGGCTCCCAGCCTTCAACCACCCCAAGCGAAACACGTTTTCGGCGAATTTCTTTTTCTGGCACACCAAGAATCTGTGACAGATAACGGTCTGCGAACCCGTCTTTCTTAGCCTGAATAAGCAGATCGTCAGGTAATGTCTTTCCTTTGTAATGGAGAATTTTCTCCTCCAGTTCGACCAGCTCTTTCATTTGATTGATAAACCAGAGCTTGATGTAAGTCTTCTCATAGAGTTTCTGTACATCGGCACCTTTGCGCAGAGCCTCGTACATTATGAACTGTCGCTCGCTTGTTGGTTCGTTTAACATGCTCATTAGTTCGTCCAGCGATTTCTTGTGGAAATCCTTGGCAAAGCCCAATCCGTAGCGACCGTTCTCCAGGGAGCGAATTGCTTTCTGTAGTGCCTCTTTATAGGTCTTGCCAATACTCATCGCCTCTCCTACAGCACGCATCTGTGTACCAAGCTTGTCCTCAGCATCTTTGAATTTTTCAAAGGCCCAACGGGCAAACTTGACCACAACGTAATCGCCCGATGGCGTGTACTTTTCCAGTGTCCCGTCTCGCCAGTAGGGGATTTCATCAAGTGTGAGGCCAGCTGCCAGTTTGGCGGAAATCAAGGCAATTGGGAAGCCAGTCGCTTTCGATGCAAGTGCTGATGAGCGAGAAGTTCTGGGATTAATCTCGATTACCACAACACAGCCAGTCTTTGGGTCGTGTGCAAATTGGATGTTGCAGCCTCCAATTATACGTATCGCTTCAACGATTCGATAGGAATACTCCTGGAGGCGTTTCTGCAGTTTGGTATCGATTGTAAGCATAGGAGCTGCACAAAAGGAGTCCCCCGTATGCACGCCCATGGCGTCTATATTTTCGATAAAGCATACGGTGATCATCTGATTTTTGGAATCACGGACGACTTCCAGCTCCAGCTCTTCCCATCCTAAGACTGATTCTTCCACCAGCACCTGCCCGATAAGGCTTACCGAAATGCCGCGGCTGGCAACGGTGCGTAATTCTTCCACGTTGTAGACAAGGCCACCGCCGGTTCCCCCCATGGTGTAGGCGGGGCGGATAACTACTGGATACCCAAGTTCAGCCGCGACCTTTTCCGCATCCTCAACACTGTAGGCTGCTTGGCTTCGAGGCATGTCTATGCCCAAGCGGTTCATTGTCTCCTTGAATGCAGTGCGGTCTTCACCGCTTCTAATGGCGTCGATATCAACACCAATCACTTCGACGCTATACTTGCTAAGGACTCCTGAACGTGCCAATTCAGCACTGAGATTGAGACCTGTTTGGCCACCCAGGTTTGGCAGTAGGGCATCAGGCCGTTCTTTTTCAATGATCTGGGTCATCATTTCGAGATTGAGCGGTTCAATATATGTTACATCTGCCATTCCTGGGTCTGTCATGATAGTCGCCGGGTTTGAGTTTACCAGCACAATTTCGTAGCCCAGGCTTCGGAGGGCTTTGCAAGCCTGAGTTCCGGAGTAGTCAAATTCACAGGCCTGCCCTATCACAATAGGGCCGGAGCCGATAATCATCACCTTCTTTATATCATTACGCCTCGGCATGCAGAACTTCTCCTTTCTATCATGAGTCAGCTCGATAGACTATTTTCCCAGCTACTAGGGTCACTATTACTCTGCCTTTGAAATGGCAGCCATCGAATGGGGTGTTCTTGCCTTTAGAAGCGAAATCATGGCTGTCAACTACCCATTCCTTATTCGGGTCGAAAAGGGTAACATCAGCTCGGCAGCCGGGCTTCAATGTGCCAAGCTCTCCGTATCTGGTACTGATAACCCTGGCTGGCTCGAACGTGAGCTTGGAGATTAGAGTCTTTAGGTCTAGTTGTCTGCTATGTACCAGGCCCATCAGACAGGCTAAAGCTGTTTCCAACCCGCTGATACCAAAAGCTGCCAGTCCAAACTCGCACATTTTGTCCACCGAGGTGTGGGGAGCATGGTCGGTGGCAATGGCATCGATAGTGCCATCTTTAAGCCCTTTGATTAAAGCGGCAATATCTTCTTTGGTGCGCAACGGCGGGTTGACTTTAGCGTTGGTATCGTATGCCAGTTGGTTGTGCTTTTTTGGTTGGCTGTCCATTATTCGTTCCTCGGTCAGAGTCAGGTGGTGAGGGGTGACTTCGGCAGTGACTGCGATACCTTTTTCTTTAGCTCGGCGGATAAGTTCCACTGAGCCCTCTGTGCTAACATGGGCGACGTGGAGCCTAACGCCGGTGAGCTGCGCCAGAGCAAGGTCACGGGCGACTACAATCTCCTCAGCAGCTTTAGGGATACCTTTAAGCCCCAGGCGCGCTGATACCCAGCCATCGTTCATAAAGCCGCCATCGCTCAATTCTTTATCTTCACAATGGTCAATAATTGGCAAACCCAAGGCGTGGCTGTAATCCATAGCTAGTGACATAATTCGTGAGCTGGCTACTGTGTCACCATCGTCGCTGAAACCAATGACTCCTACCTTAGCCAGCTCGCTCATTTCGGTTAGCTCTTTGCCTTGCCTTCCTTTGGTGATGCAGCCTATCGGCAGCACCTGAACAGTCCCCTCAATTTCAGCCGTCTTCTTTACATAATCTGTAGAAGTCTGAGTGTCTAGAGGGGGATTTGTATTCGGCATACAGCAAACAGTGGTGAAACCTCCTTTGGCGGCAGCTTTAGTGCCGGTGGCGATAGTTTCCTTGTCTTCAAAGCCTGGTTCGCGGAGATGGCAGTGGAGGTCGACAAACCCGGGACAGACGACAAGGCCGGTAGCATCTATAGTGGTCAAGTCGGACTGAGACGGTGCTGTGCCTTTATCACCAAGCCACGTGATTTTGCCTTTGGTGATAAGCAAGTCAGCAACCCTATCTATTCCTTGGCTGGGATCGAGGATATGTCCACCGCTTATCAGTAGGTTAGGGGGCATTATTTGTTTTTACCTCCGGCGATTAAGTAGAGCAATGCCATTCGGATGGCTACACCATTGGTTACCTGCTCTTCGATTACCGATTGGGTCCCGTGGGCGACTTCAGGGCTGATTTCAATGCCTTCGTTAATAGGTCCGGGGTGCATAACCAAGACATGTGGCTTGGCTAGGGAAAGTCGTTCCATGGTTAGCTGATAAAGCTGGATGTACTCTCGTAGACTGGGCAGCAGCCCGCTTTGCTGCCTTTCTATCTGTAACCTCAGGGGCATTACCGCATCGGCATCCTCCAGGGCAGGCTCAATCTCAGTTTCGATGCTGACATCTGGTAGCTGACAGTTGGCGATGAAGTTATCTAAGCCTCGCGGTAAAAGAGTTGGTGGGGCACATAGGACTATCTTAGCTCCCATGGTAGTCATGCCCCAGATGTTGGAACGGGCTACCCGACTGTGCATAATGTCGCCGATAATAGTCACTTTAAGATTAGCTAGTGTACCTAGGTGGCGGCGGATGGTATAGAGGTCGAGAAGAGCTTGAGAAGGATGGGCATGCCAGCCGTCTCCGGCGTTTATCAGGCTGCAGTTTACATATTGAATGGCGAGATAAGGGGCACCAGATTGTGAATGGCGCATGACTATAATATCGGCGCCTAAAGCTTGGATAGTGCGCAAGCTATCAATCAAAGACTCTCCCTTGACGATGCTGCTTTTGGAGGCATCGAGGCTCACTGTATCGGCGCTTAGATTCTTGGCTGCCAGTTCGAATGAGGCGCGAGTGCGTGTGCTTGGCTCGTAGAACAGGGTAACAACCGTCTTGCCTCTTAATGTTGGCACCCTTTTTACTTCCCTCGTAAGTACCTCCGCCATGGCATCAGCTGTCTCGAAGACAAGCTCTATTTCTTCCTGGGTAAAGTCATCTAAATCGAGTACATGACTATGTTGCCACACAGCTATGGATGGTGGTGGGAAAGTCTCTGGAGTCGTGATACTCGAACTCGGTTCAATCGTTTTCATCGGTCGCCCCCTTGTTAGGTGAAAGTATGGTCACCTTGTCTTCACCGTCTACCTCTTTAACATATACCTTTATTTCCTCATTTCTTGATGTGGGTATATTTTTACCTGCATAGTCGGCACGGATGGGTAGTTCACGATGGCCTCGGTCAACAAGAACTGCTAGCTGGATGGATTGAGGCCGTCCCAAATCCATAAGGGCATCCATCGCTGCACGGATGCTGCGTCCGGTATAGAAGACGTCATCAACCAAAATTACTTGTTTGTTGGTAACATCAGTTGGGATATCAGTGCGGTGAATTACAGGCTTTAGATGTAACGATGAAATATCATCGCGGTACAGGCTGATGTCCAGTGAGCCAACTGGTACAGTAATTTCCTCGAGCCCTTGGATAGTAGTGGCTAGCCGCTTGGCTAACGGGACTCCCCGGGTTTGCATGCCTACGAGGACGATATCCTTGGCGCCTTTATTTCTTTCCACAATTTCGTGGGCAATGCGGACCAAGGCTCTCTGCATGTCCTCGGGTGACATGAGGGTTCTCTCAGGCATAAGAAAAACCTCCTGCCGAGAACTGGCAAGAGGTTTTCAAAAAAGCAACCTGAAACGGAAGCTTTGTGGAGCTACAATCTTTTGTCATATTTCCCTTGCCAGCCTCTCTGGACTGACTTAAAGGCCTCACTTGTAGACTAGTATACCATATAGTTGCCTGATAATGCAATATCTCGAATTGCCTCATAATTATTGTTACCGAAAGTGGTATCGTTGCCTCAAAAATAGTGTTACCCAGAGGAGGCAAACATGACACGAGGCAGCATACAAGAATATACCGAGGCAGTGCGAGAACGCTATC
>Ga0194126_10004047_pt1 | contig 22656 bp, 20 predicted proteins | sample TA2KigC150mmetaG_FD_148641 | JGI IMG/M metagenome (GOLD analysis project Ga0194126, IMG submission 148641) | Freshwater microbial communities from Lake Tanganyika, Tanzania - TA2015035 Kigoma Deep Cast 150m | ecosystem: Environmental > Aquatic > Freshwater > Lake | place: Tanzania: Lake... | reverse complement strand
GATTGGTCATCAGGCAGTAGGCCCAGACTTCCACGCCCTGCTGTCCGCACCAGGCGGCCATCAGCCGCAGATACGCTTTGTAGTCCGCAGTGCTGAAGAAGACCGGCTGCCGCCGGTTCCCGCGCTGAACCACGTGATGCGGAACTTCTGCCGCCACCACACGCGCGATTCTCGCCATGCCTCAGTCTACGGCCTCGCCCTCTCGAGGTCAAGAGAATTAAGTATTGTGTCCCCGAAATATCCGGGAGCAACGTCAAACGCCTTCAGGTAGGCCGAAGCCAACCCGGCAGTAACTGCCATGAGAACGAGTAATCGTCTCACTTCTTACCTCCCTTGAATTCTGACAACCTTTGCGGTTGTCGCTTGTCCATTAACGATCCCTCTCATTACATACACCCCGGCCGGCAGGCCAGCCAGGTTCACAGACAGAACCGACCCGGCTCTGGACCAATCAGGCCCAGGAGCAACGCCCATCACCTCCTTTCCCAGAGCATCATAGAGCTTCAGACCGCTGGGCCTTTCGGACGCGACAATGCGGACGGACCCACCCGTGACGCTGGGCACCACAGTCAACGGCCGACGTGCTTCGAGTGTCGCCTCTTCCAGTATGCCGGATTCGGCAACCTCCAGGACGCAGACTCCTGCTGCCCAGCAGGCGGCGTAGATGTAGGGCGGCTGGTAGACTAGCTTCTGAACCAGCCCAGGCGGTGTCCAGGTGCCGAGAAGCAGGATGTCTCGTGGGTCAGCCACACTGTATATCCGCAGTATACTGCCGCCAAGAACGGCGAACGAATCCACTCTGACAACGTCCCTGGTATCATCATCTACATACACAGAGTCCAGCACGTAGGGCACAGTCGGATTGGCGATGCTGGCTGTCTTCAGCCCCTGATAGGCCATGTAGAGAATCGTGTCGGCTACATCTATGCCATTCGCCCGGCTTCCCCACTCGTTGATGACCTTGGGGCTGTCGGGACGGGCAACGTCAACTGTCGTGAAATGGAACGATGTAACGTATGCCGTGTCGCCTACCATCGCCATGTCGCCGACCTCCCCCGACAACAGGCAGCTCCCCACTAGTTCCGGCTCTCGCGGCCGGGCGACGTTGACGACGTGGAAGCGCAGTCTGCCTGCCAGGTATACCAGCGTATCCCGCAGAACCATGTCCATCGGCGTAGTTAGGCCCATGAGCCCGCCGGCCATCTTCGGATGTGCGGGGTAGGAAACGTCAATGGACCGGAGAGAGGGCGACGGCAACCAACTGGCGAAGGCAAAGCTGTCGTGCCCGACGGCGGTATACACATTAAAGTAGCCGTAGTCTGCCGTGTAGATGCCTCCGAGTTCCACTGGGGCGGCCGGGTTCGTCACATCCAGAATCCGCAGCCCCGCTTCATCGTCTGCTACATAGGCACGTCCCTGATCCAACCAGACGTCCTGCGCTTCGTGTGCCACCAGCACGGTCGTGTCGTAGACCGGCGAGTTGAGGTTGGAGATGTCAACCACTGCCATCCCGACAGCGTCGGCCACATAGGCCCGGTTGGAGGTCCAATCGGCCCAGACCCCAAAGCGACCGCCGGGGGTGGCGCATGACGAGATGACCTGCGGACAAGTGGAATCCTGGATGCTCACCAGTGTGAATTCCCACTGCGGGAACTGGTAGCCCGAGGCGAACGCAACCGGTCCGCTCAGGTGTACATCCCAGCCGCTCACGCTGTCTATCGCACCAATTCTCACGACGTTGGCCGGGTCTGATATGTCGAGAACCTCAAACCGGAACTGGTCATCGCTGCCTTCCTGCCAGTAGATCTCGGCGCAGCAAATCGTGTTTCGCGCCTCAGCCGCAAGCGCAAAGCTCGGGTAGGTTCCAACACGCTTTGGAGCCGATGGACTCGACACGTCGATGAAGCCGAGAACATAGCTGGACTCCCTGACGACGGCCACGTTTCGCGTCGCGGAAACGACGTCGCCTCTGTCCAAGCAGGTGCCGAGCTGGCGGGGACTGGGGGCATTGGCAATGCTGTAAGCGTAAAACGTACCGCCGCTGCTGAAGTAGAGCAACGTATCGAAAATGGCGAAGTCGCTGACCGCGTAGGGAATCACGGTGCGGAACTTTGGGTCGGATGAATCGGCAATGCTCCATACTTCGATGCCGTTCCCGCCGGTCAGCAGGAAGGAATCATGCAGAATGCTCTGCGCGGGGATGAACCCAAGTTGTATCTCGGAAAGGACGGTTGGGCTGTCGGGATTGGCTACATCGAGCAGAGCGACCTCGCTGCCCAAGGTCAGGGCAACAAGATTGCCACGCCCCGTCGCCTCATTGGACGTGCCTCTGCCCCATTTACCCAAAAGGTGCAAACCCGTCGACTCCGGCCGTCGGTACTCCGTGTACCGCGACGCGTCCAGCCCGTGCTTCTGCAGCCACCCGGCATGGAACTTCGCCGGCATCCGCGACAGGCTCTCCTGCGCCGCTTGGAACTCGCCCATGCCGGGTTCCCGGGCAGTTGCTGTCGGTGTCAGCACCATTCCCAGCGAGACGGCAAGCAGCATCACGGCCCCGGCCCGGTTGTGGGATGATGCGAATCTGGCGCACGGTTCACGGATGCTCACATAGCTCAAGCCTGCCTCCAATGACGATACAGACAATGCCGACTCGGTGTCGACAAGGCGGATGCGGCGGAAGCCCCTTTGCTCCCCCGCTCTCGACGCCCCTATCCGGCCTGAGTGTAGATTCTTCCCCTTCGTTGTCAACCCCGACATGAGGCGAATGTAAGGCGAGCCGGCCAGCCCCGATCCCGATATTGCCGGGGGGCGCTGTCGGGCTGGGAATGGTGAGCAGGTTGAGGCCGAGATCCGGCGGTAGGATGAGGCCAAGGTAAAGGCCAAGGTTCGGGGTGTCAGGTCGGAGACCGGTTCAGATGCGTCATTTCCGGACAGGACCAGAGCGGGTCTGTCCATGTCTTGCTCGCCGACCACTGTCCGCTTGGCTGCGCCTGCGGTTGACACGCAGACGTTTTGCCCTAGAATGGCCGTGCTTTGCCGGGATAGCTCAGTTGGTAGAGCACGGGACTGAAAATCCCGGTGTCCACAGTTCAATTCTGTGTCCCGGCACCTCTCTCAACATATGGAGGAGTATTGGCGAAGAGAATCGCATCGGCCCAGAAACAGGCCCGTAAGAGCAAGAAGCGTCGTGAATTAGCCCGTGGCAAGCGGCAGGTATTGAAGTCGGCTCTCAAGAATCTTGCCGCCGTCAAGACCAAGGAAGAAGCGCAGAAGCTGCTGCCCGGAGTCCAGTCGCTGATTGACAAGTCTGCCAAGCGGCGAATGGTACATCACAAGACCGCCAGCCGACTGAAGTCCAGGCTCGCACGCGAAGCGGCCGACCTGAGATAGTACCAGCGGGACGGGCACGGTCGTTGATCCGACCTGCTGTCCGGAGGCGGCGCGCTGCAGCCCGCTCTGACCCGTGAAGATCCTGTACATTACAACCGCATACCCGCGCAACGAGTCAGATGTAATCACTCCTTGGCTGGTTGAGACGATAACTCGCCTGCGTGGTGCGGGACACGATGTGCGCGTCTTCACGTCATCATACCGTGGGCTGGGAAACCAGACCATCGACGGTGTTCCGGTGTACCGCTTTCGGTACTTCCCCCGGCGATGGGAAGACCTGACGCACGACGAGATGGCGATGGACCGAATCAAGCGGGGCATTCGCTACAAGTTCCTGCTGGTCAGCTACCTGTTGTGCGGGACCGTAGCAGCCTGGCGGCTCTGCCGCCGCGAGCAATTCGACATCATCCACGTTCACTGGCCACTACCCCACTCGCTGTTCGGGCAAGCCGCGGCGAGCGCCTGCCGCGCTCCGACCGTGATCAGCTTCCACGGAGCCGAACTGATGGTCGTAAACAACGTCGTCAGGCTGGCGAAGCCTTTCCTGCGATGGGCCATCCGTACCGCCGGTGCGGTGACGGCCAATTCGACCCACACAGTCCAGGCCATCCGGCGGATATACGATCGGTCCGTTGCCATAGTGCCATTCGGCACGGCGGCGGGAACCTTTTCCGAATCCGCCCGGCAGGAGCCGAACGCAACGAGACAGCTCCTCTTCGTTGGGAGACTGGTCGAGCGTAAAGGAATCCCCTACCTTATCGAAGCCGTGGGCATACTTGCCGGGCAGATGCCCGTGCACCTGAACATCGTCGGGTCCGGCCCCGAAGAACCCGGGCTGATGGAACTTGCACGCGCCCGGGGACTGGAGCAATCCATCACCTTCCACGGCAGAATCTCACCGGATGACCTGGCGCGCCACTACGGCCGCTGCGACGCCTTCGTGCTCCCGGCAATCGTAGACAGCCGGGGCGACACCGAAGGACTCGGGGTAGTGCTCATCGAGGCTATGAGCTATCGTCGCCCGGTCATAGCATCGGGCGTCGGCGGCATCGTGGACCTCGTAATCGACGAACAGACGGGTCTGCAGGTACCGCAGAAGGACAGCCAAGCCCTCGCCCGGGCAATCGCGCGCGTGCTCACCGATCCAGATCTGGCGCAGAGACTGGGACATGCCGGCTTCGACCACGTGCAGCAGAACTACTCCTGGCCGGCCATCATCAGACGACTTGACGGCCTCTACCGCGACCTCAGTGCCGCAGCCTGAACCCGCCGAACATGGGAGGTCTTCCGTCCTCGTCCACCGGCAAGTGGACCCAACGCGGTTGGCTCCGCACGGTACTCGGGGTGCTCGTCACCGGCGCCGCGTTCTGGTTCCTGACTGTGCGCCTGATCCGCGACTGGCACCGGATACCCTTCGGGCAGCTCCACTTCCAGCCGCTGCTGCTCGTCGCGTCCTTCGTCCTTCTGCTGGTCTTCCACCTCCCGCTGTATGGATACGCATGGAAGCTGATCCTACACGCCCTGGGTGCGGAGCTTCCCCTCGGGAAATCCATCGCCATCTTCTCGGTGGCCCAGATCGGCAAGTATGCGCCGGGCAAAGTCTGGTTCACCCTCGGTCGCATGAGCATGGCAAAAGACCAGGGCGTCCCCGAAGACCGGACCATGGTAAGCGTTGTAGTCGAACTCGCCTTCTCGCTGCTGGCTGCGACCGGGCTGTTCGGTCTTGCCGTCCTGCTCATACCCGGAGAACAGATGCCGCGGGCGGCCTACCTGCTCTTCCTGCTCGCTCCGCTCAGCCTTGTCGCCGTCTATCCGCCGATCCTCAATCGTATCATCCGCTTCGGCCTCGCCCGTCTCAAGCGACCGCTGTTCGAACTGCGGATGTCGTATCCCCGGATTCTCCGCATCCTCGCGCTCTACGTGCTGGACTGGGCGCTGCAGGGGGCGTGCTGCTTCGCGCTCATCAACTCATTCTACCCCATGCCGCTGTCAAAGCTGCCGATCCTGTTGGGCGGATACGCGATGTCCTGGATGCTGGGATTCCTGGTCTTGATTGCGCCGGCCGGGCTCGGCATACGAGAGGGTGTCTACACCATTATCCTCAGGACCGTCCTGCCTGAGCCGATTGCCATAGTTTCGGCCCTGGTGACGAGGGTCTGGATGACCGTCAGCGAGGTACTCATGGCAGCCGTCTGCCTGCCATTCGTGGCTCGAAGGAGAAAGAATGCCGAAGAAGCACATACCGCCTCCAGCTAGGACGCAGGCAGCGAAGTCGGCCGGGCCGTCAGACCTTGACCGGCTGGCCGGCTGGCCGGTGATCCTGGCGCTGCTCCTCATTCCATTCCTGTTCTACGGCAAGTACCTGTTCGGCGGACGGATGCTGGACGGAACCGACTGGCTTGGCGCCGGTTCCTACATCATGCGCGAGTTCATGGCCACCTACATCCGCTCCCATGGAAACGTCGCCCTCTGGTGGCCCGCGGTGCTGTGCGGCCAGCAGACCGTGGCCGGTTTCTTCGCGGACATGTTCTACCCGACGTTGCTGCTGCGACTGATCCTGCCGGTTCACGTCGTCTGGACCTGGACCTTCGTGCTGCATCACTTCCTGGCCGGACTTGGAACCTACCTTTTCCTCAAGGAACTGAAGGTTTCGACCATCGCTGCCGGCCTGGGCGGCATCGGCTACCAGCTCGCGGGCAGCCTTGTTACGCTCGCGTACGCAGGCCACGACGGACGGCTCATTGGCTCCGCGCTCCTCCCTCTGGCGCTCTTCTTCCTGCACCGGGGCATGAGCCGCAGCCAGTTCCGGTGGTTCGTATTCTCGGGATTCATCGTCGCCATGCAGCTCCTCTCGGGCCATATCCAGAAGGTGTACTACACCGGGCTGGTCCTGACGGCCTATTTCGTATTCACGCTCGTCGGGACCGTGCGCCGGGAGAGATCGAAGACGGTCGCGCTGAAGCTCTGCGGCTACTTCCTCGCGCTCTTCCTGTTCGCCGGCGCGCTCTCCTCGATCCAGTACCTGCCGGTCTACGGTAACCTGCCCTTCGCCTCTCGCGGCAGCGAACGCGGCTACGCGTACGCGACCTCCTGGTCGATGCCCATCATCGAGACCTTTGACCTCCTGACACCGAAGTTCTCCGGCGGGCTCGACGCCTACTGGAGCCGCAACCCCTTCAAGCTCCACAGCGAGTACCTGGGGATCATCCCCCTGCTCTTCGCCTGCGTCGCCGTGTTCCGGCGCTGGAAAGACAGGTATACGAAGTTCTTCACATTCAGCTTCCTCGGCGCCCTGGTCCTGGCCTGGGGTGGTTACACGCCGCTCTACTACATCCCCTACTATCTGTTTCCCGGCATCAGCAAGTTCCGCGGCCCGGCGATGATCTTCTTCGTCGCCGCCTTCTCGCTCGTTGTGCTCGCCGGTCTCGGTATCGACCACTTTCTGCGCGAGGCGAGAGAGGGTGACTCCCGCAAGACCACGCGCACGGTTCTCGCCTTCGGTGCGGTCCCGCTGGTGCTCCTGCTCCTCTTTGCCGCGCTCAAGGGACCGATGCTCTCCCTGCTCCAGTCTACGACCAGCCCATCCCAGCAGAAACTCGAAGCCCTTGCGGCCAACTACCCGGCAATCCTGGGTGGTCTCTTCTTCTCACTGGTCTTCACGGCGCTGGGTGTTCTTCTCGTCCGACTCTTCATGAACCGGAAGCTCAAGCCGGTAGTGTTTGCCTCGGGGCTCGCCGCCATCATGGTCTGCGACATCGGGCTGTCGCTGAGTCTCTGGGACGAATCGCGAGGCTACATCAAGGGAGCGGCGCCACCGACCGAGTACTTTGCTCCGGACGAGGCCGTGGCCTTCCTCAAGCAGGACACGTCGCTGCACCGGGTCCTGCCCTGGCAGTACGAACGTAGCGACGACGGCATTCTCGCCTACAACCATATCCAGAGCGTCGCCGGCCAACTGCCCAACCCCCTTCAGGTCTACATGGATTTCCTTGGGGTCGGCACCAGCGTCTTCTTCCGGCCCGACTACCTCCTCTCCCCCAATGCCATGAACCTGGCAAACATCAAGTACGTGATCAGCCTGACTCTACCGGACGACGTGTCGGGATACGACCAGCGCACCCAGCAGATGATCGGGCAGATTCGCGGCTACTTCAGCGACCCCCGTTTCGAACTGGCCTTCGCCGGCCAGAAGTACTCGGTGTACCGCAACCGCAGCGTCCTGCCCCGCGCATACGTCGCCGCTGGGTACGAGCAAGTGAAGAGCAAGGAAGAGGTGCTGTCACGGCTGAGGATGCCCGACTTCGACCCGAGCCGAACCGTGCTGCTGTACGCGAATCCCGGCCTGGCTGCGACCGCGGGCACGACCGCGGGCACGGCAGATGTTACGGCCTACGACTGCAACGCCATCACCGTCAAAGCCGACCTGGCCGAGCCCGGACTGCTGGTCTTGTCGGAGAGCTATCATCCTGATTGGAAGGCCTATGACAACGGGAAACCGGCACCGGTGCAGCAGGCATATCACGCATTCCGCGCCGTGGCCCTGGGACCGGGACAGCACGAGGTCGTGTTCAGGTACGAATCGCGCTGGTACAGACTGGGCTCCTACCTTTCCGGCGCAGCACTCCTGTTCCTGGTCGCGACGCTTGGCGGTGTATTCATCGTGAGGCGCAAACCCCGACCGAGCGGGGTATAGAGGACCGGCCATGGACAAAGCCACTCACAACCCGACCGAACAGGACATAAGGGAATGGTACAACCGGCGCTATGCCGACCGGGGCCTCGGCAGTATGCGTCCACCGGACGCGTACCAGGTGTTCCTCAACGCCCTCGACGTGCAGCCGGCAAGGACGCTGCTCGACATTGCCTGCGGCACCGGCTTCCTGCTGCGGGCCGCCGCCCAGCGCGGACTGAAGACTTGCGGCACTGATATCTCGGAAGAGGCCGTACGCCTTTCCAGGCAGACGTCACCGGAATCGGAAGTGAAGATCGGCAAGGGTGAGGATCTGCAGTTCCCGGACGGGTTGTTCGACTACGTTACCTGCATCGGCTCGCTCGAGCATTTTCTCGACATGGAGAAGGGACTCGGAGAGATGAAGCGGGTCTCCAAGCCGGACGCTCGCCTCTGCGTCACTGTGCCTAACTCGAACTTCCTGTACTGGCGCGTGTCCGGCAAACACGGCACCGAGCAGCAGGACATCAACGAACACCTGATGTCGCTGTCCGAATGGAAGCAGCTCTTCTCCCGCAACGGCCTGGAGGTTGTGCACACCAGCCAGGACCGCTGGCCGATGAAGAAGATCCGGCCCTTCGCGACCCTCAACCCGCTCCGCATCGTGCGTGACCTTTCGTTCAAGCTGGTCTGGGCGGTACTACCCCTCAGGTCAGCCTACCAGTTCATCTTCGTCCTCAAGAAGCGCGCAAACTAGCGCGCCACCGGGCCGCCCGCGACGGATCGAAATCGGGCTTGACAACACCGGAATCCGCGCTATAACCTAACCAAGCCAAGAGGGCGGTTTCAGGCCAAACAAGGAACGTCCAATCGCTCCCTGACCCGGGCCGCCTTCTGAAGCGAAACCAGGAGGCGCTATGACAGTCAGCATGATGCGCGCGGCCATGGCCGTCGGCCTGCTGTGCGCGAGTGCAGTTGGGCTGGAGTGGAAGGGCTTTCCGCCCGCGCCACGGCAGCTGGCAACTATCGTCATTGACAAACCGAACCGCAGGGCGGTCATGTTCGGCGGCGGCTCGGTCACAGAAGGTCGCAGCGACGTCTGGACCCTCTCCCTCGACGCGAAACGCCGGTATACGTGGGAGTCACTGCCAACTTCCGGCCCGACCCCCGGCCCGCGCGTAGGTCACACAGCCATATACGACCCGGTTCACCACTGGATGGTCATCTTCGGAGGCCGGAGCGGAATGTCATCGCTATCCGACGTCTGGGCGCTGGACCTCGGCACCGCCACATGGCAGCAACTGACGCCGACCGGCACGCCCCCGTCGGGAAAGGTATACATCACGGCCGTCTACAGCCCGGTGCGACGCTCGATGGTCATCTTCGGCGGCGTCGACGAAGGCCGAGGGTACAACGATGTACACGAACTGCTCCTCGACAGCATGAAGTGGCGCGTGCTGGCGGCCTCGGGCGCCCCGCCCGAGGCCAGGTGGTCCTACAACGCATTCTACGGCTCCGGCAGCGAGTGGTGCGACCGGTTGATCATCTTCGGCGGACAGACACCGGAGGGTCAGTTTATCAACGACCTCTGGTCATTGGACCTGACTCCGGGCTTCGAGGCGTGGCACGAATTGAACCCGGGCGGTTCCGTGCCGGAAGGCCGCTCCAACTGCGCCACGTGTTTTGATACGGTCGCACGCCGGGCCTACTTCTTTGGCGGCTTCTACTATCCCGGCCGTTTCGTGTTCTACAATGATCTCTACATGCTCGACATGAACCTCCTCACCTGGACCAAGCTCCAGCCGATGGGCAGGATCCCTTCGGAGCGGCGTTGCCCGGGCGGCGCGTATGACCCATGGAACGACAACTTCATCACCTTCGGCGGTGAGACCCATGCCGGATTCAGCAACGAGTCGCCCTACATACACCTCGGGCAGGACAGAGAACTCCGCTGGCAGGGGTTTCCGCCCGCGCCGCGCTCCGTAGCGACCATCATCATCGACGAGTTGGGCAGACAGGCGGTCTTGTACGGCGGCGGCGCTTCCGGGAACTTCGGCGACGTCTGGACACTGTCACTGGACGGTAAGCGCGGGTATGCCTGGGAGTCGCTGCCCGCGACCGGCACTGCTCCCACACCCCGGCACGGCCACACGGCGATTTACGACCCGGTCCTGAGACGGATGATAGTGTTCGGTGGAAGAAACGGCATGACCCTGCTGAAAGATGTCTGGGCGCTCGACCTGGGCACATCGGCGTGGCAGCGGCTCTACCCGACCGGCACACCGCCTCCGGGTCCTGTCTACATCACTGGTATCTACAGTCCGATTCGACGGTCCCTGGTGGTGTTCGGAGGCAACGACCTCTATACGGGATACAACGACGTGTACGAATTGCTGCTCGACAGCCTGGTCTGGCGCAAACTCTCGCCCTCGGGTCCGCCTCCGGCCCCGCGCTGGTCGTACAATGCCTTCTACGGCTCCGGCAGCGACTGGTGCAACCGGCTCGTGATCTTCGGTGGACAGACCTACGACGGTCACTTCGTCAAGGACCTCTGGTCGCTGGATCTGACCCCCGGCTTCGAAGCCTGGCACAAACTGATTCCGGGCGGTGTCGTGACCGAAGGCCGGTCCAACTGCGCCACCTGTTACGATTCGGTCACCCGCCGAGCCTATTTCTTTGGCGGCTTCAACTACGAGCGCGGCACGTACTACAATGACCTCTACATGCTCGACCTGAAGACCTTGTTCTGGATCAAACTGAACCCCGCGGGCAGGATACCCTCCGAACGGCGCTGCCCGGCCGGCGCGTTCGATCCCTGGAATCGCAACCTCATCACCTTCGGCGGTCAGACCTACGGCGGCTTCACCAACGAGTGGCCATACATCTATGTGGGAGAGGCACCAGACCGGCACGACCCTGGACCCGGCCAAACGCCCTCGCTGCAAGTCTCCTCATTCCACCCCAGACGGGTGAGCATGCGTTTCCTGACAGCCGATGCCGGCAAGGTCAGTGTGAGGGTCATGGACCAGTCCGGACGGGTGGTCCGGAACCTGCTGTCAGGAACCATGGCTTCGGGAAGTCACGTCGTCACCTGGGACGGCAGAGATACGCATGGCCGTCTCGTCGGGTCCGGCATCTACTTCTACTATCTGCAGACCGGCGATGCGCAGGAGTCGCGGAAGTTCGTGTTGGCGCGTTAGAGTCACTAGCTAGCAGGGTCAAGTCTACGCTGCCCCGGCCTGCGCCGGGGCAGCCCTCGTCTGAGCGCAGGCTTGTGACCATCCCCAAATGACCTATAATCCCCCAATGAGGATCGTGGACAACATCGCTGCCTTGGAAACGAGGATTTCTGCCGCCTGCGCGAGCGCCGGCCGCCGCCGCTCCGACGTCACCCTCATAGCTGTGACCAAGACGCGGGCCGCGGCCGAGATCGATGAGGCCATTAGAACCGGCATCACCCAGGTCGGAGAGAACCGCGTGCAGGAGGCGGCTGCCAAGAAGCCACAAGTGGCTCTGCCGGCAACATGGCACCTCGTCGGTAACCTCCAGACCAACAAGGCGAAGAAAGCGCTGGAGCTCTTCGACTGCATCCAGAGCGTGGACTCTCTCCACCTGGCCGAGGAACTGCAGCACCGGTGCAGCCTGATGGACAAGCGCGTAGACGTGCTGATAGAGGTGAACACGTCCGGCGAAGCGTCCAAACACGGAGTATCACCCGCCGCGCTACCCGACCTTGTTGCCCAGATGCCGAAGCTTGACCGCCTGCAACTCGCCGGCCTGATGACCATCGGCCCCGGGCTCGCCATCGAAGACCCTGAGGCATCCCGGCCCTGCTTCAAGGCGCTCAGGGCCCTGGCCGCAGCCTGCCGCCAGCGCTTCTCAATCCCTCTTCCCCACCTCTCGATGGGCATGAGTTCCGACTTCGAGGTTGCTATCGAGGAAGGCGCGACGATGATAAGAGTCGGCACGGCCATCTTCGGTCAACGATCAGTCCCGGTCAAACCCGAATGAAGAAGCACGAAGTCAGATTGAAGCTCGAAAGGCGGAGAATGCCCGGTTCGGACTTCTGTATTCGGACTTGATTCATCATTCGAGCTTCGGGTTTCGAACTTCTCATTGGCCCTGATGGAACTTGAACGCTTCAGCGAACTGGTTGACGAGGCGATTGCCTCTATCCCGGAGGACTTCCGTTCCAAGCTCGACAACATCACTGTCATCATCGAACCCCTTGCCCAACCTGGGCTGGCCCGCGAGATGGGTCTCAATCCCTGGGGACTGCTCGGCGTCTACCAGGGCGTGCCCTACGCAGGGCGCGGCCCATGGTACGGCAACGTCCTGCCTGACCGGATTCTCATCTTCCAGAAGCCTATAGAACAGCAGGCTCGGACCGCTGCGCGAGTAAGGAAGCTCGTGCGCCAGGTCGTCATCCACGAAGTCGGCCACTACTTCGGACTCTCCGACGACGAACTCCGCCGGCTGGAAGCCGAAGCTGACCGCAAAGAGGCGGCGGGCTCTGGAGATACCCCGAACCCGCAGTAGGTCCTACGGGACCTCCACGACAGAGGTTTGGTCGGGAGTTCAGCCTATACTGCAAGTTTTGGGTCTCCAAAGCGGCCGGAGATGGGCTCGTCCGGCGGGAGAACCGAAGTCGATGCTTGACTGCCCGCGGCGCTCGATCCCTCTACCCATCGACAGGTTCACCTGCACTCCTGACTTCCAGCATCCAGCATCTAACGCCAGACATCTAACTTCGACCGCCCGCGGGCCCTCTATCACTCTCCCCTTCCATTTGACATCCCTGCGCGCGGGATTTATGATTCCATCATGACCGGGCTGGTTGGCGCCCTCGTGACCCTCGTGGCGCTGGTGGTCGAAGGCGTGCCCGCGGCGAGTGCACCTGTGCTCAGGGCGTGGGTGATTGACGATTCCTCCCTCATCTACGAAAAACCGGACCCGTTCTCCTCGACCATGCGCATTGTCGAGCACGGTGATGCCCTCCGCGTTCTCGACCGGTCGCCCGGCTGGTACGAGGTCCTTCTGCCCGACAATCGGTCCGGCTGGATGGTCGCCCAGCGTGCGATCTTGAGCTCGCGCCCCGGCCCGGGGCCGGGCCGCGTTACCGGATCGAAGCGCGAGATGTGGGCCGCGTTCGGCGGCGCGCTGGCCGGCGGCCTGGTCGGCATCATACCGATGGGAGTGTTCATCGCCTACACGCTGGGGAGTCTGGACCCTTTCTCGCCGGTACGCGGTTCCAACGGGGTATCCGGAATCACGATTTCCACAGCATTCGGCGCCTGGGTGGCATCAGTGGTCCTGGTCGGGCCGGCCGCGGCGGCCTACGGAACTTTTCGAGCGGGCGAGAGTGAGCGGCCCGGTGGCAACCTGCGTATGGCCTGGGGCGCATCGGTGGTCGGTCACATCGCCGGGACGACCGTCGGACTCTGCCTTGACCTCCTCTTGTCGCAGATCAGCCCGTCGTCAGTCTTTCCTTTCTCGGCCATTGGTTCACTGGCGGGAACTACTGCCGGCGCGGTCATCGGCTATGAGCGAAGCAAGCCGACATATGCGCGATACTACGCTCGCGGGCGAGTCGGCCTGCCCGCGGTCGGATTCTCGCTGCAAAGGGACTCGTCCCGGCAGGTTTCGCCCGCGGTGCGCCTGGACCTGGTATCGGTCCGGTTCTAGCATGCTCGCCATCCTGCTGTTCTCGTTGGCCGTGGCCGAAACGTGGCAAGTGGTTCCTGAGTCTGCCGCGATTGTGGCCGTAAGCCCCGGCGTCGGCGCTGAGATTAATGCAGTGGAACGCCGTCGATTTCACCTCTTCCCCGGGATAGAGGACTTCGCCTCGGCGGGCTTCTCCCTGATGCCGGACAGCGCCTACTCGCTTACAATCGCCGACGGCTCGGGGCGGACTGTGCAGTACCCAATCGCGCCCGAGCAGTTCCGGCGCATCGGGTACTACGTAGACCACTACGGAGAAGTGGTGAACGAGCTGGCCGCAGTGCCCGGCGGCCGGGCCGCCTACCTCGACCTCTGGCAGGGAATCGGCGAGAACCCCGGGGACACTGGAACCCGACCCATTCACCCACCGCCGCGAGCCGCTTGGACAAGCCAGGTTGTTGACGGCCTGACCGGCGCAGCCTGCGGCCTCGGCGTCGGCAGCACCATCGGAGCGATGACCGCCATCAAGTTTGTCGAGAGCAGACAGGAATCGGTGCTGATCCATGGCTGTATGTCCGGCGGGGGTAGCTGGTACTACTACTCGGTTGACGTTTATGACTTGGATCGGACAACGTACGGTGCCGCAGCCGGCGCCGGATTCGCTGCCGGCGCGGGTGCCGGCTGGCTCCAGGGCTCGTCACAGGCGCGGCGGGGATGCGAGGCAGCGCGGGAACGAAAGGGCGTTGCCGCGCATGACCTCTTCGGCGACCCGATTACCGACCACGAGGTCCGCAGGCGCATGCAGGCGGACAATCGAAACCTCAGCACGATTCTCGGCGCTGCAACCGGCTGGGTAGCCGGCGCCAGCGTCGGGCTGCTCGCGGTCGCGATAGCACGCGGCGTGGTGCTGCGGCCGAACGCCTGGGACACCATCATCATCAGGCACGATGGCTTCTCCTTTGACCTGCCGCTCATTGTCTTCTCCCTCGCCGGACTTCTGCGCGGGGCCTATGTGGGCTACAACCTTGGCGAGCGACAGGATTGGAGCGCAGCTGTCGATGCACTGAAGCGAGAACGGCTCGTGCTCGAACCCTAGGCGACTCAGGGACAGGTACCGTACAGGACATTCCAGGTTGCTGATTGGCCGGCCACTCGACCGCCGGACCACTTGATCCTTACTTCCCTCCCATCTGACATCCCCGAACATCTGCAGGCCCTTCCGACGCGAATCGGCGCTTGCGGACGGCATCTCCCCTGCCATCAGCGCCATCCGTGAGCCGTTGTCTATGAACCGTGTGACAGACACCGCAGGCCTTCGGCCGGCCTCGCCGTGGCTTGACATCCGTCCGCGCTGAGCCTACAATCCGACTGTGCATGAGCCTGGCGTGAAGGCTCGAATGGAGGCATCGTGAAGAAGCTTCTGCTGCTCGCGCTGCTGGCGCTGTTGTCCTGCAACCTGTGGAAGGAGAAGGGGCAGTCCGGCCTCTTCCTCGTGCTGGTCAACGACCAGTTCGGCTACATCAACAGAGCCGGCGATACCATCATCGCCCCGCAGTTCGACAATGGCGCCAACTTCGCCGAGGGACTCGCGCAGGTGGCCATCGGCGAGGTTGACCAGAAGTGGGGATACATAGACGCCGAAGGTGCGTACACCATCAACCCGCAGTTCGATGAAACCGGCCCCTTTTCGCAGGGGCTCGCGGTGTTCGCCTGGTATGTCGGCGATGAGTGGCTCTATGGCTACATCAACACCCAGGGGAAGAGAGTCATCGAGCCGCAGTTCCGGGAGGCGCGGGACTTCTCCGAAGGAAGAGCAGTCGTACATGCCGCCGCCAACGGCAAGGCCGGCTATATCGACAAGTCCGGAACGCTCGTCGTCAATCCGCAGTACGCCGACGCCTACGACTTCTCAGAAGGACTGGGCCTCGTCCGTAGCGACGATGACAAGTGGGGATTCATCGACAAGGCCGGCAGGCTCATCATCGCCCAGCAATTCGACGGGGCCCGGGGTTTCTCCGAAGGGCTGGCGCTGGTCGTCATCGGCGATAGGTGCGGCTACGTAGACAGGACCGGGAGGGTGGCCGTCACTCCCCAGTTCGAGGCGGGACGCGATTTCTCCGAGGGACTTGCCGCGGTGACAGTCAAGGTCGGGAACAATGCGCTATGGGGCTACATCGACGCGACCGGGAAGATGGTCATCGACCCTCAGTTCGTGTGGGCGCTGGAGTTCACGGCCGAACAGCTGGCGGCGGTAGCGGTTGGCGGGCATTGGGGCTACATCGACAAGACCGGCAAGTTCGTCATCAACCCGCAGTTCGACCTGGCGTATTCCTTCTCCGAGGGACTGGCTCTCGTCGTCACGGAGAACCGGTACGGGTATATAGACAATACCGGGAAGTACGTGTGGGGACCGATGGATGGTGGGACCGCCCTGCCCATCAAGAGATTCTCGGGACGACAGAGGCGGCAAGTGACAGCCCTGCCCAGTCCTACTCCTGGCCGCCGCACGACGGAATGATGTTGGCTGCGAAAGGAAGCTAGTGGACCAACCTGACCAGCAGAAGACGAGACGGTTCCTCGGTCTTGGCATGGGCATCGGTCTGGCGATCGGGGCCGGGGCGGGAGTCGCAATCGGAATAGCGACGGGCGAGCTCGCGCTTTGGCTCTCGGTTGGAGTCGGCTGCGGCATGGGATTCGGGGTTGCCGTCGGAGCAGCACTGGGTCGCCGTCTCTAAGGCAGCTCGGCGAGTTGCCGGGCCACAACAGGCACACGCGGGCGCATCTCCCCTTTGCCGACGCAGATCCTGAGTTGTTGACCGTGAACCATCCGACGCAAGTCGACAGCGCTGGTCGGCTATTGGAAGGACCGGGCCGCACCCCTGAATTGACTTCCAACCGATTGCGGCTAGCATCTGGCAAGCAAAAGGAGCACACTGATGACCAAATGGGAATATAAGTTCGTACGAATTGACGTGAACCTGAGCCCGATTCTCAATCTCGCCCGCTGGGGCGTGCAAGTGCCCGGTGAGAAGAAACCCCGCGATACGATGGAAGGCGTCCAGGACTACATAAGCACGTTCGGCGCCGAGGGCTGGGAACTCGTCTCGGTAATCAGTGGCAGTGAACAGACCGGCATCATCACCCGCGCGGTCCTGTTCTTCAAACGTCCCGTCCAGAGCTAGTCAGTCCCGGGCCTGACGGCGTCCGCCGTGCAGGCTCGGTCAGTGGCACACGGCCGGGCAGAAGGTATCGCGGTCGAGCTGGCGTGTGCGGATCGTTGCTGCCGGGCTCTGGCCCGCGTTCAGGTTGCCTACCGAGCGCGGCAGGGAGCCAGTCTGCCTTGACCCCCGCGACTCCACGCGCTATGCTAACAAATGACGTCCTTACCCCCACTGCCAGCTAGTACGAACGCCATCTCCAGATCGGTACTCGATTTCATCGGCAACACGCCGATGATGGAGCTTTCAGTCGAGCACGAGGGCCGACGCTGGCGCTTCTTTGCCAAGCTCGAGTTCATGAACCCGACCGGCAGCGTCAAAGACCGCATCGCCAAGTACATCATAGAGCGGGCGGAAGAACGCGGCGAACTCAAGCCCGGCTCGATCGTCGTCGAGGCTACGAGCGGCAACACCGGTATCGGCCTCTCGATGGTCTGCACGGTGAAGGGCTATCGCCTGATCATCTGCATGCCCGAGCACATGAGCCTGGAGCGTCAGAAGATCATGACCAATCTGGGGGCCGAGCTCTGCCTGACGCCGACTCCGGAGAGCTTCGCGGGTTCGCGCGCCCGGGCGGAAGCGATTGCGGCACGCGACGCGAACGTCTTTCTGCCCCGGCAGTTCCAGAACGCAGACAACGTCGCCTGCCACTACAACACGACGGCCGTCGAGTTGCTACGCCAACTCGCCGGCGTGCGGGTAGACGCGTTCGTGGCCGGTGTCGGCACCGGCGGGACTCTGATGGGCGTGGGCCGGCGCCTGCGCGAAGTCTATCCACAGGTCAAGGTGGTCGCCGTAGAACCGGCCGAGGCCACGGCACTCACCGGCGGCACCACGATGGAAGTTCACCAGATTGCCGGCATAGGCGATGGATTCATACCCGAGATCGTCGACGTGAAACAGATAGACTGGACCGAGATACCGCGCAGCGCCGATGCCGTTGAGATGGCTCGACAGATCAGCCGAACCTACGGCATCATGGTCGGGGTCTCATCCGGCGCCAACGTCCTTGCCGCCATCAACGTACTGAAACGGCTGGGCACGGACAAGGTAGTCGCCACGGTGCTGCCCGACCGGTCCGAGCGCTACTTCTCTACCGATCTCTATGGCAGCCAGCGCGCGGGCGCGGTACGCAGGTGCACAGAGAACTGCGAGGACCCTTTCTGCGACCTCCGAACGTAGACTCCATGCTTCTGTCTCGGCTTTCCGGATCAGAACGTCTCTAGGAAGACTGCCCGTCAAGACATGATCCCTGTCGAGAAACTTCGCGCCGAAGTCGTGGGAATCGACGTCCGGGTCCCGATTCTCTCCGGCGGAACCCGTACCTATGTGAACCTCGACAACGCGTCGAGCACCCCTACTTTCCGACCGGTGGCCGAGAAGGTTGACGAGTTCATGCGGTACTACGCCAACGTGGCGCGGGGCACCGGTTTCAAGAGCCAGGTCGCCTCCTGGGCATACGAAGAGTCCCGCAACACGATCAGTCGGTTTGTGGGAGCCGATCCGGAGAGAGACACCGTCATCATCACCCGCAACACCACTGAGTCGCTCAATCGGCTGGCCGCGCTGTTACCGCTCAAACCCGACGACATCGTGCTGACGACGCGGATGGAGCACAGCTCCAACCACCTGCCATGGCGCCGGCGCGCACGTCTTGTCCAGGCGGCGCTTAACCCGGACGGATCGCTCAACCTGGATGATTTCGCAGACAAGCTGAAGGAATTCCGGGGCAGAATCGCACTCGTGACCGTCACCGGAGCCTCGAATGTCACAGGCTGGGTGAACCCGATCCACCACCTCGCGCGACTCTCTCACGAAGCCGGTGCCAGGATTGTCGTCGACGCGGCCCAGATTGCCCCGCACCGGCCGATAGACATGAGGAAGCCGGGCGACGCGGAGCGCCTGGACTTCATTGCCTTCAGCGGCCACAAAGCCTACGCGCCCTATGGTGCGGGCATCCTGGCCGGCGACAGGTCTCTGCTCACCGCGTCCGAGCCGGCCATGGTAGGTGGCGGCGTTGCCGATCTCGTCACGCCGCACTCGGTTGTCTGGCGCAGCCTGCCCAGCCGGGAGGAAGCGGGAACGCCGACCGTGGTGGGCGCGGTGGCGATGGCCGCGTCCATTGGCCTGCTTACCGCAGTGGGATGGGATGCCATCATGCAGCATGAGGCCGAACTCACGCGGTACGCGCTCACGCGCCTCAGCCGCATACCGAGAGTCAACATCCATGGCAAGGCCAACGCCGACAACCTCCAAGACCGACTCGGGACCATCTGCTTTAGCCTGGAAGGAAAGCCCTCCCAGCTTGTCGCGGCCATCATGGCCTATGAGGCAGGGGTCGGTGCGCGCTGCGGGCAGTTCTGCGCCCATCCCTACATCTTCGCCCTGCTTGGCATCAGTGACGCCGAAGCCGAGAAGTTGTACGAGAGCGCATCCTGCGGCAGCCTTGCCGACATGCCCGGCGTCGTGCGCGCCTCATTTGGGCTCTACAATGACAGATCCGACGCGGACGCGTTCTGCGACTGCCTTGAGGCAATCGCGCGAGGCGACCACGCCGAGTACGACACGGATCTGAAGACCGGTGAACGTCGACCCGCAGGACGACCCCGACTGAACCCCGCCGACTACTTCAGTCTCTCTCCCCGACTGCCTGTGTAGTCACATGTGCCACGGCAGGTTCGCCGCCGCTATCAACTGCATGGACGGACGCACGCAGCTACCCGTCAGCAACTGGGTGAAAGAGAAGTACGGAGTCGAATACGTCGACACCATCACCGAACCCGGCCCGGTCCGGATTCTCGCCGAAGCGAGAGACCCGCACGCGCTTGATTCCATCCGCCGCCGTCTGGACATCTCCGTCAGGAAGCACGGCTCCAACCGCGTAGCGATTGTGGCCCACGCGGACTGCGCCGGCAATCCGGTCGACAAAGAGACACAGCTAGACCAGCTCCGCTCGGCCGAGTCCAAGGTACTCTCCTGGGGTATGGGCGTCAAAGTCGACCTGCTGTGGCTGGGTGAGAACTGGTGCGTGGAGCGCGTCGGATAGCAGGCTGCTGATGAGATTGAGCGGGACCCCTAGAGGTCCCGCTCCTGGTTCCTGTCTGGGACTGTGCTAGTGCGGCTCCGCCGCGTGCATCGACCCTGGGAAGAAGAACTCCAACTCTCTCAGAACGTCCTCTTCCGGGTTTGAAGCGTGCACGGCGTTCATGCGCACTGACGTGCCGAAATCGGCCCGGATTGAGCCGGGCCTCGCCTTACTGGGGTCAGTCACGCCGACGAACTCCCGCACCCGGCGGCAAACGTCTTCGCCCTCCAGCCTCACCGCAACCAGTGGCCCGGAAGTCATGAACTCGACCAGCCCGGGAAAGAACTCTTTGCCGCGGTGAATCGCGTAGAACTCCTCAGCCTGAGGCCGCGTAAGGTGCCGCATGACCAGGGCCGAAACGTCAAAGCCCGCCGCCTCGATGCGGCCCAGTATCTCGCCGATGCGATGCTGCCTGACCGCGTCAGGTTTGATCAGGACGAGCGTCTGATTCAGCGGGCTCAACGCTGTCCCTCAGGTTTGGCCGCTATCTCGGCTGCAACTCGCGCGGCGAGCGCGGTCACGCCGGCTATGATGGCGTGCGAACTGCTTGTTGCCAGCGTAACCGCGTCCACGCTCTCCGCCTTGGCCGGGTCACACACCAAGAGGGAATCAAGGAGCCCGGCTCTCAGCACGAGCTCCATGTATGCCGGTGTCTCGTAGTTATCCAGGATGTAGATTCGCACCGGTCTGCCCCGCCGATCAAAGAAGACCTGCAACGGCACCATGCCGGCGTAACCTCTCGCTGTCGTCCCCGCGCTGTCGGAGAAAACTTCGTAGCCCACCACCTGCCCTTCGCGGTCGCGGACTGCGCGATGGGGAAAGGGACTGGCCCGGCGTTGCAGCGATGCAGCCCTGGGGAACGTTCTGGCAACAATGGTGGGGAGAGTGTCCTTCGGGTCGGTGGCACGAAATGTATCGGTAGCCCTCGGCCGCTCCGTGGTCTCGGGGCCAATCACCAGGGGCGGCGCTGCCGAAGCCGGACTTGATGCTGAATCTGGTGCGGCCGGTGCCGGCGGCGTGGCAGTTCCGCAAGCGGCAAGCAGAGCGCAGGCAAGAACGCCGAAGAAGGCTGACCTGATAGATGGCATAGTATTCAGGCGGATAGTTTTAGCAGAATCGACCCCGAAGTCAAACGCGTGCCCAAGGGGCACGGACGGCTTGACAGCGAACAACAACGGCGGCAATATGATGATGGTCATGAACACCGCAACTGCCGCCCAGCTGCAGAAGATAGTGAAACCGTATGCCGACGACATCGCCCTGGTTGCCGGCGAGCTGGCGCGCCGGGGCTGGGCCGAGGCCAATGCAGGCAACATCTCGGTAAGACTGAGTGACGGACCCATACTCAGCTCCCTGCTGGTCAAACGCGCCAACACTCGGATGCGCGACCTTGCCCGCAATCCAACCGAGTGCCTCTGCCTTCTCACTTTCGGCGCCGGCGACCGTTCATACTCGGTCTTGCCGAAGGGCACGCAGCCATCGAGTGAACTACCTACTCATGTTGCGGTGCACGATATGCTGGCAAGGTTCAGGCACCACGACCGCGTCGTTGTGCACACCCACCCGACCGCTCTGATCAGCCTGACCCACAGATTTCAGGACCAGAAACGGCTCGTCCGCATGCTGCTGGGCACGTGCACCGAGGCCCCGGTCCTGCTCCAGGATCGCCTCACCGCCATTCCCTTCCTGCCGCCCGGTTCTTCATCGCTAGGTCGTGCCACTGCGACCGCACTCGAGCAGTTCTCGGCCGTGATCTGGCCCGGGCACGGGATTGTCGCGGTCGGCCCCACCGCCGCGTCCGCCCTCGACCTTGTCGAACTTGCTGGGAAGGCAGCACAGATTGCTCTGACCCTCGGCTCTCATGCCGGCCTGTCCCCTGCTCAGCAGAAGGCTGTACGCAGGGCGGCACGCCTCGAATGAGGCGCCCCCGTACCCAGGGACCGCCCCGTCATCACGGCCGTTCGCTCAAGGGCAGGCCAGCACCGGACGGTATCGAGACGTTCTTCAAGGTGAAGACCCGCGACTCCGAGCTGCCGCCCGAGGAATTCGCCAGGCTTCCGCGCCGGCCGATACACATCGTGCTCGACAACCTGCGCAGCGCCTTCAACGTCGGTTCCATCTTCAGGCTGGCCGATGCTGCCCGAGCCGCAGAGGTCATCCCTTGCGGGTACACGGCATACCCGCCCCACCACAAGCTTGAGCAGACTTCCCTGGGTACGACTGACTCGGTGCCTTGGCGAAGGTTCGACGACACCGCAGCAGCCCTGACAGACCTCAGGGCCAAGGGGATCCAGATTGTCGGCGTGGAGACAGCCACGGGCGCATCACCGTACCATCGTTTCGAGTACGACTTCCCGGTGGCGCTGGTGCTTGGCAACGAAGCGCTTGGGGTATCGGAGACGGCGCTCCGGTTGTGCGATGCGGTGGTTGAAGTCCCTGTCTTCGGCTACAAGAACTCGATAAACGTGGCAACTGCTGCATCCATAGTGCTTTACGGAGCACTATGCCAGGGGAACTGGCTGGACGAGGACGCAGTTACTCGACCGGACGGAAGCGCGGGATCTGGGACTTGAGCACCGGGCGCTTGTAGAACCCGACGCCGGCGACGAATCTCCGCCACCTGATCAGCACGA
>Ga0194126_10004046_pt1 | contig 22660 bp, 15 predicted proteins | sample TA2KigC150mmetaG_FD_148641 | JGI IMG/M metagenome (GOLD analysis project Ga0194126, IMG submission 148641) | Freshwater microbial communities from Lake Tanganyika, Tanzania - TA2015035 Kigoma Deep Cast 150m | ecosystem: Environmental > Aquatic > Freshwater > Lake | place: Tanzania: Lake... | reverse complement strand
GCGCACGGCATGGGCGCGCTGGCGCATGATCTCCAGGGGTTCGGGCAGGGAGGCGTAGGCGGTTAGCCGCGCCTGAATGCGTTTCTCGGCGTTAGCGTCCAGGGCAGCTTGAAGCGCCGGGTTAGCCAGGGAGGTATTGATCTTTGCGTGGAAGGGGTTCATTGGAGAGTGGTTTATTCGTAGCGGTTGACTTGATCCAATATTTCAGCGATGTGTTTGACGGTTGGATTTTTTCCTTGCCGGTGCAGCCCCCCGTTGATGTGCAGCAGGCAGCCTGTGTCGCAGACTATGACCGTGTCGGCCCCGCTGTTTTCAGCGTTGTTGATCTTTCGTTTCAGCATCTCTGCGGAGATTTCGGGATACTCTACCGAGAATATCCCGCCGAAGCCGCAGCATTCCTCGGCATGAGGCAGTTCGTGGAATTCGGCATCGCTGATGTTTGCTAGCAATGCGCGCGGCTGGCGATCTACGCCAACGCCGCGCAGCAAGTGGCAGGAGGGGTGGTAAGTGATCTTCCCTGAAAACTTCGCCCCAATGTCCATGACGCCTAATTCATCAACCAGGAATTCGGTGAACTCAAAAGTGCGTTTCGCCATCGCTTGAGCGCGAACCAGCCACTGGGGTTCATCGGCGAACAACTCAAAGTAGCCATGGCGAATCATCGCGGCGCATGATCCGGATGGGATGATGATGGGGCCGGGAGCTTCCTCGAATACCTCGATGGTGTGCCGGGCCATCAGCCGGGCGTCGTCTCGCAACCCTGCATTGAAGGCCGGTTGCCCGCAACAGGTTTGATCTTGGGGGAAGGCCACTCTTACCCCGGCGCGCTCCAAGACCCGAACCACCGCCTCGCCGATTTGGGGCTGTAATGTATCAACCAGGCAGGTGACGAAGAGGTGAACAGTTTGTGTCATGGGGGATAGTAAACAAGTCGTAGTTTTTCAGTGGGCTCATTTCTGTTTCAACCAAATTGTATCGTTTGAATGTAAATGTCACAAGCAAACTTTGTTCAGCGAATGTCGGAAGCCAAAGCTCTCATTTGTCAGCACTGGTGTTGGATGGTAAGATTAGCGTTCTGATACTGCTCAACGAGGTATATGGATGAAATCTTTTCGTGCTGAACCTGTCAATCAATTTAGCCTTCCGCGCCGCATTCAGCGTTTAGGAGAATTAGCCTACAACTTGTGGTGGACCTGGAAGCCGGATGCCCAGCGCCTATTCCGCCTCATTGACCATGATCTGTGGGAGCGCACTTATCATAACCCGGTGCAGTTTCTGCGCCAGGTCGAGCGCGCCCAGTTGAATGCTGTCGCCCAGGACCGCAACTATCTCGATTTCTATGATCGCATCTTTCGGATGTTCGACCAGTACATATTGGCTGAGGCTACCTGGTTCTTGCAGGAACACGCCGACTGTATCAATAGCCCGATCGCCTATTTTTCGACCGAATTCGGCCTGCATGAGACGCTGCCGATCTATGCAGGGGGTTTGGGGGTGCTCTCGGGGGATCACCTCAAAGAGGCCAGCGATTTAGGGCTGCCTCTGGTTGCTGTTGGCTTTCTCTATACCCGGGGATATTTCACTCAACATATCACTGAAGATGGCTGGCAGGAAGCGCGTTTTCAACGCCTGCGCTTCGAGGATATGCCCATCATGCCGATACTCGATGAGCATGATGATCCGCTGACGGTATCCGTCGAGCTGCCCGGACGAGAGGTTTTGGCTCGTTTGTGGGAAATTCATGTCGGGCGAGTGCCGCTGTATCTCTTGGATACCGATGTGGAAGGGAATAGCGCCGAGGATCGAGAGCTGACCTCTCGTCTCTATAATAGCGACATGGAAGCGCGCATCTCCCAGGAGATCATCCTGGGGATTGGCGGCGTTCGTGCGCTGCGCAATCTTGGCTACAACCCGGCGGTGTGGCACATGAATGAGGGACATTCTGCTTTTATGGGATTGGAGCGAGCCCGCGAGATGACGGCGGCAGGACATTCCTTCGATGCAGCTCGAGAAAGAATCTGTCATTCGACGATCTTTACCACGCATACGCCGGTTCCGGCTGGCAGCGATGAGTTCCCTCTCTGGTTGATTGATAAATACTTCTCTCAGCTCTGGCCTGGACTCGGTTTGGATCGCGATCAATTCATCAAGCTGGCGCGACGCGAAATGTCTTGGGGAGAGACGTTCAGCATGACGCTATTGGCTTTCCGTTTCGCTGGCCGCCACAATGGTGTCTCGGAGTTGCACGGACAGGTTGCCCGCAAAATGTGGCATTTTCTCTGGCCGGATCTGCGTGAGGAAGATGTGCCCATTTCCCATGTGACCAATGGCATTCACACAGGCACGTGGCTGGCGCGGCGCCTCGATCATCTCTTCCGCCGCTATTTGGGCCGCGATTGGATGGATCATCTGGATGATCCCGATTTCTGGGATAGTGTCGAGAATATCCCCGACGAGGAATTGTGGCTGGTGCGCAGGCACTTGAAACGAAAACTGGTCTTCTATATGCGCGACCGCGCCCGCGAACAGTGGCTGCGGGATGGCATCCACCCTGTCCAGGTCATCGCCTCGGGTGTGCTGTTGGATCCCTATGCCCTGACGATTGGCTTCGCCCGGCGATTTGCTACATATAAACGCGCCAGCCTGATCCTGCGCGACCTGGATCGCCTGCTCGAATTGATCAACCGCCCAAATCGTCCGGTGCAGATCATTTTTGCCGGCAAGGCTCACCCCGATGATAACCCGGGCAAGATGCTGATCCAGGAAGTTTATCGCTCCGTCAAGAAGGCCGAGAACGGGGGTCGCCTGGTCTTTCTGGAAGATTATGATATGAACCTGGCGCGTTATCTGGTGCAGGGCGTTGATGTCTGGTTGAACACCCCTCGCCGACCAAATGAGGCCTCAGGCACTTCGGGGCAGAAGGCCGCCCTCAATGGGGCGCTTAACTTTTCAGTCCTGGATGGCTGGTGGCGTGAGGGGTATAACGGGTTGAATGGCTGGACGATTGGCGATGACGCCGACCAGGCTGATCCCAATATCCAGGATCAGATGGATGTCGAGAGCCTTTACGATATCCTGGAGAATGAGATTATCCCTCTGTATTATGACCGGTCTGAAAATGACCTGCCCCGTAAGTGGATTGCCAGAATGAAAGCCTCGATTCGCAGCCTGGCCCCTCAATTCAGCATGCGCCGTATGATCAAGGAATATACGGAACAACTCTATCTTCCTGCTATGGGAGAGTAGAATCGGTACTTCACGAAAAAGGATCCAAGACCCGTCCGCGGGTCGCCCGGCCATATGCCGCCCCGAATCCACTCCCCGTTGTTTTTCCAGTGGACTCATTAAAAACCAACCGCCCCGTTGGGAAGGCTCTTCTTCCTTTTGGGGCGGACTGGTTTATGAGGAGAATGTAATTCTCATTATAAGCAATCAGATAAGAAGAAGATGAAAAGAAGATAAGGGGTAATTAAAAGCTCGGTTCGAGCATCATGAGAAAATTCGACCTTCCCTCAGAACGATTTGTATGTCTTCCCAGGCTATTGGCCCTTCTCGCATGAGGCGAAGCTCAGTGGAAGTGCAGTCCACCACTGTGGATGGTTGACCTCCTGGCGTGCGGCCCCCATCCAAAATAAGCTGGATACGCCCCCCAAGTTGGGCGAGGACTTCTTGCGCGGTACAGGCATTCTCTCCCCCGGACAGGTTGGCGGAAGTCACTGCTAACGGGCCGGTGACATCCATCAAGGCCAGCGCGTCGGGGTGATCCGGGACGCGTACGCCGACGGTAGGAAGCGGGTTGAGAATTTCGGGTAAATCAGGGTGTCTGGGGACGACAAGGGTCAGGGGGCCGGGCCAGAATACCTCGGCCAGCTTCAGCGCAGCCTGGTTGGGATTCACGGCCACGTGCGCCAAATCCCTGAGAGAACTCATCAACACCGCGATGGCCTTGCTTTGATCGCGCTCTTTGACCTCGAACAGCATCTCGATAGCATTGGTATCGAAAATTGCCGCGGCTACCCCATAGACAGTGTCGGTTGGGAAGGCTACTATGCCCCCGCGGTTGAGCACGCTGACTGCGCGGGAAATAGCCTCAGGATGTTTTGTGGATATGCTCTCGGTTTTCATGGTCAGGTTTCGACGCGGATCAGGCGGTCGCGCCCGGCCAAATCGGGCAGCAATTGTGCATTAGCTTCGGCAAAGGCCTCTTGGGCCAGGGCGAGGGCAGAGACGCCCTGGGAGGAGTTGATCTCCAGGAGCAGCAACCCACCCGGGGTCAGGAATTGAGGCGCAGCTTGTAGTAATTGTCGAATGTGGTTCAATCCGTCTAGCCCGCCATCTAAAGCCAGGCTGGGTTCTCGGCCAAATACCTTGAGCGTGTGCAACGTCGCGGTAGGGATGTAAGGAAGGTTGGCGCAGATCACGTCGAATGGCGAATGTTCGATATTCAACAAGTCCGTTCGCATAAATTCGATTTGCCCGGCCACGGCATGTTTTTCGGCGTTCGCGCGCGCAACCTGAAGCGCTTTCGATGAAATGTCGGTTGCAAGAATGTGCAACTCCGGGAAATGCTTCGCCAGGCTGACCGCGATGCAGCCCGAGCCTGCGCCGATGTCAGCCGCGAACAGTTTTCGTTGATACGTTTCCCCGCGGATGAAATGCCCGCCTGCGGCGAGTCTCGAAGGGCGCGAAGATATATTCATATGGCTTTCTTTGCGCTCTTCGCGTCTTTGCGTTTCGATTTTCTTTCCAAGCCACTTGATCGCCTCTTCGACGAGAAGCTCGGTCTCGGGGCGGGGGATGAGCACGGATGGGGAGATGATGAAATCCAAACCGTAGAATTCCCAATGCCCGAGGATGTACGGCAAGGGTGCGCCAGCTTCGAGTTGAGACAGGTTCTGAGCGAAGGCTGCTTGCTGGTCGGGGGTAAGCGGGTATTCGGGGTGCGCCAAAACCCAGGCGCGCGGCTTTTGCAGGATGTGCGCCAGCAACACCTGGGCGTCGAGTGAGGGGGTGTCGCTTTGCTGGCGGGTGATCTTCAGGGCCTTTTCGAGCGCGTCGAAAATTGTCAATGGTCGCTCATTCCAGCCCGGCTTCGGCAAGACGTTCGGCCTCGTCACGGGTTGCCAGTTCCTCGATGAAATCCTCGATATTGCCATCCAGCACAGCAGCCAGGTTATAGGATGATACGTTGATACGGTGATCGGTAACCCGCGATTGAGGGAAATTATAAGTGCGGATTTTCTCCGAGCGTTCGCCGGTGCCAATTTGGGAGCGGCGATTTTCTTCGATCTCAGCGCGACGTTTCTCCTCTTCGATCTCGAAAAGACGGGCTTTGAGGATGCTCATGGCCCTTTGCCGGTTTTGAAGCTGAGAGCGTTCATCCTGACATTGCACAACCATGCCTGTGGGCAGATGGGTCAACCGCACCGCCGTGGCGTTTTTCTGAACGTTTTGTCCACCGGCGCCGGCTGATTTGTAGACATCCATTTTGATATCCCGATCCGGGATGTCTATTTCGACATCGTCTACTTCGGCCAGCACAGCTACTGTCGCAGTGGATGTGTGGATGCGCCCCTGGGACTCGGTGACGGGCACCCGCTGCACCCGGTGGACGCCTGATTCGAACTTCAGCCTGGAATACGCGCCATGCCCTTTGATCAGGAAAGCGACTTCTTTGAAACCGCCGACGCCTGTCTCGTGGAGGGAGAGCATTTCCGATTTCCAACCGCAGTGATCGGCGTAGCGTGAATACATGCGATACAAATCAGCCGCGAACAGGCCTGCCTCATCTCCGCCGGTTCCGGCCCGGATTTCCATGATCACGTTGCGTTGATCGCGGGGGTCTCTGGGCAGCAGCAAAGTCTTGATTTCGAGTTCTAGCTGGGGGATGCGTTCTTCCAGTTCTGCTATTTCCAGGGCAGCCAGCTCGGCTAACTCCGGGTCATTTCCAGCCTGTAATTCTTTCGCTTCCTCCAGGCCTTCGATCGCCTGGCGATACTGGGCGGCTTTTTTGATCAGCGGCCCCAAATCGGCGCGCTCCCTGCCCAGATCAGCTGCGCGTTGATAGTCATCGCCGACTTCCATCAGCGCTTGATTGATTTCATCGTAGCGTTTTTCGATACCAGTAAGTTTTTCGATTAACATGCGGCGATTATACCATCGGGGGCTTTTTCTGACCTTTACGATCTGCTTGCCACCTGTATCTTCCCATGCTATAATGTTCGTGTAGATTTCCCCCTGATTGGAATTCGAAATAGAATTAACCGCGTTTTTCGCTTCCCTGTGTCTCGCGCCCGAGGGGCTTGCGTTCGGCAGTGGTGTTCGATCATCGAGAACGCGGCATAGATTTTTTCCCCCTGAGTTGAGAATATGAATGTATTAGAACTTGAACAGAAACCGTTAATCGAGTTGCGTCAAATTGCCATGGGTTTCAATGTCCCGCAGGCTGCACAACTCAAAAAAGAGAAATTGATTATGCTTATCCGTCAGGCCGAAGCTGAACGTGAAGGCCTGGAGGTGCGCGGCGGTATCCTGGAGATTATGAGCGAGGGCATAGGTTTCTTGCGTTGGGATAACTACCAACCCAGCGCGAACGATGTGTATGTCTCGCAATCGCAAATCCGCCGCTACAAGCTGCGCAACGGGGATATGGTGATAGGTCATGTCCGTCCGCCGCGCGAGTCGGAGCGACACTATGGGTTGCTCAAAGTCGAAACAGTCAATGGCCTGGACCCCGAGGAAGCGATGCGCCGCACGCGCTTCGAGCACCTGACGCCTATCTTCCCAGACAAACGCTTCAACCTGGAAACCGATAAGCATATTCTGGCCACTCGCCTGATCAATTTGGTCACGCCCATTGGACGCGGGCAGCGTGGTTTGATTGTGTCGCCCCCGAAAGCAGGCAAGACCACCATCCTGAAGAATGTGATCAATGCGATCTCGAACCAATATCCCGAGGTGACTTTGATTGTGGCGTTGATCGGCGAGCGCCCTGAGGAAGTCACCGACATGGATCGCTCAGTGGATGCAGAAGTGCTCTCGTCCACCTTCGATGAGCCGGTTTCCTCGCATGTGCGCGTTGCCGAGATGGTCATCGAGCGCGCCAAACGGCTGGTGGAAGTAGGTCGGGATGTTTTCATCGCCATGGATTCGATTACGCGTCTTTCCCGGGCTTATAACCTGGTTGTGCAGCCCTCCGGCCGTACCCTGTCGGGCGGTATTGATCCCTCGGCGCTGTATCCACCCAAACGTTTCTTCGGGGCTGCGCGCAATATCGAAGAGGGCGGTTCGTTGACGATCGTGGCTACCTGCCTGATTGATACAGGCTCCCGAATGGATGATGTGGTCTACGAGGAGTTCAAGGGCACGGGCAATATGGAACTGCATCTATCCCGGCAATTGCAGGAACGGCGCATCTTCCCGGCGATCGATATCTCTCGTTCGTCAACACGTCGCGAAGAGATACTATTAGGGCCGGATATCACCCCGCGGGTCTGGCTGATGCGCCGCATGTACGATCAAATGACCGCCATGCCTCCTCACGGCGCAGGCATGGATCCGGGCACAGCCGCAGAAGCGATCTTCGACCGTTTCAAGAATACCAATGATAATCAAGAATTCCTGATGACGCTCAACGAGTAGTCTTTGCAAGCATCCCCCTTTTATTGGTAAAGTTCGATGATACAGAGTCGCGGCTGGTTCTATTGGCTGGCCTGGGTATTTGCATTTGGGCTTGTGGGGGTGGCAGGATATTTGGGGTGGCAGCGGGTTGCGCCCTCCCAAAAGATGCCTGCTACAGAAACAGATATTCGAACACGACCCACGATGGTCGAAGCGCAATTGCCCAGGGGTGAGGCTCAACTACCAGCCTTTGGGGATGACCAGGCCCAGACCAGCCTGCGGCGCATGGCGATGTTGAACACGTTGATCCCCTCCCGCCCGCGCACAAAGATGCTCCAGCATACTGTCAGTATAGGCGATTCGGTGTTTGCGATTGCGAACACCTATAGGATCAAGCCCGAAACTGTGCTCTGGTCGAATTACGATGTTTTGAAGGATGATCCTCATTCCCTATCAGTCGGAATGGTATTGAAGATTCCTCCTGTGGATGGGGTTTATTACCGATGGAAGGAAGAAGATAGCCTCGAATCGGTTGCCGGTGAGTTCGAGGTGGAAGTCAACGACATCCTGACCTGGTCAGGAAACCAACTGGATTTGACCAACCCTCAGATCGCAGTGGATAGTTGGGTGATGATTCCTGGCGGCCAGCGGGAATTCCAACAGTGGATCGTCCCGGTTCCTGCACGCGGCAGGGCGGGTGTTTCCACGGGAATCTATGGGGGCGGCGCCTGTCCTGGGGGTTATGATGGTTTGTATGGCAGCGGCGCTTTCATCTGGCCAACGAGCAATCGCACGCTATCCGGCAATGACTACTGGTCGGGACACCTGGCCATAGATGTTGGCGTGGTCATCGGGGAGTCGATTGCAGCCGCGGATAGCGGCGTGATCATGTTTGCGGGCTGGGCGACTGGCGGTTATGGATATGTGATAGCTATTGACCATGGCAACGGCTACCAGACATTGTATGCTCACCTCAGCAGCGTCAACGTGAGCTGTGGTCAGAGTGTGCGGCAGGGTCAATTGATCGGATTGGGGGGCAGCAGCGGCAACTCCACTGGGCCTCATCTGCACTTCGAAGTGCGCTTGAATGGCGGCTTCGTTAACCCCTGGTATGTGCTGCCCTAAAAATCCGAATGCTTTTCAGACTTCAGGTTGATAGACGATGTCACATTCACGGAAAAATCCGAAATTTGGGGATGCGAGCGGTGTGCAACACCGCTCGCATCCCCAAATTTCGAGCGTCTTGTTTGTAGTGTAATATTGCCAAGTTAGATACTTCGAAAAGGAAGATGATATGCCAAACGATTATCTTGAACCAAAAATAAAAACACTGGCAGAGACTCAAAACAACGTAGCCTGGCTGGCCGAAGAGCCTGATGAAGAAATCACCTACCATCTGGAACTCAATAATGTCACTGTGCATTTCTTCGAGGAGGAGTGGCAGGAATTCCTGGAGTTGGCGCGCGCCTTGTTAGCGCATGGTGATTGATTGTTTGGTGATAGAGCTTTTGTGATATACTCTACATATGCCTGTCCGGGTCTTGATTACCACAAATATCCGCAGCTTGGGCGAGTTGATGCAGCAAGCCCTGCAGGAAACTGGTCGGTATCGGGTCGAATTGAGCGATGGCGCCGAACAGGCTGTGGAACGCGCCCAGGCTGAACGCTTTGCAGTAGCCATTGTTGATTTCGGCGCGCTTTCCGACCCCTTGGAACTTATCGCCAACCTGCGGGAAATAACTCCTGCTATTCGGGTTGTGGCGATGCCCTCCAGCGCGGATGAAGAGAAAACGACCGCCGACCGGTCTGTTGTGGATGCCTGGCTTTCGATGCCCTTCTATCTGCCCAATCTCATAGACACCCTGGCAGCGATCGGCGGCGATCCGGGTGTGGAAAGCAAGCAGGCCCCCGAGCCAGAACGGCCCCCATTTCCGTCCACAGTCCCTAAAAAAACAGTTTCCCCGCAGCCCGCTCCTGAATGGCTGCAAGATGTCAACCGGGTAGCCCAACATCTCACCCGGCTGTCGCTCGAATCTGCGGCGCAGGCGGCTTTGATCACTCGCGGCAGCCAGCTTTGGGCTTACGCCGGTCAGCTCCCCCAACCAGCGGCCGAGGAATTGGCCCGCGCCGTGGGGCATTATTGGGCGCATGATGGCGGCAGCGACCTGGCGCGCTTCATCCGTCTGGATGCTACAAACAGCGAGTATATGATGTACGCTACCAGTTTGGGGGGGGATTATGTACTGGCGCTGGCTTTCGAGACGGAAATGCCATTTACCGAGATGCGCACTCATGCTGGAGAATTGGCCCGAAAGCTTTCTGCTCCCCCTGTGGATGACACGGCCGCCCGCCGGGCGGATTCTATTTCCAAACAATTGACTGCTCTCGAGGAAATGACTCTCGTTGGTGAGCCTGCGGTCGTGGATAACATTGGCGAGGACCTTCCCCCCATTCCAACCGATTGGCGCCCCGATCAGGACGTGGCCGAGGGGCGGCAGGCCTTTTTCGAAGATTTGCTTGCTTCGATGGATATTCCCCAACCTGATGGGGTAGAAAACGGAGCTCCACTTCCTTTGGTAGAGGATCGCGAAGCCGCATTGGATTTCTCATTGGCCGATACGCATCCAACACCAGTTGTCGAAACTCGGATGCTCCTCGAAGAGCAAGCCCCCGTGAGAAAATCCAGGCCGAGAGCGCTCGAGCCGGAGACATCGACTCTGCATAATCTCACTTATGCTTGTGTGCTGGTGCCGCGTATGCCTCAGCATCATCTCGTGGGGGATCTGGCCGCTTCCCTGTCCCAGTGGGTTGTACAGCTTAGCCTGGCTTTTGGTTGGCGACTGGAGCATCTGGCCATTCGCCCGGACTATCTGCATTGGATTGCGGTCGTCCCCCCGAACTCCTCGCCAGGGATGATGGTTCATAATATTCGCCAAGAAACCGCCAAACATATTTTCTCGGAATTCCCGCGTCTAGAACGAGAAAACCCTTCGGGTGAGTTTTGGGCCTCCGGATACTTGATCGTCAATGGGCGTGATGCATTCTCACGCCAGATGGTGCAAGAGTTCATTGGCTCTGTTCGAACCCGCCAAGGGGTTCAGTAGTTTCCGACCATGCCGCCTATTCTATATTTAATCGATGGTCACGCGCTGGCGTACCGTTCGTACTATGCCCTGACCGCAGGCCAACCAACCGGACGATGGGTTACCAGTGCTGGAGAGCCGACTGCAGGGGTGTACGGCTTTACCAGTGTGCTGCTGCGCATCTTGGAACAGGAGCACCCGGATTATCTGGCTGTGGTCTTCGATACGGGGAAAACATTCCGCGATGACATCTATCCCGAATACAAGGCCACCCGCGAAAAAATGCCCGATGACCTGCGCCCCCAGATCGAACGCATCCGCGAGTTGATCGATGCCTTCAGTATCCCTCGTTTAGAAGAGGCTGGATACGAAGCGGATGATGTCCTGGGGAGCGTCGCCCGGAAAGCTGTCGCCGAGGGGCTGGGGGTGAAGATCTTCACCGGCGATCGGGATTTGCTGCAATTGGTGGACGAGCGGGTGATCGTCAATCTGCCGGGGCGTTCCCTGGGAGATGCCAAAGATTATCTTGCGGCTGATGTGGTAGAAAGCCTGGGTGTGCGCCCGGATCAGGTTGTTGATTATAAAGCCCTGATGGGTGATACATCGGATAATATCCCTGGCGTCTCCGGGGTGGGGAAGAAGACCGCCGCCAAACTGCTCAACGATTATGGATCATTAGATGGCGTCTACGCGCATCTCGACGAGCTCAGCGATGGCCTGCGCAAGAAGCTGGAAGAAGGGCGTGAATCCGCTTATCTCAGTCAGAAGCTGGCCTCCATCGTCGCGGATTTAGATATCCCGCTGGATTTAGAGAAAGCCCGCCCAGGCAATTTCACTCCCCAAACAGCTCATGCCCTGTTCCGTGAGTTGGAGTTTCGCTCCCTGCTCAAACGTCTGGAGGGATTAGAAGAGCAATATGGCAAAGTCGCGCCCCGACCGGGACAGCAGTTGCAGCTTTTTGGCGACGCGGCCTCGAAAGTGGAACGATCTGCTCCCAAAGCTGCTTATCTTCCGGTTCATATCGTTGACACAGATGAGGCTCTTGCATCTCTGGTGAAAACTTTGGAGCAGGCCTCGGTCATCGCCTTCGACACGGAAACCACCTCCACAGACCAGATGCGGGCTGAATTGGTGGGCGTCTCCCTGGCGGTAGACGAAGAAGCCGGGTATTACATCCCCGTGGGGCATAAAGCAGGGCGGCAGCTCCCGCTCGTGAAAGTTGTCAATTCTCTGCACGGTCCGTTGACCAACCCTGCAATCCCCAAGGTCGGGCACAACCAGAAATATGATTTCGTGGTCCTGGCCCGGCATGGCCTGCGGGTTGCCCCCCTGGGGTTCGATACCATGATCGCGGAGTGGGTGATCAATCCTGATTCGCACAACCTGGGGTTGAAGAATCTCTCCTGGGTGCGCCTCGGTCACCGGATGAAGGAGATCGAGGAGTTGATCGGTAAGGGGAAGAAACAGATCAGTATGGCCGAAGTGCCCATCGCTGATGTGGCCTCGTATGCCGCTGACGACGCGATCGCGGTGCTGCGCCTGATGCCGCAGCTCGAAGCCGAACTCGAGGCCGCCCGAGCTGTATCTCTGTTCGAAGAGATCGAGATGCCTCTGATCAATGTGCTGGCCGATATGGAAATGAACGGCATTGGACTGGATATCGAGTTCCTGGCACGCATGTCCCTCGAGCTGGAGATGCGCCTGAAAGAAATCGAGAACCAGGTCTTTCGGGCAGTGGGAGAGTCTTTCAACCTGAATTCTCCCAAACAACTCTCGGAGGCTATATTCGACAAGTTGGGCATTGCCCCTCCCGAAGGGTTGCGAAAGACGGCCAGCGGATATTATTCCACGGCGGCCGATGTCCTGGAAACGATCCAGAAACGACATCCTGTTGTAGTGTGTGTATTGGAACATCGCGAATTATCCAAGCTGAAATCCACCTATGTGGATGCGTTGCCCCAGCAACTCAACCCGCAGACGGGGCGGGTGCACACCTCTTATAACCAGGCAGGCGCCCGGACGGGGCGAATCGCCTCATCGGAACCCAATTTGCAGAATATTCCCATCCGCACAGAATTGGGCCGGCAGGTGCGGGAAGCCTTTGTGGCAGGCCCCGGTCACCAGTTGCTGGCGGTTGATTATTCGCAGGTCGAATTGCGCATCGCGGCTCACATGGCTCGAGATGAAGCCATGATGGCCGCTTTCCGCAGCGACCAGGATATTCACGCTATCACAGCCTCGGCGATCTACAATGTACCCATCGGAGCAGTCAATAGCACGCAACGCCGTCATGCCAAGGCGATCAACTTTGGTCTAATCTATGGGATGAGTCCCTTCGGTTTGACGCGGACAACCGATTTGACTTTAGCCGAGGCCGAGGATTTCGTGAGCGCCTATTTCAGAAAGTTCCCGGGGGTGAAACGGTATTTGGATGGGATTCGGGAGTCTGCTGCTCGACAGGGATATGTCGAGACTCTGCTGGGGCGGCGGCGATATTTCCCGGGTTTGAAGAACGCCCAAAATGCCCAGGTTCGAAACCGCGAAGAGCGAGAGGCTATCAACGCGCCTATCCAGGGAACTGCCGCGGATATCATGAAGATTGCCATGTTGCGGGCGGCAGAGGCTCTCGAAAAAGTCGGGCTTTCCACCAAAATATTACTTCAGGTTCACGATGAATTGGTGCTAGAATGTCCGGTAGATGAAATCGGGGCCGCGGCTGCTGTAGTCCGTGAGGCTATGGAAGGAGCGTATTCCCTGGATATTCCGCTCCGCACCGACGCCCGTTGCGGAAAGAACTGGGGCGCTCTGGAACCGATAAATTATTCGTGAAAGGACTTACGCGCTTGGCTTAAATCTTACCGCTGAGACACAGAGAACGCTGAGAAAAAAGATTATCAGTAGATCACGAAAAAGATCGAAAGCCCATCCCCGGGCGACCCGAGGACGGGTCTTAGATCGTGATTTCGTGAAGTACTGATTATCTATTCTCTTTGGTAACTACTCAGCCAAACGGGGAAGTTCCCGAAAAAAGGGTGTGCGAAGGGGGCGCAGCCCCCTTCGCACACCCTTTTTTCGGGCTAATCCGTTCGATGGCTGAGCAGTTACTCTCTTTGTATAGAATCTCTACGCACTCAGCGTCTCTGCGGTGAATTTCTGGTTGATCTGCGTAAATCTCATGAGAGATAGTTTTATGAGTCAAGAGCAGCGTTATCAGCAAGCGATGAATCGGGGGCACACTGCTGCCTGGGATCAAGAATGGAATCGGGCGGCTGCTTTCTACAGTCAAGCCCTGGAAGAGAAGCCCGATGATCCAAAAGCATTATCCAATATAGCCCTGGCGCTCTTGAATTTACAGGAATACGAGAAATCGCTCCAGTATTATTTGCGCGCTGCGGAAGTATCGCCGGACGATCCGCTTCCTCTGGAAAAGGCTGCCACGCTATACGTGCACATGGGGCAGGCGGCAAAGGCTTCGAAATTATCAGATCACGCCGCGGAACTCTATTTGAAAGAGAAGAACGCTGATAAGGCCATCGAGAATTGGTCTCGCGCCGTCGTATTAGATTTCGAAAACTTACAGGCTCATACGCGGCTGGCGGTTGTGTATGAACGTTTGGGTCGAAAACCGCAGGCCGTGCGTGAATATCTACACATGGCCAGTCTATTTCAACATGCTGGTCGAAACGAAAAGGCGTTCGAAGCAGTCAACCGGGCTTTGCAGGTAGATAGAAATAACAAAGAAGCTCAACAAGCTCAGATGATGCTGCGGAGCGGGAAAATGCTCCCTAAACCTGCCCGCCCCCGCGGTGGAACAGGCCCCCTCGAAGATATCAAACTGCCCCAACAACCTCGATTGAGCGCCCCGAAAGAACCTGCGGAGAGCAATCTGGATCCGATAGAAGAGGCGCAAAAGGAAGCCCTTGCCACACTGGCGCGCTTATTCTTCGAGCAATCGAGTGAAGGCGAGGTGCGCACAACTTCCCGGCGTGGTTTGCAGGCCATTATGGACGGGACCGGCGACCTTGCGTTCACCAAGAACGCTGATCGCGCCAAGATCATGCTTCATCTTGGTATGGCGGTCGAATTGCATACTCAGGGCGATTCAGATCAGGCTGCCGAGGAGCTGAAAGGGGCCATCAATGCCGGATTGGATTCGCCAGCAGCATATTTTTGCCTGGGCGTCATTCAAGTAGCATCGGATCGTCAAGAGAGCGCGGTGCGAAATTTACAGCGGGCGATGCCTCATGCCGATTTTGCCCTGGGGTCGCGTCTGCTCTTGGGTGGAATTTGGTATCAACAAGGGAAATATAAACAAGCTGCCGAGCGCTATTTGGAGGCTTTGCGATCTGCTGATGCGCAAGTCGTTTCTCCGAAACATGCAGACGAATTGCGCGAATTGTATGAACCGTTGATGGATGCGCTCTCCCGAGAAAAAAACGAAGATCACCAAAAAAAGCTTTGTGAAAACATCGCTGAGTTGTTGGTGCGGTCTAATTGGCGGACACATCTCAGGAACGCCCGTCAACAGTTAGGCGATCAGGAAAATGATTCCTCGCCCATCCCATTGGCTGAAGTCCTGATCGAATCGAGCAGCAGCGATGTGGTTGTGGCGATGAGTACAGTTCGCAGTCTTGCCAGGGCAGGACACCTGGGCGCCGCCCTCGAAGAGATCTTATTTGCCCTTCATCGAGCGCCAGCTTATTTACCGCTTCATATCGTTTTGGGCGACCTGCTCGTTTCCAAAGATCGGATCATGGAAGCAGCAGAGAAGTTTGGCGTCGTCGCCCGGGCCTATAGTTCGCGGGGCGAATCGCGGCGGGCTATCAAGATGTTACAGCGAGTCGTCGAGATGGTTCCCATGAATTTGGTTTCCCGCCAACAATTGATCGAACATATGGTGGCTTTTGGTCAGATAGACGAGGCCATCGAAGAGTATCTGAAATTAGCTGAAGTCCATTACAGCATGGCTGAACCGGGAAAAGCGCGTGATGTTTATAACCAGGCATTGAATCTGACGTCCCAATCGGAGAAGCCCGTCCACTGGCAGGTGCGGATTTTGCATCGCATTGCTGATATCGAAACGCAAAGTTTGAGTTGGCGAAAGGCGATTGAGCTTTACAAGCAGATCTGCGTTTTACGGCCGGACGATAGCGAGGCATATCGCAGTATGGTTGTTTTATTCTTCAATCTTGGGAATCAAGACCAGGCTTTGAAGGCAATGGATCAATATATCGCCACGATGAACGAAAGCGAAAATAGTGACGCTGTTATTCGATTTCTCGAGCAACTGATTTCCGAGCAGCCTGGGCAGGCGATGATCCATTACCGTTTGGCGGTGCAATATGAGCAGGTTGGGAATATTTCAGGCGCGGTAAGATCCTATGATGTTGCTGGAGAGCTTCTGCTCGAAGCTGGTGATAAAGCAGGCGGGGCCGAAATGATCCAACGAATCATTTGGATGAACCCCCCGGAGAAAGAGAAGTATCAAAAATTATTAGCGTCTCTCTAACGAGTATTGGGAGTGGGCGCTATCCGAAAAAGGGGTGTGCGGCGTGGAAAGCACGTCACACACCCCTTTTTCGATGGTTGTTCTATTACCAAATCTGGAACGATGAGCGGGTTTGTCGCTGAATCGTGCCGAATGTGGCAGTTACCGTGATCTTGGCCGTGCCGAGAGAATCGCTCCTGATATATAATCGTTCGACGCTCAATCCGCTTTGGTTTGTTTGTCCCATGACATCTTTGATGATCTGCCCGTCAGGTAGGGTAATGGTGTAATTCAAGAATACATTAGCGAGCAACCTGAAGTCCTGGTCGTATACGATTACGTAGAGTTCTTGATTGTTACCAATGAGCGGCAGGATGGGATTGCTCACGAAGGCATGCACCTGTAACGCAGAAACCTCTTTTATGGCGATGTTGCTATTCAGCCAGGGTCGAAGGTATCGTGGATCCTCGCCAGAGAAGTGGAAATACTCTATTCCTAAGTTCGAAACGAAGACTTTTTCTCCTGGGGGACGCTCCGGATGCCATTCGAAGCGGGCGCGCTGGAAATATTGTGATATCCAGCCATCATGGATTTCGAAATCCGAAATCGGATAGCCAAATTGGGTAACGCCCCCATTGGCCTCGAAGAAATCCAGAAAGTCGTAACAGATCCTATATGTCGTTTCAAGAAAAGATTTGCAGGAGGCGAAATTGGAAAGTTCTGGGAGAGCTTCCCCTGCTTCGTAGAGAAACTCGCCCAGGTGGGTGATCTGAACAAGCAGATCACTGGGCGCTTCGGGATGGAGTTCGAAGCGTGCTTTTTCGAAATATTGTACCAAGTGACCTCTGGTTTGATCGTTGAAAGCATCTGTGATAGGGTAGCCGTAAATCTCTTCCCCATTTGGGATGCTACTGTATTTCTCCAGGAAGGCGCCCGATACCGAATGACCAGTTTCAGGAAAAAAACGGCCATCATCCAGCGTTTGGGCTAATGCGGATTCCCCCAAAAGCCCGGTTATTGCGATGAGTGCGACGATGATTGTCAGCCAACGCATTGTCGTTTTCACGGTGTTATGATTATATGCTACATCTAATGTCTTCACAATAGTTCTAGTTGACTAAAATTACTACGCTTCACCCCCCTGGCCTGCGGCTATCCCCCCAGATATGCCGCCCCGAATCCTCTCCCCGTAGTTTTTTTCAGTGGACTCATAATCGGAATTTCAGTGGCGAAAATGGGGAGACAGAGGGGGGTCGGGCGAAATGGGAAGGATGTTCGTCATTTGCGGGGTTCCTTCGATGATCCAATTTGCCCCGGCCTCGATGAGCTCCTCTTCCTCGCCGAAGCCGCACAGCACCCCGACGGACTGCGCTCCGGCTGCTCTGGCAGCCAGGATATCCACAGTGGTGTCGCCGATCATCAGACAATCTTCAGGGCTGACTCCCATTTGCCGGGCTGCCCATTCGATGGGGTCGGGGTAAGGTTTGGTGTGTTCACATGTTTGGGCTGTGGCAATACACTGGAAGAGGGGTTTTAGTTCGAATTGGTCCAAGAACCAACCAGTGCTGCGGCCGCCGCGGGCGCTGACCACAGCCATAGGATACCGTGTGTATAACTCGGTGAGCATCTCCTTTACACCAGGGATGAGTTTGAATGGCTTGGGTCCTTTGCCCAACCCAAAGCGGTAGATCGAATCTCCTAAAGCAGCGATTTCGTCATCGAATCCCAAACGGTCGGGAATCCCGAGGAGGGTATTCCCCGGGCTTTCAGTAGCCATCACGAATCGCCGCGCAAATGGCAGGGTATCCCTCGAAGGGAAGAGAAAGCCAAGCGGTCGAAGCCATCTGGCCAGCTTTTCGACGAATTGATCATCAGTGTCGCTCAAGGTGCCATCTACATCGAAACATAAGGCTCGAATGCGCGATTTATCTAAGCTCATCTTGTTCTTTTTCTCCAGTGATTAGGCTCCAGTGATCAGGCACCTGAACGGCGACCACTTCGCCGCGGGCGGTAATTTCGCCCTCGACTGACAGGGTAATATCTACAATCACTTTGCGACCTTTTACTTCTCGGATGACCCCGCGCAAATCCAGAGCGGGACCCAATGGCGTTGGTTTCAGGTAATCTATGTGCAACGAGCCGGTCACGAAGCGGATTGGGGGGCCGCCATCGTCCATTCGACGCCCCGCGGCCTGGTATGCAGCGGCGGCCGCTGAACCTGTGCCGTGGCAATCAACCAACGAGGCGATCAGCCCTCCGTAAACGTAGCCAGGGATGGCGATGTGATGAGGCCTGGGGTGGTAAATCGAATACGTCTCCCCGGTTTCTTCATCCCAGTAACTCTTGATTTGCAGCCCCTGCTCGTTGAGCCGTCCGCACCCGTAGCAGTGACTCCATTGGTCGGGGTAATAATCTTGAAACGCTTTCTCGGGCATAGCTTTGCTCCTGGTAACTACTCAGCCAAACGGGGAAGTTCCCGAAAAAAGGGTGTGCGAAGGGGGCGCAGCCCCCTTCGCACACCCTTTTTTCGGGCTAATCCGTTCGATGGCTGAGCAGTTACTGCTCCTGATGTATTTGCTTCGACAATATTCGCCTCATGAGGGCAGTCTTCCCATCTGGAATATTTTACTCGATTCGAACTCTATCTCCTCATTTACGCTACTGAAAAAAATACGAGTAGAGGATACGGGGCGGCATATATGGGAGTGCGTGCGCAGCACGCACCCCCATATATGCCGCCCCGCCCCCTCATTACTTGCACTGTAATTCTAGCCGACAAGAGCTATTGCATGAGCCAGATAAGTTTGTTATAGTGGGGATGGTTTTCAATCATTGCTCTTGTGGAGGCGAGTTCATGGACTCAAACTATTTGCTGCGTTACCGCCTGGGGGAGGGAGAATGGCAAGAGTTTCCCGTTGTTAAAAATGATATTCTGATCGGGCGGGGAGATGACTGTGACTTGATCCTCGAACACAAGGAAATCTCCCGCGGACATGCCCGCCTCAGTTGGGTCGAGGATGAAACTCTGTTGACAGATTTAGGCTCGAGCAATGGCACGTATGTGGATGGCCAGCCGTTGACGCCTAATATGCCGGTTATCCTTTCGCCCGGACAGTTGATCATGATCGGCGGATTCACGTTGGTTCTCAGCGCGCCTGGCATCGAGGCGACCTGCCTGGCGGAAGACCGAGTCTCTCGGCAGGATGAAATCTTGCATTTGCGGTATCGTTTTGGCAGGGGCGAATGGCAGACGTATGTTCTTCCAGATGGAGAAACCACAGTCGGGCGGGGGGATGAGAACGACTTGGTGTTCGAAGATGAGGAAGTTTCGCGCTTTCATGCAGTGCTCACCCTGGCTGAAAACAAGCTCTTGCTCAGGGATTTGGGTTCCACGAATGGCACCCAGGTTGACGGCGTATCGCTGATCCCCCACCAGGATCAGCCCGTTCTGATCGGGCAGTTTATCACCATCGGGAGTCATGTGCTGTATGCGGAGGCGCCTGCCTCGGTGGGTGTTATGCACTCTGCCAGCGGCACGATGGTGATGCCGGGCCAGGCTTTCGCGCTGGGAGAGGCTGGCGCGCCAAAGACCATGCTGGATGCGGAGATCGCCGTGGCGCCAACCTCAGTGCGAACCATGAACCTGGCCTCGCACGATAAAGTGACCATCGGGCGCGCCGCCGATAACCAGGTGGTGCTGAATCATCCCCTGGTGAGTCGATATCATGCCGTATTGGAGCGTATGGGTAAGCGGTTTTGTATCAGAGACCTGCGCAGCACCAATGGCGTTTATGTCAATGAGGAGAAGATCGAGCGGGAAGCCTACCTCAAAGATTGGGATCAAATCCGCATTGGGCCATATGTCTTCGTCCTTTCGGGGCAGCAACTCCAGGGCCGGATCGAGGAGGGTATTCGTATCGAGGCCAGGAATGTCAACCAGGTGGTTTCCAGCGGCCTGAACTTGCTCAAAGATATCAGCCTGACGATCGAGTCGAACGAGTTTTTGGCCCTGGTGGGTATGAGCGGTTCGGGGAAGACCACTTTCATGAACGCTATCAGCGGTTATTGGCCTGCCAGCCACGGGCAGGTTTTAGTCAACGGGATCACCCTGTACGATCATTACGATCTATTCCGCGACGATATCGGCTATGTGCCCCAAAAGGATATCGTCCACGCCGAACTGACCCCCGAGATGGCTCTGGATTACGTTGCACAGTTGCGCATGCCTCCCGATACTTCTCCACATGAGCGCCAGGCGGTGGTACGTGAGGCGCTGAAAGAACTCGATCTGACGGAGCGGAAGGATATTCCCATCTCGCGCCTGTCGGGCGGCCAGCTCAAGCGGGTTTCGATTGGCGTCGAGTTGCTGACCAAACCGCGCCTGTTCTTCCTGGATGAACCAACCAGCGGCTTGGACCCGGGCACCGAATATGACATGATGAAGTTGATGCGCCGTCTGGCAGATCAGGGGCGCACGATCATCTTGATTACCCATGCCACGAAGAATGTGATGTTGTGCGATAAGGTCATCTTCCTGGCCCGGGGCGGCAATCTGGCTTTCTACGGCGCGCCGGAGGATGCCTTGGAATATTTCGATCATCACCGCACCGATCGCGAGCGCCGCGAAAAGGATATGGAATTCGATGATATCTATCGCATCCTGAACGATGAGTCGCGCGGCGCTCCCGAGGTGTGGCGAGAGCGTTATCTGCAATCGCAGGTGTATGCGAGACTGATGGGGTGGGACAGGCCTCAAGCGGAGCCTCAGGCAATGGCCGCCCCACCATCGGGCCGGATTCAAGCGAAACGACGCCGGCTCTCCTCGCTGCGCCAATTCATGATCCTCTCGTCCCGCAATCTCAAGATCATCACGCAGGATAAGGTTTCGTTGATTATGATGATCGCCCTGGCGCCGGTCCTGGGTTTGATGGATTTCATCTGGGGTACGGATCTCTTCGATCCCGTGTATGGCGATGTGGAATTGATCATGTCCCAATGGTTCATGCTGGCGGTAGTATCTCTGATGGCGGGATCGTTGAGCAGTATACGGGAGATCGTCAAAGAGGCGGATATTTATAAACGCGAGCGAGTGGTCAATTTGCGCATCTTCCCTTACTTGATGTCGAAGGTGTGGGTAGGAGTCGTTCTAGCCATTTACCAGGCCGCGATATTGATGGCTTTCCGTCTTTTCTTCGTAAGGCCGACAATCCCCAGCGCAGCCGATTATTTCGCCTTCTTCATCACGATATTCTTGGGCAGCCTATCGGGATATCTCATTGGTCTGATGACTTCCGCCATTGCCCCGAATCAAAATACTGCTATGCTTTTGCTGATCGTTGTCCTGGTGCCGCAGTTCCTGTTTTCCGGCGCTCTTTTACCTCCCGACGCTATGCCGCTAGGAAAGCCCGTCAGCGTGGTCATGTCATCGCGTTGGATTTGGGAGGGGTTTATCAAAGCCACACATATGGGGGATAAGATCATAGCAGATCCCTGCCTGGCGTTCCCCAAGAGCGACAGGCAGCACCTGCCCGATGTGTTGAAGGAAGATTGCCCCTGTATGGGGGAGAGCATCTTTACCGATTGCGCCGATTTTCCCGGCATCTTGTCTCCTGATTTCTATGATGATATCGCCAAAGAAAAGCTGGCGATTCCTGAGCCTGTGGAACCTCCTCAGCCAACGGCCATCCCTTACCCTACCGCCTTGCCGTCGTTGACGCCGATCTTTACCCCCACGCCATTGGCATCGCCGACTCCGCTGCCAACTCCGTCGGATCCCTTTGGAATGGATGCCTATATGAACGCGCAGCGCGCTCAGGGTCAGGAACAGCAAGACGCCATCATGGATCAGTTCGAAGAATATCGTCTGCAAAGCCAGGATCAGGGCCAGGTCTACGCTGATATAATGGATTCGCAGGGGGATGAATATGCCGACATGCGCCAGGAACAGGCCGATGAATATACCGAGGCGATGCAGGATTACGGCGACGAGCGCGCCGAGTGGGTAAAGAATCGCGAGAAAGCCATCAATAGCGCCGAATCGTTGCTCGGCGCCATGTACGATGATTATGGATATGTCTTTAGCGGTTCGATTGTCAGCCGTTGGATGGCGCTGGGCTTGATTATGGCTGGATATGTCACGATTATGGTGATCTTCCAAAAGCGAAAGGATGTTGTATAACATCGCGCTACCTCCTGCCGCAACCAAAAAAATAACTGCAGAGAACCCTTCGATAAACTCAGGGCAGGCGCAGAGTTCGCCGAGTGAAAAATAATGCTAAAACTCTGCGCTCTCCGCGCACTCTGTGGTTAAAAATTTTCGCGGACGAGGCAAATGTAAGCGGAAATACTATAAAAGCGGAAGTAACTGCTCAGCCATCGAATAAATTCGAGGCTGGCATACAAAATCCACCTACGTGGATTGGACTTTCAACCGACGCAGGCTTGTGCTGAGCTCGCCGAAGTATCGGTT
>Ga0194126_10004043_pt1 | contig 22671 bp, 8 predicted proteins | sample TA2KigC150mmetaG_FD_148641 | JGI IMG/M metagenome (GOLD analysis project Ga0194126, IMG submission 148641) | Freshwater microbial communities from Lake Tanganyika, Tanzania - TA2015035 Kigoma Deep Cast 150m | ecosystem: Environmental > Aquatic > Freshwater > Lake | place: Tanzania: Lake... | reverse complement strand
AAATACATACAGATCATTGTAATCAATAGCGCTTCCAGTATAGGATGTCAATGTTGTATAGTGTGAATAAACACTGGCAGCTCCCGTAGTGGAACCATTCATATAAAAGACGTTGTTCTTCAGGATGATATCAGGAGATGTTCCCGCCGTGAGTGTATTTCCATTTGAAAAACACGACGACTGACCGACACCTGCAGATAGATTCCCGGTCATATAAACAGAGTTGTAATAAAACTCATCGCCCCATCCGCCATTGGCATGAATACCAATGGTATTATAATAGGTACTCGTAGCGTTGCTGGTTAGATCGTAAATGACATTGGTGTGCACCAGGTGACCGGACTGGTTGGTAACTTCGTCGAAGGTTGTTGCCCTGACAAGAATCCCGTTCAACTTGTAGGTAGAAGTCACGTTGAGGTTGATATCATGGATCTCATTGTAGGCAATCACCCCGTTCTTGCTTTCGTACAGGTTGATACCCATGGCGTCGTTGGTGGTGGATTTGATGTTCTGGATGTGATTCCCTGAAATGGTTACGCCGTCCTGAAAATAGAAATAGATGCCCTGATTTTTCAATCCTTCTCCGGCGCCGCTTTCTCCGATTGAGTTATTTTGGATGATGTTTCCTATGTCGAGGTTGGATGCTGAAGGTCCCCTTGACAGGATGCCATACTGTGCCCTTTTGATAAAGTTGTTGATGTAGGAGTTATTGGAATTGGGCGAGAGGGCGGCACCTGTGGTACTGATTGATGCGGTTCCTCCCTGGTAGATGGCTATCAGTGTTGTTGTTATGGAATTCCCGAAGAGGTTGCAGTTCTTGAAAGTGTTGTTGGTAGCGCCATCTGATGCAGATGAACTGGCAATCCAAAGAACCGCAGATGTTGTTCCCGTGGAAGTATTGGAGATGGTCAAATCCCGGCTGGTGGTTCCATTATTCGATCCATCAAGAGTAAAATAATCAGTCCCGTTGAATTTGAAAATGCTGGTGGCAGACGCATCACTGATCAACGGTGAAATGCCCGGAGCTGGTTTGAATGTAATGGTATATGAGGCTGATGCTCCATCTATGGATGGGATTGTGATCGGGAAGGTCTCCCCGTTGGCTAAGTTGTAAGGAGTAGATGATGGGTTGCTGAGGGTGAAAGTTACTGCTCCGTTTATTCCACGGTTGGTAAGGTCGCTCATGGCAGAGGTTATGGTTGTGTAGTTTGGCGGTGTACATGAAGCACAAATATCATAGGTTCCACTCATCTTTCCGACAATGGTCTTATATCCAGCAGGAGCGGTAGTCGCTGGAATTTTTACCAATGACGAAAGGGTAAAGTTGATGCATTCACCATCGATCAGGTGTCCGGTAACCGCCGTAGAGATTACATCATAAGCCAGCCAGAAATAGTTATTCCCTGACGACAACTCCTGTGTACCTGTGATGGTAAAGTTTGTAATGGTCGGAGTAGTACTGCCGAAAAGCGTAGCTGTACCGAAAACTTCTGAGCCTCCGGTATAATAAATTTTGGCAGGGGTTGCATTGATATCTGTGATATCGGTTGTTCCATTGGCATTGACCGTAAACTGTGTAACAGATAAAGGATTGTTGGATCCGGTTGTAGATATCTTGATCTTTATGATGCTCTGATTATTGGTAGCATATGCATATCCGGTTAACTGGTAAGTATTACTGGAGTCATAAACCATATTTACCTGGAGGGTAAAGTTCCCTTCATCGGCGCCCACATCCGGAGCTGTTCCGGTGCCGGCGTATCCGGTTTCCCCCCAGCGGGGAGCTGCATCATAATCGTCGGTTACTGCAATAGGTGTAGAAACCATAGTTCCTCCACTTTCGCAAGTGGTCGGAACGGTTGTCTGAAGATGCAAATCACTCGTTGCCGGATTTACAAAAGGTGGAACTTCGGAAAACGAATGTGCATCCCGGGGAGCAACCCGTGCCTGATAGGTCCCGATGGTTTGATCACCATTGGTACCATCAAAGAAGATCAGATTCCTCGCACTGGGTGCACCGGCATGAAAACAGTTGTAATCAGAACTTGCACTGTATTTTGTCAGGTCATCACTGCTCCTCCGGTGAGCTACCGTGTAAGCATCACCCGAGCTGAAAACAGGAGTAGAAGTGTTTACGATAATATTATTACGCATATCAATAGTTGGGGTAAGTGTATAGCCGTAAATGGCTGTCGTACCGAACGTTGAAGTGGATGAGCTCGATGCATTCAGGTAGATGGTGTTGTAGTATAACCCAATGTTGACGGGTGTATTTACATAGATCCCGTTGATGGAATTAACGCCGGTAGCATTGGGGGTTCGGAGGTCAGAAACGAAGTTGTTGTAAACATACACAGCCGTCCCTGTGGTGTAATACATGCCATGAATGATACCGGTAGCTCCGGTGTTTTCAATATTATAGATCCTGTTTTTGTAAATATGAGACGTAGTACCCGATACATTGTAAAAGCCATAGGTTGTACCCCCGCCAGTGCTAAGGGAATGGATCGTGTTGTGATGGATGCTTTTGGTGGTTGTTGCAACCGGCGATGAATAGATGCCATACATCGTGGCGGCGCCTGTATTGGTGTTATTATGAACCAGATTGTCATATAGGTTTTCAAACCCATTGGCTCCCGTGTTGGATTCATAAAGGCAGTACATGGCTCCTGTTCCCGGCTTGGAGTTGTTCCTTACAATGTTGTTATACATGTTCACATTGAAGGCGGCGCCCGTATTATAGCAAAGATACATGGCCCCTGAGGTAGCCGTTGGATAACTACAGTTCTCAACAATATTGTTATAGATATTGACCGTATTGGAAGTTCCGGTACCTCCCATGGCATTGTTGATGGCATAGATGGTACTGGTGGTTGCTCCTCCGGTAATGGTTACCGTATTCCCATAAATATCCACATTGGAATTCGTACCGGTTGAGGCAAAGATGCCGTACAATGTTGTTGTCGTTCCTGCTCCTCCATTGATCACATTGTTAGCGATTTTGAGGTTATCCTGGTAGATGGCATAGACTCCATAAGCCGTGGTTCCTGCTCCTCCGTAATTGGTGATGGAATTACCTCCATCGACCCCAACTTCGTTTCCCAGACCATAATAAGCTGCAGTACTGTTACAATACAGGTAAACACCAGTGTAAACATTGCTGATATTGTTGTTGAAGAACTTGCAATAGGAAGTAACGCCATTGGCAGACGTCGGCGTGATGCCGGTTGTAGAGGTTGGGTTGTGGTTCTTCATATAGATCCCATACGATCCGGTATGAACCTTATTCATCGTGATCACACAATTCCGGATAACTATGTGGTGGGAGGCATCGGTGGCAGATGCCATCAGAACACCATATCCCCACTCCATTCTGGTTGTGTTGTCGGCGTTAGCGGGATTTTCTGAAACATCGATCTCGGAAAAGGTTACATAATCTGCTCCTCCGAATTCGATGATCCCGTCAATGGCGCCGGTTCCCGGCGCAGCAGTGATTTTCGGATTGTTGCCGGTGCCGGATTTCTGGAACACAATGGGAGCTGCGGCTGAACCTGTTGTGGTCGTGAGCACAAGATTGGCAGCTGTTTCGGTATAGTTTGCTGCCACATTGAAGGTAACCCCGGGAGCAGCAGTCCCGGAAGTATTCAGTGCCGTAATGGCGGCCTGAATGGTACCATAATCACCCGGGATGGTTTTTATCCCGGTTATCTGCCCCATAGCATATGTTGCTATCAGCAGAACAAGTAAAGAACATAACAAACGTTTCATAACTTGTGAGTTTTGGTTAATACTGATGGGTATCTCAGGTTTTGGTTGATACATAATAAAAAACCTTCCTCATAATATAATCGCATGAAGATTAAGTTAAACTTCAGATTACCGGCAAGTTGGTTTTGATTGCAGCGCTTCTTATATATAGTCTTCCTTTATATTATAGACTATAAAGGTACGATTTTTTTATATCCGGTGCAACTTTATATATATTAAATTTTTACTCCACTCCGAAAAGTCAAATTCATATGTTCAATCACCGCTCAGACAGTGGGCATATCAAAATAACCGAGAAAAAAAAGAGACCGTCCTGTGGGACGGTCTCTTTGGAAAGATCCTGCCATTGGCAGGTAATTAATTCACAGGTTGTTACTGAACCGCAACCTTTCTCACATGTACACTATTCTGCTCAATGATCCGGACCAGGTACTGACCCGTCGGTTCATTGTTCAGGTTAAATTGAACCTTGATATCGCCTGCTCCGAATGGTCCGCGTTTTTCAGCAACCATCTTGCCTTCCAGGTTCATGATCTGGATCTGGAGAACCTGTGAAATGCCCTTGATATCAAGGGTAAAGAGCCCGTCGGTTGGGTTCGGATAAACCTGGATGTCAACATAGCTGCTGATTTCAGGAATATCTGTGAATATCTCAACAGTTACAGGATTATTCGGATAAGTGAGCGTACAGCCCTCTGAATCTTTTACTTTAACAGTATAATCTCCAGGAGCCAGAGGAGCAAAATAATTGGAAGCTTGCCAGTTGGCACCATCATCAATTGAATATTCGAACGGTGGTGTTCCTCCGCTAACATTAATGGTAATGGTTCCGTCATTACAGTTTGGGCAAGTTTCATGTGTAACAATTACTGTATCATAAACTATTGTATTTGGTTCCTGGGTGATAACAACCGGGTTACCTGAATAGAGAACAAAGCAACCGATCTCATCCATAACCCGTACTTCATATGAACCTACTGTGAGCCCGGTGAATAAACCGCCATTATTAAACCAGGTGTATCCGCCATCGATGGAATAGAACAAAACACCGGTTCCGCCACTGGCTACTATGGTGATGGTTCCATCAGCAGTTCCGCCACACGACACATTGGTAGAAGTAACAGAAGAGATCACGATCTCGGGAGGTTGCGACAGAATCACCGGATTGCCTGAATAGGCCTGCGTACATCCCGAAGCGTCTTTCACAATTACATTGTAGGTGCCGGCAGCGAGACCGGTAAAGAATCCACCGTTATTAAAATAGGTGGAGCCATTATTGATAGAATAGGTCAGGGCTCCTGTGCCGCCGCTGGCTGTGATAAAGATGCTTCCAGTATTTCCGCCATAGCAATAAACATTCGTCGCGGCAACATTGGAGATGATGATTGCTGGTGGTGCTGTAATAACAACAGGATTACCAGCATAGGATACTTCGCAGTTGTTGGCATCCTTTACTTTAACAAAGTAGTTCCCTGCTACAAGGTTTGCAAATACATTGCTTGTAGACCAGGTTGTGCCATTGTCAATAGAATATTGCCGTGGAGGAGTACCACCACTGGCTGAAATGACAATCTTGCCTGTGTTTGCTCCAGCACAACTGACATTTGTAACTGCAACATTCGTAATGTTGATGGCAGATGGTTGGGTAATTTGGACAGCCTGAGGTCCGGCAATACAGTTGTTGGCATCTTTTACGCGAACTGCATAGGAACCTGGGGCAAGATTCGTAAAGGCATTATTTGGAAACCATGTTGCACCATTGTTAATGGAGTATTGATATGGTAAAGTTCCCCCAGTTGCTGTGATTGTAATAGTTCCATTATTCGCTCCGTTACAATTTACATTGGTTGATGTAATATTGGTTATCGATAATGAAGAACCTGGTTGTGTTATCACAACTGGGTTTGAAGCATATGCAACCTCGCAATCCTTTAAATCTTTAACCCTGACATAATAGCTTCCAGGACCCAAACCGGTAAAATTGGGATTGTATGACCAGCTCACACCGTTGTTGATGGTATACTGTTTAGCTCCGGTCCCGCCAGAAGCAGTTATAGTGATGGTACCATTGAAAGTTCCATAGCAACTTACATTGGTTGCCACAACACTGTTGATTAAGAGCTGAGGTGGTTCAGTAATGACTACCGGGTTCCCACTATATGTCTTTGTACATCCAGACGCATCTTTTACAATGACTGTATAACTCCCTGCAGGAAGATTCAAAATAACATTACTTGTTGTCCAGGTTACTCCATTGTTGACAGAGTATTGAAGCAATCCCGTTCCGCCATAGGCAACAATACTAATTGAACCGTCATTTCCTCCAAAGCAGCTGACATTAGTCCTTGAAACGGAAGATATAACAATAGCAGGTGGCTGTGTAATAAAAACAGGATTTGAAGCATAAATCGCAACACAGTTATTGGCATCTTTAACACGGATTTGATACCCTCCAGCTGCGAGGTTATTAAAAATGTTGCTTGCCTGGTAAGTTGCACCGTTATTGATGGAGTATTGCAATGCACCTGTGCCGCCACTGGCAGTGATCGTTATGGTTCCAGTGTTAACACCAAAGCAGGTTAAATTTGTATGCGCAACATTTGAAATAACAATCGCTGCAGGTTGAGTGATCACAACAGGATTTCCAGCATAGGTGATAATACAGTTATTGGCATCTTTAACCTTTACGTTGTAGTTTCCTGCAGTGAGGCTATTAAATACTCCACTTGCCTGGTAGGAGGTTCCATTATTTATGGAATATTGTAAAGCGCCGGTTCCACCGCTTGCTGTAATTGTGATAGATCCGTTATTGCCACCATTACAGGTAACATTTGTTGGTGTTACATTTGAGATAGTTATTACAGTTGGTTCGGTAATCACTACCGGATTGCTGGCATAGGTAACCTCACAGGCATTGGCGTCTTTAACCTTGACATTATAATTTCCTGCAGTCAGGTTGTTGAAAGAGTTTGAAGCCTGCCAGGTACTGCCATTATTGATGGAATACTGCAACGCGCCGGTTCCGCCGCTGGCTGTGATCGTAATGGTACCATTGTTCCCGCCGTTGCAGGAAACATTCGTCTTGGCAACATTGGTGATTGAAATAGCCGTTGGCTGTGTCAGAATTACCGGATTGCCCGCCCAGGTGGCTGTTGCAACGCCTGAATCCTTAACCTTGATATTATAAGAGCCTGCTGTCAATCCGGTGAAGGTACCACTGTTGTTGAACCAGGTTGCGCCGTTATCAATAGAGTAGAGAATGGGGTTCGTGGTGCCTACAGCCGTGATGGCGATCGTGATGCTTCCGTTGCTGCCGCCATTACAGGTTGGATTAACCGGCGTAACAGTATTAATGGTGATCGTTCCGCCAATCATTGGATTCACTGTAATGGCTTTGTCAGATTGAACACCATCTCCGCAGGAATTATGACCTTTCACTGTCAGTGTTCCACTGGTGGCGGTACCGCTGAAATCGATGTTCGGGGTATTCGTGGTTCCATTATTGATGGTCCATCCTGTACCGGTTGTTGTCCAAACGTATGAAGTGGCATTGGTGATCGCTGCGACAGAATAGGCAACTCCCAGATCAAATTGTGTTACGGTTGCTGGTCCGGTAATCGCTCCGGCAGCGCCAACAGGATTCTCGGCTGTAATGACAGCACTCCCGGTCATATTGGATGTACAGAAAACCCCTCCGTTATTGGTTGCCACAACAGTGTATGTACCGGCTGGATTGTTGTTCCATGTCAGTATACCGCCTGTTCCGGGCATTGGAGCGCCAAAATTAACACCGTTTTGTTTCAATTGGTAGTTCACACCAATTTGTGAATTGCTTAGGGTAACAGGAAGTCCTAATCCACCGGAGCAGTAGGTTCCAGATCCGGCAACAGTATAGACGGATGGTGGTGTTTCATAGATGATCTGCACCGAATTGGACATTGCGGTTTCGCATGTTCCGCTTGGATTGGTCGCTTTGATGGTATAGGTGCCGTTTGGCAGGGGGAAGAAATTCATAGCTGCTCCCGTACCTGTAACCGGACCCTGATGAAAAACAGCATCCTTGTAAAGCGTGTACAGATAGTTTACCTGCGAATTGTCAAGCCATACGTTTGTTGGCATATTACAGGTAGTGCCGCCGCCACTTAAGGTATATACGTTGGGTACAGGATCTACCCAAACATTCACGTTGCCTCCCATGTTGATCTCACAGACAAATCCGGGGAAATAGGCATTCACGGTATAATTCCCTGTGGTCATGTTGTTCCAGCTGAGGGGTGCGCCGGTTCCGTCGAGGGGTAACCCTTCATCAACCGTGTTTTTCTTCAATTGGTATTTCACGCCAACCTGCGAGCCGCTTAAGGTAACAGTCATTCCTGTACCGCCTGCACAATAAGGTCCACCGCCAGTGGCATTATATACAACGGGTGAGGTGATCTCAGTAACCACTACAGTGCCATTCATGGCAGTTTCGCAGGAAGTTCCCGGATCGCCTACAATTCCATAGGTGCCTCCGGGAAGGTTTGAGAAAGCCAGCTCAAGGCCGGTTCCGGGAACCACTGAACCATATAACACGCCGTCTTTTTTCAGCTGATAATTATGCCCAACTTCTGATCCGCTTAGGTATACGGGAACTGTGCTGCCCATATGAGAACAGTAGGATCCGCCACCGGAAACATTGTAAACCGTTGGAACAACACAAGCTACCACAACGGCATTGCCACTCATGTTCGCAGTCAGGTAGGTGGCTTTCCGCCAGGCGGTAGAGGTATAAGTGCCGCCGAGGGTGAAAGGAGATCCATTGAAATTGAGCGCAGCACCAGTGCCATTGGTTGGCCATTGGGTGCTCACGGCATCACGCAGTACCCAGTAACGGATACCCAGATCTGAACCATCAAGTCCAACATTGGCAGGCGTATTTCCGCCTCCGGTCACGTTATGTACCGGCACCGGTGCGTTCAGCAACGGGTTGGTCAGGTCAGTGATAAAGTGGGACGCCTGTACAGTGATGTCAGTATTGATGGTGCCAACATAAGCGCGAACGACCGTGTTGTAAGGCTGAGGTTCAAAGTTGAAACATTTGATAGGAATAGCCTGACCGAATGCGACGGTATTGGTTAGCCTGATCCGGCCAACCCTCATCCCGGGATATACATTAGAAATGATCGTTCCGTTACCAGGTCCCGGAGGTGTTTTGGCTGCCAAACGGATAATCCCATAAGGAATCCCGGCCATACAAAATTTGCCGGAGGTTCCGGTGGCAACACTTGCAGTTGTTGGTTGCTGAGGCCCAAGCAAGTCAGAAAATCCAGCCACAACAGAAGCTGTGATGGTACCTCCATTGGTGATGGCCGGATCATAATACAATCCCATCTGGTAGGTGGCCAGTTCAAAAGAAGTAGCCCCTGTACGCAATAGGTAAATGTCAAATTCGTAAGTGTTGGCATTGACGAGCGTGTCGTTCATCAGCCGGTTCTCATACGTAGGGTTCTGGGCAGATCCCCACATCGTTAGGAGCATCAGGAGCGATACGAAAAATGCCCTCAATGCCAGTGTAAAGTTTTTCATGGTGTGATGAATTTGGTTGATACTATTTGGTTTATTGAAATGCAAAATATCCCTTATCTCCCCGGTTGCCCGTCAGGAAAATAAGAATATGATATGTTGTTTAGTTGTCGTAAAAGTATAAAAAATTGAAATCCAAATATACTGATAATTTTTATTTGTTTTACTGAGGCATCAAAATTCTTTCTCACCCCTCTGTGCCCTCTGCGCCTCCTCCGTGTTCTCTGTGGTTAAATGTTTAACCACAAAGTACACAAAGAAGGCACGGAGAACACTAAGGATTTAGGGGGTGACAGCCATCACAAAGGAATTGGCGTTGTTATCCACCAACCCCATGTCATTCGAATCTACCACTCCGTCACCATTGGCATCGGTAGCTACATATCCCATGACGAAGTTGTTGGAATCGTTGTCTACATCCCCCATGTCGTTAGAGTCAACCACCAAATCCTGGTTCACATCGCCGCCGAAAATTCCGTAAAGTCCGCCTCCAAGAGTCTGTTGGTTGTCGCCAAATGCTTTCGTGGCAGCGTCGCTGAAGTCATAAGAAATGGGGCTTGCAGCAAAAGGTACGGGTGTGCTGCTCCAGGTGTAGATGCTGTTGCGATGCTTGACGGCGATATAATAATTACCGCCATGAGCAGCAGGAAGGGAAATAACGGCTGTGCCGGCAGTGGTTAGCTCCACATCCGTTTTTTCCCAAACCAGGTTGTAGGGACTCAATTCTTCATGCAGTTCAACAGCAATCCGATCGGCAATGCCTGCTCCCCAGTGTGGGCCGAATTCATCTTGTGCTTCCTGCATCACCACGCCATTGAAAAGGGATTCCAGGAGAACTTTAAGGTTCAATGTTTTTAGGTTAACCAGCGGTGCATCGGTGGAGGTGATAATCACCACATCCCTTCTGGCCGGTGTAGTGGTGTTCCCGCCACTGGGCCAGACCCCATCATCATCGGTATTATAGGCCGAAACCGTATTATCTGCATGGCGTGCCTCAATCCTTCTCACTCCGTTGGGATTATTGGCGCCAATGGGGATCACCGCAGGATAATCGCCTATAATGCTGGTTCCTGCCTGCATGTATACATCATTAATATCTACCGGTAGTTGTGACTGGGTCGTATTGGTCGGAACAGCCGTCCGAACCATGTATGAAAACAAAGGATCGCCTGTACCGTCTACATTATCATAAAGGAGTACATATTTTCCGGATGCACCGGGATCGGCAGTACCATGGATAAATGCCCCATCATCGGTTGTTTCCGGGGTCATAGCGGTTGTTGCGATATCCAGGGCGGTGAGGGTTTTTGTGCCAATAAAATGGGGAGTTGAGGGGACTGAGCCTCCTGATACGACAAAGCCTACCCGGAGATTATGGACCTGACCAGGGCCAAAACGGGTCGAATTTCCGGTTGGTTGAATATAAACCCAGAAGGGTCCGCTGTTACCGGTTCCATCAGTGCTAAAATAGCTCACCAGGTTGTTGGAATTAAACTCAGTAACATTCCAGACATTGCCTGCTCCAAAAACGGTAGGATCATCAGTGGTCAGGGCAAGGCTGACCCGAATGGTGTAGGCCGTACCGGGCAACAGGTTTTCAATCTGGAGACAAACAGCAAATGGAGCTCTGGCATTGTTGGTTCCGGAAGCCGTTTTTCCACCGAGGTATTTGGGAACAACCAACTCTGTCAAAATGGGAGCGGGAGCGATCACAATATTTCCGCTGATATCTCCTGTTAAAGAGCCTGAATTGCAGTTCATCGTATAGGTTCCGGCCTGGTCAAAGGTGATGTTGTTGAAGGTGGCAACCCCGTTATTGGCTTGTTTGGTCGTGGTTCCGCCGATATTTCCCGGTCCGGTCTCCTTACCAACTGTGATATTGCTTTTGAAGTTAAGATCGACGGTATTGTCGGCCCTCCTGGCTTCCACGGTGAAAGCGGCAAGAGCCAGCCCGGCGCTGCCCATGGCGGGAACATTCACAAAAGTGAGGTGATCTGCTGCCGGAAGCACCGTGAAAGTGGCGCTCGTGGCCGGGGTGAGGCCGGTAGCTGAAGCCGTAATGCTTACACCACCTTCTGCAACGTTATAGGTAATGTCAGTGAATGTAGTGGTGAAATTCCCAACAGTGATGGTTTTCGTGAGGGTGCCCCCGAGGGTTCCTGTGCCGGTGGCAAGGGTAAGTGTTACATCGGTATCGGTTGTGACGACAGTAGGGTTTCCAAGGTTATCCCGTACCTGGACTACCACCGGAAATACGGTATTGGTTGATGGAGAAGCGCCGCCATTCACGGAAGTAATGGCCAGTTGCGTCGGACTTCCACCGGCAGGCATGGCATTGATCACGATGTTATCCAACCGGTTGTTGCCTGAAGCGCTGGAAGCGCCACTAACAGTTAATCTAAGATAAACACCGGCAGCCCCGTCAAGGTCATTGATGAGGCTCATGTCTAGTGTTTTGGTGAGCCACGTTGAGGTTGTATTGGCTGTGTTGTCTCCGAAATTCGTAAAATTCGTTCCGTCTGTACTCCATGCCCATTGATGGATATTGAAGCCGGTACTGCTTCCCCTGGTCGCAAAAGTGAGGATCGGGTTTTGGTATCCTGTCATGGAAAACTTGATGACCACACTTTTCCCATTGGCTGAAAAGTTTGTCCCAGCCACTAAGGTATATGCCTGGCCAGCAACTGGAGTGGGTCTTGGATCGTTTAGGGTTGTTCCTCCAAAGGAATTGAGTTCTGTAGCCTGAAGCCAGGTAGAAGAACCATTTGATCCATCAGCGTATAAACCAGCTGTGCCAACTTGCTCTCCAAATTGGGCAAGAACTGATGTTGGGGTGTTTGGTTGACCAGCCAGTACGTCAAATGTCCACGCGGCCAGCATCGATTGTCCCGACACATTTCCCAGGCTCATGAAAAGCCCGAAAAGGAGCAGGAGAATGAAAGGGTTTGTTGTTTTTTTCATACTTGTTCGTTTTACGTTGTTCGTTGTTCGTACTTATTTCTAATTTCTGATTTCTAATTTGCAAAAGATCACAAAGAGATATTTGTGGCTTTGCATCTTCGTGGTGTTATTATATAAAGGTATTATCCCAAGTTGCAAAGTAAGCTAATTTTTCCCTCCCGGCCATTAATTCTATGTCAAATCTTCTCATTTTTTTTCGTCATTCTGAGCTTCACGCAGTGAAGCGAAAGAACGTGTCATTCTGAGCGCAACGAAGTGAAGCGAAAGAACCTCTTCCATACCCTTAATCCAAAAAATCCCAAAAAGTTAGCATCAGGTGAAAAAAAAAAGCCGGCTCACAAAGCCGGCTTTTTGTAGCGTCAACTGTTAGAATGCATTCCCGTCACCCGTCATGCGCGACAAACGGACAACGAACAACGGACAACACTACTATTCCTCCAGTTGTTTACGTGTGTCATACAGTTTTTTAGCACCATAGCCGAGGCCAAGGGCCAACAGGATGGAGAGACCTCCATCAATGGGGGCGCCATGAACCGGACCGGCATAGGGAGTAGAACCATTCCCATTCTGATATGGGAGGGGTTGAGCAAACGTCAGGGTGGTAGCTACGGTTAAGATAGCGCCAACCAGAATGGTCTTGATGATGTTTGTTTTCATGTGCATCTTATTTTTATTGTTTCTATTAATCGTTCATGCAATTAGCGGATAAACACTTTCTGTGCAACCACATCATCATGGTTCACCATCTTCACGATATAATATCCTGAAGGGGTGTTAAGGGAGATCTTATGGGTTTTACCGGGAGTGATCACCTGTGTGGTGACAGGTTGTCCAAGGTTGTTATAGATGGTAGCGGTGGCATCATCTGTTCCGGTATAGCTGATAAAGACATCCTTATTGGAAGAGTAAATGGTAACCTTTCCGTTTCCGAGTTCTTCCATACCCACGGCGCCAAAGAAGAGTTTGAACCTTGCAGGATCATCTCCGGTGGCAGCGTTGAAGGTGTAGGTATTATCTTCCATCAGGTTCTGAACAGTACCCAGGGCAAGGTCTTCCAGGTAGATGGAGTATCCGTTGGTAAATGATTCAAGTTCCTTGGCGGTGATGGTGTAGATGCCATCGGTACCGGCCATGAAATCAACAAATACAACGGGGTTGCCATCCATTGACTGGAGGGTGTTGTAAGCCAGGTGTGTATCATCAGCAAGGCGGGAATAGAGCATCGGAACGCCTGCACCGTTTTGCAGTTTCCTTCCGTCAAGTTGGTCAACTTCAGGAGAAGCAGTGGTGTTGAAGGTCACATAGGTCTCATCATATTTGCCTGTCTGAAGATTGTTCACATTAAGTGTAAGGAAGTTATCACGGTTAGCTTTCAGTGGCAGGGTACCGATTTTCCGGGAAGCTTCATTGAAAGTAACAAAAGAAGCGCCGCCGAATACCTGGACAAATAATGATTGTGTATAAGGAATATCAATACCGGCGCCAACTACGTTCACATAACCCGGAAGTAGCGGATTCCAGATCGATGCGGAATTCGGGAAGATGGGGCCAACCTTGGTTACCAGGTTCCAGTCAACAGCTGATGGATAAGGGTTACCGATGAGGTTCCATCCGACAAATGGCAATGCACTTCCTGTATAGGAAAGATTAATGTTGTAGTCTCCGGAGTTCAGGGTCCCATTGAAATACCTCCGGAATGCAGGAGCGGTAGGAGCTTCGCAAAGGGCGATTGGCAGACAGGCATAAACAGGTGAGCCGGCAAACCAATCCTGGTTGATGGCAACCTGAAGTCCAAGTCCAACAGGGATGGCATTGGTATGAGGATAAGGATCGGTGCAATCCCACCAGTAGCTAACTGATGCAGGAGAATGGTTACCTGTCCAGATCTGCAGAGGCTCATCCCAACGGAAGAGTGCATCTTTTTCAAAGGTGTTCCAGGGAGCTCCGGTAACAGGAGAAGAGAGGAAGTGAATTTCAGTAGCCGGGGTCAACGGGGTTGACCAGTTGGGATAGCATGGGGTGGTCCAGTTTCCATTGATGTTTCTTTCAACGGTAGCCGGGGCTTTTCCGGTGAAGGTGATGAAACCGTTACCAAGGATGGTGGCGCCATCTGCGAGATACATGGTATGGCAGGTAGCGGGAGCGGTAACGATGGGATAATGGGTCAATCCGCCGGGGATGATGACATCGTCAGCTGGGCCGGGAACGCCATTGGGTGTCCAGTTGAGCGGGTTAAACCAGTTGTTGTCAATGTCGCCAAAAGTGCGCGTAACAGGTCCGCCGCCGGGATTAACGGTAATGGGCAGGTCTGATTGACCTCCGTCGCCGCAAACATTATGTCCCTTAACGCTCAGCGTGCCGCTGGTAGAAGCTGCGCCAAAATCAACGGTGATGTTTTGTGTGTTGCCATTGATGGTCCAGTCGGTTCCGGTGGTTGACCAGTTATAGCTATCAGCTCCGGGGATTGGTCCTACGCTGTAGGCAACACCAATATCTCCCTGGGTAACGGTGGCAGGTCCTGCAATAGGTCCTGCGGCATTTGGAACGGTGATCTCGGTGATCACAGCGCTTCCAAGCATCGGGCCAGTGATATAGGTGGCTTTACGTACAGCGGTTACTGTATAAATGCCGGCCAGTTGATCTCCCCAGGAGAGCAGGCCGCCTGTTCCCGGCAGGGTAGCTCCTCCACCAGAAAGGGTGTAATCCACTTTCAGTTCTGAACCATCCAGTCCAACGGGAAGTCCTGTTCCGCCCTGGCAGTAGTTGCCGGTGCCGGTTACATTATAACCAACGAGCGGTTTGTTGAGGATCGGGTTGGTAATGTCAGTGAGGAAATGGAAAGCCTGTGTTGTGATGTTAGTATTACTACCTCCAACATATGCACGAACAACGGTGTTGTAAGGCGTAGCTTCAAAGTTGAAACATTTCAGCGGTTCAGCCTGACCGAAAGCAACCGTGTTAACCAAACGGAAACGGGATACACGGTCACCGGGAGCAACAGTAGAGATGATTGATCCATTGCCGGTTCCCGGAGGGGTTTTACCGGCCAGCCGGATGATGCCGTAAGGGACACCTAACATACAGTATTTTCCGGATGGACCTGTAGCAATAGAAACAGTTGTTGGGTGTTGCGCAGGATTTGTAAATGTACATGTTCCGGCAAGGATCTGACAGCTAACGGTACCGCCATTGATGATGGCAGGATCAAAAAAGAGACCCATCTGGTAAGAAGCAAGTTCGAAAGTGGGGGCGCCACCATCGTGAAGAAGATAGACATCAAACTCGTAGGTGAACGCATCAACCAGGTAGTCGTTCATCACGCGGTTTTGGTAGGTAGGCCATTGAGCCCACACGGTTACAAAAGCTATTAAGAACACGGGGATCAGAATAGCCTTCAACAGTAAACTTTGTTTTTTCATGTCTGTTGATTTAGGTTATTAATTATGGTTTTCTGTCGGTTTAAAGTTTTTTGTCAAAAATGACCCGCTGCAAAGATAGTAAAAACTTTTACAAAGATATAAAATCTTTGCAGCGAGTCAAATTATTTTTTCATTACGGGGTGATGGCCATCACAAAGGAATTGGCGTTGTTATCCACCAACCCCATGTCATTCGAATCTACCACTCCGTCACCATTGGCATCGGTAGCTACATATCCCATGACGAAGCTGTTGGAGTCGTTATCGACATCCCCCATGTCGTTGGAGTCAACCACCAAATCCTGGTTCACATCGCCGCCATAAATGCCATAGACGCCGCCACCAAGGTTTTGCTGGTTGTTGCCATAGGCTTGTGTGTTGGCAGTGGAGAAGTCATATACCACGGGGTATGCCAGGAAGTTAACCGGGGCAGCGCTCCAGGTATAGATGCTGTTGCGGTGTGCAATAGCCAGGTAGTACGGACCACCCCACTCGCATCCAAGGATCCGGTCGGTGGTTCCATCGGTGGCTACGTCCACATCGACGATCGTACCAAGTAAGTTATAAGGAGCTACCGCATCGTGCAGTTCGATGTTAATGCGGTCAGCCACGCCGGGTCCCCAGTGGGATCCGAACTCATCCTGGGCTTCGTTCATGCCGGTGCCGTTCCAGAGGCCTTCCAGCATCAGTTTCACGTTCACATGCTTGGTGTCGGTGATCAACACTTCATCCAGGAAGAGATCCGGGCCATAGCCGGAAACAGCATTGAACCGGATGAGCACGGTTGAGCCGATGTAAGGTGTCAGGTCAAGCACTTTGGTTACAAATGTACCAGGTGTTGTAGTGCCGGCTCCATCCTGAGAGTCGAAAGCAGCGCCTGTGATATTCCACAGTTCGGTCCAGGATCCGCCACCGTTGGTAGAAATCGACACGATCAATTGATCAGTCGGGTAAGCAGACATATACAGGTGCGACCATTTGAACACCAGGTGAGCGCCGGTATATCCGGAAAGATCAACAGCCTGGCTGGTCATGATGGCGTTGTTTGGTACGGTCCATGACCAGAAGTTGGCGTAAGCACAGGGAACAGCGGCATACTGTGCCCAGTTGCGTGTACCGCCTGTGAGGAACCAGCAGGAAGGTGGCCATGTGGTGAAGGATTCGGTATGAGGCAGCACGGTTACCGGGGAGCAGAGGGTGGTGAAGTTCTTCGGTCCACTCCATGCGCTTTGGGTTCCGCCGCAATCACTTCTCACATAATAGGCGTAGTTGTGGTTCTCGAGCAGACTTCCGAGGTTATAGGGGTTGGTCACGCCCAGAACCTGGGTACCGGTACCGAGGGTGAAGCCCTGGTCACCGTATTCGATGTCCCACAGTGTAGCTGTCCCATTTTCATTCCAGCTCAGTAGGGCTGAATTGACATCTGGAATAGCTTGCAGGCCGGTTGGCATCACACAGGCTAAGAAGTCTTCGGTAAGGATTTGGGTTGTGGTTATGACAGATGTTCCGGTATACCCGGTAGCCACAATAAATTTCCAGATACCTCCCATGTCGGCAGAACCGACACAAGGTCCGAGTACCGGTGTGGGGAGGTCGGTGTAACGAACCCAGGTGTCAGCAACGGGATCATAGGAATAGCATGGGTTCGGATTAGCGGGTGTCCAGGTAGCTGTTGGGCTTCCGCCACCAACAATGATCCTTCCGCCCTGCCAGGTTGCACCATCGAAACGAAACATAGTCCCACCGGGATACCCCAGGTCTGTGGGTTCAGGCATTTCGGTTTTCACCAAAGGATCGGCGACAGATAAGGCGGCATTTTCAACATTGATCATATAAGGAAGGCCGGCGGGAACTCCCGGATAAGGAGCTCTGGTGCCCCAGACGATCACCGCAGGATCGACATCATCAATGTCTCCCACATAAACAACATCGGAGATCACTGCAGCGTCTGCTCCGGCCACATACGTCAGCAAATCTCCGTTGATGGCGAAGGCGCCGCCGAAGATAGCTCCTGGAAGTGGAGTGGCTGTTGTCCAGGTATCGGTCGATACCGTATATAAATACACCGTATTTACGACAGTGCTTGCTGCATCAACACCACCTGCTACGTAAATGTAGTTGTTGTTGTATGAAACAGCTTTAACCCATCCAAGGGCAACAGGCAATGGAGCAACAGTTGTCCAGACATCACCGATGATATCATACCTGTACACCGTGCTCTGGTACACGGATGCCATGTCAGAACCGGCGATGGCATAGAGGTAATCTCCCACCACGGCAGAGCCCAGAACCCTTCTTCCGGCTGGAAGCGGAGCCTTGGTTTCCCAGGTGTTGGTATTTACATTGTATTTGAACAATTCCGTCCCTGTTGCAGTATTTCCACCAACAGCGAATACATAGTTTGTACCATCAATTATGCTGGCATAGGATGCGCCACTTCCAAGGTAACTGCCGGTAGGAATATCTGCTCCGGTTGACCATGTAGCGGCGGTATTTGCCTCATAGACAACTGAATTAATGGTTCCGCAGTCATTGGCCGGATTCATATCAGTAGCCAGTTGGCTGCAGGCTGTTATAGTATAATTGCCCGGTGTAGCATTCCAATCGTCAAAAGTAACCTGTTGGGTCAGTCCCGAACCAAGACCGGTGATGGTCTTTGTGGAACTATAACCTGGTACGATCGTCAGGTTGACATCGAATGACTTAGGATCTGTACCATAATTTTTGAAAGTGACTTTTGGTTGATAAATCCCATTGGGCATGCTGGCGGTGAGGTTGTCAAAGGAATAGAATCCGACATCATCAGTTACCGGAACAGATAATACCACATTATCAACATACCATGCATCATATTGATAATGGTCGCCATCGATGACCCATGCAATGTAGGTTGTTCCACCAAGGTCTTGTGCAACATTAATCAAGACGTCTGCCGGACCATAATTACCGGCGCCGCCTACCAGGGAGAAGCCGGGAACATCGGTCCATGTAATGAGGTTAGTACTGGTTTGCAATTTACAGGTTACCCCCGCGCCATAGTCATCATAAAACGTTTTGAAAGCCACGTTAAGAGATGTCAGCCCGGTGGTATTGATAGGCGGTGAAATGAGCCGTGAAATGCCAATACCGCTTACCCAGTTTGCATATGCTTCATAGGCAGTGCCGCCGGCGTTGGCTGAATTATTCATCGACCAACGGTTGGAAGTAACACCGCCTGAATAGGTCTGAGTCCAGCAAGATGGCCAGGTTGCATCCGGGAAATACTGTGAGTAAGGTACTGCATTGGGCCCGCAGGGGGTAGCAAAGTTCATGGGTCCACTCCATGCACTCAGGTCGCCACCGCCGCAATCTGCTCTGACATAGAATGCGTAGGGGGAATTTTGTGTCAGCCCAAACAGTGTGTACGGATTTGAAGTAACGCCAAGGATTTGTGTTCCGGTTCCAAGGGTAAAGCCTTGTGCACCCCATTCAATATCCCAGGTGGTGGCTGTACCGCTTTCGGTCCATCCGAGGTCGGCCTGGGTGGGTTGAATGTTGGTGGCAGTGAGGTTAACCGGTGCCAGGCAGGAAGCGCCGGCGACGATATTCACCAGGTAATCTTCGGTTTCACCCCAGGTGTAGGTTCCGCAAGCGGAGATTCCTGAAGGAGTGCCGGTTTCCACGTTCACCACCCGCATCATGGTGTTGCCAAGGGTAGCGGTTGGCGGAACGGTGAAAGATCCGGTTTCAGTGTGCGGACCGCTCGTAGAGACCGGCGAGACATACACTTCTTCCCCTGTATCTGCAAAATCTCCATCCTGATTATAATCAATGAAAATTTTCACGGCATTGCTGTAATTCCCACCGCAGGTTCCGATCTGTATGCTGAAACCGATTGGATTACCCCGGCCGAGATCGGGAGGGGTAACTGAGGTAGTATAATTGCTGTACATAGCAACAACGGAACCCGGTCCGGGAGCAAGGGTTGTACAGGTTGATGTGTTGTTCAGCGTTCCAACGGTAACGTTAAAGATATCTTCATCAGCGGCTGAGGTAGCGGTTGAAGTACAGTACCAGGCATAAAGATAAGAAGTCCCGCTGACAGGCACATTAAGAGATGCGCCTCCTCCCACGCAGGTAATATTACCTGAATAAGCGGCCGGCGGACCGGTTGGTTGGAAAACGGCATAGTATGGAGTTGCAGGAAGAGAAGCGCCTGTGTAAGGCATGTTCACGGAATTTGTCCATGGGCCACCCGATGTGAGTGAAACCTGGAAATTCGGTGGTGCGGTAATGAGGATAGTTCCCGGAAAGCCGGTGAGGTTGCCACCGGAGAGGTTGAACAATTGCTCAGTAGATGTTCCGCCACTGGGGACATATCCAAAATTTTTCGATCCAGGTGAAGAAGACAGGTAAGGGGTTGTTCCGGGTGTGTAAGTGATCTGGATATTGGGTCTCAAGGTACCGCCGTAGGTAGCAGTTTGAAGCGCAGTAGCATCGGATCCGGCTACATTGGAGGCCCAACCGATGGTGCCGTTGAATGCAAGTCCGGAAGAATAATACCAGGGATAGGATCCTGTTGATGGATTTCCGGAGATCATAGAGCAATTCCAATCGGTGGCAATTTCCAGCGAGCCGCCGGTGTAGGTAAAGGGAGAAGCAAAAGTGAACTCAACCCATCCGGTGACTCCCGGGATGGTTTGGGTTGTTGTTACATAGGCTTGTGTAGCGCCGGATGTGATGGATCCCCAGGTGGAGCCCGACACCAGCGTGGTCTGGGCTGAATTCTTGATCCAGACCGAAAAAGCAGCATTGCCGGTGCTGGCAGATGTGGATGATTTGTTCCAGGCAACTTTTGAAATAGTAGCACCGCTGGGTATCCCGGCTCCACTAAGTTCAGAAGCCAGGAAGAGATAATCGTACTTGCTGTAATCAAATGAGCTGGTTGAAGATGAGCGGTAAATCGGACCATAAAAGTAGCTGGTTGCTGTGCCTGTACCAATGGTTACCGTTTGCGCTTGTGTTTCGTACATTCCGGCCAGCATCAGGGCCAGAAATAGAAGTGTAATGAATTTTTTCATAGATGTTGGTTTGGGTTAATGAATTGGTTTGTTTTAATCTGTGGTTTGTGGTCTGTGGCCTGTGGTCTGTATTCTGTGGTCTGTATTATTGTTTGACGGACCACGGACAACGGGCCACGGACAACAGATGTTAATCCGACAATTCCCTTTTACGGGTATCATAGAGTTTCCGGGCGCCGTAGCCGAGGCCCAGAACAAGGAGTATGGAGAGGCCGCCGTCAATCGGGGCGCCTCCCCCGACAGGAGTATTTCCCACGCCTGGCGCGTTCCCGTTATTCGGGTGGGGTGGTTGTGCCGCCAGCAGGCCGGGTAGGGAGAGAAGGACTGTAAATGCAATGATTTGAATCGCTTTTTTCATAGGCAGTTGCTTTGATTTATAACTCGAAAACGGTTTTTTCATGCCAAGTAACAATATCAACACCCTCATACCAATGTGGCTTGAGGGGTTGTTAAAATGTTAATATGTTAATAATCAATGTTTTTCGTATAGAAACCTTTATTATATTCCCCACTGGAAAAACGGTGCAAGTTAATAAGAAAAATGAAACAACCAAATAAAAATGCAATTTTTTTTCGATTTTTTTTCAGAGGCCGGAGTCAGAGGTCAGAGTCAGAGTCAGAGTCAGAGGTCAGAGTCAGAGTCAGAGGTCAGAGTCAGAGTCAGAGGTCAGAGTCAGAGTCAGAGTCAGAGTCGGAGTCAGTGGAATGATTGGGATATTTCTTGGTGGTCATGCCATAAGCCTCTCATACCGATTGATTATTCCGCAAATAAGCATTCGTGATTTTTGTACCAATGTAGTACATTCATTAAAATGAGATTCAGATAGGAATCCCCTATTCTTCGCAATGATTATCTGGGTTTCCAATTCATACAAAGATCCCCGTGCAACGAAGAAAAATTGTCTGGAATCCCTTGGGTGATTTCTACCGCAACCTTCTGCCACATTTGATGGAATTGAAACAGCAGATCTTCTCATCTGGGACACAAGTCCAAACAACTCTCCTTTCGGAAAAGAATCAGTTACCTGATAGATCAAATCAACCAGTTTAATCCCTTCCTTCCAAACTTCCATTTCTGAATATTTCATAGTAACCTGGATTTTATCTTAATCCGAAAAATCGAAAAAGGTTACTATTTTTCCCAAACTTTATTTCACTGACCTCTGACTCTGACTCTGACTCTGACCTCTGACTCTGACCTCTGACTCTGACTCTGACCTCTGAGTTACTTACAGACCTCCATAAACCGCTGCAGATGCTCATTGAAATAGTACTCCCAATCGGGGTGTTCGGCAAAGAGGCTCTTATTTTTTTCATTCAGTTCATCCAATGCAGCTTGCTTTTCTTTCAAGATTCCCGGATCGATCTGTCCGCCCTGGCTTATTTTATATTCCAGGGTTTTGATTTCACAGGCCAGTTCGGCGGCAGTTTTGGCCAGGGAGATGATGGACTCCATGTCCTGCTCAGGTGGTTTCTCAGGCTGTTTGTTGGCTGGAGGCTTATACTCGCTTTGGAGAATCTCTTGTTTTTCTTCGTCGGTCATGCTTTGCTGCTGGGTTGCCGGTCGGGGAGGGGTAGGTTCAGTTACAGGTTTTTGTTGGGTTTTACAGGCAGCCATAAGCATTACGGAGCTGATAAGGATTATTGGGAGGGATTTCATGGATGTTTTTTTGCAAAGATAGAAGGATTTTGACAGTTATCAGTGAGCAGCAAGCAGCAAACAGTGATGAGAGGTCAGAGTCAGAGTCAGAGGTCAGAGTCAGAGTCAGAGGTCAGTAATTTGCACTTTGCAGTTTAGACTTTTGGTTTTACACTTGAGATTTAAGATTTGGACGATTTACGATTTCAAGGATTGAATTGTGTGATTGGCGATTGTGGAGAGGTTTTTTTTAACCACAGAGA
>Ga0194126_10004042_pt1 | contig 22674 bp, 15 predicted proteins | sample TA2KigC150mmetaG_FD_148641 | JGI IMG/M metagenome (GOLD analysis project Ga0194126, IMG submission 148641) | Freshwater microbial communities from Lake Tanganyika, Tanzania - TA2015035 Kigoma Deep Cast 150m | ecosystem: Environmental > Aquatic > Freshwater > Lake | place: Tanzania: Lake... | reverse complement strand
ATCTGTCTGAATTCCTCCAATTCCTCGTCAGAATATTTTGTCTTCTCCTTCTTGTCCATAACAGGAGCCTTCTCATTTTTTTGTTTGGGATCTGCTTTCTTCATGATATCTGTTTTATAAATTGATCTTTTCCACCTGGACAAAAGTACTTACTTCTTCCGTTATTTCAACCGGAATAACATCGCCATCATTCAAAGTGTCAACGAGTTCGAAGAACTCCGACAGGGTTTCGGAGCAAATATAGGCAAAATTGTTCCGGATAGCCTGGTTGATCTGTTGGTGACCCTGAACCTTTACGGATATTTTATCGGTTACCTCAAAGCCTTTCTCTTTCCGGATGTTTTGCAGGCGGTTGATGAGTTCCCTGGCGATGCCTTCTTCTTTCAATTCATTGGAAACATGAATATCCAGGGCAACGGTCATCTTGCCGATGTTCATCACTTCCCATCCGGGAATATCTTCAGAAATGATCTCCACATCATCCAGTGCAACATCTGCTTCACTGCCATTTACCCTGAGCACGAAGTGCCCGTCTTGCTCCATTTGCTGGATATCATGCTGGGAAAAGCCGGCCAGCATCTCGGCAATGCTTTTCATCATCTTGCCAAAGCGGGGCCCGAGTTTTTTAAAGTCGGGTTTGATCTTTTTGATCAGGATGCTTTCCGTATCGGTGATGAATTCCAGGTTTTTTACATTGACCTCATGGAGGATCAGCGCTTTCATTGTTTCGATCTGAGCGGTGGTGTGCTCATCCATGGCCGGAATAAGGATCCTGCCCAGCGGCTGTCGCACCCTTATGTTGGCCTTTTTTCTGAGCGAAAGCACCATGGAAGAAATCTTCTGTGCCAATTCCATTCTTTCTTCCAGGTCTTTGTCAATCATCAGCTCATCCGGCACTGGAAATGTGGTCAGGTGGACGGAATCCACCGGTTGTCTTCCGGTACGCTGGTTCAGATCAACAAATAAACGTTCGGCAAAGAAAGGAGCGATGGGTGCAGAGAGTTGGGCGATCACCTCCAAACAGCGGTAAAGGGTTTGGTAGGCGGAGATTTTATCGGCAGAATAGTCGCCTTTCCAGAATCTTCTTCGTGACAGCCTGACGTACCAGTTACTCAGGTATTCATCCACAAAATTCATGATTGCCCGGCCGGCCCTGGTCGGCTCGTAATCTTCATAGGCGCTGCCCACCTGCCGGATCAGGGTATTCAATTCCGAGAGGATCCACCGGTCAAGTTCCGGCCTTTCCCGGTAGGGGATATCCGGTTCCTTATACTCGAAATGGTCAATGTTGGCATAGAGGGCGAAGAACGCATAGGTATTATAGAGTGTGCCGAAAAATTTGCGCTGGACTTCCGTTACCCCATCGAGGTCAAACTTCAGGTTATCCCATGGCTGTGAGTTGGTGATCATGTACCAACGTGTTGCATCGGGGCCAAACTTCCGGATGGTTTCAAAAGGATCCACGGCATTTTTCAACCGTTTCGACATCTTGTTTCCGTTCTTATCCAGGACCAATCCGTTGGAGACGCAAGTTTTGTAGGAGACGGAGTCAAACAGCATCACGGCGATGGCGTGCAAGGTAAAGAACCAGCCGCGGGTTTGGTCGACCCCTTCTGCGATGAACTCAGCCGGGAAATAGGTTTCCAGCTTTCTTGAAGTATCAAAGGGATAATGGTACTGGGCGTATGGCATTGCCCCTGAGTCGAACCAGACATCGATGAGGTCGGGTTCCCGGAACATCTTCTTCCCGGATGGGGAGACCAATATAATCTCGTCGACCACCGGCCTGTGAAGGTCAAAAGTGTCGTAGTTTTCCCTGGACTCATCACCCGGAACATAGTGCTCAAAGGGATTGGATTGCATGAATCCCTGGCTGACCGATTTAGCAATTTCCTCTTTCAGCTGTGCGACCGTTCCGATGCAGATTTCTTCGGATCCATCTTCTGTTCTCCAGATTGGGAGTGGGGTGCCCCAGAACCGGGTACGGCTAAGGTTCCAGTCAACCAGGTTTTCGAGCCAGTTACCAAAACGACCTGTTCCGGTGGATTCGGGTTTCCAGTTGATGGTGTTGTTGAGTTCAATCATCCGGTCACGCAGCGCGGTTGTGCGGATAAACCAGGAGTCGAGCGGATAGTAGAGGACCGGTTTATCTGTCCGCCAGCAGTGCGGATAGGAGTGTTCGTATTTTTCAGCCTTAAATGCCTTGTTCTCTTTCTTCAGTTTAACGATGATATCGATATCAACCGGTGTTTCGGTTTTTGGATCGAACTGTTCGTTATACTCCGGCTTCACGTATCTGCCGGCAAATTCGCCCATGGCATCAACAAACTTTCCTTGTTTATCAACCAGGGTCAGTGAACCTAATCCGCACTGACGGGCGGTACGGAAGTCATCGGCGCCAAAGCTGGGGGCGATGTGGACGATGCCGGTGCCATCTTCGGTTGTGACAAAATCTCCTGCGACAGTAAGAAAAGCGTCGCCATCAGTAGGTTGAACATACGGCAATAGTTGTTCATATCTGATCCCCAGCAGGTCTTTCCCCTGGCAGGTAGAGATCACTTTAAAAGGAATGGCTTTTTGTCCGGGTTGGTATTCCCCAAGCGGGAGATCAGCATTTTTTTCCGGGAAATAGGTATTCAGCAATACCTTAGCCAGGATGACGGTTTGCGGAAGATGCGTATAGGGATTATATGTTTGAACGATCACATAATCAATCTCTTTCCCCAAAGCCAGCGCGGTATTGGAGGGTAAAGTCCAAGGGGTTGTAGTCCAGGCCAAAAAGTAAACATCACCCAGGTTGTTGTTGAACAAGAAGGCTGATGCATCATTTTTCACGACCTTGAATTGGGCAACAACGGTGTTGTCCTTCACCATTTTATAGCATCCCGGTTGGTTCAGTTCATGGGTGCTTAGTCCTGTTCCTGCAGCAGGAGAATAGGGCTGAATGGTGTATCCTTTATAGAGCAGGCCTTTCTGATAAAGCTGGCTGAGGAGGTACCAGACCGTTTCAATGTATTTATTTTCGAAGGTGATATAGGGGTCATCTAGGTTGATCCAATAACCCATCAGGACGGTGAGTTCATCCCAGAGGTCTTTGAACTTCATCACTTCGGAGCGGCATTCGCGGTTGAATTCTTCCACCGAGATGCTCTTCCCGATATCTTCTTTGGTAATGCCAAGCTTCTTTTCCACTGCGATCTCCACCGGGAGGCCATGGGTATCCCAGCCGGCCTTCCGGTCGACATAATATCCGCTCATGGTTTTGAACCGGCAGAAAATATCCTTGATCGTCCTGGCCATCACATGGTGGATACCCGGAATGCCATTTGCAGAAGGCGGGCCTTCATAAAAAACAAACGGGGTTTTATCCCTGGTCAGATCCAGGCTTTGTTCAAAAACATGGTGTTCGTTCCAATAAGCCAGGATCTCCTTGCCAATCCTTGTAAGGTCAAGATGCTTGTATTCAGGATATTTCTTCCTCATGCGAGATCTAAATAAATAGGGTCTTCTTTGCGCTAAAAAAGTCTGCAAAGATAGAAATTATTGAGGAGACCTGAATAGATCAGGAATTGAAAAACCGGAAGTGGTGCACTGCTGAGATTATGGCTGCGGGGTGATGGGTTCTTCCGGGATGATGATCCAGGCAATGATATATGCAAGAACCCCTGTTCCGGCGGCGAAAATGGCAAGCACCCAAAGGAGGCGAATGATGACCGGGTCGATGTTGAAATAGGTTCCGAGGCCTCCGCAAACTCCCGCCAGCATCTTGTTGTTGCGGCTGCGGAATAATCTTTTTGTTGTTTCCATATTCAAAATTGATAAGTTGATGGCAAAGATATGAGAAGGATCAGAATCCTGACCAGGGTTTGTTTATCAGTTTGGGAAAATCATGGGTGAATGACGGAAAAAAGATGATGGGCGGATTAACGCTACGGCATTTATCAAGAACACTGAAGATGAATGATTGTCATGTTTTCGTAATCCATTAATCACATGATCCTTCATAATCTCATCAAATTATTTTTTATCATGTTGTAATTTGTAAATATTGTGTATATTTGCGCATTGAAATACCAAAATACCTATAATATATAAAACATTGTAAATCAACATGAAAAGAAAAATCATCCAGATTGACGAAGAGAAATGTAATGGGTGTGGGCTTTGTGTTCCAAACTGTCAGGAGGGGGCGCTGCAGATCATTGACGGGAAAGCCCGGTTGATCAGCGACCTGTTTTGTGATGGCTTGGGCGCTTGTATCGGGCATTGCCCGGAGGGAGCGATTGAGATCATCGAGCGGGAGGCGGAACCATATGATGAGAGAAAAGTGATGGAGGTGATCGTCCCGAAAGGGAGGAATACGATCCTTGCCCACCTTGAGCACCTGAGGGATCATAATGAAAAGGAATACCTGAACCAGGCTATTGCTTATCTGAAGGAGCATCATGTAGATATGAGTCCAGGGAAAGGCCATGACAGTGAAGTCGTAAAAACCTTCCATGAATCTCTTCAAAAAGCCAGGGAAGCAGTCATCGGGACATCTGGCTGCGGGGGTGGATGCCCGGGATCTCAGGCAGTATCTTTCGGAGATCATCCAGCAAAAGCAGAACCGGCAAAGCATTCCAATGATCCGGTTAAGGCACCTTCAGAACTCCGTCAGTGGCCGGTACAGCTGCATCTGCTCCATCCGGCGGCAGCCTATTTCAAGGGAGCGGATGTGCTTTTGGCAGCTGACTGCGCTGCTTTTGCCATGGGCAATTTTCACGACCGGTTCATGAAAGGGAGATCGATTGCGATTGCATGCCCCAAACTCGATTCAAACAAGGAATCCTATGTTGAAAAACTAACCGCCATGATCAGGGATAGCCAGATTAAATCACTAACCGTTGTGATGATGGAAGTTCCCTGCTGTGGCGGGCTGCACCAAATGGCCATGATGGCAAGACAGCAAGCAGGTAAACAAATCCCCATTAACAAAATGATCGTAAGTTTGCAGGGGGAAGTGATTCGGGAGGAAGTGGTTTGAGGGACAAAGTCACAAAGTCACAAAGTCACAGAGTCACAGAGTCACAAAGTCACAGAGTCACCCAATCACTAAGTCACCAAATCACTAAATCACCATTACCACGCCGCTGCGCGGCTCGCAATGACAATAATCACCCTTGCCACGTCGCTGCTCCCTTCGCTTCGCTCAGGATTTCAGCTCCTCGCAATGACGACAATCACTAAATCACCCAATCACCAAATCACTAAATAATTATGATGGAAAAGAGCATTTTCGAACTGGCTATGAAGTTCAGGTTCAATGAAAAAGTGGAGTATTCCGCAGAAGGTATTGTTAGCAAGCGGGTACTCGATAAGACTGTTGGTAATGTAACTTTGTTTGCGTTTGACAAGGGTCAGCGGTTGAGCACCCATTCGGCGCCTTTTGATGCCATGGTACAGGTGATGGAAGGGAAAGGAGAGGTCATCATCAACGAAGAATCGTTCATTCTTGAAGCAGGTGAAGTGATCATCATGCCCGCCAACATCCCACATGCCGTGAATGCGGTGGAACGGTTCAAGATGGTATTGACGATGATCAAGGGATAAGTGGGATTCAAATGATCTGAATCCCGGTCCCCTCTTATTTTTAATGATCTCACCCCCGGCCGAGGCTGACCAAAAAGAACTCTTTCACCGCCGAGGCGCAGAGACGCAGAAAAATAAGTATTGATTATCAGGTATTTGCGTCTTCGTATCTTTGCGGTTCAAATAAAAAATAAGACTTTATAGTCAGCCTCGGGGGAAGGGGGGGAAGGTTGTAGAAAAACCAATAAAAACAACACATATGAGTGAATTAATCAACAATTCAAAAGAAAGGAAGGAGCTGTTAAAGCATATGATCCTTCAGCTTCATGAGGGCGTGGCCCCGGAGGATGTGAAAAAAAGGCTTGCAGAGCTGATGTCCAAGATCCCTTATGGGGAGGTTGTGGAAGTCGAACAGGAGTTGATCAGCGAAGGCTTGCCTGAGACGGAAGTGCTCAGACTTTGCGACATCCATACACAGGTACTGGAAGACAAGATTGACACAACCGGTTCAAAACCTGTACCTCCCGGTCATCCGGTGGATACCTTCCGTAAAGAGAACAGGGAATTAGAAGCTGTCGTGACCAGGTTGCATGAGCTGTTTTCAAAATCAGCAGAAATGGCTCAAAGCATTGGTTTTGAGGCATATTTGAATCGCCTCCGGGCGTTGTTTAATAGTTTGATGGATGTTGACAAGCATTACCGGCGCAAGGAAAACCTTCTCTTTCCATTCCTTGAGAGGTATGGGATTACCGGTCCTCCAACCGTCATGTGGGGAAAACATGATGAGACCCGGGCGCTGTTAAAATCAGCAATTGAAAACCTGAACACGCTATCAAGTCCATCTTCTGAAATGGTTCAATCGGCGATTGAAAACCATCTTCTTCCGGCTACAGAAGCCATTAAAGGAATGATCCTGAAAGAAGAGGAAATCCTTTTTCCTATGACTCTGGATAAGCTTACGGAACAGGACTGGTACGATATTTACCGGCAAACCAACGAGATCGGCTATTGTCTGTACGATCCAAAAGTAGAATGGAGGCCGGAAAATGTTGTGGAGGTCAGTGCTCATTCAGCCGAAAATGACGTGTTAAGATTACCGAGTGGCCATTTCACCACCGAAGAAATCCTTGCGCTCCTCAACACCGTGCCGATAGATATGACTTTTGTCGACCGCAATGACAAGGTGAAATACTTCTCACAGGGTAAAGAGCGCATTTTTGATCGGAACCGGGCAATTCTCGGAAGGGATGTTAGGATGTGTCATCCGCCATCCAGTGTGCACATTGTGGATAAGATCCTGACTGATTTTAAAGCCGGGAAACAGGATTCTGCAGCTTTCTGGATCCAGATGCAGGGAAAATTCATCCACATTGAATATTTCGCTTTGCGGAATGAGAAGGGTGAATACCTTGGGACGCTGGAAGTTTCGCAGGATTTGACTGCCAAGCGGGCATTGGAGGGTGAACAACGGATCCTTTCGTATGATAAATAATCAATGATCCCTGTGTGTTATAAATGACCTCACCCCCTGCCCTCCTCTCTGACTTCTGCTTTCGCAGGAACCAGGGAGGGCGGGAGGAGTTATCAAAACAACAACTTATGGAAAAACCAAATTGGCTAAAAAAAGAAAACGTCCGGATCACACTGGATGCAAGACCGATCCTTGCGTCAGGGGAGCACCCGCTGGCAAGAGTTATGAATGAAATCACCGGCCTGAATCAGGGCGAGATCTATGAGATCATCACCCCTTTTTCTCCTGCTCCGATGATCGAAAGAATCGGCATGATGGGATATTCGGCGTTTACAGAAGAGGCGGTGCCGGGAGAATACCACACGTATTTTTGTAAATGAGTTTTTTTCCGACCTTTGCAGGCAAATAAATCTTACACACATGATCAGATCATTTTCATTGCTCGCAGTCGTTGCACTGCTGTTTTTTGCTGCCTGCCAGCAAACCCCGAAAGAGGCCGAAGGGCCTAAGGCAGATACCGCGCTTTTAGCTGTGTTGGCTTTCGATTCGATGGCACCGGCCAATGTTGATTCAATTATCTGGATCGAAGGAACGGTGTTTCACACCTGCAAACATGGCGGGAAACGGTTGTTTCTCATCGATGGCCCTGACAGTATCACCGTGGAGGTTACCACAGGACCGGATATTGCGGCTTTTGATGCCGCCCTGGAAGGAAGCCGGATCAAGATCCTTGGGAAAGTAAAAGAGTTGCGGGTGGATGACAAGTACCTCAACGAATGGGAAGCAGAGATCAAGAAACCTGCTGAAGAGGAAAAAACCGGTGTTCATACTGCGAAAAAGGGACATGAAGACCAGGGCGTAGAAGAAAAAATGGCCCAGGTCAACAAATTCCGGGAAGAGATGAAAGCCAAGGGCGTTGATCACCTGTCATTCTATTCGGTGGAGGCGATCAACTACATGGAGATGAAGTAATCTAACTACAACAACCTCACCCCTTGATGAGGGTGGCTCATTAGGATCATGTTTAGTTCACGCCAAGTTCGCAAAGAGAAACGCAAGGGTCGCAAAAGAATGATTTTTTGCTATTAAATCATTGCGTACTTTGCGCAAATCTTAGCGGTCTTTGCGTGAAACAGCCTTTTGAGTCACCCTCAAATTTTGATATTCTATGTTGCAAAAGAAGACACTGAGGCGCTGGAATAACGCGGTTCATCGGGATCTGGGGTATTTTTTCTTTGGGATGACGATCATTTATGCCCTCTCCGGCATCATCCTGAACCACTTCAAGTCCGGTGATTTCAAGCATCCGGATTATTCATTCTCTCAGAAAATATTCACCGCCCAACTCCCTCCACCGGGCCTTTCAGAAAAAGACTATGTCCTTTCTGTACTCAGCCAGGTCGGCGAGCGGGAAAACTACAAAAGCCACGTCAGCGGGAAAGGATATCTGAATGTATTCATCCATTACGGTTCTGTATACATTGACCTGAACACAAGGGAAGCAGAGCTTCAGAAGAAGACGCCCAGATATGTATTAAAAGAGTTCAACCTCCTTCACTACAACAGCATCCGGAAACTGTTTACCTGGTATTCCGACCTGTATGCGGTCTCGCTGATCCTGTTGGCCATAACCGGTTTGTTTATACTGCGGGGGAAAAATGGCATTCTGGGCCGCGGAGCCTGGCTAACTGCCGCAGGAATCATCATTCCGGCGTTGATCATCCTGTTTTACAGGTAAGTCGATCTCGTTTCCGATCAATGGATTTTCACCCCTCGTACCACCGAGGTTTCTGAACCAGTTATCAGTCTGAAAAAATAAACACCTGCGGGAACCTGAAAGCCACGCAGGTCAACACCATCCCAGGAAATCGTATGGATTCCGGCCGACAAGTACCCCGGATTGACGTGGGCAACACATTGTCCCTGCGTATTCAAAATATCAAGCCGGACATCACCCGGGGCAGGGAGTTCAATTTTTATCATTGTTTCTGTGGTGAACGGATTGGGAACAGGCCCCTTGGCTGAGGCTGCTGCTATTTTCTTCCCAATGCCGGTGATCAAAGATTCATCAATGGCGATGATCACATGCTGATTTCCGGTTTCGCTAATGATGTTCAGGGTATCATACAGAAAGTCTGTTGTCGCATCGATAGGGATGTTAACATAGACTGTAAGCGGGATTGAATCCCCTGATGCCAGTAGATGGGGAAAACTTGTAAATGGCCATGGCAAAACATACCAAAAATCTCCATATTCATTAACCTCCAGGATGTTGATCCCAACCCCGCTATTGTTGTAGATGGTTGCCGTCAGACCGTCGAGGCATTGTTGGACCGTCGTAAAGATCAGGCTGTCGCATGAAAGGGTCAATGAAATTGGATTATACGTGGTATCTCCCACGGCACACCCGATGCCGCTGATCACCTCTTCATTGGTATTGTCAACAACAAAAGCCAGAAGTTCGCAATTACTCATGTCGTAGCCCATGGTTGCATTGTTGAAGACAAAGGTGTTGCGATAGTAAGTTCCCTGTTGGGCATTGGTTGAAAGGGGATCGCCCCATTGATCAACAAATGCTTCGCGGAAAGTGTGTTTGTGCACATAGTTGGCACCTGCACCCGACTGCTGGGAGACCAGGTTGTTTTCGGCCAGGGTAACCATGAGGTTGTGGTCGCCGGTTACATTGTCGGTGTAATAGACATCTACCACCACGGTTAAGTCCTGTGTTCCCTGGTCGTAACTGGTAGCCATTCCGACATTGAGGGGGGAGGACTCTGCCATGATGGTATTGCAGCGAGCAGTCCAGGTTGTCCGTTGTGTAAGTCTTTCAGGGGGCTCCCACAGGCGGCGGTTGATAAAGGCGCTGGGCATGTAACGGCTGGTCCCGCAATACGGAGTGGTGTAAAATGCATCAGCATAATGTCTCCTGAAGTCAGGATCTCCGGAATAGGGGGTGGTGTAATTGGAATTGAAAGGATGATAGGCCACACAAAAGGCCCTGTCGGGGTTTGCGGCCAGGATCTGTGCCACCACCTGATGTCCGGCCGGACAGTTGGGACATTGAACTCCTGTAAACTCTTCAATGATGGCGTTTTTGTTCATCGGCTCCGTGGGGACGTAGTATTGTGCCTGAATCCAGGAGGAGACGAACAGGAAAGCCAAGACCATTAAAGGAAATAATAATCGTGTTTTCATGATTAATGCGTTATTTGTTTTGCACTACAAATATAACAAATTCCATCGAAGAGTCCCATTTGAATTTTTTTTATGCCACTAAGGCACTAACTCACCAAGCTGTACGAATTTTATTTATTTGATTAACAGCGTTTTGTGGGTTATGGAGTCTTTGTGTTTTTGTGGCAGAAATCATCGATTGCAATATCTGAGTATGCTCAGTGAATAAATCCAAAAGAACAGAATAATTTTTTGGTATCAAATATTATTACTATTTTTGACACTTTATGACAAGACATAATTTTGACCATTGAATTACCTGGGACAAAGGCTTAAACAACTGAGGGAGGAAAGCAACCTGCTTCTCCGACAAGTGGCTGCTGCCATTGATACAGATACTGCCCTGGTAAGTAAATTCGAGCATGGTGATCGGAAACCAAGCAAAGAGCAGGTTCAAAAACTTGCTGTCCTGTTTCAAACAGACCAGGAAGAACTGATGAAACTTTGGCTTGCAGATAAAGTCACCTATGTATTAAACAACAATGAGCCAAACTTGGCTAAACAAGCGCTTGATATCGTTCAAAAAAGGATGAAAGATGAAAAATTTCCCGAAACTGATTGATAATTCCGGGGTTGAATATTCACTTGGTGCAGTATTACGTCAATTGCTGTCGGACCCATCGTTTTCCCAAGTTTCTGTTGCCACCGGGTATTGGGATCTACCTGGCATGGTTGAAATTCGAGATGAACTGAACTCTTTTCTGGAAAGAAACAACACCCGTTTCCGGTTGCTCATCGGAGAAGAGCCCAGCGTAAGGGTTTACCAGGTTAGAAATCCCGAAAAACAAAATCCGGGTTTTCCGGAGAAATTCATTAAACGGAACCTGGAAGAACTGGAATTGCAGGAGTCCTACCAACAAATTGCAGCTATCTTATCGACCTACACAGCCATCGATCAAAAATTCGAGATTCGTGTGTACAAAAAGCAATTTCTACATGCAAAATGTTACATTTTCGGAAACGAGGAAGAAAATGCCGTCGGGATCATTGGCAGCTCCAATTTCACCCGGCAGGGGTTGTCTGGAAATTTGGAATTAAATCAGACCGAGGACAACAATGCAACCGTCAACTACATCCGGAAGAATCTCTCACAACATCCTTCACACCGCTCCTGGTTTGAAAATCTCTGGAATAACAGCGAAGAATGGACAAGGACATTCAAAGAAGAATTGCTCGATTTAAGCAAACACGGACAAATATGCTTCAGCCCATACGAGATGTATATTCACGCACTATACCGGATTTTCGGACAGGATCTGTTAGATGAGAAAGAAAATAAAATATCCATTGATGATCCCTCTTCTGGAAAACCGCAACTGCTGAAATTTCAGGTTCAAAACGCCAATTCGATCATTAAAAAACTTGAAAGACAGGGCGTTGCCATGCTTTCTGATTCGGTGGGACTGGGTAAAACGTATACTGCTATCAAAGTGATCGAATATTATAAACAGCACCAAAATCAACGGGTTGTTGTTATTGCCCCAGCCGGATTGCTTCCGCAATGGAGAAAATCATTTGATGACTTCCGGATGACGCACATTCCTGAAATATATAGCCTGCAAGACATACCGAAAATTGAAGATATCAAATCAAGCCTTCGGAATATTCCTGTTGGTTTGTTTGTCTTTGATGAAAGCCATAATCTCCGGTCTTCCGGCGGTCAGCGATTCGAAGCGTTCATCAACTGGAAACAGGATAACGTAAACGCCAAAACATTATTGGTAACTGCCACTCCTATCAACAACCAGCTCGCTGATCTTACCAATCAGATCATGCTGGGATCTGGGGGAGAGATACATCTGCTTGGCCGATTTTATGACCGGAACAGGCAGAAATATTTCACCCTGAAAGAAAGGCTTGAACTCATCCACACCGACATGAAGAGACAGATCCGGAATAGCGGATTCGTTGACTACCAGCAAATGAAAGAGCAACTAACCCCCTTGCTGAACCGCTTTATCATTCGAAGGACCCGGCAAGGGATCGAAAAAGAATATCCCAATGGGCTTGAGATCAATGGCAAACTGCAGAAATTTCCCGTATCATATCCGGATAACCTGGAGTATGAAGTTCCTAACCACTACAAGACCCAACTGCTGAAAATGGCCGAAAAAATGCCGGAACTGATCCGCGCCATGTCGTTTGAGATAGATAGCCTGGCCGACCTGGAATACCTTGCCCATCCCCTCGATCTGTTTGAACATTATGCAAAGCGGGAGAAACCTGTCCTTTCCTCTCTGGAGGTTGTTTATACCGCCATGCTTAGCCTCGGCTTTCCCTGCTACCGGTATCACATCTACCGGCATGCCTATTACAAGCGAAAAAGAGGAGAACTGGAATTAAACAGTGACGAGAACCGTGAACTTAGCCGACAGATCGGTATTTATGGAATTTTCCGGACTGTTTTCCTGAAACGGCTCGAATCATCCCTGTTTTCCATCAATAAATCCATCCAAAGTTATGAAGAGAAACTGCTGGATTTCAAAGAGAAACTAGAAAAATACAACAAGATCATCTCGGTAAAAAACCTGGTTGCTCTCAATAAGGCCATTGACATCTACAATGAGCAAAATGCGGAGGAAGATGAATTGGATTTCGATATTGAATCTTTTGAAAATGCAGAAAATGAATTCTTTACTATCCATGCCGACCCGGGGACTTTCAACATTCCTCAATTGAAATCAGACATTGAAAAAGACCTCCGGCTGATTGAAATCCTCAGAGAACAAATTGCTTTGTTGATAAAAAAAGATGATAAAATCCAGGTGCTTGCTAAGCATCTGAACCAAAATGAAGACAGGAAGGTGCTGGTTTTCACCTATTTTGCCGATACCCTCAAGTATCTTTCCGAAAGCTTGCCGCACTATCTGGTGAAAGATAAAAACATTGAATTTGCACTAGGGACAAAGCATGACATTGAGAACTATGCCCGCAGGTTTGCCCCGATTTCAAAAAAATATGAATTACTCACGGGAGAGCAGGAGATCGATTTCCTTATAGCTACAGACAAACTGTCGGAAGGTCAAAATCTACAGGATTGCGGCATGATCGTTAACTATGACCTGCACTGGAACCCCGTTCGCATGATCCAGCGAAACGGGAGGATCAATCGCCTGGGAACCCCATTTGAAGAGATCTTCATCTTTAATTTCCGGCCCACGGAGCAGTTGGAAAGCTATCTGAGTCTGGTTAAAAAACTGGAGGATAAGATCAATCTGATCCGCTATACCATCGGGAGTGATCAGAGTGTGCTGGATGAAGAACCCATCCCACAGGATTTCACCGAAGACCTTTACAGCCGGGATGAACGGAGACGACTGGAAGCATTCAAAAAAATCTTTGAAACCTCCGAACTGCTGGCCGCAGAAGACCTGTTTATGGATGACTTGCGGGAATTTGACCGGAATGATCAATTTGACGAGGTTTACAAGAATAAAATCAAAAACCTCCCCAAGGGTAAATGGGGTAAGATACAGCAAAAGAGAGATGCTGATGACTACGCTCACCTTGTTCATATCATGGATGACCAGGGAGAAGCTGGCTTTTTCATCGGCTACAGAGATAAAAAAGGTGAATTGCTGACCACCGCTGAAGGATTGCTGTCCATCCAAACTACCAGCACCAACAATCATCGGTTTAAGGATGACTTTGTGAACAAACCCTGGGTTGAAGCCAGCATCAGGGAATATATCCAATCATACCAGTTCCGCGAAGGCGATGCCGTGAATGCCTATAATAAATCCCAGGAAGCGGCCATCGCCTACATCCGGAATGCCATGTTCGAGTATCAATTTCCCTATGAAACCATCGTCCGTGTTGAAGATTGCCTCCTCCATTCATTGAATGCATACATCAATAAGAAAAGCATGAAACTGGTCAGGGAAGTAAACCGGATGCTCCGGCGAAATATGCACGTCGGTAGTGAAATGATCGAAGAATTCATCAAACTCTCCGAACAATACAAACCTGGAGAGGCTGCAGTTAAGGCTCCCCTGGACGAAATCATCCAAATCTTTGCATGACATGGACCGGAATCAAATAAACGAACTCCTTTCCCGCATTGAGCATGACCGGGAAAACGGCAGAACGCATATTCTTGCACTGGCAGAAGAATTGATCGGGTGGATGGGATTTCAATACGTTGAAAACAACAAACCCCGGTTGCTTGATTTTCAAACCATCAAACTGAAAGAAGCCCTTGAACCCGCACCGATAACTGGACAGGAACAGCTTTACAGACTGACGGCAGAAGAGCAGGATATTAGAATTCGCTTTGCCGTTCTGAAAAAATTTGACAAGAAGATCATTCATTACCTGGTTGACAACAATGTCGGACTGGCCAGCTACCAGGCAAGCATGAAAGGGATCCGGCAAATTGATGGCCGTGAACCTTTTGTTGCTCGTCAACCCTATTTCCTGCACTTCATCACGACCGCACAATACGACCGACTCTGGATCGTGGTGAATGAAAATGAACAAAAGCGGATCTTGGTGTTCCGCCGGCGGCTGACTCAGACACAATACAACAAAATCCTTCCCGCCTGGCAAAATATCGCCGCCAGACCCAAACCAGAAATAGCCAAATTGTTCTGGAAAAGCCTGGATATCAAAGAAGTAAACATAGACTTCTACCGGCAGATCAAGGAACGGTTCGACGCCTTAGTCGGGATTCTTAAAGATCAAACAAAAGAGATGGATGAAAGGACGATCAAACCATTCGCTGTCAGGTTTATCGGAAGATACATCTTTTGTTGGTTTCTGAAAGAAAAAGAGATCATCCCCGAAAAACTGATCTCCTCTTCCACCATAGAAGAAAACAAGGATTGTTACATCCAAAAGTACCTCCAGAAGCTCTTTTTTAAAACCCTGAACACCGAGGTGACCGATCCGGCCAGGAACGAGACAATCACCAGACTTGATGAGCTGTACAGTAACATCCCCTACCTCAATGGCGGTTTGTTTGATCAGTACCCCGAAGACCGCTTGTATGAAGAAACATACCTCAATGACTGGCTCATCACCTTTGTTAAAGTGCTTGAAAGCTTTGATTTTACGGTGGATGAGAGCAGCTCGCTATACCAGCATGTGGCCATTGACCCTGAAATGCTGGGGCGGATTTTTGAAAACCTGCTGGCCAGCCAGAATCCCGAAACCGAGAAAATGGCCAACCAGCGTAAAGCCTTTGGCGCATTTTATACCCCCCGGCCAATCGTTGATTACATGGTCAACGAAAGCCTGAAAGCATACATCGAAACACAACTCTATCCCGACACCACCAAACACACCGGCATTGCAGAAGAACCGTTGGTTGAATACGGTGGAACCTTGTTCCAGGAGATGGAACCCCGGCAAACGATCATCCCACTCGATCCTGTCATCGCTGATGGAGCTGTTAAATATGAAACGACCAGGAAAAAGATCGACCAACTGTTTGCTCCCGACTGCGACAAAAACCCGTTTGACAAAGAAGAGACCAACCAACTGAAAAAAGTCCTCAGCGAGATCACCATCCTCGATCCTGCCTGTGGATCCGGCGCCTTTCCGATGGGGATGATGCTTCGGCTGATGGAATTGCGGCAAATTATTGGCCACGGCCACCGTAACAACTACGACCTGAAAGAAGAGATCCTGAGCCGGAATATATTTGGCGTGGATATCATGCCCATGGCGGTGGAGATAGCCCGCCTCCGCGCCTGGCTTAGCCTGGTGCTCGAAGCCGATTATCGGCCGGCCGACCGGAAAAATAACTTCGGCATCGCCTCCCTGCCCAACCTTGACTTCAAATTCGTTTGCGCCAATAGCCTGATCGATAGCGGATACGATACTTTTATTTCAAAGCTTGATACAACCAGAGGCTACTTCGAAGCCTATTTCGAACTCGAAAAAGAGATCCGGGAACTGGAAAGGCTAAGGGATGCCTATTTCGATCCGCAGGGTGACAAGGAGCGAAAACAAGCGCTCCAGATCGATTTTTTCAATGTGAAGAACAGGATCAAAGAACGATTTTCTGATCTTAAGGATAGTAAAAACCTCGGTATCACAGATTTCCTATTAAAGGTCGACGACTGGGACCCCTTTGACGACACCCGCCCCTCCTCGTTTTTCTCCCCCGCCTGGATGTTCGGAATCAAGGAAGGATTTGACCTTGTGATCGGTAATCCACCGTATATTCAACTGCAGAAAGATCATGGAATCCTGGCTGATCTTTATCGGGAAAGCGGATATATAACATTTGAAAGAACAGGAGACATTTATGTTCTTTTTTACGAACATGCGCTAAAATCACTCTCTCCCGGCGGCCATTTGTGCTTTATCACCTCCAACAAATGGATGCGCGCCGGCTACGGACAAAAACTCCGGAAACTCCTGGCTTCCCATAACCCCAGATTGCTGATTGACTGCGGACCCGATATCTTCGAAAGCGCTACAGTGGATGTAAACATCCTGCTTATTCAGGCCGCGAAAAAATCGGGCCGGCTCAAAGGGGTGACCCTGACCAGCGAGGCGAAAGAAGCCAACCTGCATAATTTCATCAAAAACAACCTGATGCCGTTGCCGGAACTATCCGAAGGAGCCTGGTTCATTGCCAACCAGGCCGAACAAAACCTGAAAAAGAAAATTGAAAAGATCGGAAAACCACTCAAAGACTGGGATGTACGTATAAATTATGGAATAAAAACCGGTTTAAATGAAGCTTTCATCATCGATACGTCCACCAAGGAGCGCATTTGCAGGGAAGATCCGCGAAGCCCAGAAATCCTGAAACCGGTGCTGAGGGGAAGGGATATTAAGAGATACGGATATGCGTGGGCCGGCTTATGGCTGATCAATACCGGGTTTGACCTGGATATACCAAAACTTTATCCGGCGGTTTACAACCATCTTTTACAGTTTGAAGACAACGCCAGAAAACGGGACGACCAGGGAAAAAAATGGTGGAACCTGCGCGCTTGTTCTTATTACGAAGAATTCGAGAAGGAAAATGTTGTTTGGAGTGATATTGCGACAGAGCCAATTTTTACTATTTTACCTGGAGGAATATATTTCAACAATACTGTATATATGATTGTCGGGAATTATAAGAGTTATCTATCGGCAATCTTAAACTCATCCCTGATAAGGTGGTATTTCCCTAAAATTGCATCATCTCTTGGAGAAAAAGGGCAAAGATTTTTCAAGATATTCGTGGAAAATATGCCAATTCCACCCATCACGAATGAGGCAAAATCAATCATAAAGCAAATTGAAGGACTTGTAACCAAAATCATCTATATAAAGCAGCAAGGATTTCAAGACTCAACGACTGAAGGAGAGAAGCAGATTGATCTCTTGGTTTACAAGCTCTACGACCTCACCTACGAAGAAGTGAAGGTGATTGATCCTTCATTTGGGATGGACAAAGCAGCATATGAAAACATGAGGCCACTCTGAAAAGTATCTGATTTTGGACTAAAGTCCGGAAGGCATTGGTTATCAATTACCCCGGCCTTAAGGCCGGGGTAAGTTAAAGAACTGGTATACGGGGCTTTAGCCCAAAACAAATAAAAAAATTTGATCTTTCTGAGTAGCCTCAACCATTTTATTACCTGAGCAGGCTTATCATTGCAATCATTTATCAATGACCTCAACCCCATCCCTTTCTCCTTGCAGGAGAAGGGGGAGCGAAGGGAGAAAATACGAGCTCTGCAGACAACACCCACTCTTGCTTACATTGATCTTTTCAACAACGAGAGAGAAGACTGGAAAGATGGATTCTGCACCTTCAATTATCTGACAATATTTATTTTGCTGATTAAAATTATCGGATAATATTTATTTATGAAAGAATAATTATCTTTGCAAAAACTTCAATTTGCGATGGCATCATTAAAAAGAAAGCTTTTTCAGGCACTTGCCGACCATCTTTATGAGAAGGAATACACGATCGTTTCCGGTCCTCGGCAAAGTGGCAAAACTACATTGCTTGATCAGCTTGGCGGCTATTTAAAGCAAAGGGCTGAAGAGGTCTTTCAATTGACCCTGGAAGATCCTTCAGTTCTGGCACGATTGAATCAACATCCAGAGAATTTGTTTGATTTTGTTGTCAGGAAAGCCGGGAAAAGGGTGTTTGTTCTGGTTGATGAAATTCAGTATCTTGATGATCCCTCCAATTTTCTCAAACTGATCTTTGATAAACATCACTCTCAGGTAAAGATTATAGCCACCGGAAGTAGCGCCTTTTATATTGACCGCAAATTCAGGGATTCACTGGCCGGCAGAAAACAATTGTTTGAACTATACACCCTTGATTTTGATGAGTTCCTGATTTTCCGGACGGGTACGGGAGAGATGCAGGAGGAATTAGACAGGGTCAGAAGTAATGAGCAATACCGATCGTCGAAACGCATTGAACTGGAGAGCTATTTTAATGAATATCTTACATTTGGAGGATATCCTGCAGTTGTGGTCGCCGGCACGGTCGAAAAGAAAATCGCTTTGCTTAAAGAAATCACCGGCGCTTTCCTGAAACGTGATATCTCCGAGTCAAATATTCATGATCAGGACAGATTTTATAAAGTTCTGATGCTCTTAGCACAACAAACAGGTTCACTCGTTAATGCAAATGAATTGTCCAGAACGATTGGGATATCTACTACAGCCATTGAGAATTACCTGTATGTGCTGCAAAAATGTTTTCACATTCAGCTTCTTCGTCCTTTTTATAAGAACCTCAGGAAAGAACTTACCAAGATGCCCAAGGTTTTTTTCCACGACCTTGGATTCCGTAATACCCTCCTTAATCAGTACCTGCCGGTTGACCAACGACTTGATAAAGGGATGCTGATCGAGAACTATGCTTATATCCGTCTGCGGATGCTTCATGGCAATAATGACCTCCGTTTTTGGCGGACTGCCGATGGTTCGGAAGTTGATTTTGTTCTTTCATCCCGGCAGGGGAAAGGGGAAGCCATCGAGATAAAATTTGATGAAACCAGCTTTAATCCTTCAAAATACAGGAGATTTCGCGAATATTATCCTGATTATTTGTTCCATTTTAGGGCTTTCCACTCATCAACAAACCAGACTTCCTTAATTGCACTATGATGCATAAAAACAACATAAATTTTTAGAATTACTCAATGACCTCAACCCCATCGAGGTCATTCAAGAAATTCCCGGGTTTTTTCTATGTTTGTTTTCTCAAACCCTTCAAAATATGAAGAAGTTCCTGTTCCTGGCATTGGCTGTGTTGTTGGTCTTTCCCGGCGTATTAGCGCAAACGGCAGAAATTGAGTCCCTTATAAAAAAGGCGAAGCAGGAATCGGGCCGGGAAAAGCTTCTGACCCTTACTCAGCTTTGTAAAAGCTACTACAGCGTCAATCCGCCGGAAGGGCTCCGGTATGGCGAGATGGCTCTGCGGATGGCCGATTCACTCAAGATGCCTTCGGCAAAAAGCAGCATCCTGACCAACATGGGGGTGAATCACTGGGCAGCAAAAGATTTCGCCAAGGCCAGGAAGTTTTACCGCATGGCCATGGAGCATGCCGTTCGGTATAAAGACTCCACAGAGATCGCCCTGATCCATAACCGGATGGGGTTGCTGTTTGAAACCCTTGGCAACTTCGACTCTGCCCTGATCGTATTCAACCTGGATTTATCCCTTTCAAGGAAACTGAAAAATCAGGAAAGAGTAGGAACAGCTCTGAGTAATATCGGCACGATCTATCTGAACCGGGGAGAGCTGAAGAGTGCATTGAAGTTCCTGATTGAAGCTGCGACCATTCTGGAAAAGGCCGGCATAGAGGCAAGACTTCCCATGATATATCTGAAATTAGGAGGGATTTTCTCCCGGCAGCAAGATTATGCCATTGCCGAGAAATGGTACGGTAAAGGCATTGACCTCGCCATAAAGATCAAGGATTTGGGAAGCGCTGCTACAGGTAAAAATTCACTCGGGATTTTATACAAAGAACAACAGGAACACGGCAAAGCGCTGAAGATGTTCGCGGAGGCATTGAATGTCAGTGAAACCATCGGGAACGTGTATCTTTCTATGTCCATTTTCACGAACATGGGAAATGTATATACCAACATGGGGGATTATTCGAAGGCGCTTTATTATCAGCAAAAAGCGCTCGATGTGGCCTTGAAGCTTAAAATGCCAATACATATTGCCATTACGCAGAATAACCTCGGAGTTGTATATTTCAAACAAAAAAAATATCAGGAAGCAAAAAGACTCTGCGAGAAAGCGCTGCCGGTATTTCAACAAAGCGGTTCCAAATCGAATCTTTTGGAGGTCTATCAGCAGTTGATCAATATCCATGATTCCCTGCACGATTATGCGCAATCAGTTAAATACTACCGGTCATTTATCGATCTGAGTGATTCGCTGAAACTAAACGAATTGAATGCCTCGCTTGACTCGCTGAAAATAAAGTTTAATACCGAGCAAACGGAAAAAGACAACCAAATTCTCCTGAAAGACAAAGAAATTCAGGCCAGAACCATCTCCAACCAGCGGCAGATCATCTGGTTTTCGGTGGTATTTCTTGTGTTGCTTGCCATCATTGTCATCGTCGTTGTGAGGAACCGAAAAAAGATCAAGCAAGCCAACCTGCTCCTCGAATCTAAAAACAAGGAGATCACAAGCCAGGCGGAGGATCTCAGGCAATTAAACAGCAAACTGGTGGAGCTTTCCAGATTCAAGGAGTCGATGAACTCCTTTCTTGTGCATGACCTGAAAAATCCCCTTAACTCGATCATCCATGCCGATTTCACGAGGAATACGGAACTTCTGATGGGGCGGATCAAGCAGGCAAGCCGGCAGATGCTCAACCTGGTCATGAACATGCTTGATTTGAATAAAAATGAGTCATCCATGCTCAAATTATCGGTTGAAAACAGTTCGCTCACCCGGATGATCAGTGAAGCCATCAGAGAAGTTGAATATATTTCGGAGCAAAAAAAGATCAGGTTTTCCCTCCTGTATACAGAAGATCGGATCATGCGTGTTGATCCTTACCTCATCCGAAGGGTTCTGATCAACCTGTTCACCAATGCTGTTCGATTTTCCAATAGTGGATCTTCCGTTGACATCGATGCGGAACTGATTAACGGGAACTTTCTGAAGATATTGATAAAGGATTATGGCGTGGGGATCAAGGAGTCGGATCTTCCTTCCATATTCGACAAATACACCCAGGGGCATACCCGGGGTGCGGACGTTGACTATTCAACAGGGATCGGGCTGACCTTTTGCAAGATGGCAGTAGAAGCCAATGGTGGTTCCATCGGGGTGGATTCTGTTGAAGGGAAAGGATCTACATTCTGGTTTACCTTGCCGATCGGTGAGCCGGGAAGTACTCAACTGACAAGTCCCTCGATGCTATCGGAAAACGCGGTGGTTCCGGTCACACTGAGCCTCACGGAAGAAGAGATGGAAATCCTGAGACCGGTATGTGAGCGCTTGAAAAAGATCAGCATTTTTCAGGTTTCGGATGTAAAAGATGTGCTTACAACGCTTACTTTTGAAGAATCAATGGGGATCGGGAAATGGAAATCGATGTTGCTGGAAGCCCTGTCACAATGCAATGAAACTACGTTTACGGAACTAATCAATTGCCACACAGATGCCAGAACCTAAAATTCTAATTGTTGATGATCATATCGGAAGTCTGCAGACACTGATCTGCTTACTGGAAAAGTATCATCCGGAATACCGGCTGTACCAGTCAACCAACGGGAGGGCCGCCATTGATCTGATCATTTCCAATGCCATTGACCTTGTGATCACGGATTGGGACATGCCCGGATTTTCGGGGATTGACCTGGTTGATGCGGTGAAATCAGAAGAAAAGACAAGGCACATCCCCATCATTATAGTGACAGGGGTCATGGTATCGCCGTCAGACATTCAGACGGCACTCAGTCGAGGCGCGCATGATTATCTCCAAAAACCGGTGGATCCGGTAGAATTATCGGCCAGGGTTCATTCCGCATTTATGCTCTCCTGCATTCAAGCCAAAGAACTCGAGAAAAAAAATGTTGCGCTTGTTGAAAAAGCACTGACGCTGACTCGGAACTATGAGTTCATCAAAGATCTGGCCAACCAGTTAAAAAACCTGGTTCCGCTGGTTGATGAGCAAACGGTGGCCGGGGAATCCCTTAACAAGATCATCCGGGAAACAGAGCAAAAACTCCATTATGAAATCCGGCAACAATTTGACATCGCTTTTCAGAATGTTCATAAAAGCTTCATCCAAAACCTATTGGGAAAATATCCTGGTTTAGAGACTGTTTAAAATTCATATAGAAATTCGATTAACCATCAACCGAATCATTGATAGATGGATAAATGCTATACCAGATTCAGGCAACCTTTCATAATCTTTGGACAATCGTCGATGAAAAGAAAG
>Ga0194126_10004038_pt1 | contig 22698 bp, 15 predicted proteins | sample TA2KigC150mmetaG_FD_148641 | JGI IMG/M metagenome (GOLD analysis project Ga0194126, IMG submission 148641) | Freshwater microbial communities from Lake Tanganyika, Tanzania - TA2015035 Kigoma Deep Cast 150m | ecosystem: Environmental > Aquatic > Freshwater > Lake | place: Tanzania: Lake... | reverse complement strand
CTCGGATATGTCAGAAGTGGCCCGGATAATAATTTGCTGGCACTTCTGCTGGCACTCGCGAGTGGAAGATTTCCAAACCTTACAGTTCCAACTGGTTAAGTTTGGAGGCGAGGGTCGGAATCGAACCGACGCATAAGGGTTTTGCAGACCCCTGCCTTACCACTTGGCTACCCCGCCCACCTGACCACAAACGCCAACGCTATTGACGCGCGCGCGCGTGGCAATGGCAGAAAAGTAATGCGGACCGCCGCCGGCGCAAGCCTATATTCGCTTCCCCTCGAGACACCCCGCGACACACGGCGCCGCCCTCCCCGCGCGTTGACCAGCCTCTGACCGCGCGCGGTCACTGGATGATCTTCAAATAACGCCCCATCCAGTAGGGGAGCAGGAATTCGTCGCCGGCCAGCTCGGTCTGGCCGTCGTTGCCGCCGTCCAGGACGAAGGGGTTGCCGTTCCAGCGCATGACGGGGCGTTCGTCTGGGGGCAAGAGTTGTTCGGTCTGTTGCTGGCGGAAGTTCGCCGGCAAGAAACTCAGGTCGAGGCGGTGCGAGTTGCGAACGGTCCAACCGATCAGGTCCATTGGGTAGTTCTGCAGCGTCCAGAGGGCCCCCTCGAGGTCGAAGGCCGAGGCGCCGGTCGAGGCATAAATGAAGTTCCAAGCGGGATTGCGCTCGATCCGCTCGATGTCCCAGTGGTCCTTGACCGCGCCGGCATAGAGGCGGCGGAGGTGATCGTTGAAGGCGTACCGGTAGAGAGTCCAGTAATTGTAAAAGGCAAGTTGGTCGTCGGAATGGTTCCATTCGTTGCCCATGTCGTTACCGCGAAAGACGAAGCCCGGTGTGAACCGGACACGGCTCATGCTGTTGGTGATGTTGGCGAGGTAACCGTGACGGTCCATCAACTCGAAAGCCTTGTCGCGATAGGCGTCTTTGCGCGTCAGGTGATGGCCGAACTGGAGGAAGGCGACGATCTCCGCGCTGTTGAGCCGGCGATCGACGATCGTGGGAGGGTACTGGTTGACGTAGTCGGGATGCCAACGGCCCCAGAGTGTCGGTTGGCCGTCGACGTCGATGAGGTAAAGGTTGTTGCGGACGATATGGGTGAGGATGCGATCGTAGGCGTTGGCAATGCGAGCGCGTTCGTCGGGCGTGCGCACCGCGGCTTCGAGCAGGACGGCGTAAGCGAAGGTGTGCAGCGCGATCTCGTCGCTGCTGGTGTGGGCTTTCCATTCCCAATTCGGGTCGGGAGCGACATGCCAGCGGTCCGGATCGGAGAACTTGAATCCGGCGCGCTCGAAGGTGCGTGCCGGGAAGCCGAATAGGCCGTTGATGGCCTGGAGCCGTTCGAGGGCGGTGAAGGTCTCCCAGGCGTTGGCGCGGGCCTCGGCCTCGCCCGTGACCGCGTAGCGGAAGGCCTGACTGGCCAAGTACAGGCTGCTCCAGGAACCGTCGTTGTCGGTGTCGATCATCTCCGCGCTCCGGACGTCGCCCGGCCGCAGAAGCCGCAGTTCCGAACAGAAGCCGTAACGAATGTGGCGACGGCGAATCTTCTCCTCGTAGTACGCCGCCTTCTGCGCCAGGGTCAGAGGCCGGAATTCGATCTTGTTCAGGCCCTGCCGCGTCAGGACGTAGACATCCCCGTGCCGGTCCACTTGGAGATCTAGGACGCGATCGTCGCCCAACCAACGCTTCGAGGCGTAGTAGCGGAACCGCCCTGGCCCCAGTTGCCAGAAGACCCCGCGCGTGGTGCCCGCCCAAAGGCCTGCCGGTGTGGCGGCCAGGCAGGTGATCTCCGGGCACGGCAGTTGGGTTTGCATCGGCAGGGTCGGCCTCCCGGTAGCCGCTTCGAGGGTGTAAAAGCCGTGGCGTGTGCCCACGACGACCTCGTTCGGCCGGAACGCAAGAGCCGTGAGATCCTGGCCACGATGGAAGACCTCGATCTTGCCCTCCTTGACACGGTAAACGGCCTCGGCCGTCAGGACAAAGAACTCGGTGCCCCACGCGTACAGCCGCTCGTCCGGTCGGGGCACGGCGAAAGGGAGTGTGGTCAGTTTGCCGGCGCGCACTAGGCCCAGATGGGTCGCCGAGGCCAGCAGCACCGCGCCATCGTCGGCAACGGCGATGCGCCGGTAAACGTCCTTCGGAAGCGAGCCAAAGGGTGTGCCGCCGCCAGCGTTGCTGAGCCAGGAGTCCTCGAAGAGATAGAACAACTCGCCGAGATGCAGCGTGAGGTCACGAGCCAGCTTGCCCGCCAGCGGACGGAAGCTCTGGTCGATCGCCAAGCGGTCGTCAAAGAGCCGTGCCACACCCCGATCCGTCCGCACGTAGACAATGTCGTCGTTGTCCACCACCACCTGGTGCAGGGCGACCTTCTCGAGTTCGGCGGCGCGCTCGAACTCGACGCCAACCGCTTGGCGAAACGCCGTGTCGTTGATGGCCCCGCCGACCGCGACAGAGGCCAGCACGAGCGCCATCCAGCGGGCCGCGTGAACGGGCAGGGTTCTTTGCCACTGCCAACGACCGGCCCGCTCCCGCCAGCCGAACTCCGAAACCCGATCGTGCAACGGTCTCGCGCTCGCCTTCATGGGGCCCAAGGAACCACAACCGGCTCGAGCCGGGAAGCCTCAACTGCTGGGTGCCCGACCCGGGGACGCCCTCCGGAACGAAGCTCTTTAGCGATACACGAACTGGGCTACATCCAGATCGAACCGGCAGCAGGCTGGCGGCGGGGCTGTCTCAGGCTGGTACAGGCGCGCTTGTGCCGAGACAAAGAACGGGCTTGGCACCCCAGAAAAGGCCGGTTTTTCGCGGTGCTGCGAATTGGCACGGCTCCCGCTACAGGAGGGTTCAGGACGAAACAACGATGAGCACTGATCCAATGGCGACCCGTCTGACTGCAAGGCGCGTAAGGCCGATGGCGCTTCCGGCGCTGGCGGTCCTGAGCCGGAGGGGAAGGCGGGTTGCCGCGCTGCACACTCGGCGTTGTTTCTCCGGATCCACACAGCAGTTCCTTCAGCATGTGCGGCGCGCCGAAGTGTTCCTGACTCGAGGGGGCGGCGGCCAAGGCGGCCCCGCCGTTTCCGCCGCCCCCAGCCTCCCGGTGGGAACGCTCTGCGACCCAGGCCTGCCCAACCTGTGCCGACGCACGCGAAACCACCATGATTCAGCGGATTGAGATTGACTTTAGCGAATCGGAGGCGCAGCCGGCGGCCTTTGTCCTTACGCTTGCAAAGGGCCAGTTACCGGTGCGCGGGCAACATTTGTCCGAGCCAGGGCGGGGTGCGATCCCCTTGGTACGGCGGCGGCCGGCTGCGTGGGCGGCGCCGGCAACCGGCTTACCTCTCGCCCGGACCACCACCTTAGCGAGCCGGCCATGATCGAGAACGCACGCAACTTTCGGGAGGCGCCGCAGGCTGGCCAACGCGGTGGCCGGCACGCGCACATTCTGGTGCTCGACGACGAGGTGACGCTGGGGCAGTTGTTGGGGCTGATCCTGCAGGCGATTGGGCATCAAGCGACGATCTGCAGTTCACCCAACGAAGCTCTCCAGCTCTTAGCGGCGGGCCAGTTCGATCTGGTGTTGTCGGACTTGAACATGCCCGAAATGAACGGGCGTGAATTCTATGAGCAGGCCACGCAACAGCAGCCGGGTTTGGCGGGGCGTATTCTGTTCCTAACCGGAGACTCGTTCAGCGAAGAGGCACGCCGGTTTATCGAATCCACGGGCAACCCGTACCTGGACAAGCCGTTTCGCCTCGACGAGGTCAAGGAGGCGATCAACGTGGCGTTGGCGCACCTGGCACCGCCGGTCGAGGGCGCCTCGTTGGCGGCCTGAGTTTGGGTTGGGGTTGGAGAAAGTGGGGCGGCGGCTTGCCGGGCGACTTGCCGAGCGGCACGGCTTCTGCTTGTTTATTGGTCTGGTGAGGCGGCTGCGCTAACTGAAGGGCGCGGGGTCTCGATGGACGCAATACTCGAGCAGGAATGCAAGTGACTCGTACGCCGATGCACAGTTTGGCACACCGCTATTCAGCCAAGCGGATGCTCAAGCCGATCAACTTCTTTTGTGCGGCTCCCGGCGCCGGACGTGTGGCGGTGGTGGGCGATTTTAACGAATGGAATCCGGAGGCGCACCCGATGCTGCGGCAGCCGGACGGTTCCTGGGCCATCCAAGTCCAGATCCATCACGGCCACCACCATTACCAGTTCTTGGTCGATGGCCAGCCGATGCTGGATCCGCGCGCGCAAGGCGTCGCGCGCAACGCGCGCAACGAGCGGGTCTCCCTGATCGCGGTCAGCTAGCCCTCCGGGTCCTGGCTGGGGTCCCCCGCCGGCGCCGGATCAGGCGCCGCTGGGCCGCGGGGCCGTGCGCGACGCTCGGCGAAAAAGCGGCGCAACAACTCGCCGCACTCGACCGCCTGCACCCCGCCGGTCACCAGGCAGCGGTGGTTGAGGGGTGGGAACTGGAGCAGGTTCAGGAGACTGCCCGCTGCCCCGCTCTTCGGGTCGGCGGCGCCAAAGACCACCCGTTCGAGTCGGGTATGGACGATTGCCCCGGCACACATGGGGCACGGTTCCTTGGTGACGTAGAGGGTGCAGTCGGTCAATCGCCAGTCGCCCACGCTCGCTTCGGCCTGGGTCAGCGCCAACATCTCCGCGTGCGCGGTGGCATCCTTGAGGAGCTCGACCTGGTTCCACGCCCGGGCGATGATCCGGCCGGCGCGCACCAGAACGGCGCCGACGGGGACTTCGCCCGCGGCGTAGGCGCGGCGGGCTAGGCGCAGGGCTTGGCCCATGAAATGGGCGTCACTATGCAGATCGATCGCGGGCTCGCTCATGGCTGGCGTGAGCTTGAGGCGCGACGGTGTCGAGGGCTCGGTCGGGAGTCTTCGAGGGTCCACTGATGGCGGCCCGGTTGGCCTGGGAGGGTTTGGCAGTGGGCCACGAACCAGCCGCCCCGATGCCGCCAGAACAGCGGCCAGATCATCTCGCGGTCGGTTAGCGGGACCGGCAGCCGCGCCACCTGGGCGCGCGGGAAGAAGGCGAAGCGGCCCTCGCGGATGGGGGGCGGCAGGACGGTCAGGCGCCGTTTTACCTCGAACAGAAACATGAGCCAATGGGCTTGGCCTTGGTAGCCATGCTCGCTGACGATCCCGGTCAGGCGAAGCTCCGCCGGCCCCAACTCGAGGCCAATCTCCTCCGCCGCCTCGCGCCGGGCACACGCATGGGGCGACTCGCCGGCGTCCATGCGCAGCTTGCCGCCGCACGGGCTCCAGAGGCCGAGGTTGGGCTCTTGGGCGCGTTCGAGCAAGAGCACCTCACCGCGCCGGTTGAAGCAGTAGAGCAGGGTCGAGATTTGGTACGGCAGCCGCATCGCCTCCCCAGTCAACCAGGTCGGTCCCCGCGCGGCAAGCCGGTCGCCCAGTGGTGGAGTGGGATGGCGGAAGGGGCCTGCAGAAATGAATTGCCGCGGCGCGGCAGCCTGCTACATGTTCAACCAACTGAAACCAAATGGTGGCCTTTAGAGTGCCCGTTATGAATAAGCCTAGTCTTCTCGCCTTAACGCTCGCGGTGAACGCCCTCGCCCTCGCCCAGGTCCCGCCCGGCCCCGGTCAATACGAACCGCCGGCCCCGCACACCCTGGCGCCCTCGACGACCCCGCCCGCGTCGCGGCCTCCAGCCGCTGTCCCGGCCGCGCCCGCTCCGGTCGCAGTCCCCCAAGCCAAGGCTCCGGCTGCCCCTCCGAAGGCGAGTGCGGCGGCGCGCGCGCCGGTCAAGGCGCGGGCGGCGGACGCGGTAGCCTTGCAGGGGACCATACGCGCGATCGACAAGGTGGCGATGAGCCTCGTGATCGCGGGGACCGGCAAGGACCGCCTGGTTCACATCACTTCCAAGACGCGGTTCTACAGCGGCGGTAGGCCGGCGACGTTTGCGGACGCGGCCGAGGGGACCAAGATCTTGGGCGAGGCCAAGTCGGGCAAAGGGGGCCGGCTCGAAGCGCTCGTCATCCGCTACGGGGCCAAGTCCGGCGGGGAAGCGCGTCCGGCCAAGGGCAAGTGACCTGCTGGACGGTCTCGGGGCCAACGGACCGCGGGGCCGTCGACTGCGGGAGGGGCGCGCAGGTTTAGCGCCCGAAGAGCGTGCGCAGCATGCCGGGTCGGTTGGCGCCGGTATCGCGCTTATTGACCAGGTGGCCCACCAGGTACTGGCTACGGGCGGCGGTCAGAGCCATGATGAACTCGTCGTAGCTCTGGAACCGGTCGGCCGGCTTTTTGGACATGGCGCGCACGATGGCGGCGCTCGTCGGGGCGGTGATTTCTGTGACGACCTTGTTCGGCGGGGTCAAGGCCGTATGCACATGGGCGGTGACGACCTCCTCGACAGTTGGGGCCTCGAAGGGCACGTGGCGGGTGATGGCGTGGTAAAGGGTGCCGGCGAGGCTGTACATGTCCGAGAGGAAATCCTCGCGTTCGCGTCGGATCTTCTCGGGCGCGATGTAGTAGGGGGTGCCCCAGACGGTGCCGTCGTGGTCGGCATCGGCCTCGGTGCTACGGGCGAGGCCGAAGTCGACCAACTTGGGTTCGCCGTCGGCGTTGAACAGGATATTGCCTGGCTTGATGTCGCGGTGGAGCAGGCCGTGTTTGAGGGCGGTATCGAGGGCGGAGGCGACCTTAATGCCGATGTCCAAGACCTCGAGTTCGGGGACGAGGCCATTTTCGATGCGGCCATCGAGGCTGCCGCGGTCGGCGAGTTCCATGACGAGGTAGAACTGCCGTTCCCACTCGTCGAAGGTGTACAGGTGGATGATGTTGGTGTGGTTGAGGCAAGCGCAGGCGCGGGCCTCGCGCAGGAAGGCGTCCATGGCTTTGCTGTCGCGGGTGAGCTCTTCCTTCATGAGCTTGACGGCCACCTCCCGTTCGAGGGTGGTATCGAAGGCGCGGTAGACGGTGCCCATGCCCCCCGAGGCGATGGCCGCGCGCAACTCGAACTGCCGCAACCGCATGGGGATCATGACCGGCCCGCCGCACTTGCTGCACGGCACCAGGCTCAGCGGGTCCAGGTCGCTGGACAGAAACAGCCGCGCGCCGCAGGCTGGGCAAGCCACCATGCGCAACTGCTTGCGCGCGCCATTGGACTCGGCACTCACACTTGAATTCATAGCACGTACCGTTCCGTCTTCAAGCGTCTGGAGAGCGCGACATCCATGGGCGCGACGGCGTCGGCGGGTTGGAGTCGTGAGGTTGGGTGGCTCGTGGGCTCAGACGAGTCGGCTCCTGCCGGGCACCGCCATGGGGGGCAACGGCAGGGTCATGTCCCAGGTGAGCCGTTCGGGCACCAGCCGTTCCTGCGAGTTGAGGGCCTGGTCCCACATGACTTCTTGGCCGGTGTAAGCGGCCATCCGGCCCATGATGGCCATCAAGGTGCTGTGGGTCATCCACAGGCCGTCGTTGATCGGCTCTCCCTTGCGAATGGAAGCGAACAACTCATCGTGCTCGGTCTGGTACATGTCGTTCTTGGGGCCGCGGTAACGCCAGCTTTCCCGGCCTTGGATGACGGGGTCGCTCCAGCCCTTGATGGTCCCGGTGCCCGTAGCGCCCAGCAGGTAGTCGGAGTTGTCTTGGTAGCAGTTGGCGATTTGGCGCTGGGCCATGAACGCCCGGGCGCCGTTGGCGTATTCGTAGAAGACATCGATGTGGTCGAAGATATTCCCGTCTTGGTTGGGGATCTGGCGGCCGCCGTTGCCCACCGCCTTCACGGGCAACTGCCCGTTCATCGCCCAAGCGATCTTGTCGACGCTGTGGCACGCCTGCTCGACCAGGCCGTCTCCGGACAACCAGGTAAAGTTGTACCAGTTGCCGATTTGCCAGGCCACGTCGGTCGTGCTGGGGGGGCGGGCGCTGGCCGGGGGCATGGGTTTGACCGGGCCGGTCAGGTAGGTGGCGTAAACGGCCCGCAGCTCGCCGATGGCTCCGTCGTGGATGCGGCGGTAGAACTCGCGCCGGGCCAGGTCGTACCGCCAGCAGAAGCCCGCGACGAGGGCGAGCTTCTTCTGCTGCGCGGCGGTGACGGATTCGAGCACGGAGCGCACGCCGGGCGAGTCGGTGGCCATTGGTTTTTCACAGAAGACGTGTTTGCCGGCCGCCACCGCCGCCCGCAACTGTTCGGGTCGGAAGCCCGGGGGCGATGCCAGCAAGACCACATCGACGCCGCAGTCGACGACCTTCTGGAAGTTGTCGAGGCCGACGAAGACTTGGCTGGCGGGCACCTGGACGCGCTCGCGGAGGTTCGCGTCGTTGCGCAGGGCGTTGAGGGCGCTGCGGCAAGGCGCCTCGAAGGCGTCGCCCACAGCCACGAGCACGGTGTTCGGGTCCGCCCGCAGCGCTTGGCTGGCGGCTCCCGTGCCGCGCCCGCCACAGCCGATCAGCCCGACCTTGAGGGTGTCGCGGTTTGGGGCAAAGGGCGTTTGGGCGAGGGCGACGCGGGGGGCCAACACGCCCCCCAGGGCGGCGGCGCTCGAGGTTTTCAGGAAGTGACGACGCGTGGTGGCGGCGGCTGCAAGAGTATCCGTTTTCATGTGCTTAGGCTTGAATGGCGCTGGCAGTTAAGGGCACGGCCCCGCGAGCGTCAAGCTCGACGGCGGTACGAATTTCATTTCCAAAGCGCGGGAGCGGACGCTAAATCTGCGCCGTGCCGGAGCCAGCCAAGATTGGCGAACGAGTGATCCGCGGCATTCCCGTCTCGACTGGTGTATGCCGGGGGAAGATTTTTGTCCTGGGCAAACCCTCGGAGGTGGCGGTAGCCCGGTACGACATCTCGCCCCTCGAGGTGCCGGAGCAGGTCAACCGGCTCGAGCAAGCCCTGGTCCGGACCCGCCACCAGATCCTCGAGGTCCAGCAGAAGGTCAGCGAGGCCATGGGCACCTCGGATGCGGCGATCTTCGATGCGCAGTTGCTGGTGCTCGACGACCCGATCTTGCTCGAGGAAGTCGTCAAGCACATCCACACGGAGCGCGTGAACGCAGAGCACGCCTTTGCCGTGGTCAGCAACAAGTACCTGGCCATGCTCGGCGCCATCAATGACGAGTACTTGCGGGAGCGCGTGGCCGACATGCGGGACGTGACCTCGCGGGTGCTCCATCACCTGTTGGGTGCCCCCGGCGAGTCCGACCTCGGCCAGATCCGCGAGCCGTGTATCTTGGTGGCGTACGATCTGGCGCCTTCTCAGACGGCGACGTTGGACAAGCGGATGGTGTTGGGCTTCGCCACCGACCAGGGGAGCAAGACCTCGCACACGGCGATTCTCGCTCGGTCCCACCAGTTGCCCGCCGTGACCGGCCTGCAAGATGCCACCCAACGGTTGCGCACCGGGCAGTACGCCTTGCTCGACGGGTACAACGGCCTGCTCATCATCGATCCCACCGATCAGACCCTCTTCGAGTACGGTCAACTGGCTCGGCGCAAGCTCGCCATCGCAGACCGCCTGCGGGAGGTGCGCGATCAACCCGCCGTGACCCTCGATGGCATGCGCGTGACGCTCTCCGCCAACATCGAGAGCCTGGATGAAATCGGCGAGGTGCAGGCGCACGGCGCCGAGGGCGTCGGCCTGTTCCGAACCGAGTACCTGTTTCTCAATCGGCACACGCTCCCGTCCGAAGAGGAGCAGTTCCTCGCTTACCGTCGCATCGCCCAAGCGCTCAAGCCTCAGCCGGTCATCATTCGGACGCTGGATTTGGGCGGGGACAAATACCTGTCCCACCGGCACGTCACGACCGAGCGCAACCCGTTCATGGGCTGGCGCGCCATTCGGATTTGCCTCCAGGAACGGGACATGTTCCGGTCCCAGCTCCGGGCCATCCTGCGCGCCAGTGTGGTGGGGAACATCAAGCTGATGTACCCGATGATTTCCGGCCTGGACGAACTCACTCGCGCCAATGCCCTGGTGGACGAGTACAAGGCCGAGTTGCGGGCGGAGGGGGTGCCGTTCGATGACCAGCTCGAGATTGGGGTCATGATCGAGATCCCCGCCGCGGTGATGGTGGCCGGTGCCCTCGCCAAACGCGTCAAGTTCTTCAGCATCGGCACCAACGACCTGATCCAGTACTCGTTGGCCGTCGATCGAATGAACCCCAAGATCGCGCACCTCTACGAACCGACCCACCCGGCCGTCCTCCAACTCGTCAAACGCACCGTCGATGCCGCCCACGATCAAGGCATCTGGGCCGGGGTCTGCGGCGAGATGGCCGGGGACCCGGTCTTGGCGCCGTTGCTGTTGGGTTTGGGCGCCGATGAGCTCAGCGCCGCGCCGCCCCTGGTGCCGGCGGTCAAGTATGTCATCCGCCGCGTTAAGTTGAGCGAAGCGCGTGCCTTGGCCGCCGAGGCCCTCAACAACGAGAACGCCGCCAAGATCCTCAACCACGCCCAGGCCTTCGTCGAGGACATCGCCCCGGACCTGTTCGAGAAGGCCTGACCCTGGCCGAGCGCCGCCGCACCCCCTTGCGCGTCCATCGACTTACCCCTGGGACCTTCCGTTTCATTGGGTCATGAAAGCCCTGATCCTCGCCGCCGGCTACGCCACCCGCCTCTACCCGCTGACGCGCACACAGCCCAAGCCTCTGCTGCCGGTCGCGGGCCAACCGATGCTCGAACGCCTATTGGCTCAGCTCGAGGCCAGTCCCGGACTTGACCAGGTGTATGTGGTCACCAACGCGAAGTTCGCTGCCCACTTCCAACGTTGGGCCGACCGTTACTGTGCGGACCACCCGTCCCCCGCGATCGCGGTGGTCAATGACGGCTCGACGGACGAGGCGAACCGACTCGGCGCGATTGGGGACCTGCACTTCGTGCTCACCCACGAGGCGGTGGATGACGACCTCGTGGTGGTTGCGGGCGACAACTTGTTCAGCCAGTCGCTGGTGGGGTTTGGGGCGTACGGTCGCACGCGGCAAGCGCCGGTGTTGGGGGTGTACGAAGTGGACGACCTCGAGTTGGTCAAGCAGTACAACGCCCTGACGCTGGCCGCCGATGGCCGGCTCACGTTTTTCGAGGAGAAACCCAAGCAGCCCAGCAGCCACCTGACCGGGATCGCCCTCTATTTCTATCCCCGCCAGGCGCTCCCGCTCATCGACCAGTACGTGGCCGAGGGTAACAACCCCGACCAACCCGGCCGGCTCATCCAGTGGCTCTATCCACGCCTGGCGGTCTACACCTGGCGTGTCCCGGGCCGCTGGTTTGACATCGGCTCCCATGAACAGCTCGCCGAGGCCAACCGGATCTTCGCTCTCCCATCCCCCGGGCTAAGCTCAGGCACCTGACTCGGCGGCGGGGGCGGCAGCGCTTGGACTGCTTGTCGCTGCCGCAGGAGCAGGGCGCGTTGGGTTGGAGCTTCGGAGGAGATCCGGCTGCGTTTCAACTTGAACGGCGTTCCGCGGCGCAGCACAGTCGGACCAGTCGAAGAAGCCGATTCCCATCATGAACCGAAGGCGTTTCTTGAGTACCGTCGGCGCGGTCGGCTCGGCGGCTCTGTTCGGTCCCGAACTCTTGCGCGCGAGGGTGGCGGCGGGGGCGCAGTTCTTCGGCTTGCACCCTTTCATCGACACGCATCCCGGGGCGGTCTTCATCAAGCGGACGCAGGTCCCCTACAAGACGGACATCGCAGCCAAAAAGCGTGAGGGTTTCGAGTTGGCCACCGAGATCTTCAGGCTGCGCGATACCCCGGGCATCCCGCTCTCGCATCGGATTGCCGTCAAGCCGAACCTGACCTGCACGGGAGGCACCGGGGGCAGCGAGGCGGGGATGGGGATCGTCACCGACAGCGCCTTTGTCGAGGGGATCTTGGAAGGCATGCAGCACGTGGGCTTTCCGGCCAGAGGCATCTACCTGCGGGAAGGCAACTGGTTGGGGGACGCCTATTGTCCCGGTGAACGCGCGGTCAGCGGCTACCTGGAGGTCGCGGCCCGCACGGGCGTGCACCTGACGGATTTCGATTCCGGCCGGAGCGTCCAGGAGCTGTCGCGAGAGACGTTACAGCCGGGCACGGAAGTGACCTGGGTGGATTGTCCCGAGGGCGTGGTCTTCAAGCGCATCGGCTATGTCGCACCCATCAACCAAGCGGACACCTGGTTGTTGAACATCGCGAAGTTCAAGGCGCACGGGATGGGTATGACGCTGTGCTGCAAGAACCACCAAGGATCGTGCATTCATCCGCACATCCACTTCTGCGAAGGGTTGGCGAGCACTTTGGCGCATCCGCCGGAGGTCTTTCAGGATTTCCAGCCTGACCTCGAGGAGCACGTTCAGGAGTTGCACGCCCAGCACCTGGCGCGGGGCGTGGCGCGTTGGGACCGGCCCGGCAGGAGTTGGAACAGCGGCTATGGCATGGAGATGTGGGCCCAACGCACGCTGGACAACCTGTCCGTTACCGACACGGGCTTCTGCATCATTGAAGGGATCTACGGCCGCAACGGGAACGGCTTCAGCCAAGGTCCAGGTCCCAACCAGACGGCGCAGGATTTCCTCTGCAACATCCTCATCTTCGGCAAGGACCCGGTTCGCGTGGACCTCGTCGGTCACTGGTTGTCGGGGCATGAGCCGGGGAATTTCGGCCTGTTCCACGCCGCCCTCGATCGCGGTCTGTCGGATGTCCTGGATCCCCGGGATATCCCGCTCTACCGCTGGGAGGGGGGCACGCCCACGTTGACCCCATTGACGGAGTTCGAGCGCACGCCGCTGGCGACCTATTACCTGCACCGGGATTACCCGGGCTCGACAACCTCGGAGCCGTACTATCATCTCGTCGAGGAGCCCTTCGACTACGAACCTTACCGTCTGGGATTGCCGGTGCCGGATCCGGTCACGGACCTGGCAGTGTCCACGCGCGGTCGCGACGTGCTTTTGCAGTGGTCCAAAGCCAGTCGGGCCAACGCTTACCGGGTGGAATACAACTCGGAGTTGGGGACCGGCGGGGCCTGGAGGTCGCTGGCGATTACGAGCGGGAATTCGCTCGGCGATGCGATGGGCGAGGGCGAATCCCGGCGGTTCTATCGGGTTGTTTCCCTGCCGTAGGCGGGCGGCAACCGCCGGCCGCCGCCTACAACGCTGGTGGCATGGAGGCGCCACGATCTGAGCCGCAACGCTATTGCCTTGCCGGTTAGGCGCGGGGGACTAACCTGCCGGCATGGGTCCAGCTCATACCAACACAAACGCTCGGTCCAGGCTGCAACAGCCGCAGTGGCCGGTCGCCACTGCCGCACTCGTTCTGGCGCTGGTTGTGGCTGCCGCGGTCACTTCTTGCTCGAAACCGGTCAGCCGCGAGGACGAGTTCATCCGGGTCATGAACACGGGCAAGAACTACTTCGACCGCGGCAGTGCCACCAACGCAATCCCCCACTTCCAGCGCGCAGTCGAGCTCGAACCCACTCGGCCGGATGCGCATCTCAACCTGGCCAATGCCTGGCTGCTGGCGGGCCGGCCGGAGGAAGCGATTCAGGATGCCCAGGCCGCCTTGAGCTTCGACCGCAATTCCGCCGCGGCCTACTACGTGGCCGGCTGTGGCCATATGCGCCTGCGCCAGTTCGAACCGGCGGTCCAGATGTTCCTGCCGGCGCGCGACCTCGATCCCACGGTGGCGGCGGTGAGCTTCCAACTCGGGCGAGCGCATCAGGAGCTGGGCCACATCGAGGACGCGATCGCCGCCTATCAGCGGGCCCTCCAGCTCGAACCCAATCATCCGGTGGCCCACTACGCCCTGAGCCAGGTCCTCATCCGCGCGGGCCGCCAGGAAGAGGGCCTCAAGGAAATCGAACGCCATAACGAGCTCCGCCCAAAAGACGGCTCGGCGCCCGCCACCCCGGAAACCTACGAGCGCTGCAAGCATACCGAAGCGCGCGCCCCGAAACAACTGGTCAAGCCGGACCCGACGGGTGTAGCGGTGACCTTTGCCGATGCCACCGCGGCCGCGTTCGGGGAGGCCGCGTCTAGGTACCGCGGGCCGCTCGCGGTGCTCGATTACAACCGGGACGACCGGAACAGCCTCTTTGTGGCTGAAGGTACGAACGGTTTTCGGCTCTTATCCAACAGCGGCGGCCGGTTCACGCCTCACGGCGAGGTGCTGCCCGCCCATCCCGCCGGCGCCTACCGCCGGTGCGTGGTGGGCGATTTGAACAACGACCGGTTCGACGACGTGATCGTGCTTGGGGAGACCGCTTCGTATGCTTATCGCTTCGCCACCAACGGTGCGGCGCGGGATTTCACCACGGCCGCCGGTCTGAAAGGTCTGGTGGGCCGTCACGGCGCGTTGGTGGACCTGGATTTCACCGGCAAGCTCGACCTGATCGCCGTTCTTCCGGAGGGGCAGGGTCTGCGCGTCCTGCGCAACCTCGGCAACATGTACTTCAAAGACATCACCGCCACCTCCGGTGTGCCGGCCGAGTTGACCGGGGTGCGGCAGGTTTACATCGACGATTGGAACAACGACGATCTGATGGATGTGGTGGCCACGCGCTTCGAGCAACCGCCGCTCTACCTCGAGAAGCAACGCGGGGGGCCGCTGATCGCCACCAACCTCCCCCCCGGCGCCTTGGCCGGCGCCGTCCTGGCCCTAGGCGATGTCAATGGGGATAGCCGCGCCGATCTCCTGGTGGGCGCGGCGGACCATGTCGACCTGCTGCTGGGCGGCCTCAACCAGTTCAGCCGGCTGCCCCTCGACCTTCCCCAACTCGAGCAGCTCGCCCTGGTCGATTACGACAACGACGGTTGGCTCGACCTGCTGGCGGCCGGCGCAGGCCTCCGCCTCTGGCGCAATGTCGGGGATGGCCGGTTCACCGACGTGACGCGGAAGGTTGGCTTGGACCGCGTGGGCGGCGGCGGCGTCATCGAGGCGATGGCGCTGGCGGACTTCGATCAAGACGGCGACACCGACCTGGCGATCAGCGTCGCCGGCCAAGGGCTCAAGCTGCTGCGCAACGATGGCGGCAACGCCAACCGACAGCTCAAGTTGCGGCTGATCGGGAACCGCTCCAACGCCAGCGGCTTGGGCATCCGACTCGAGGTCGCCATTGGCGGTTTCCACACGCACCGCACCGTGTCAGCCCCCCCGATCGAGATCGGCGTCGGGGCTCACGACCAGATCGACTCGCTCACCGCGCGTTGGTTCGATCTGCCGTTCAACATCGTCGACGTCAAGCCCGACCCCAAGCGGGCGTTGGACGTGTTCGAGCCTGTGCTGCCCACGGGGTCCTGCCCCTACCTCTACGCCTGGGATGGACAGCGGTTCCGCTTCGTCACCGACCTCCTCGGCTCGGCCCCGGTCGGCCTGCGCGTCGCGGATACTGTCTTTGCCGAGGCCGACCCTCGCGAGCATGTGTGGCTGGGCGACGAGCACCTCTTCCAGCCACGGGACGGACGTTACCTGGTCCAGATCACCGAAGAACTGCGCGAGGTCTTGTACCTCGACGAAGCCCGGCTCGTGGTCGTCGATCATCCGCCCGACACCGAGGTCCACACCACCGATAAGTTCCGGCCCGGCCGGCCGTTCCCCCGCGGCGAGCTCTGGACCCTCGACCAACCGCGACCTCTGCAGACCGCCACGCGCCTGGACGGCGTAGACGTCACCGCCGCCCTGCGCGCCAACGACGGGCAGATGGTCTCGCCGCTCGAGCTCCGGATTCCCCAACTGCGCGGGTTGGCTGAGCCACACGGGGTGATCCTGGACTATGGGCCGCTGCCCAGCGACCGGCCCCTGGTGCTGGCGTTGACGGGCTGGCTGCGATTCGGCGGCGGGATGGCCAACGTGGCGGCCTCGCACCATCCCGATCTGCCGTTCCCATTTCCACAACTGCACGTCGAGACGGCCGACCACGGTTGGCAGCCGGTGGACGTCGTCGCCGGCGCCCCCGCCGGCAAGACCAAGACCATCCTCATCGATCTCGCCGGCCGCCTGCCGGCCGCCAGCCGCCGCCTCAAACTCACCACCGCCTTCGAGATCCACTGGGACCGGATCGCGCTGCTCGAGCGTCGCGCCGCCGCCGACACCCAAATCGCACGGCTGTTGCCCGACCATGCCGACCTGCACTGGCGCGGCTTCAGTGAATTCGCCGACCTGCCCTGGACCCAGCCGCTCACGCCCGTGCACGAGCGGGTCTTTCAGAATGCGCCCTGGGTCATCACCCCCATGGGTTGGTGCACACGCTACGGAGCCGTAGATGAATTGATCGCAGCCGAGGACAACGGGTTCGTCATTCTCAATGGCGGCGACGAACTCACCCTGAGCTGGGCGGTCGATCGGCTACCCCCTAAACCGGCCGGTGCACGTCGCGATTTCTTCCTGTATACCGTGGGCTGGGATAAGGACGCCGATTTCCATGTGCAACTGGGTTGGCAAGTCGAACCGCTCCCATGGATCGGCATGGATGACCAACAATATGGTCGCCAACCGCGTCCACCGCAGCCCGCCGATGCGCTCGACCGCAAGTATCGGACCCGCTGGGTCGGTCAGCACACCCTCAAACGCGCCGCCCGCTAGCGCGCCGCGCCTCACTCCGCATCGATGCGGAGCGTGTGCATGAAAGGGTATCGATGGCTCGTCACCGTGAGTTCGCCCCGACTGAATCTGTGCAACTCGTGGCCCCGTGAGAGCCGGGCTTGCTCCCGGCCCAGGTCGACCTCGAAGGTGCCAATCTCGCCGTTCAAGCCGAAGGCGCGCAAGAAGGCGTAGGCCATCACGAAGCTCCCCGCCCACCCCGGGTGCACTCCGTCTTGGCCGGGCAGGGCGTAGTCGGCCCCGTACTTCTGCCGCGCCGTCCAGCCTGCCGTCAGCATGGGCCAGAAGAGGTCGGCAAAGGCCGCTTGACGCTCGCTTGCGATCTCCAGCCCCAGATTCCGCAGCTCGCACAGGTTCAGGTTCAAATCCTCGACCCCGAACTGAGGATCGCGGACCCAGGGCGGGATCCGGCCGACGCAACCGGGCGAACCGATCACGACCCGCGCGCCGGCTTCCTGGAAGGCTTGGACAATGGTCTCGAGCGCGGTGCGGTAGCGTTGGCCGATGGCCGGCTCGAACGGCCGGTAACCGTGGTCGTTCATCCCGTAACAGGTTGTGGCATGGGTGATCCTAGGGCATCCAGCCGGGGAAGAACCGCGGGCCCTGGCGGTCGGCGTAGGTAATATCGAAGGCGCGATGCCACTCCAAGCGCCAGAGCATCCGCGTGCGGACCGGCCGCACGGACCCCTCGAAGAAGACCAGGTTGATCCCCTTCCCGTGCCGCTGGATGGCGAAGTGGCGGAACTCGGCGCCTGCCCCGGTCCACTCGCCGTTGAACGTTGGCCGCGCGTCGTTATGGTGCGGCCCGCCGCCGCGCCACATCGAATCGGCGAACAGGGGTGTGTCAGTCGGTTTGGGCGGCGCATCGAGCCGGCCCCAGTGCCAATCGCGCCGGCGCCCCTGGATATCGCTCTTGGCGTTGTAGATCCAGTTGTTGGCGCCATAACTACTCAGCAACTCGCGCCGGACGGTGCCCGTGTCGTCGACGAGCGGGAAATCGTACATGGTATGCGGCCCGCCATAATTGACGGCGCGGGGATCGTCGATCGACACCTTCACCTCGCGCGCGCCCGGACCGCGCCGCATCTTGGCATCCGGGCAAACCAACAGGTAGGGCTTCTGGTTGTAGGCTTCTTGCAGGATCTTGACCCATTCACCCCGAGCCCAACCCACGGAACTGCCGTCACTGAAGAAACCGCGGTTTTCATCCGTGTACATCACCCAGGTCAAACCCCACTGCTTGAGATTGCTCATGCACGAGATCGACAGCGCCTTCTGCTTGGCATGGCTCAGGGCTGGCAGCAATAAGGAAGCGAGAATCGCAATGATCGCGATCACCACCAGTAACTCGATCAACGTAAAGCCAAGCTGGCGCCGCGCCTGGCCCGGGTCGGTCCCCGACAGGTTCCGGAGCTTCATACTGTTTGGTTGGTTGAGGTTGGGTTGCGTGTGCTTGCGGCGGATCATTTCCGTAACTTCAAGCCACGCACAAGTCCTTTCGCTCGTTCTCAGCTCGAATGCACTCGATCGATTCGGCGCGGTGGAGGTGACCATCGACCTGAATGCGTATCTGAATGCCGACACGGCCCCCCCAACGGTTCTGCTGGAAGCGCGGATGCCCAACGGGCTACACCAGGTGCTGCTCAGCGATGGCAGCGTGCTGCAAGTATCCAACCAGAGGCTGCAACCATACCTGGCGCCCTCCGATTAGGCTACCGTGCGACGCGTTGGGCGGTCTGCAAGCCGGGGCGCAGGGAGCGGAGCTGGTAGTCGGGCCACAACGGACAGTTCAGGTCGGTCCAGCACTTGATCCGGTACTTCTCCTGTGCGGTCAACTGGACCTCGTAATGACCCGGGTCGAGGACCTGCCAGAGGCGGCTCTTGACGGTGCCGAAGGTCAGCGGCTCAGCTTTGCTGTGCTCGCGGCCCCAGGTGTAATCGAAGTAGTGCACCCACCCCTGCTCGATGAGCGTCCGATAGGAGGCCGGCACACCCTCGGCATCGAGCGCACCCGTTAGGTCGATCTTGTGCTCGTCCTGAGCGTCGTGGCAGCGGACGCAGTGGGCGTCCCAGACCGGTTGGACAGCCTTTTCGTACGCGATCGGGCCGGCCCCCCAAGGCGGTGGCTCGAGTGAGCTGGGCTCGCGCCGCAGGGCAAGCGGCGTCGCGCCGGCCACCGGCGGAGCGGCCAGGCGCGACTCGTGACAACCGACACAGCTCCGTCGTTCACCGGGCTGCAACTGGACCACGCTGCGCATGCGCTGAAGCTCGTTGAAGTCCTCGTCCAAGACTTGGAAGTAGAGCACCTGGCCGGCGGGTGCGTAAAAGCTGGCGGAGCCGTCCGCTTCGACCGGCGCGATGCCGAAGTCGCCCTTGGCCACGTAACTGGGCCAGCCGTTGGGGCCGCTGACCTTATGGGTCGGCGTGGCGTACCAATCCTGGAACGGTTCATGGTCGTGCTGATACTCGCCATTGTCCAACTCGAGCAGGCCGGCGCGCACTTCTTGGCACACGCGGATGTATTTCACCTGGCCACGCGGCACGGCCGGCGCGAGCCCCTGGTACACGTCTGCCACGAAGAACTGCCCCAGCCCGCCCGCGATCTCGGCGGGCGGTTCCTGCGGGCTGAGCACGGGCGGGGGGCGCACGGGGCGCAGGGGCGTGGGCGACATGCTGCCCATCTCGGGGTCGAGGTAGAGCAATTCGCGGTTGCCGAAGCGATCGACGACGTAGAGTCCGAAGCGGTCGTAGGGCGCATGACTGCAGAGGTAGTAGTCGCGGCTGATCGGGATCGGATCGCGGAAACACTGCTGGCGCGCCCAGCTCATGTGATAGTGCGGTGCTACGTCCGGTGTGATGTTGCGGATGGCCTGGGGATTGAACCGGCCCTCAGCAACGTCGATGAGGGCCAGCGGCCCGTTCAGGTCGCCTCCGTGCGACACGAGCGTGCAGAGGAGTTCGGTCGTGCCCGGCACTTCGCGGCCGTTGGCATAGCAGTTGAGGGTGTTGTTGCCAAAGATCAGTTCCGGGTGCGTGCCATCCGGGCGAATGGCCCAGAGGGTATGGCCGAAGTCGGCCCCTTTATCCAGGTACTCGGAGCGCATCCAGATCAACCGGCCATCGTTCATCAGCGAGGGTGTCCATTCGCTGAGGTTGGCGTGGGACAGCGGACGCAAATCGCCGCCATCCCTCGCCATGCGAAACAGCACAAAGGCCTGCGGTCGCCAGCAAAGAAACCGGGCCTTGCACCTCGTGCTAATGAACCCTAGGCCGCCATCCGGCAGCGGACAGGGGAAATAGTCGTGGAACGGTCCGCCGGTCAACGCTTGCGGGCCGGTCCCATCGGCGTTCATCACGTGCAGGTGAAAGTAGTCCCGCGGGGAGGCGCGGTACCCAAAGTAGACCTGGCGCGCGTCGAAGCTCGCGACCGGATCCCGCGCGATCCCGTCGCCGGCATCGAACAGGGTCCGCACCTGCGCCTGGCCCGGCTCGAGCCGCTCGTCGCGCCGCGGGATCTCGAGGACGCAGATGCCACCTCCCGGCCCGCCGGTCGCATCCAGAATCACGCTGTAGTTGTGCGACGGCTCGTACGGGTGCCGCTTCACAAAGAGGATTCGCTCGAGGGGCTCGAGTTCGGGCTCGCGCAGGAACAGTCGGCGCTTGGCCAGGCGCGCCGCAAAGGACAGTTCCTTCCGGTCCGGCGCGCCCGGGGGCAGCGCATCCAGAGCAAGCGCGCGCCGGTGAAACGCCTCGAGTTCGGCGCGTTCACGGTGGACCTCGATCCCGCGCGCGGCGAACCGCTCGATCATCGCGGCCAATTGCCCGAGCACGCGCGACACGGCGTTGGTGGGCCCGAGCTTCCGCCAGGTGAGCTCTTCGCAGTCGAACGCGTAGCGCAGCAGGTCCGCTTCGGCCAGGGGGCCCTCGGGGAGGGTGGGCGAGGCGCTCGATCGAGCCACAGTGGTCCAGTGCACCCCATCGAGCGACACCCGCACTTCGAGGGCGCCGGGCGTTCGGTCCCGGTACTGCCCCGTGCGATCGCGCGAGAGGACTACCCGGGCCACGGCGCGCGGTTCGGGGAGTTCGATCTGGGCCCATTCGTTGCGGCGGCCGGCGGCGATCCAACTGTGGCTGTTGCCGTAACGGCCGTCGTTTAGGTGGGCGATTCGATGAATGGCGTACCCGGGCAGGCAAGAGGACGCGGTGGCCACCGCGCCGGCGCTGGCTCGAGCCCAATTCGCCTCACCGGCCGGCCCGTAGACTTCGAGTTCGTCCAGGCACGGCTCCCCTTGCGGAGCGTCGCGCAGGATCACGCGCACGAACCGGGCCTCGCTGGCTGGGAAATCCAAGGGGTTCGGCTGGGCCGGATCGAAGGGATCCGACGCGGCCAGGAGCACTGCTCCGCACATTGTTCCACCCCAGAACCGGGTTGTCGCATTCATAAAGCAGCAGCGTTGACGGCTGAGACCTAGGGAGAGGCCACAGCTTTTCCTTAATCGGTTTCGCTCCCGAGCGAGCTGGGCCGGCGACTGACCAGGTCGAACCAACCCCGACCCCAGGCGTGGCGGTAGAGCCGGAGCAATCCGCCCGACAGCAGCGCCACAGCCAAGAGGCAAAGAAGGCTCACGCGGAGTTGTGTTACCAGGAAGAGTGCCACACTGGCGCCCACCAGCGCAATGACCCAAACCACCAGCAACGGCAGCCAGCGCCAACGGATCCGGGCGGTGTCGTTCGAGCCTTCCGAGAACAGGAGAAGCACGGCCATGGGTTGTAGGGCAAGGAGCAGGCCGGCCACCTTGCTCGCCAACACCAACCCCAGCAGCCACTGGCCGGCCAACTCCCACCCCGCCAACGCGCCCATGGTCAAGATCAGCGGCACAGCGGCGGCAATGCGCACATAGTTGGTCTTGAGGATCACGCGGGCCATGTCCCGAAAGCCGAGGGGGAACCCGGCGTACATGGGCGTGAACGTGCCCCCTTGGAAGCACGAGCCTAACCCGGGCCACGCGCCCCCCAGCAGCGGCACCGCCGCCGCCAAGACGCCGTAGGCGGTCAGAAACACCAGCCAACCGCCGTACTTACCGAACAGCCAGATGAGCAGCATGACCACAGCCCAGGCGCCCGTTCCCCACGCCAGCCGCATCGTCCAGCGCGCTTCGCCAGCCAGCATAAACTCCGCTACCAACCGCTCGCGCGCATTCAACCACCGGCCAACCACGCGCTCGAGCCAACCGGCTTGGGTCCATTCCGCCGGCGCGAGGAACGCCCGGTCCCGCACGCGCGCCTCGACTGCCGTCACGCCGAAGCTCGAGCCCTCGACCCGACCCATCGCCATGCTCACGGCGGTTTGGGGGGCGAGCGGTTGCACGGGTTCGTGCAAGGCGTAGGCCTGACGCAGTCGCTGCCAAGACCACGGCAGGGCCCAACCGAAGACCGCCAACGGCAGCAGCAGCAGCCAGGCCCACGGATCCCCTTGCAGCATGCCGCGCTCGTAGAGGTAGTTGAGCCAACCGGCTGGGGGCAACCACCATGCCACGCTCACCAAGGCGGCCTGCACCTCGCCGAGGTATTTCCAGGTGAACAACAGGATGAAGGCAGCGTAATGGCCATGCGCCAGGTACCGGAGCCAACCGGCGCAACAAGCGGCGCCGTGCAGGCCCGCCAGCGTGGCGAACAGGGCTTGCAGAGGCGGCAACGCCACCGCCCAAAGACCGCCCGGCCAAGCCATCCCTTGCACCATCGCCAGCGCCACACCCGCCGGCACATACTCCAGCAGCAACCACCCCGTCTCGCGCACGAACCGAGCCGTCTGGAGGCGAAAGACCTGGGCGTCGGTCAGGGGCAAGTGGTAGAGAACGACCAGGTCCGCCGGCTGGTAAAGCGTTGCCAGCAGGCGTCGGCCTTGCGACCCAACCGCCCCCAAGCTCCAAAGCGCGAGCACGGCCAAACCCAAATCGACCCGCCCGCTAGCGTCCATCACCGCCGCCCAAAAACTCGCAAAGACAATCCCCAGGAACAAGTGATGGAACCAGCTCGGCACCTGCCAATCCCGCCAATGACCGCGCTGGCGGCGCCATTCCGCCGCCAACGCCGGCGAGGTGCGCCGCTCGCGGCGCAACCGATCGCGCAGGGCACGCTCGAAGGCCTTCGCGCGGAGCATCACGCG
>Ga0194126_10004035_pt1 | contig 22704 bp, 20 predicted proteins | sample TA2KigC150mmetaG_FD_148641 | JGI IMG/M metagenome (GOLD analysis project Ga0194126, IMG submission 148641) | Freshwater microbial communities from Lake Tanganyika, Tanzania - TA2015035 Kigoma Deep Cast 150m | ecosystem: Environmental > Aquatic > Freshwater > Lake | place: Tanzania: Lake... | reverse complement strand
TTGCCTGAAGCAGACACTTATAAATAATTGCATTTTCAAATTATTATTTGTTATATTACTCCATACCAAGGCCTCGTGTATTGGGTCATAGGGGTGTTGAAAGAACACTTATTCCAATACAGAGGCTCTTTTATACTGTATTACAAATTATTATATGCAACGAGCGAGCTTACAGGACATAGTCAGTAACCTCTCACCACAAAATTTCCCAAGAGCAATGCGCGAATAATATGATTATTGAAGATGTCATAGATTTCATGAGAAAGGTGCCTCCTTTTCAGTTTCTTGACGACAGCACGTTAAAAGATATAACCAGCGGTATCTCCATGGAATTTTATCCAAAAGGGACATTTATTCAAAAGCAGGGAGGACCTGCGCCGGAGTATCTCTATATCATCAAAAAAGGGGAAGTAAAAGTCTTTATCAAAAACGAAAATGAAGATGTGTTTATTGATTACAGGGGTGAGGGAGATTTAATAGGTTATCTGCTGATATTCGGCGGTAAAAAGGCAAGGGCTAATGTTGTAACAATAGATGATACAATCTGTTATCTTCTGAAACGGGAAACGATACAGAATCTTTTATACTCAAATCCTGCTGTCAGGGAATTCTTCAATAAATCATTCCTCAGTAAATATTTGGATAAAACCTTCAAAGAGATACAGGACAAAAATCTGGTTTACAGCGGCGGTGATAAAATCCTTTTCACTATGCCTGTTGGAGAACTTTGTTCCAAAGGTGTCATACAGGCTTCAGAGAATATATCCATTCAGGAGGCTGCCGAGATAATGGCCAATTACAGCATAAGTTCCCTGATCCTGGTTGATGCGAAAGGCCTTCCATCCGGGATAATTACAGACAGAGATCTCAGAGACAAGGTAGTTTCAAAGGGAAAGGACTCTAAAGCTCCGGTCAGGGATATTATGAGCATTCCTTATGTGAGGTCAGACGTCAAGGAATACTGTTTTGAAGCCATCTTAAAGATGGTCAAGCATAATGTGCATCACCTGCTTGTAATGAAGGACGACAAACTCAAAGGTATTTTAACCAACCATGATCTCATGCTCATCCAGGGGACGTCTCCTTTGTCGATTGTAAAGGATATCGAAAGCCAGAGCACTGTTGACACCTTAATCCCTGTGTCGACAAGAATTAATAATATAGTGGGATTATTGCTCAGCGAAGGGGTAAAGGCAAGCAGTATCACGAGAATTATCACTGAGATAAATGACAGGCTTGTGAGAAAAATCATCGAGATTGCAGAAAATCGCTTTGGTGAACCGCCGTTACCCTACTGCTGGATCGCATTCGGCAGTGAAGGCCGCAAGGAACAGACCTTTAAGACAGACCAGGATAATGCGCTCATCTATCATGATCCTGCTGATGCTGAAATGGAAAAAGCAGCAGAGGAGTATTTCAAGGATTTTACCTTATTTGTACGGGATGGCTTACTGAAGTGTGGCTTTCCATTATGTCCCGCAGATTTCATGGCCGCCAACCCTAAGTGGCGTCAGCCTTTACATGTCTGGAGAAGATATTTTACAAAATGGATATCCACACCAACATCAGAGGCAGTTATGAATTCCGTTACATTTTTTGATGTCAGGGCTGTCTATGGAGAGACAAGGCTTCTGGACTGGCTGAGGGATTTTACCCTCTCGATGGTAAAAGATAATAAAGTCTTTCTCGGTTATATCGCCAATCTGGCAATCAAGAACAGGCCGCCGATAGGTTTTCTCAAGACCTTTGTTGTCGAAAAAAGCGGCGAGCATAAAGATAAACTGAATATAAAGGTAAAAGGCCTCGGACCCTTAGTCGATTTAGTCAGGCTTTTTGCGCTCGAAAAAGGCATCAGAGAAACATCTACAATAGACAGGATAAATATCCTGAGGGATAAGCATACGATTATAAAGGAATACGCCGATGAGCTTATACATTCCTTTGAATTCATCATGCTGCTGAGAATTCAGCACCAGTTTGAGCAAATGAAAGAGGGCAAAGACATTAATAACTTTATAAATCCGAATAATCTGAGCAATCTTGAAAAAAGGATCGCAAAAGAAACATTTCAGCTCATATCAAAGATTCAGGATTTGATTATTGAGCGATACAAGGCCATGATATGGTAAAGATATGCTGGAATTTCTAAAATCAAAAAAACAGGCGCTGTTGAACATCGATAAAAGCCAGCCGATTACGGATATGCGCTATACAGTTATTGATACTGAACTTACAGGGCTGAATGAGAAAAAGGATTCTATATTGTCCATTGGAGCAGTCCATATGAACGGCACACGGATAGAGCTCGCCGACTGCTTCCATCAGTTGATAAAACCCGAGACTGAATTCAGACCTAAAAGTGTTGTAGTGCATGAAATCACACCATCAGATGTTATTGAAAAACCGAATATAGATGCAATTCTATCGGAATTTCTCCAGTTCTGTGATAATGATATTATTGTCGGACACTGTGTATCGATAGATCTGAGTTTTATCAACCGGGAGACAAAAAGGATTTTCGGGGATATTATTCAAAATCCTGCAATAGATACCTATAAAGTTTACGAATGGCTGAAGAAAAGGGTTCCGACCCGCGCCTGTTTCTCATCATCCCCGCAGGATTCATCGCTGTACGAAATTGCAAAATGTTTCAGTATCGCTGTCCGGGGAGCGCATAATGCGCTTGTTGATGCCTTCATCGCAGCACAACTCTTGCAACGTTTTATGCCGGTTCTTATTGATATTGGAGTAAACCAAATAGGTGACCTGCTGGAAATAGGCCATCCTTTAGAAGGAGGTGATAAACACAGGATATCAAGTGAAATCAGCAATTTTTAGTATGCACAAATAAAAAAAAGAGGAGGGGGGTTAAGTAATGAGTAATAAGAGCAGTAAGAGTATCAAAAAAACCACAGAAGAAATCCTCGAAGACAGTGATTTTAAATCGCTGTACAGTCAGAAAAATACCATATCAGTAATCCTCACTATCCTGGAGTTAGTCCTCTATTTCGGGTTTATCGCCCTGATCGCCTTTAACAAACCGTATCTTTCCCAAAAGCTTTCCGGCGCAATAACGATCGGGATACCCATAGCAGTCGGCACCATCTTTTTCTCGTGGGTGCTTACAGGGATTTACATATTCTGGGCTAACAACAAATACGATGTTCTTGTCAAAAAAGTTAAAGAAAAGATAGGAGGATAACAATGCCACAGACGATTATAGGACAGTTCAATCCTGTCGCCGTAATGTTCTTTGTTTTGTTTGTTATCTCCACACTCGGGATAACTTACTGGGCTGCAAAGAGGACAAGGACTACAAAGGATTTCTATGCTGCCGGACGGAGTGTCACCGGCTTCCAGAACGGTCTTGCGCTTGCAGGCGATTACATGAGCGCAGCATCATTTCTGGGGATAGCGGGATTGGTCTCCACAAGGGGATATGACGGCCTTATTTACTCGGTAGGATGGCTTGTTGGATGGCCGATTATTATGTTCCTTATCTCTGAGCCGTTAAGAAACCTCGGCAAATATACTTTTGCTGATGTTGTTGCATACAGGTTAAATCAAAGGCCGATAAGGGCTGCAGCCGCAGCCGGTTCACTGGTTGTAGTAATTACTTACCTCATTGCACAGATGGTGGGAGCGGGGACACTCATCAGGCTGATGTTCGGCATACCATTTGAGGCTGCTGTTTTAATAGTCGGAACCCTGATGATCTCATATGTCCTCTTTGGCGGAATGATCGCAACTACATGGGTCCAGATTATTAAGGCATGCCTGCTTCTCGGCGGCGCAACAATCCTTGTAATTATGACCATGTACAGGTTTAATTTCAGCTACGGCGAGCTTTTCAGTCAGGCTGAAGCGCTTTACACGAATAAATTTCTTGAACCCGGAGGTCTGATAACGAGTCCGCTCGATGCATTTTCCCTGGGACTCGCCCTCATGTTCGGAACTGCCGGGCTGCCTCACATATTGATGAGGTTTTTTACGGTGCCTGATGCCAGAGCAGCAAGAAAATCAGTCTTTTTTGCCACAGGATTTATCGGTTATTTCTACATCCTTACAGTTACCATAGGTTTTGGCGCAGCAGTAATCGTGGGACAGAAGCTCATCATGAGCATTGACAAAGGCGGCAATATGGCAGGTCCTCTGCTTGCAGAGGCTCTCGGAGGGAACCTTTTCCTCGGGTTCCTTGCAGCAGTTGCATTTGCAACAATACTCGCTGTTGTTGCAGGACTGACCCTCGCAGGCGCATCCGCCTTCTCACATGACCTTTATGTCGGCGTTATAAGGAGAGGGCAGGCAGCGGAAAAGGAAGAGGTGAAGGTTGCAAAGATAGCGACCGTAGGCCTCGGTGTTACAGCAATGCTCCTCGGAATATTATTCAAGGGACAGAACGTCGCCTTTCTTGTCGGACTGACCTTTGCCATTGCTGCAAGCGCCAATTTCCCTGCACTGGCAATGTCAATCATGTGGAAGAGATTCACGACAAAGGGCGCGGTGGCAAGCATATATACCGGCCTTACAATTGCTACAGTGCTTATCATACTGAGTCCTACTGTCTGGGTTGATATCGTTCATAAGAGTGAAAAGGCAGCCTGGGATATAAAGGACAAGGTCGGCAAGATCAATAAAGACCTCAAGATAGCAGCGCCGGGACAGGCGCTGACTCCTGAAGATGAAGCTGCAAACAAAAAGATCGAGAAAGCAGCTGCAATGGAGATAATAGCAGCAGACGCAGCAGTAAAGGGCAAGATAGACGACCTTAATAAAGGCATCAAGACTGCGCCCGCGGGCGCTGCCCTGTCTTCTGCCGACACAGACAGCAACAAGCAGATCAATGATCAGATAGACCATATCCTCGCAGCCGAATCGCCGAGGGTATTCAAAGATAAGATCGAATCCATCACCTCAGTATCGCCGAAACCGCAGCCTATCTTCCCTCTGAAGAATCCGGGCATATTTTCTATGGGAGCGGCGTTTCTTGTCGGGATTCTCTTCTCACTCTTTGGCCGCGATAAAGTGGCTGAGGCAAAATACAATGATGAAAAGATCAGATCGTCTATAGGAATAGGCGCCGAAGATTAATACTGTTCATACATTGAACCATACAGGAAAGGAGGACATATAAAGGATGTCTAAAGAAAGCATTGATGTATTGTCGACTGAAAAGAGAACATTTCCACCTTCTAAGGATTTCAGTGATAAGGCTCATATCAAAAACATAGAAGAGTATGAAAAGCATTATAAAAAGTCAATTGAAGACCCTGATGGCTTCTGGGCAGAAATGGCTGAGAAGCAACTGACCTGGTATAAGAAATGGGATAAGGTGTCCGACTGGGACTTTAATAAGCCTTATATCAAATGGTTTATTGGCGGAAAACTGAATGCCGCCTATAACTGCCTTGACAGATTCATAAATACACCCACAAGGAACAAGGCAGCTATTATTTGGGAAGCCGACGACGGCGCATATAAAACGTACACTTACCAGCAGCTTTACTATGAAGTAAACAGGTTCGCAAATGTCCTTAAAAAGCACGGTATCAAAAAAGGCGACAGGGTAACAATCTATCTCCCCATGATACCGGAACTTGCTATCTCAATGCTTGCCTGCGCGCGCATAGGCGCAATTCACAGTATCGTTTTCGGTGGTTTCAGCGCTCAGGCATTAAAGGACAGAATTCAGGACTGCAAGTCAAAGCTCGTGATCACGGCAGATAAAAGCGTCAGGGGCAGCAGATTTATTCCCCTGAAGGCAAATGCAGACGAAGCAGTCCAGGAATGTCCTACTGTAGAAAAAATGATTGTTGTTAAGAGGGTTGGCAGTGTTGATATGGAACCTCAGAGGGATTTCTGGTGGCACGATGAGATGAATGACCCGGAGGTTAAAGATTACTGTGAACCTGAACAGATGGATGCTGAGGACCCTCTGTTTATATTGTATACATCAGGTTCTACGGGAAAACCTAAAGGCGTTCTCCATACAGTAGGGGGATATTTACTCTATACAAATCTCACCTTCAAATGGATTTTTGATTATCGTCCTGAAGATATCCACTTCTGCACTGCTGATATCGGGTGGGTAACAGGTCACAGCTATATCGTCTACGGACCTTTGAGCAATGGCGCTACCAGCCTTATGTTTGAAGGAATTCCAACCTATCCTGATCCCGGCAGGTTCTGGAAAATCGTTGATAAGCATAAGGTAAACATATTCTATACAGCTCCGACTGCGATCAGGGCTCTCATGAGAGAGGGTGAGAGCTGGGTTCAGAAACATGACGTCTCCTCACTCAGATTACTCGGCACCGTAGGAGAGCCGATAAATCCTGAAGCATGGATGTGGTACCACAAAAATGTGGGGAAAGAAAAGCTTCCCATTGTTGACACCTGGTGGCAGACCGAAACAGGTGGAATATTGATCACACCTTTACCGGGCGCCATGACAACAAAACCAGGTTCTGCAAGCAAACCATTTCCGGGACTTGTGCCGTTAATCCTGAAAGAGGATGGATCAGAAGCAGGAATCAATGAAGGCGGATACCTCTGCATTGACAGGCCGTGGCCTGGCATATTACGGGGCACGTATGGAGATCCTGAAAACAAGAGAATCAAAGAAGTCTATTTCTCAAGGTTCCCGGGTAAATACTTCACCGGCGACGGCGCAAGACTGGATGCGGACGGCGATTACTGGCTCATGGGAAGGATAGACGATGTTATAAATGTCTCAGGACACAGGATCGGCACTGCAGAGATAGAGTCGGCATTAGTCAGCCATGAATCCGTAGCAGAGGCTGCAACCGTGGGGTATCCTCACGAAATCAAAGGTGAAGGCATTTACGTATATGTAACCCTCAAGGAGGGGTATGAACCGACGCCTGAACTGAAAAAAATACTCGTAGGTCATGTCAGACATGTAATCGGTCCGATTGCGAGCCCTGATAAAATACAGTTTGCCCCTGGATTACCCAAAACCAGGAGCGGCAAGATCATGAGAAGGATACTGAGAAAGATAGCGAGGGGTGATACCGATGATCTCGGAGACACCTCAACACTTGCAGATCCTTCGGTGGTTAATGAGATCCTGAAAGGAAAACAGTAAACTATTTTTTCGTAGCATCTTATTGATGTCGACAAAAAGGGTAGGATTTCACCTACCCTTTTTGTTTTATTCAAGTTACAATATATAAGTTTAATATTCAAACTACAGCGTCATAATAATTGCCGTTAGTTGTCATTCCCGCTTGTCGGGGATCTTTCTTGAAGAAGGATGCCAGACAAGCCGGCATGACAGTTACGTGAACTTAATTCGGCATTATTTATGTCGCTATGTATAAAAGGAGCAGGTTTTGTCGGTAAAAAACCTTGAGTATATCTTCAACCCCAGGAGAATCGCTGTCATCGGCGCATGTGAAGACAAATCTTCAATAGGCTATCATATCTTTAAGAACCTTTTAGGGCAGGGCTTTAAAGGCTCCGTATATCCTGTCAATCCCCGTGTGGAAGCAGTACAGGGGGTAGAAGCATATCCAAAAATTACAAATATTCAGCGCGAGATAGATTTGGCTATTGTAGCCGTGACTCCTCAGGAGATACCCGAACGTTTAGAGGAATGCGGTCTGAAAGGAGTAAAAGGTGTGATCATCCTCTGTTTTGATTTTAAAAAGAGGGTTGAAAATTCACATGCATTAGAAACAAAAATCGGGCAGATTTCTCAGAAGCATGGTTTCAGAGTTTTAGGGCCCGATTCACTGGGTTTCATAAAGCCTGGGATTAACCTGAATGCAAGTCTCTTCCCGCAAATACCTCAGAAGGGCAACATCGCTCTTATCGTTCAGAGCACTACTCTTTCCATCGCCCTCCTTGACTGGGCAGCCGGCAAGAATATCGGTTTCAGTTATTTTATATCTCTTGGCACAAAAATAGATATTAAGTTTGCTGATCTTATTGATTTTCTGGGGGTGGACCCTGAGACAAGGGCTATTGTATTGTATTTAGAATCCATAAAGAACGGCCGCAAATTTATGACCTCCGTCAGAAGTTTCTCATCCAGCAAACCCATCATGATCATTAAGTCCGGGAAATATGACGTCTCGGCACATGTGGCGCTCTCACACTCAGGCTATATGACAGGAGAGGATAAGGTCTATGATGCTGCTATCGAAAGGGCAGGCGCCATCAGAGTGGATGAAACACTTGACCTTTTTTATCTGGCCGAGTCACTCTCAAAGCAGCGCCGTCCCAAAGGCAACAGGCTTGCCATTATCACAAACTCCGGCGGAGCCGCTATCATTGCGATTGACACACTTCTTAAGCAAGAGGGAAATTTAGCAACATTAAGTAAAGAAACAATTGAAACTCTCCAGGCGCATTTCACTTTAATGAAACTCATTCAAAACCCTGTGGATCTCTTTATTGAAGCATCTCCGCAGGACTATGAGGTGGCGGTTAAAAGTTGTTTAAAAGATAAGGCAGTCGATGGGGTGCTTGTTATTCATACCCCATCCTATGCATCAAGGCCGAGAGATATAGCTGAAACAGTTGTCTCTGCAGCAAAAGCATATTCCTATAAGCCGGTTTTTACGGCATGGATGGGGGAAGAACAGGTAACTGCTGCGAGGGAATACCTCAATGATAACGGCATACCGACTTTCATATCCACTGAGCAGGCAATAAGAAGCTTTATGTATATGTATCGATATGACTACAACCTGCGGCTCCTTCTAGAAACTCCTGAGGCAATTCTCAAGGATTTTGAGCCCGATGAGTACAGGGCTGAGGAAATAATAAGAAAAGTATCAGAAGATAAAAGGCTCTTCCTGAATTTCAACGAGGTCAAAGACCTGCTTCTCCATTACGGGATACCGGTCATCCCTACAAAGGTTGTTCAGACGGATGATGAAGCTGTAGAGATTGCTGATTTTATTGGGTATCCGGTTGTCTTAAAGATCGATTCACAGAAGATATTGTCCAAGTCTGAAACAGGTGGTGTTTTCTTAAACCTGAAAGACCAGAATGCAGTCAGGGAAGCCTTCAAACAGCTCAAAGAACTTGCTGTCTTTCTTAAGGATCCAACGGCTCAGGTGATCATTCAGCCGATGGTAATAAAACAAGGATATGAACTCGCAATTGGCGCAAGGAAAGATCCTACATTCGGATCCGTAATCGTCTTTGGGACCGGAGGAAAACTCCTTGAAGTAGTCGATGATTATTCCATAGGACTCCCGCCATTGAATCAGGCATTGGCAAGACGCATGATGAGTGAGACAAAGATTTATAAGCATCTCATCCAATACAAGGCTTTTGAAAACATCCTCAAATATCTCGAAGAAGTCCTCGTGAGGTTTTCTCACCTTATCATCCATTTCCCTCATATCAAGGAGATTGATATAAATCCGTTCTATATTACAGAAGACGAAGGGTTTATCCTGGATGCCGGCGTCCTGCTTGAGGCGGATGTTCTTGAGGGTTTTGTGCCGATAAAAGGGGATTTCTGCCCCCCCCACCTTTCCATCTGTCCATATCCTGATCAGTATATCGATATCTTTAAACTGAAAGACGGTCCGGGTGTTATTATCAGGCCCATCCGGCCTGAAGACGAACCTCTGATGGAAGAACTGTTGAGAGGCTCGTCTGAACAGACCCTTATGTTGAGGTTCTTCCGGAAGATATCCGACATGTCACATGAACAGCTCGTCAGATACTGCAATATTGATTATGACAGGGAAATGGCATTTGTAGCTGTTATATTAAACGTAGACCGCGAGCAGATAATCGGCGAAGCAAGGATCAGCAAACTTCCCGACCAGGAGAATGCAGAGATGGCTGTTGTGGTCGGCGACCAGTGGCAGGGTCAGGGAATAGGCAAAGCGCTCTTGTTACACTGTTTAAAGATTGCGAAAGAAATTGGGATTAAGAAGATGTGGATGGAGATATTAAAGGCAAATACACGGATGCTTTACAGGGCTGAAAAATTAGGGTTTCAAAAAGCCTCGTTTGACGAAGATTCTCTAAGGGTCAGCCTCGATCTGTAGAATAACAAAAACTCGCTTCGTTTATTAAAAGAACCTCAGAAAAGATTGACAATTTTAATATATACAACTATAGTGTAGACAGAATTAAGAAGAAAGGTGAAAGAAATGCCTAAATCAACTACAGTAAGAATCGAACATATTGAAGTTAAAAAGAGAAGCATAGACATGATCAAGAAGGCTTTTAATATTAAAGACAGCACAGAAGCTGTTAGAATTGCCATAGACTCTATAGCAGGCAATCTTGAAATTAAAAAGTTTTTTGAAAACAACAAAGGATTAAAATTAAAAAAGATTTATGATTAAAAAGGTAATAGATACCAATATCTATATAGACCTTTTTACTAATCCTAATTTGTACGAGAACATTTTTATTTCCGAAGGCCCCATCTACCTTTCCTCTGTAGTATTCATGGAACTCCTGGCTGGAGCTCATGCAAAGAATGAAAAAAAGAAAATCAAGAGCCTTGCCGGTTTATTCAAGAAATTAGGAAGATTCCTTATACCGACAGGCGCTAATTATGAGCAGGCAGGGGAAATTCTTGTCAGACTTCAGAATATAAAAGGATATAACATAAGAAAGTCCGCTTCGATAACCAGCGATTGTCTGATTGCAGCTTCCGTAAGAAGCATAGGAGGAGTGCTCTATACGCAAAACAAAAAAGACTTCCAGTCAATACAGGATGTCTTTGATTTCAAGGTCTCTTTTGTTCAAGGAGCGATCACCTGATGCAGAATGAAAAGACATAGATATGGATAACTTGCGAGAAGCCGCTGACACTGACAACTGACACCGTTAGATAGACTTTTCACTGGCACTGACACTATTGTTTGTATTGAACCGATAGGCAAAGAGGAATAAATGAATTTATCTATTGCCGGGAGATATGTCAGAGATATTAACGGCATAAGACCTTTTCAGCAAGCCACGCTTGACGTGCTCAATACTCAGGTACAGATAATCACTGTAGAGGCTCCTGTAGGTTCGGGCAAGAGCCATATCGTCAGGCAAATTGTTGACTGCTATCCGGGAGCGGTTGTCCTGACATATCCAACAAAAATATTGATGGATGCACAGAAAAAAGCATTAAAATATGATTTCCCAGATTCTACCATATGGCCTGATGAAACAGGTATCCCCAAAAATCATGCCCCAACTATATTTTATTACTCTACTGATTCTCTGATAACTTTCCTGAAACAGCAAAGAATTGATTATCGTATTGATAGGAGTGAACTGATCGATGCTGTTTTGCATCAGCAATTCTGGTCGAGCAAGAGGAATATTTTATTGACCTCCCCCGATGTTCTTCATTTGCTGGCAAATTTAAAGGCTTACAGAGGCTCTAAGCGTCTAGTCTCTTTTTTGACCGGCGCAGTTGTAGTATTTGACGAGTTTCACCTTTATGTTGGGCTCAAGCACTTTCCAGAGCTGATTGCCAGTCTGTTTGAGAGTGGAATTAAGAAGGTGATATTACTTTCAGCCACACCTGTTCCCTCTGAAGAATTGATATTGCTATATGAAAAATATAAAACGCTGAAGATTGATTTTTCAGAATCCATAGGAGATGACAACGATAGAATATTCAACTATCCTCTCAATCTGGAGTTCGTCAACTGCCGATATTCAAGGCGTGATGAGCTTTTGCCGGTATTGGAGAAGTATATTCCGATACTGCCTAAACCGCTTGCTATTATTGTTGATTCGGTCTTTAGGCTAAGGCACCTTATGCCTTTGCTCAGGGCAAAATTCGGTGATAAATGGAAGATTATAGAATATAGTGGTTTTTCTAAAGACAGAGCATTGCCTGATGAAAAGACTGTCTTGGTCGGCACATCATCTATTGAGGTGGGGATTAACATGGTCTTTAGGAGCCTGATTACCGAGGCGTCTTACTGGACATCGGCTATACAAAGGATCGGCAGGGTGGGCAGATTTTGTGAAGGTAAGGTGGTGGTCTTAACAACACGCAACATGGAGCCGTTTATAAATTCCAGAGACCTTTTAAGCCGTGATGAATTGGAAACCGATATATTAAAAGCCGCACTGAAGGATATAAAGATGACCCATGTTTCAGGAGATATGTTCAGGGGAGACAGTTACCAGTTCCTTGTCTATGACCTTGATTTGGGCATCCTCTCAAGCTATACGGAATCAATTTTTTCCATGTACGAGCCTCAAAGATGGATAAATGACTGGCAATCTTTCAATCTTCATCAGAAAAAGCAACAACTTGAGAAATATATCAAGTCAGATGAAGCTATCACTGACATCCTGCTTAAGGACAAATTATTTCCTTTCTGGGGTATTATTGAAGGGCGGTTGCGTGATAAATATGAAAAGATTTCAGTGAACTGTGACGATGACGAGTTGACCGTTTTGTGCGAGGATTCCAATATGAGATATGACTTTGAAAAGGGGGCGTAGATGCTTGACATAAATGATGTTAAAGCTATTCTTAAGCCTCAGTTCGGTGGCTCTTTGGCAAAAAGCAGCGGTGAGCCTTTATGGGTTCATTCTTTTACGCTGTGGAGCATTGCAGCTAAACTTATGAAATTTATTCCCCGTTTTGATGACAGGGAGCGGCGGCTTCTCGAAATTACGGTTTTGAACCATGACATCGGCAAGATGTCCCCAAAGAATCAAGCGATACTTTCAGGCACATCTGATGGTAAGGTCAAACATACACAGACAAAAGGGCAGATTAGAACCTATTTTGCAGACAATGGCCTTATTGATTCGCTTGCCCTTACCGAAGAAGATATCTATTTTGTCTATCATGCCCACCTCCACCATAGCCTGCCAGAAGAAGCCTTGAAAACTGCTCCTCCGAGCCTTGCTGTCTATGCAGACATTGTGAGATATGCTGATTGGCTGGCGTCACAGGAAAGCCTTGACAGGAGATTGCTCCAGCGTATTTCCAGTTCTTTAGAACCTTTCTGCCAGATTACCGCTGCCGCTATATCAAGACCTGAAGGCCCTTCCAATTATTTGCTTTTTGATACAGCCAGCACTATCTATAAAGAAAAGGGATGGGATGTGCTTATCGTCCTCTCAAACGCCTTAGTGCTGATAGCGCCTAAACAGACTCTTTATCCTGAAAAGGCTGAGGTTATTCAGAAGTTTCAGGACAGGCTTATCAAGGGATCATTATCACTGCAAAAGCCGGTTGTAACTAACTTTGCCGCAGTACTTCTATCAGGTGAGTCTGCTAAAAATCCAGGATTATATCTTGATGTTCACAAAGATATATTCAAAGACGCACTTGGAGATTTTGACCGTGCCCCTTCTTACTTCTTTAAGATGTTAATAGAGATGTTTGATATTTCAGGAAAGCTTACAGCAGATATAAAAGAAAAGCATCCTATTCTTGATATTCTTAAGGGCCTTTGTGGAAGAAGTGGTATCCCTATCGCAAGGGATAAATGGATAAAGATGAGAGGGAAAGTTACCGAGCCGTTGAAGGAGATGTTGAAAGAGATATTCAGCAAAGTAACTTTAACCGAGATAATGCCTTTTGAAATATGTAGCAGAGAAGAATCGGTGAAAATTTTAAAGAGTGTTCCTCCGGATGAACTCTATAATATTTTGTGCCGCTTGGCTGAAAAGCTATTTCACTCAGGCATAGATACTATTTTTCGAGATGAACTTAATTCCCTCATAACCATGGAAGAAGAGACGGATTTTAGACAGATTGCCCTCAGACGATTTGAAAGCTACAAAGAATATAAAACAACCCAAAATCCCGAAAAAGGCATATGTGAGAGCTGTGGCTTTACCATAGCGTTTCCTACTCAGAAATCGCTTAACTTCCCGAGCGGCAAACGCTGGGGATTTTCTCAGATAAGCGCTCACACCGACAGTGCTCGGGCAACCTGTACACTTTGTGCATACGATACCATGACTTTCAGAAAAGATATCCCGGAAAGCAAAAATCCCGTATATGTAAGAATTGAATCAAAGACTATCGATATCTGGCGATTATATGATGAAGTATCAAGACTAATACAACGGCTTGATGCAGCTTTTTACAATCCTTATACTCTGGAGACCCTTGATAAAAATATTGGGTATGGCTTTCTGCCCCTTCCCAAAGACTTTAAAATGCCGAAAATCAAAGAGCCTAAGTATATTTTACAACCACTGGTGAGCATAAGGGGCTATGTTATACCAATAGCAAGAGTTGATAATTCTGCGAGTCCGAAAGACCTAAGAGCAGGATATTTAAGCCTCTATGCTCTCCTTAAAATGATGGGGTTTTATACTCATATCGGTTTTGAAGAGCAAAGCGGTCTTTTCGGCGATAATCCTCTGTCGAAATATGGAGAAGGTTATGAAGGTATGTATTACAAAGGTCTTGCCATTAAATATTTGGCGACTATTTTAGGTGGTGAGAAAAAAGAGAAGCAGAATGCCCATGTTCTTGCAGAGTCGCTTTTAATGAAAAGCCCCTCGGTCGCTATATCCAAAATTGGAGAAGCAACCGCAGACAAGAAATTACAAAAAAAATTAAGCATGGAAAGAATCTCTCAAATTATCGAGACGATTGTTAAAGGTGATTTCAAAATCCGAATAAAAAGTGGAGGTGAGTATACTATGAAAGAGTTATTGCAGGATGCAGCTTTTTTTGCAGAAGGCATTCCTACTTTTATCTGGGACAAAGAACATAACATTTGGAATGAAGCTCTAAGAAATAAACAAACTCCTTCAAAACACCTTATTACCAAACCCATATCTAAGATAATGAACTGCATTCTTCAAGGTGATGACTTTGAAACAGCTTTAGCCAAATTTCTATTAATTAGAGAAAATATATCAAAGGATAAGACAAGAGAAGGGACAGAGGCTACAGTTGATATTGAAGACCTCGAAGTTTTTGTAAAAAAAGCAATGGAAATCTTTAAACGATACTACAAGTTAAGACAGAATGACATCTCTGCCTTTATTCAGGCAAAAAATGCCCTCCTGTCTTCCATTTATTTGCTAAAGCGCTATCCAAATATCAAGGAGGTTGTCAATGGTTAATTTTCTTGAAACACCATCACTTTTAAGTAAAGGAGTCTATCTCCAACTCGTTGTTGACATGAAGTTGCTGGATGATGCCATTATCCGCAGTAACGAGCCGGAAGAGGTTCTAACTTATCACTATAATGCCGTAGGGAACAGATTCATTATCCCATGGCGCAAGGTGAAGGGAAAGCTAAGAAGATTGGTATTGGAAAAACAAAGAGGACTAAATATAGAAGAGAACTGTGCCCTAAAAGATGAATTGTGTATGCGATGCCCCACATGTCTGTTGTTCGGTGGAACAGGGGAAACTTCTGAGAAAGGTCCCTATGGCAAGCAGAATTACAATATTCTATCCCGCGTTCTTGGGGAAACCTTTATATCCACCAGTGAAGTTGAAGGGATACAAAACTATACCCAAAATGCCGTCGGTGAAAAAGATTTGATGACTGGGCAGGCTCTCATGATTATTCTTACAGTTCCGAAAGAAACGATATTTAGAGGCGTTGTCACTATCAAAGACCCCTCAAAAGAAATGGCATCAGTTATCGTTGACAACTTAAGAAGATTAACGAGGATTGGCGCAAGAAGCGTTGAGTGGGGGCGGGTTGAAACGACCATTATAGACGCTCGATTGTCAGACAGGGAAAATATAAGTGTCTATAATTTACTGCAAACTGCTGAGGCTCAAGCCGATGATATTAGCGTTATAGGAAATCTGCCGGCGGTTGAAGAGGCATATAGCACATTGAACAACCAGATTCCCACAATGTTGAAAGACCTTATAGAGAGGCGTGCACCCAAAAAAGAGAAGAAAGGGAAGGCAAAAGAAGAAGCAAAGATAGAGGGGACTGAAGCAGGAGAGGAGTAATGGAGATATATCCATATACCATAAAATTGATTGATCCCCTCTTTTATTCTCATGAAGCGCTCTCAGGCGCTTTTACACCACCATACCTGCACGCCACAGCCATTAATCTTGCAGTTGCATGGGGTATTGGAAGGATAAGGAAAGATCAAAGCTACATCATTAGCGATGCCGGAGGCGGAAGAAATATTCCCAGATATGAACATTCGTGGATTGAACCTGATTTCTACTTTACCCCTGCTGCAATTGACGGTAATGCGGACTACATAGTTGAGACGGTTAAGGGAGATATGGATTATTTTATTCAGCCCGGCTTTGGACAGGCAAAAATATTGGGCATAAACATTGGAAGAAACGAGGTATTGAAAGCCTATCGAATCTTTTTATTTCCGCCCGAAACGCAGTTTAAAGGCTATCTCCACGTAGAGCCTGATACGGTTAGACGTCTTCCTGATTATATACGGCTTGGCAGCTTTAGAGGAAAAGCAAAGCTTGAAATTGGAAAAGTGGAAAAAGTGTTTGGCACGACTTCAGATCAGTATGTCAACCATCCCATAGACCCTTTAGTTTCCAAAGTCACACGCGGCATTATGATCGGGATGTTTCCTTATCCAATCGTGGACAGTGCCTTTGTTGAAAATGCTTATGAGATAAGGAATAAAGGAAGAAGAGAGTTCGTTGCAATTCCTTCTCGTAAAGTCAGTTTCAATAAAGATGAATTTCTTACGAGATTTCAAGAATTAAAGCTCGGTCTGGTAAAGGCGAAAGATATATCATTGCCTTTAAGAGACCGTGCCTATATTATTCTCCATATGCTCAGGACAGCCCTTTCTGTGAAACTATTCTTAATGGGCATCTTGGGTGAAGAACGTCTTGACGATGCTTTAAAGAACATTGAAGGAGTTGAAAATATTCGTCTTGTATCAAAAGGTGCAGATACACAATTGAGTCAAAGTGATTTGCTCGGCTTTATGGAAATTATAGAGGGACTAATTAATGACTGCGAGAAAAAGATCAAAGGAGGCTCAAAAAGCCCAGAGACAGAAAGTACAGGAAAAAGTTCATCAAGTATTATATTGTGACGCCGATTGGAACGAACATGAGGTCTACAGCCTCAGGTTCAAGAAAATAATTGAACGATCCGATATAAACGAAACATCCATTCATATAGATGAGGATGTAGTAAGAGAGTATAAAAAGCGCATTGGGAGAAAGATTGCCGGCAAAGAACCGCCTGATAAGTCGCTGGTTTTTTTTAAAATACTAATTGCTCTCAACAATGGCCCTATGTGTAAGGAGGAGTTGCTGTTACATCTGGATCAACATTCGGAAGAATGCATAGCTATCAACTTGATTTATATGGAAAATAGCGGCCTAATAGAAAGAGATAGTGAAGATTATAAGATGACTTACACAACCAAAAAGTTATTTATAAGACTAAAGTAAAAAATTATGCAAATTAATGCTTATTTTTGCATATAATTATACTATGAATTTGTATATCCTGAAATACCTTTTTTTGCTTATTTTTGAAGGAGAAAAGAATATCAAGGAGCTGTCTATTGAGGCTGGAGGAACGATTTATAATGCTTCTCGCGCTATGAGCATATTGCATGGACTTGGATTGGTGAAACATCCTGTTAATAGAAGCCGATCATGGCAGTCGGATATAACAAAAAAAATGAATATTATAGCGGAAAAGCTTCTTTTGGCATCAAAATACGATAAGAAAATTATGAGGCTATTTGAGAAAAAATCAATTGTTAAAATAGGCGCAAGACTATGCAAGAATAATAAAGGGTTAACGGTTGCGGCGCTTATCAGCTCAACAGGGTTGTCGAAGATAACGGTGGAAACTTCTCTTAGAAATTTGAACGAAAATAATCTGGTGACAAAGAAACCGGGCAAGCCCAATATCTATTACTGTTCTGACATGCCTGTATCAAATCTTTTTTTTGAAACCTGTACTAAGATAGACAGTCTTTTTGCAAAAAATTCAAGAAAAATGATATCTCCAGGTCAGATAATAAAAGAGCTTAGGAAAGATGACTCCGTTTTGATACTTATTCATTACGGTTCGTCAGCACGTGGTCATGGAGACAAATTCAGTGACATAGACGTTTTAGTTGTCACAAGGGACAGGATAAGCAGAGGAGAAATTCTTTCAAGGTATGGGAATAAGATTATTGATCTCAGTGTATATTCAAAAAACGGCTTTTTGCAGATGCTCAAAACTCATCCTGATTTTATCAGCCATATATCAAAGGCAACGGTTTTAAAGGGAAAAGACATTTTTGAAGCTGTGACCAGATGATAATTAAGCAAGCAATACTAAAATTACATACTGATACTCCGTTGGCTGGACACGGCAACAGCCTTAGAGGATACATCGCCAACCAATTTCCGCAGTTCGATATGCTCCACAACCATAATAAAGATGAAACCCTTTTATATCTTTACCCGAGGATCCAATACCGAATTATAGATGGCATTGCTTATTTGATAGGCATCGATGAAGGAGTGCCGTTGATTCGATTGATAGAGGAAAAAATCAACAGTATTACCCTGAAAGATCATGATTATACGATCAAAAAAAAGGAACTTGTGTCTGAAGATAGTCAGTTTGGTATCTCTGAATCGCTAATCAATTATTGTTTTATCAATCCATGGCTTGCGTTAAATGAAAAGAACTATCATGAATATATGAAAATGGGTTCCCAAAGAAAAAGATATTCTATACTTAGAGATATATTAAAGGGAAATTTATTAAGTTTATCTAAGAGCCTTGGCTATGTTGTAGACGAACAGATAAAAGTAGCAACTTTACTGCTTGAAGAAAATGAGTGCTCTCTCAAAGGCACTCCCATGTTAGGCTTTCTTGGCACATTTTCCGTCAACTTTGAAATCCCCGACTACTGGGGAATCGGGAAATCAGTATCGAGGGGGTTTGGGACGGTGAAACAAGTTACGGAAAAAGCATAAATATTTTGGATTATAAAAAGTGAGAAATAAGCAGTAAAAAGTTACAATAGGAGGAATCTGCTTTTACAAAGAATTTAAGGAGATGAAGTCATGGAAGAAAGAGATAAGGAATTAATATTAGAGTTTAAAAGAAGACTTCCGTTAGATTTGGAAAAACGTTTAAGGAAGCTTATCGTCTTTGGCTCACGAGTTAAGGGAGAAGCGACGGAAGACTCAGACCTTGATATTATTGCAGTGGTGGATGAAAAATCTCCTGAAGTGGAAAAAAGTCTTGAAGATATTGCATATCAAGTTATGTGGGATCATGACTTTAAACCAATAATATCTCTTAAAGTATTTGCAGAATCGCAATTTTATAGGGCCATTAATAAGGGTTTTTCTTTTTACAGATATGTTGAAAAAGAAGGGGTTTCTGTATGACAGAGGAAGAATGATATGGTTGCGAAAGGGAAAGAATTTGGAATTAAATGAAACTTTAAAAATACAGATGCAGGAGGCAATTCAATGAAGGAAATAATTTTTATTTTAGAAGAGGAGATAGAGGGTGGATACATTGCACAGGCACTTGGGCAATCGATATTCACTCAGGGAGTGTCTCTTGAGGAGGTCAAAAAAAATATCAGGGATGCATTGAAATGTCACTTTGATAATGAAGATGATATCCCAAAAATAATAAGACTCCACATGGTACGTGAAGAAGTTTTCAGCTATGCCTAAGATACCACGTGATCTGTCCGGTAGAGACCTGGCACATTTGCTTGGCGAAATCGGTTATGAGATAACGCGGCAAACAGGAAGCCATCTGCGATTAACAAAGACTATCAAAGATCAACCACACCACATTACAATTCCAGACCATGACTCTCTCAAGATAGGAACTTTAAATCAGATTATAAAAGACATTGCTCAACATTTAAACATAGAGAAAAAATCTCTTGTAACAGAACTTTTTAAGCAAAAAAAAGAGAGTTAGATTGCTCTCTTAAAGGCACTCCGATGCAGCTTGTCATAAACACATACGGCTCGTATCTCAGGAAAAACGGGGACTGTTTTCTTGTAAAGAATGAGGATAAAGTATTTGAGATTTCTGTCAGAAAAGTTGACACTATTATGATCACTACCAGCGCCTACCTTTCTACAGATGCATTGAAAATGGCAATAGAAAATAATATAGATGTCATATTTCTTGATGAGTTTGGTGATCCTTATGGCCGCGTGTGGCATTCAAAGCTTGGAAGTACTGTTCTGATAAGAAGGAAACAGCTTGAAATCAGCTCTTTAAATAAAGGGCTTGAACTTGCAAAGGAATGGATTATCAGGAAGACCGAAAATCAGATCGATTTTCTTGAAAGACTCAGAAGACCAAGAGAAGATAAGGCTGAAAAACTTGAAGAATCTGTAAAAGGGCTTATGGAAATAAAACAGAGAATCGCTTCTTTGACAGGAACTATTGAGGAAAGACGCGGAACGATTATGGCGCTTGAAGGCGCTGCAGGGAAGATTTACTTTGATGCGCTGAGCTATATAATGCCGGACAGGTTTCAGTTTGACGGCAGGAGCAGAAATCCTGCCAAAGATGAATTCAATGCCCTGCTGAATTATGGTTATGGAGTTCTCTATTCACTTGTGGAAAAAGCCTGCATTATTGCAGGTCTTGATCCCTATATCGGCTTTCTTCATACGGACAACTATAATAAAAAATCCCTCGTTTTCGACCTGATAGAAATGTACAGGGTATTTGCCGAAGAGCCGGTCGTCTACCTCTTCAGCGGAAGAAAGGTAAAGGTTGAATATTTTGATGAAGTCAAGGGCGGCTTCACTTTAAACAAAGACGGCAAAGCTGTATTGATTGAGGCATTGAACAGGAATCTTGATGATTCTATGCGATACAAAGGCAGGAATATACAAAAGAGAAACATTATTCAATTTGAATGTCATCGCATAGCAAATGAGTTGATCAAATGCTGACCTGGGTTGTCTATGATATATCAGAAGATAAGGTTCGCAACAGGGTAGCAAAGATATGCAAAAACTATGGCCTTTACAGGGTACAAAAAAGCGCATTTCTTGGGGACCTGAACAAGAATCAATTAGATGAGCTTGTTTTGCAATGCAAGGAAATAGCAGATGAGAAAAAAGATTCGGTTTATATCTTTCCCATGTGCGAAGATGATTTTAAAAAGGTCAAAATGATAGGCATACCGTTTGACAAAGACCTTGTTGCCGATGAAGTAAAGGCATTGTTTGTATGACTGAAGACAGAAAACAGACAGTCAGAACACAGAACACAGACTACATACAAAAAGTCATCACCGATGAAAAAAGTCTTACTTCTGACATCTGTACTTTGTCTTCTGAGAAGAGTCTGACTTCTGACATCTGTGATCTTACTTCTGAATTATATGTCACTGCGTCGGTTCTCCTGGAGTATCTCTTTTGCCCACGGTTTATCTATTTCATGAACTGTCTGTGTATAGACCAGAATGAAGATAAGAGGTTTAAGGTCTTAAAAGGCAGAGAGGTTCATGAGGGGAAAGAAAGAGTAAATATCGATTACCTGAGAAAAAGGATTGGATGTGCAGATAAAGAGATTGGTGTTTACATGACGTCTAAAAAATATCATATAAAAGGAGAAGTTGACGAGGTGTTAACGCTAACTGATGGCACTATGGCTCCTCTGGATTATAAATACGCAGAATACAGGGATACGATTTTCAGAACGCAAAGATATCAGTCGGTATTTTATGGTCTCCTGATAAAAGAAAATTACGATAGAACAGTTAATAAAGGGTTTATCTGCTTTACAAGAAGTAAAAATCTGCTAAAAGAGATTGAAATAACAGATAAGGATTTTATTGAATTACAGGAGATGATTGCAGAGATTATTGATATAACGCAAAAGTGCTATTATCCTAAAGGCACGAAGTTTAAATCACAATGCATAGATTGTTGTTATAGAAATATTTGCGTATAGCTCTTTGACAACAGAAGAAAATGTGTCGGTGACCAGTGTCAGTGTAAGTCTTTACGGACACTGACACTGATAAACAATTTGCATGGTGCAAATTTATTAGAAATATTTAGCCATTGCGGTAAAAATTATTGCCCGTCAATGGGTTTCACCGCAATGTTTTATGTAAAAAGATTAAAAAATAGGTATTTTTCCAAATAAAATGATATGGTTTTATACCAAAATAGTCATTTCTAAATTCTATCTAATATGGCTATATTCAATAATATTTTGGTAAACTGCTGTCTCAGAGAGAGTTCCATTAAAACAAGGATTGAAACCAGGCATACTTGTCAACCTCCGAGTGATAACACTTATTGGTCTCAGAGAGAGTTCCATTAAAACAAGGATTGAAACTCAAAAGAAGATTATGACAGAGTAAAATCATTAGGTCTCAGAGAGAGTTCCATTAAAACAAGGATTGAAACTCAATAGGACATCCAACAGGGAAAATGTCTTATGAGTCTCAGAGAGAGTTCCATTAAAACAAGGATTGAAACATCGGTGTTTTTATCGGAGTGGTAATCATGGCGATGTGTCTCAGAGAGAGTTCCATTAAAACAAGGATTGAAACTCTCGGTCGAGTCCATATCTCAGGCCGTCTGGATTTGTCTCAGAGAGAGTTCCATTAAAACAAGGATTGAAACACAGCTAAAGAAAAAGAGATATTGGACAATCAACCAAGGGGTCTCAGAGAGAGTTCCATTAAAACAAGGATTGAAACTTAAGGGATAGAAAATAAATGTTATTTTACCATTCTGTCTCAGAGAGAGTTCCATTAAAACAAGGATTGAAACTT
>Ga0194126_10004032_pt1 | contig 22714 bp, 18 predicted proteins | sample TA2KigC150mmetaG_FD_148641 | JGI IMG/M metagenome (GOLD analysis project Ga0194126, IMG submission 148641) | Freshwater microbial communities from Lake Tanganyika, Tanzania - TA2015035 Kigoma Deep Cast 150m | ecosystem: Environmental > Aquatic > Freshwater > Lake | place: Tanzania: Lake... | reverse complement strand
TTACTGAGGTCTGTGGGTTGGGCGGCGGTGTACCTCAGTTCGCCGGCAGCCCGGTTCGTCACCGGCGCGGTTTTGCCGGTGGACGGCGGCGCGAGTATCGGCTTTTGAACCGAACCATGAAACTGGGCCTTGGCCTTTACCGGCATCAACTCGACGGGGATCATTTTCGTTTCGCCCGGCAGTGCGGCTGCACCCATCTGGTCGTTCATCTCGTGGACTATTTCCGGTCGTCGCGCAGCAACCGGCCAGGCGACCAACCCGTCGGGGACGACACGGGTTGGGGGCTGGCTGGGGACCCGACGCGGCTCTGGAGCTACGAGGAATTGGCCGCCTTGAAGCGGGAGGTGAACCGGGCGGGCCTCGAGCTCGAGGCGATCGAGAACTTCGACCCCGCGCACTGGCACGATGTGTTGTTGGATGGCCCCAAGAAACCCCAGCAACTCGAGAACCTTAGAACCATGATCCGCAACGTCGGCCGGGCCGGCATCCCGATCATGGGCTACAACTTCTCGATTGCCGGTGTGGCTGGGCGGGTGAAAGGTCCGTTCGCGCCCGGCGAGGCGGAGGCGGTGGGTATGGACGGTCCGTATGACCCTCCGATGCCCAACGGCATGGCGTGGAATATGGTGTACGATCCTCAGGCCCCGCCTGGAACCGTGCCGTGCGCCACATCGGACCAGCTCTGGGAACGGCTGCGGGACTTCTTGGCGGCGGTCTTGCCGGCGGCTGAGGAGGCAGGGGTGACCCTCGCAGCGCATCCGGATGATCCGCCCTTGCCGACCATCCGCGGTCAACCGCGGCTAGTGTACCAACCGCGGCTCTACCAGAGGTTGCTCGATCTCGACCCCAGCCCGCGGAACGGCCTCGAGTTTTGTCTGGGCACCTTGGCCGAGATGAGCGAGGGAGACCTGTGCCAGGCGGTCGACCGGTACAGCCGCCAAGGCCGCATCGCTTATGTCCACTGCCGCAACGTGCGGGGCAAAGTGCCCCACTACCGGGAGACGTTCATCGACGACGGCGACATCGACGTGCCCCGCGTGTTGGGCATCTTCGCCGCCAACGGATTCGACGGGGTCATCATCCCCGATCACGCCCCCCAGATGACCTGTGCCGCGCCCTGGCACGCCGGCATGGCTTACGCACTCGGTTACTTGCGCGCTTGCCTGGGTTCGGCTCGGCAATCCGCGTAGGGTACCGGGAAACGCGAAGCCGCGGTGGCTCGCTCGCCGGCATTGCGTTGCGCTGCGCGCGAGCGGTGGGTGGGCCTCGCCCCTGCTGAACAAGCGCCGCGTAGACTCAGGTCAGTTTCTCTTGCAGGATTTTGCGCGTCTGCTCGTCCCGGTAAGCGCGCAGCTTCTCCCGCAACTCAGGCCGTTGATTAGCCAGGATGGCGATGGCCAGCAGAGCGGCGTTGACTGCGCCGGGCTTGCCGATGGCCAACGTACCCACGGGGATCCCACCGGGCATTTGCACGGTCGAAAGCAGCGAATCCAGACCCTTGAGCGCCGCGCTCTCCATCGGCACACCCAGGACGGGCAAGAGCGTGTGCGCTGCAGTCACCCCCGCCAGGTGGGCCGCCGCGCCCGCCGCGGCGATGATGACTTCGAGACCGCGGGTCTCGGCTTGGGAGACGTATTCGAGGGTCTGTTTGGGCGTGCGGTGGGCGGACGACACCGAGCATTCGTTGGCCACGCCGAACTGGTTTAACAGGTCGTGGGCGTGCTTCATGACCTCCCAGTCCGATTTGCTGCCCATGATGATACCGACCAAGACCTTCGTGTGTTCGCTCATAAGCTATTGTCGATTTCGAATTGAGGGCCTGGATGAAAGCTCACCTGCCGGTTTTGTCAACGAAACTCGACACGAAACTCGACTCGAGAGGTGCCTGGCGGGTACTTAGCCTCCACGCAAGTCGGGCTGCAAATCGGCTTGCGGCCATTCGCTTAGTGGTGCATTTCATTAATACACTAACGTATTATTCTTGCGGTATGGCCCGCTTTGCACGATGCTCGCTATGTGCCTAGAATCAGCCCATTCCAAATCGAACTCACAGCGCAGGAGCGGGGGGAACTCGAAAGCAGGGCGGTCAAGTATACGTTGCCGTATTATCAGGTTCTCCGTGCCAAGATGGTCCTCTACGCGCCGCAGGGCCTCTCCAACGACGACATCGCTCGTTGCCTGGATACCCGCCGGGAAGTCGTCAGCCAATGGCGCAAACGCTTCTTCGAAGAGCGCCTGGCCGAGCGCAGTTACGAAGCGATGGCGAAACCCTTCGAGTGGAAGTTCACCCGAAACGACCTCGCCCAACTCATGCAGCGCCTCGCCCCACACTCACCAACCGAGAGTGCACTGGCCGCCTAAGAATACGTGGCCGGATTTATGAAACGACCCACTTAGGACGAGGCCTCTGCTGCTGGGTTGGTCCTGACGCGGCGGCGGGAGTTCGGAACGGAGCAGCGGAGGGGGCAACCATGTGCCTCGGAGCGGGGCGGGGGCGGGATGAGCGGAGCCGATGCCCAGCGAGCCAACAGTGTCATTTTGGCACAATGTGGCGCCTGCGGGTGTGCCTGGAGGTGGCTTGGCCCGGAGTGGTCAAGTTCCTCGACCGACCTAACGTTTTTGCCGTAAATGTCTTATGTGGATGATCGTCGTCGGTGTGAGTTGGCATCGAACATGGTCAGAAGACGGCTATGTCGAGTCTATTCCGGCCAAAATGTGTTGTGGAGACCCGGTGGTTGGGCTTTGCCGATGGAGGTGGGTCTTCAGGATCCGGACCTCAACGGCGGGGGCGGGCAAGGAGGCACTGGCCCCGTAGCGGTTTCAAGCGGTGGGCTAGGGCGGAGGATGAGGCGGGAACAGCGCCCCGTGCGATGTCTCGCACCCGCACGATGGAGGTGGGGCATACCCTGCAGGTGGCTTGGAAGTCTCTGGCGCGTTGGGAGGTTCCCATTCACCGGTTGGCGGGAGGGGCGCGATCGACGCGGGGCGACTGCGGGGGGCAAGGGCAAGGGCAAGGGTCTGGGGGCCACGAGAGGGTGATGCTGTCGATCGAGTAGCGAGTTGGGATTGGGCGTTGGCGGAGGGAGCATCATGGATCTGAACCGATTCACGGAGAAATCGCAGGCGGCGTTGATCGAGGCGCAGGCCCTGGCCACGCGGCACCAGCATCAGGCGGTCGACGTCGAGCACTTGGCTTTGGCCCTCCTGCAGCAGGAAGGTGGTCTGGTGCCGCAACTCTGCGCGCGGGTGAAGGCCGCCCCGGACCTCTTGCGGGCACGAATCGAGGAGGAACTCGGCCGGCTGCCGCGGGTGAGTGGCGACGCCACGACTGGCCAAGGCATGTATGTGACGCAGCGGCTCAACAAGCTGTTGGTCAAGGCGCAGGACGAAGCCAAGCGGTTGCGCGATGAGTACGTGAGTGTCGAGCACCTGATGTTGGCCATGTTCGAGGAGTCAGCCAGTTCAGGTGTGGGCCGGGTGTTCAAAGACCTACGGTTGCGGCGCGAGGACTTCTTGCAGGCCTTGACCGAAGTGCGCGGGAACCAGCGCGTGACCAGCAGCAACCCCGAGGCGACCTACGAAGCGCTCGAAAAATACGGGCGTGACCTCACGCGACTCGCCCAACAGCACAAGCTAGACCCGGTGATTGGCCGGGACACGGAGATCCGGCGGTGCATGCAGGTCTTATCGCGTCGGACCAAGAACAACCCGGTGTTCATCGGTGAGCCGGGTGTGGGGAAGACGGCGATCGTCGAAGGATTGGCGCGGCGGATTGCGGCGGGCGACGTGCCGGACAGTCTGAAGGACAAGCGGATTGTCGCGTTGGACCTCGGGGCTCTCATTGCGGGAGCCAAGTTTCGAGGTGAATTCGAGGAGCGACTGAAGGCGGTGTTGCACGAGGTGGCGAAGGCGGAGGGCCGCATTGTCTTGTTTATCGACGAAATCCACACCGTGGTAGGCGCGGGCAAGGCGGAGGGGGCAATGGACGCGGGTAACATGCTCAAGCCGATGTTGGCGCGGGGGGAACTGCACTGCATCGGGGCCACCACGCTCGACGAGTATCGTAAGCACATCGAGAAAGACGCCGCCCTCGAGCGGCGGTTCCAACCGGTGCTGGTGACCGAGCCGAATGTCGAGGACACCATCTCGATCCTGCGCGGCTTGCGCGAGCGCTACGAACTGCACCACGGCGTTCGGATTCAGGACGGCGCCTTAGTGTCGGCGGCTCAGCTAGCGCACCGCTACATCTCGGACCGGTTCCTGCCGGACAAGGCGATCGACCTGATCGACGAATCCGCCGCCAAACTGCGGACGGAGATGGAGAGCATGCCGGAAGAACTCGAGGCGCTCGAACGCCGGCTGATGCAGCTCGAGATCGAACGCGAAGCCCTGCGTAAGGAGAAAGACCAGGCCTCGAAGGAACGACTCGAGACTCTCGAGAAGGCGATCGCCGAACTGAAGGGCGAACGGGATGCCCTTAAGGCGCGGTGGGAAGGGGAGAAGCACGTGATTGGCGACATCCAGAAGCTGCGCGAGGCGATCGAGGTCGCGCGCAACCAGATGGATCAAGCCCAGCGCAGCAGCGATTTGGGGCGTGTGGCCGAGTTCAAGTACGGCCGCCTGCCCAACCTCGAGCGGCAGCTCAGAGACCTCGAGGCCAAAGCGTCCGGCGCCGGCGGCAGGGCGCGCCTCCTGCAGGAGGAAGTGACCCCGGACGAAGTTGCCGAGGTGGTGTCGCGCTGGACGGGCATTCCGGTGGCGCGGTTGCTCGAGGGGGAGCGGGAGAAACTTCTCAAACTGGACCAGATCCTGCACCGGCGGGTCATCGGGCAAGACGAGGCGGTGGCGGCGGTGGCGGACGCGGTGGTGCGCGCTCGCTCCGGATTGAAGGACCCCAAGCGGCCCATCGGCTCGTTCATTTTCTTGGGGCCCACCGGGGTCGGTAAAACCGAGCTCGCCCGCGCGTTGGCGGAGAGCCTATTCGACAGCGAAGACAACATCGTGCGGTTGGACATGAGCGAGTACATGGAGAAGCACGCGGTGGCGCGGTTGATTGGGGCGCCGCCGGGCTACGTCGGGTACGAAGACGGGGGGCAACTGACCGAGGCCGTCCGGCGCAAGCCTTACAGCGTGGTGCTCTTCGACGAAATCGAGAAGGCCCACCACGACGCCTTCAACGTCCTGCTGCAAATCCTCGACGACGGCCGGCTGACCGACAGCCACGGGCGGGTGGTGGATTTCAAGAACACGATCATCATCATGACCTCGAACATCGGCAGCCCGCGACTGATCGAAAACGCCAGCGCCACCGGCGAGATTGCCGAACCGGTGCGCAAGCGCGTGCTCGAGGAGCTCCGCGCCAGTTTCCGGCCCGAATTCCTCAATCGCGTGGATGAGACCGTGCTGTTCAAGCCACTCACCCTCGAGGAAATCAAACGCATCGTGGCGCTGCAACTGGATCTGTTGCGCCGCCGGCTGGCCGAGCGCCACATCGCCCTCGAACTGACCGAAGCCGCGCGCGAACACATCGCTCGCGAAGGTTACGACCCAGTGTACGGTGCGCGGCCGCTGAAACGGTTCCTCCAGCGCCACATCGAGACCGCTTTGGCCCGGAAGCTCCTCGCCGGCGAGGTCCACGACCACTGCCACGTGACCGTGGAGTACAAGGACGGCGAGTTGTTGTTCACCGCCAAGGCCAGCCGGGCATGAGCGCAGGCGCGACCTCCCTCCGCGTGACCGGCTAACGGCCAGCCGCTTTCCACGGCGGCCCGTTCAGCCCTGGACTGGCGCGGTTGCAGCCGCGGCAGCCGCCTGGAGGCGCTGTCGTTCCGCCACCTTCGCGAACGGGTAGTAGACCAACATCGCGATGCCAATCGAGGCGACGCCCCAAAGTGCCGCGCGCCAGTCCCCGCCGGACACCAGGTAATGCCCGATGATGGGCGGGGTGGTCCAGGGCACGTTGACGAAGGGGCGGTTAATCAGGTTGGCGTACATGAGCAGGTACGTGCCGGTCGTCAGGGTCAAGGCGCTGAGCACATAGGGAATCATGAAAATCGGGTTCAGGACGATCGGGAAGCCGAAGAAGATAGGTTCGTTGATCTGAAACACTTGGGTGGGGAGCGACAGCCGACTGATCTTGCGATAGCCCGGCTCCTTCGAGTTCAACATGATCAAGGCCAGCGCGAGCGTCGCCCCGGTCCCGCCCACATTCACGAAGATGGTGAAGAACCCGTAGGCGGTCACGTAGGGCAACGGTTGGCCCTGTGTCATGGCCGTCACGTTCGCAGCCAGGTACTGCAGGAAGATCGGCGCCACGATCGCATCCATCGCGTTGTCACCGTTGATCCCCACCGACCACAGCATCGTGACTAGAAAGGCGTACACCAAAATGCCCGGCAGTGTGTTCAGGGCAAAGACCAGCGGCTTGAACACCGTCTGGACAATGTGGTTGATGTCCACCCCCAACACGAACCGGATCAACCACGCCGCCAATAACAGAAAGAACAGCGGACTCAGCGACAAGAACGACTCGTAGACCACCCGGGGGACATTGTCCGGCAGCCGAATCACCACGTTCTTGTCGGTGAAGAACTTCTGAACCCGAACTGACACCAACGCCACGAGAATCGCCGTGAACAGCCCTTGCGAGCCCAAGTTGTCCATCTCGAAACTCAGGTCCTCGAGCCGAAGCTGGATCAGCAGGAACACCCCCGTGGACAACATGGCGCTCACGATGGCTTCTTGGCGGAGCTGTTTGCCCAGGTCATAGCCGATGGCAAAGCTGGCAAAGACACCCAGCAGGCCAAACGTGGCGGTCACCGGCACCTGCAGTAGTTGGAGGTAAGGCTCGACCACCTTGTCCCAGCCGGCCACGGGCAGATAGGCGACGATCATGAACAGGCCGCCCACGATCGTCAGCGGCACGATCGACACCATGCCCGCGCGGATCGCGCTTAAGTAGATGTTCTCGCTCAACGCCGTAAGGGCGGGCACCAGATACCGGTTCAGCAAGCGCACAGCCGGGTTCATGACGCCTCCACGCTCGGGCCACGGCCGGCTTGCAGTCCGGAGCCGTGCGGCTTAGAGCCCGTCCGAGAACTCCCCTTCCGGTAGGGCGAGGCTCCCGCCGAGCCACTCTCCTTCGGGTAGGGCAAGGCTCCCGCCGAGCCACTCTCCTTCGGGTAGGGAGAGGCTGCCGAGCCGCCACGTCCCCAGCCTCTTCGCCCTTTGCCGCGGCTCGGCTGGAGCCTCGCCCTACCGGGGTTTGGGTCTTCAAACAGGTTCTGAGGCGGGGTCGGCCGGTGAGGCACGCGGGGCGGGAGCGGGGTCGTCATGGGAGTGTCGAGGACTCGAGTGAAACAGCGCCTCAAAACGGGCCTCGGGCACTTCGCCCGAGGCGGCGCGGACAAGATGCCTGCGCCGCAAACTTGGTCGGTCTCTAACATGGTTCGGGATGCGAGGAATCCGGTTAATGGGCGGGCTTGGCGTGGGGTGGGTGAGCGATGGTCAAGAGGTTAGCTGCCGCTACTCGAGGCCACGCGCTTCGAGGTCGAGTTCGTCCAGGCCCAGGTAATGGCCCAACTCGTGGAGATAGGTGGTGCGGACTTCGTCGCGGTAAACCTCCTCATCGCGATCGGCGAAGTCCCACAGGTTGTCGAGGAAGAGGATGATCTGGGCCGGTAAATCGACCGTGCTCGAGTGTTCTTCGTCAAAGGCTTTGCCCACAAACAAGCCCAGCAGGTCCGGTTCGAAGCCGTCCGCCAATATGGCCGCGTTGGGCACGCGTTCATACGTCACAGGCAAAGGCGCCGCCCGCTGGCGGAGCGCGGCCGGGAGTCGGTGCAGGGTGCGGCGGACTTCCGCTTCCGCGATGCTCTTGAGCCAGGCCCAGTCCGAACTCATAGCAGCGTGGTGGGCAGTTCTTCGGTTGGACTTGTTTCCTCCGGCCTGCCCTCGGCTTGGTGCCGGAAGCGCCCAAACTGGCGCAGGTACGCCGGGTTGTCCTCGAAAAACCGCACCAGATCGGCCAAGATGAGCACCGTGGCGGGGCTCAGGTGATGCTCGATGCCCTCGATGTCCCGTTGCTGCGTGGCGGCGTCGAGCCCAAACAGGGAGAAGAACTGCGACAGCGTCTCGTGCCGCTTGCGAATGCCGCAGGCGACGGCGCGCCCTTTCTCGGTCAAGAGCAGGCCGCGGTATTTCTCGTAATGGACATAGCCCTGTTCATCGAGCCGCTGCACCATGTTGGTCACGGAGGCTTGGCTGACGGCCAGCGTTGTGGCGATGTCCACGACGCGGGCGTAGCCCTTCTCCTCGATCAACTCGTGAATCCGCTCCAAATAGTCTTCTGCGCTTTGGCTGGGGGCCGATTCCAATTCCATACGTGCTCGCGGCCCACTAGACCATGAGCCCCCGCCTCCTGGCAAGCGGGCGATGGGGGAGTGAACGGCTTACTCATGAGTCCCCGAGATGGACTACAATTCGGCGGCAGGGCGCGCAGTCCCCTGCACGCCGCGCCCTCCTGTGCCCATCACGGTTTGCGGCGCGCAGAGGGCTGCCCGCCCTGCCACCAGCACATTGCAGTCTATCCCTGGCTCTCATCGGTAGCCTCGCCCCCCAATCTTCGATCCGTTCGGTGCCGCGGCGGCGAGCGCGCGTTGGTTGCGATCGCGCCAACGGCGCAGGCCGGCGCCCAGGGCGCAGACTCCGGCGAAAATCGCGGCGTAGCTCGACGGCTCAGGGGCGGTCACCACCAACGTCCAACTCACCAGCGTGGCGGTGCCGCCCGCATTGTAGTCGAACAGGCGCAGCGACCATTCCCCATCGGTGCCCAGGTCGTTGAACGAACTCAACAGCGCGCTGCGCGCGTCGGTGTCCAGCACCGAGGTTGGGTTGGTCGTGCGGGCGTCGGGCGCCCAACTCCCCCCCAGGGGCCCGCCGAGGGGAGTCGTATGCTCGCCGCTCAACGTCAACCGGTAGACATGCACATCGCCGTCGCTGGCGGCGTCGTCAAAGAGCGCGTTGTCTAGGCCGCTGTCGCCGTAGCCGAGGGCGTCGCCGCTGCGGCGGCCGGGGCGGTTGAGCAGGACGGCGTAGCCGGAGCCGTGGGACAGGCTGACGAAGAGATCGCCCAGGTACCCGCCGGTGATGGTCAGATAGACGTTGACATCGCCGATGATACTGATCGCGGAGCCGGAGACGGTGCGGATGTCTTCGTAGCCGAATTCGTCAGGGTAATCCGGGATCTGGGCATTGACCGTGTAGGTGTATTCCTCGACCACTTGGGCGGTGGCCCGCGGGACGGTGTTGAAACCAAACAGCGCCAGCGCCAACACCGGCAGACCCCTCCTGAGCACTGAGACCTGCTTCTGGATGCGTCGAGTCTGCGGCCCGCCGCGCCGCCTTTGGTTCTTGCCGTCCATGGACTGCCGATGTTCCTGGATCCCGATCCTGTTCAAACCGAACTGCGCCTATTGGCACTTCAGGCCTGGGGCCTAGGCGAGTGCAGGCACCTGAGGCCAATCCGCTCCTCGAGGCCCCTCGAGGAGCCGGCCTCGGCGAGCCGGCGATCATGTCAGCGCGCCAGTTGGCCACTCAGCAAGAAGCCTGCCTGGACGCGGTCAGGCGGCTAGACGGCGCTCGGGTCGGCAGGGACACCGCAGCTCGTCCAACGGGGGAGGTATATGGAGCTCAGGCGGGGCTGCGGCCACATCCAGGTGCATAAAATGCTCATAGCGAAGGCGATATAGCTTTGACTTCGACCGGCCTTCTACCGCCTGCCGCACAGCTCCTGCGGCGGGTACCCTATTGGCCCGGCAGTTGGGCCCCAGACCGGGCCCGGGCGGAAGGACCGGTCGTCGGTGGGCACCCGCGGCAGGGCGGAATCGGACGGGCAAGATCGCCTGTCCAACTTTTTGGCATGCCGTCTTGACACGGGACAGGACCTGTACTACTGTGGCGTCGCCTGCTGGTAATCGATCACGATCACGGTTTGAGTTGAGGTTGACCATATGAACGTTCATTTGAAGACCGTCTTGTGTGCCTGCGCGGTGAGTATCGCCTCTGCAAGCGCTCTGGCCCAGTATGCGATGTACGGCATTCGCACGACGTCCCCCGGCGTCAATACGGATTCCACCCTGTTTGGGGTAAGCCCCATTGGTGGTGGAGCGACGGCGACGACCGTCGGCTCAATTGGATATTGGGGGCTGGACATTGCCATCACACCCTCTCTGGACCTGTGGTCAGTGGGGCAGACGGCGGGGCAGATACGGCGCCACAGTATAACGACTGGGGCCACGCTGCAAACCGTCGCCATCAGTGGGTTGCCAGCCAACAATAACTCGCTTGAAGCGCTCGACGACAACACCCTCTTCGCCTGGGGTTACTCCGGTGACGCTATGCGGTTACAGCAGATTAACCTCCTTACGCAGACTGCAACTTTCATCACGGGCCCAACCTCCGCGGCGGCTGCCGGTGGCGACTTGGCGCTGGACCCGACGGATTCCAATGCCCTCTACGGCATCACGACCAGCGACCAGTTGATCAGGTTCGACATTTCAGGAGCCAGTTGGAGCGTGGTAGGCAGTCTGCCTAGCGCACCGCTGTGGACCGGCCTTGATTTCGATCACGCGACGGGCAAGCTGTACGCGTTCACCTACAGCGAATCGAGCGGGTCCGGCTTGTACGAAATCAACAAGTCCACTGCCGCCGCGACCTGGCTCGCATGGCCGGGCGGAACGGAGTACCTGGGCATGGCCACTGTCCCCGAGCCGCATGAATACGCGATGCTGGCAGGTTTGGGGCTGTTAGGCTTCGCCGTGTACCGCCGGCGCATGAAGGCCTGAACGCATCCTTTGTTCTGAGTCGCCCGCCGGTTCTCCGGCGGGCTTCTTTTTTGTGCTGGTCGTTGAGTACTGATCCGGAGCGACTCGTGGCATGGTGTGGGGCGGGGTGCGGGCGGCGGGGGGACGAGTGGGTACATCTTGGACATTGCCCTGGGTAGGGGCTCGGGCTACAAGAGGTGCATGTGGCCCGAACTGATCAAGCATGGCGGCCTGATGATGTGGCTGTTGCTGCTGGCGAGCGCCGTGGCGGTGGCGGTGTTCATCGAGCGCTTGCTGCGGTACCATCGGGAGCAGATCAACTCGATCGAGTTCCTTAACGGCGTGCGCAATGTCCTGCGGCGCGACAACGTGGTCGAGGCCATCTCGATCTGCGACGCCACCCCCGGGCCGGTATCGCGCCTGGTCAAGACGGCCATTCTGAACCGGGCCAAGGGCCACGACGGCGTGCGTGAGGCGCTCGAGGAAGCCGGGTTGGTCGAGGTGCCGCGGTTGGAGGAGAAGCTGAACCTGCTGGCGACCATTGCCCAGATCGCGCCGATCATGGGCCTGCTCGGCACCGTGCTCGGGTTCATCGACGTCTTTCGCGTGCTCCAGCTCGAAGGGGTGTCGGCCCCGGCGAACCTGCTGGCCGGCGGTGTTTGGCAAGCCCTGGTCTGCACCGGCGCCGGTCTGGCGCTCTCGATCCCCTGCTACGCCGGCTACAATTACCTGGTCAGCCGCGTCAACAGCATCGTGTTGGACATGGAGAAGGCCTCCTCCGAAATCCTCAACGTCCTCTCCGAACTCCGCAAACCCAGCCCGTGAACGGCCTCGGCGTATGAAGTTCCCACGCAACGTCCGACTCTTCACCGGGCAGCTCGACGTGGCGCCTTTTGCCGCGGTCTTCTTTCTGCTGGTCCTGTTCGTTCTGCTGCAGTCCTCGCTCGCCCCCACGCCGGGCGTGCGTGTGCAATTGCCCATGGCCACGCCGCCGGCACCGCCCGGCACCGACGCGCCAGCACTGGTCGTCACGGTGGACCGCCACGAGCAGCTTTACTTCGACCACCAGGTCACCGACCAGGCGCGGCTGCGCGCCCAGTTGCGGCTCAAGGTGCAACAGAGCCGCGAACCGCTGACGCTTATCATCCAGGCCGATGCCTCGGTGCGCCACGCCGCCATTGTGCGCGTGGCCTCCGTGGCGGGGAACGCTGGCATCGGCCAAGTCCTGATCAAGACTCGGCCTCCGCTCTTTTCCGAGGGGGCACCGCCGCAGGCCGACCCACCATGAAGCCGGCGCCGGTCGAGTTCGAGGGTTGGACACGGCGTCGTTGGGCACTCACCATTCTGGTCGTTCTGGCGGCTCAACTGGCGCTGATTTACCTCCTATCCGACTGGGCGTCTCCACCGGCCGGCCCGAGCGGCCCCCCCACACGGTTTTGCTGGCTGGCGGAGCCCACGCAACCGGCCCCCGAGAGCGAGCTCCCTTGGCTCGACGACCCCGCCCAATTCGCCTTGGTCACTCGCCAGGGATTCACGGGCCCGATTTGGTTCCCGGCGCCCGGGCTCAAACCCCCTGTGCGCGAATGGACCGAGGCGCCGCGGTGGTTGGCGCCGAACGTCAACTCGTTGGGAGCTGGCGCCGCACGGGGCGTTGAACCTGCGGCGGCGGTGCTCCTGGCCGATCGGCCGCGGCCCGCTACCGTGCGGCCGTTGCCGGAGGATCATCCCGTCTTCACCAACAGCACGCTCCGGATCGAGGGCGACCTGGCGGGCCGCGCGCTCATGACCCCGCTCAGCCTGCCACGGTGGGAGCACCCGGACGTGCTGCGTCCAAGCACCGTGCAGGTGCTGGTGGACGCGGCCGGCCGGGTGAACTCTGCGGTGTTGTTGGCCGGCAGCGAACTGGCCGCCGCCGACCTGCGGGCGCTCGAACTGGCGCGCGCTGCGCGCTTCGAGCCTCTGGCGGAGCGCTCGGGGGGCAGCGGGCTCGCCTGGGGCCGCCTGGTCTTCCATTGGTGGACAGTAGCGCCGGGCAGCCTGCCCGCGCCGGCTCCTCCCCCTGCCCCATGACCACCAGCGGTCTTCTATTCGCCTATGTGGTCTGCCTCTTGGCGGGATTGACGGGACTGGCCATCTACACCGAGTTCCGCCGCCGCAGCTTCGGCCCGACCCCCACGGAAGATCACATCTTTCGGTGCGACACCTGCAGTTACGTCTATACGGATGACCCTGACGTGGACCGTTCCCGGTGCCCGCACTGCGGCACCATGAACGACGTGTTCACCTTCTGACACCCGCGCGTCGCCCACCCGCAGAAGCGAGCCCACCTCACTTGGCGGCCTTGATTTCCACCACGTCGTGCGTGCCCGCCTCCCGCTGCCCGGCCCCCGTGACCCGGATGTAGCGCGCGCGGGAGCGCAACTCGCTCAGATTGGCCGCTCCCAGGTAGCCCATGCCCGATTGGATGCCGCCGATCAATGGGGTGAGTACGTGATCGAGTGACCCGGTGGCTTCTTTCAACGCCTCGACGCCCTCGGCCGCGAGCTTGCGCCGGGGATCGGCGACCTGCCCGTACCGGGCCGCCGAACCCGCCTTCATGGCTGCCTCGCTGCCCATACCGCGGTAATGTTTGTAAAGCTTGCCCTCGATTTCGATCACTTGGCCGGGCGCCTCCGGGCAACCTGCGAACATGCCTCCGCAGATCACTCCGTGCGCCAGGCTCAGGGCCTTGACCAAGTCACCCGACTTAGCCACGCCGCCATCGGCCAGGATCGTCACGCCTAAAGGCGCGGCGGCGCGCGAGGTCACGTACAGCGCGGTGAGTTGCGGAATGCCTACCCCGGCGACCAGGCGAGTCGTGCAGATCGAGCCGGGGCCCTGTCCCACCTTGATGCAATTGGCGCCACATGCCGCTAAGAACTCGACGCCCGCGGCGCTGGTCACGTTGCCCGCGATGATCGGCAGCGTCGGGCACGCCTCGCGAATCATTCGGACCGTGTCTCCCACGCCGCGTGTGTGGCCATGCGCCGTCGATACCGCCACCACGTCCACCCCCCGGTCCACCGCCGCACCCACATGCGCCAGCACGCGGTCCCGGTCCAACTCACCGAAGGCGTTGCGCGTTGCCGACACCGCGGCGCCACAGAGCAGTCGAAACCGGGCGTCCCGGGCCGGCTTAAACTGGGCGCTGCGCTCCTGCGTGATCCGCTCGACGTCGCTCATGGTGAACAGCCCGCGCAGCTTGTCCTCGTCGTCTACGACCAGGAGCTTGTGGATACCGGGGTGATCGGTGAAAAACCGGTCAGCGCGTCCGATCGGGTCGGGTTCCAGTTCGCGTTGGTGAACGGTGTGCACCTGGGCTCGAGGCGTGAGGGCTTCGGCCACTTGACGTTTGGCGTACCGATGCTTGACCACGTGGCTCGACAGCAGCCCCACCAGCCGCCCCGATTTGTCCACCACCGGAAAGGTGCTGAAACTGAACCGCCGTTTCTCGATCATCTCGAGCACGTCGGCGATATGGTGCTCCGGCGACACCCGGATCGGATCTTGGATGAGGCCATGGACGTGGTTCTTGACGCGGCTGACCTCGGACAACTGCTGGCGCTCCGGCATGTTGTAATGAATCAACCCGAGCCCGCCGTTAAGTGCCATCGCAATGGCCATCCCCGCTTCCGTCACCGTGTCCATGTCCGCCGAGACGATCGGGATATTCAGTTGCAGGCCCTCTGCTAGCCTGACGTCCAGTTGCGTGTCGCGCGGCAGAATCTCGGAGTACAAGGTGGCCAGGGAGACATCGTCGAAGGTCAACCCCACCGATGACCCAGGAAAAAACTCGTCCGCCCGGCGGTAGATTCGGGCATCGAGTTCGGTGAGCGCGGACGAATTTGCCATAGGTCTAATTGCCTCACTCGGCCCGTTCCTGGCAAGCGGGAAGATCGAGTGCCGCCGGCGACCCGCGAATTCCCCCATCCGGACCCAAGCCATTGCGCCGCGTATGGACTCCCAGCGCGCGCGCACGTAGACTGCCCGGGTGTCATGGCAAATCCACACCCTGGGCCGGCCGAGCGCGTGGGGTAGACGGGCTCAATCCCCCGCGCTGATGCCGCGTCGTCGGTCCGCATCGCTGCTTGGGGCCGGGCACCCCCGAGCGCGTTGGACTCAACGCACACCGTCGGGGCCCCGGCCCTTGCCCCCATCATGCTCCCTGCTCGCGCACCTATGAACCCTGTCGCCGCCCCCGTTCCAACGCCGCAACCGCACTTGGCTGCCCCAGGCTCCCGGCCGCGTCATCCGCGCGGGCTTTACACGCTCTTCTTTACCGAGATGTGGGAGCGGTTCAGTTACTACGGAATGCGGGCCTTGCTGGTCTTGTTCATGGTGGACGCGGTGCAGCGAGGCGGATTGGGCCTGACCGATCAGATCGCGACCGCCATCTACGGATTGTACACCGCGGCGGTGTACCTGGCGTGTCTCCCAGGCGGATGGGTGTCCGATCGTCTGCTGGGCGCACGCCGGGCAGTCTGGAGCGGCGGCCTGGTCATTGCCGCTGGCCACTTTACCCTGGCAGTGCCGCGGATCGAGACGTTTTACCTGGGCCTCCTCTTGGTGGTGCTCGGCACCGGCCTGCTCAAGCCCAACATCAGCGCCATGGTGGGCCAGCTCTACCCGGAAGGAGGGGCGCGGCGCGACGCCGGGTTCACCGTGTTCTACATGGGCATCAACCTGGGCGCGGCCCTGGGCCCGTTGGTGTGCAGCACGCTCGGCGAGAAGATGAACTGGCACTATGGCTTCGCGGCGGCCGGAGTGGGGATGGTCTTTGGCTTGATCCAGTACCGCTGGACCAACTGGCACTTGGGCGATGCCGGCCTTCCCCCAACGCGGGAGACAACCGCAAGGCGGCGCGACTGGTGGGTGGTGTGGGGCGGTTTGGGTGCGCTGGCCCTCGTGGTCCTGCTGGTCTTCACGGGAACCCTGCGCATCGATCCCGTCGCCATTGCCCGCGGAACCACCACCGTGATCGTGGCCATCGCCGTCCTCTATTTCGCGAGCCTCCTGGGCTTCGGAAGACTCGACGCCATCGAGCGCAAGCGGGTGGGCGTCATCGCTGTGCTGTTTCTCGCTTCAGCCATGTTCTGGTCCGGCTTCGAACAGGCCGGTTCGTCGCTGAACCTGTTCGCCGAGCGCTACACCGAGCGCGTCCTCGGCTGGCTCGACTTCGAAATCCCGGCCGGCTGGTTCCAATCGCTCAACGCGTTCTTCATCATCACGCTCGCCCCCGCCGCCGCCGCCCTCTGGGTCGCTCTCGCCCGGCGCAACCTCGACCCTTCGCTGCCGGTCAAGTTCGCGTTGGGATTGATCCTGCTCGGTTTGGGGTTCCTCGCGATGGCGGGCGCCTCGCGCCTGGTGAGTGGCGGGCTCAAGGCCGGACCCAGTTGGCTGATTATCACGTATCTGTTGCACTCGATCGGCGAGCTGTGCCTGAGCCCGGTGGGCTTGAGTTCGGTCACGAAACTGGCGCCGCAGCGCCTGGTGGGGCAAATGATGGGCACCTGGTTCTTGGCCGCCTCGCTCGGCAACTTGATGGCGGGCTTGATCGCTGGCGAATTCAGTAGCGAATCGGTCGACGCCATGCCCACCCGCTATCTCAACATCGTCCTGACCACGGCCGGCGCCGGCCTGGTGCTATTCGCCTTGGCCCGGCCCATCCGGCGGCTCATGGTCGGGGTGAAGTGACTCGGCCCTGGCGTATTTGCGGTTGGCAAGCGGAGCGGGCGACCGGATACTGGCGAGGTGGCGATAGGCAAAGGTATGGCTGAGGGCACGAAGCACACGTACGACGAAAGCAAGGTCAAGACGCTCTCCTCACTCGAGCACATCCGGCTGAGGACCGGAATGTACATCGGGCGAATCGGGACGGGAGCGCACCCGGACGATGGCTGTTACATCCTGCTGAAGGAGGTCATCGACAACGCCGTCGACGAGTTCATCATGGGCTTCGGCCGTGAGGTCCAAATCTCCATCGCCGGCACCCGCGTGGCCGTGCGCGACTTCGGCCGGGGCATCCCGCTGGGCAAAGTCGTCGATTGCGTGTCCAAGATTAACACCGGCGCCAAGTACAACGACGAGGTCTTCCAATTCAGCGTCGGCCTCAACGGCGTCGGCACCAAAGCGGTCAACGCCCTCTCGAAGGTCTTCCTCGTCCGCAGCCAACGGAACGGCGAATTCGTCGAGGCCGCCTTCAAACAAGGCCGGCTCAAACAAGAGCGCTCCGGCCAGAACCCCAAAGAAGCCGACGGCACCTACATCGAGTTCGAGCCGGACCCCGAGATCTTCAAGGAGATCGAGTTCCGCCCGGAACATGTCGAGCGGCGGCTCAAACATTACAGCTACCTAAACACCGGCCTCCGCCTGGTGTACAACGGCAAGACGTTCCAGTCCCGCCTGGGCCTGCTCGACTTGATCATGGACCTGCTGCAGGCCGACGGCAGCGAACCCATCTACGCACCCCTCCATTACTCGGGCAAAACCCTCGAGTTTTGCTTTACCCACAGCAACAGCCGCTATGGCGAGACTGTCCTGTCCTTTGTCAACGGCCAGTTCACGTCCGATGGCGGCACCCACCTGAGCGCCTTCCGCGAAGGCCTCGTCAAGGCCGTCAATGAGTTCTCGAAGGGCGGCTTCGACGGCGACGATGTGCGCGAGGGCATCGTCGGCGCCGTAGCCCTGCGACTCAAAGAACCGGTCTTCGAGTCCCAGACCAAGAATAAGCTGGGCAACACGGAGATCCGCACCGAGTTCGTCAATCGTGTCCGGGAGGAGTTGCTGCACTTCTTCAATCGCAACCAAGGAATCGCTCAGCAAGTCTTGGCTAAAGCGGAAGACAGCCGCCAGTTGCGCAAAGAGCTGCAGGCTGTCAAGAAGCTCGCCCGGGAGCGGGCCAAGGCGATCTCCATCCGCATCCCGCAGCTCAAGGACTGCAAGCAACACTACGACAAGAAGCGTGACAAAGGGCGCGGGACGATGTTGTTCATCTGCGAAGGCCAAAGCGCCGCCGGCTCGATCACCAGTTGCCGCGATGTCAACTCCCAGGCCGTTTTCGTGCTTAAAGGAAAACCCCTCAACGTGTGGGAACTCAAGCGCGATGTGATGTACAAGAACGACGAGATGTACAATCTCATGCAGAGCTTGAGCATCGAGGACAACATCGAGGGCCTGCGCTACGAAAAGGTCATCCTCGCCACCGACGCCGACGTAGACGGCCTACACATCCGCAACCTCTTGATCACTTATTTCTATCGGTTCTTCGATCAACTCGTCCACGACGGCCACCTTCACGTGCTGGAAACACCCCTCTTTCGCGTGCGCAACAAAGAGCGCACTATCTACTGCTACAGCGACACCGAGCGCACAACCGCGGTCGCCAGTGTGGGCGGTAGACCCGAGATCACCCGGTTTAAGGGGTTGGGCGAAATCAGCCCGAAGGAGTTCGCCCAGTTCATCGGCCCTGCCATGCGCCTGAGCCGGGTCGAGTACGCCCCCAAACCTGAGGCTGCGGGCATTCTTGACTTCTACATGGGCAAGAACACGCCCCAGCGCAAGGACTACATCATGGGCCACCTGGTGGTGCCGGTCGAGGAATGAAGGCCAGCACCGCTATATCCCCAAGCCGCTTCACCCGGTAGCCCAGATCTCACTCTTCCTTACCTCTGCCGATCCTGGCCAAGCAGACCATACCCCATCCGGCTACCGCGTGTAGTCGGCCCAGTGGCACACTGCCGTCCAGAGTCAAGCCGGCACTCTGTCAGACACAGCTCTACCAGATCCACACCCCGCTCACGAGATCGGTTCCACCTGCAAGTCTCGCAACGCACTCAACCCGGCCAGCGGCACGCCTGCCCCTCGAATCGGCCGCGCCCCGCTCCGCCGCCTCGACCCAAACCGCTCCCGATGCGCCAACCATACCCCGTCCACAAAACCCTTCGACCCCAACACCACCCCGTCCGTCATGTGCCGTATCCGCAACCGTAACACCTCCCCCACGCTCAACTCCCCACCCTTCTGCAACACCCGCCGAATCTGCTCCCGACTCATCGCCACCTTCCCACTGGCCCCAGACACACCCCCACGCACAAACAGCCGCTGCCGATACGCCGCCCCAACCTCCTTCCATTCGCGCAACTCCCGAACCTGCACCGGCCTCGAACCCTCGGCCCCCGCTGCAGCCTGCGCGCCGGCCAAGAACGGAGCGCGGGCATCTTGCCCGCGGGCCCCTGCCCCTTCTGACTCCGCCGGCCCCGCCGACTCGACGGCCCCTCCTGCCCCAACCCCGCCCCAACACGCCCCCTCACTCCCGCCCGTGTACATACTCAACAACCCCGACCGCGCCTTCGCATCCCCAGCCACCGCCGCCGCATACCCACAGTGCCGGTAATCCTTCGGATCCTCCACCAACCCGGCTCGCACCGCGTTCAAGTCGATGTACGCCGACACGGTCTCCAGCACCCCCGGCTGATCCTCGACCAACACACTCCGAAACCGTTCCGCCCACAACGTCCCAAACCGCTGATGCCGTATGTTGTACCACTTGCTGAACCGCTGCTTGAACTCCTTCATGAACTCCGACACATCCCCCATCCGCGCCAGCATCCGTTCCCGAATGTTCGCGTCCACCCGGCCGTGATCGTGCAACCCCTTCTCGGCCTCATAAAGCAGCCCGGCCTCTCGGGGCTTCGCCTTCCCGTAGAGGGCCTTCATGCGCTCGACCAGTTCCTCGTCGGTCGGGTTCTGCTCGGCCGGGACGCGGACCAGGACATGGAAGTGATTGGACATGATGCAGTAGGTGATGACCTCGAGGCCGCAGAAGGTGGCCAGGCGCCGGAGGAGCCTGACCAAGGTTTCTTTGCCGAGGTCATCGAGGAGCCGTTGGGCGCCGACGATGCGCGAGACGCAGTGGTAGACGGCCGTGCGGCCTTTGACTTTAATGCGGGTCATTTTCATAGACGGCGCAAGGTTACTTGACCGCAAGGGGCTTGTCAACATTATTATACCTATCTTATTAATAATAGAGTAGAGTGTTGGTAGCTTGTACCTGTCTCTTCGCAGAGCATGAAGATTCCAGACTTCCCCGGACGCTGCGGGTGGCAGAGATCTAGGCTAGCAGTCGCTCGCGTCTGGCGTTCGGGGGCGAGCTTGCGTGAGGGGTGGGTGGGGGGAGAGGTGAAATCCTCCGTCCCGGTTTGTGTAGCTCGCGATCGGCTATTGGCTAGGCTATTGGCTATGGCTATTGCCCTGGTGCCGGGGGTTCCGCTAGGTTAACGCCATGCGCACTTCTCGCCCTCAGTCTCGCTTTGATCGCCCTCGGATACTTTGGACGTTCACCGGCGCTGGCGTGCCTGCCGTGTTAGCTGTCGCTGGCCTCTGGTTTCCCGCGGTGCTACGGCCTCGGGCAGCCGAGTGGAAACCGGCACCGCAGCAATTCCGCCAGGAAGTGGCAACGCGGGTTGCCGAGGCGAACGGTCTGGCGTCGCGGGACATTCAGTTGCTGGATTTCGCGCCAGACGATAAGCTGCGGGTCTTCGCGGGGGGCCGGTGGAGCGAGCGGCGTCCGGCGGGATGGGAGGTGCTGCCGGATTTGGACCAACAGGAGGAGGCCGAGTTTGTCTTTGCGGATGCGACGGAGCGGCCCCAGGCGGTACCGATTCCCTGGCGTGAAGTTCGGCAACTGGTGCGCCAAGGCCCGAAGGTGTGGCTTGCGACCGCGGCGGATCCCATACTGGTGGAGGATGGCCAAGTGCGGCGGGTGGGTTGGCCTAGCCGCCACCGGGTGAACCAGATTGCGGTTGGTCCCGAGGGTGCATTGCACGTTGCGGGAAGCGGCGGATTGTACCACCGGTCCGGGACGAGGTGGGCGCCCATTGAGATCAGGGACGGATCAGGGCGGGCCTGGGGGGTGCAGGACGTGCTTGGCGTCGCGTTCGACACGGCTGGGCAAATGTGGTTTGCTACGCGGGCTGGCGTAGGTTGCCGGACGGCCGCAGGTTGGAAGTTCTACGAGGGCAAGGACGGTTTACCGTGGAACGATTTCACGGGGCTGAGCGCGGGGTTGGGGGGTGAGGTCTGGTTGAGCACGCGGTTGGGTGCGATTCGATTCGATGCCGTTGGTTGGCATTACCGACAAGGACCCCGCTGGTTGCCTGCCGACGACGTCCGCCAGATTGTGGTGGACGCGCAAGGCACGGCCTGGTTTGCCACCCCGGGCGGCCTGGGCGGATTGGAGCGCCGGTCAATGACCCTGGCGGAGAAGGCTCGGTTCTACGAGGAGGAGGTGGCACGTTACATTAAGCGGACGCCTTTTGGATACGTTGCGGAAGCGGCCTTAAACCGGCCGGCAGACAAGTCGTCGGCGAACCCGCAAGACAGCGATAACGATGGCCTTTGGACGGCGATGTACGGTGCGGGCGAGTGCTTCGCGTACGCGGCGACCCAGGATAGCCAAGCCAAGGTGCGAGCCCAACAGGCGTTCGAGGCGCTGCGGTTCTTGCAGGTGGTCACGCAGGGGGGGGAGCACGCGCCGCCGAAAGGCTATGTGGCGCGGACGATTCGGCCGCTGGATTGGCCAGACCCGAATGTGGGTCGGCTCGAGCAGGACCGCGCGGCGCAGCAGCGAGATCGGCTCTGGAAGCTGTACGAGCCGCGCTGGCCCAAGAGCGCGGATGGGCAATGGTATTGGAAGAGCGACACGAGCAGCGACGAACTCGACGGGCATTACTTCTTTTACCCGTTGTACTACGACTTCTGCGCGGACACGGAGGCCGAGCGGGAGCGGGTGCGGGAGGTGGTGCGCGGTTTGACCGATCACCTGCTCGGCCACGGCTTGGTGTTGGTGGATCACGATGGCCGGCCGACGCGCTGGGCCATTTTTGGCCCGCAGTTCCTCGATCGCGATCCGAACTGGTGGCCCGAGCGCGGTCTCAACTCGTTGAGCATCTTGAGTTACCTGGCCGTCGCAGCCCATGTTACCGGCGATCCGAAGTACGCGGCGGCTTCGCGGGACCTGATCGAGCGGCACGGTTATGCGCAGAACCTGATGTACCCCAAGGTGCAGCAGGGGCCTGGGTCGGGGAACCAGTCGGACGACGAGATGGCGTTCATGTGCTACTACAACCTGCTACGGTACTCGAAAGACGAGGCGCTCAAGGCCCAGGCGCGCTACTCCTTTTTTGGCTATTGGGCTAACGAGGCGCCGGAGATGAATCCATTCTTTCACTTTGCCTACGCCGCCCACAACCTTGCGGCGACCGCCACCAACCCGTGGGGGCAATGGTCGTTACGGCCGTGGCCGGGTTGGTTCGAGGACTCGTTGGCCACGCTGTACGGGTTCCCCTTGGACCGGCTTAACTGGTCCCACCGCAACAGCCACCGGCTCGATCTCGAGTTGCTGGGCTTGCAGCAGTCTGGCGACCTGTACGAAGCCCGGCGGGGCGGGCGCGGGCGGCGAGTCAATGGTCGGGTGCTGCCGGTTGAGAACCGGCACTTCAACCATTGGAACACCGACCCGTGGCGGTTGGATTACCATGGCCAGGGCAACGAACTCGCGTCGGGCACGGTCTTTCTGCTGCCGTACTACTTGGGTCTCTACCACGGGTTCATCCAGAAACCTTGAGTGGCCTCAGCATTCACCCAGCGCGGTCGGCGGGGAAAACCACAGCGCCTGCGGCTCCGCATGGGACCACGCGGACGCCGGAGAGCCAGCGGAGGCTACCGGGCGATCCTACTGCGTCCGGATGCGGAAGTAGCGCGACTGGTAGTCGGTCGAGTCGGTGTCGAAGTCCATGCGGCCGGCGGCGCCGGCGGTGACTTCACCGATCTTCTCCCAGGGCCCCTCGACGACG
>Ga0194126_10004018_pt1 | contig 22750 bp, 16 predicted proteins | sample TA2KigC150mmetaG_FD_148641 | JGI IMG/M metagenome (GOLD analysis project Ga0194126, IMG submission 148641) | Freshwater microbial communities from Lake Tanganyika, Tanzania - TA2015035 Kigoma Deep Cast 150m | ecosystem: Environmental > Aquatic > Freshwater > Lake | place: Tanzania: Lake... | reverse complement strand
AAAACTTGTGAGAACTGCTTTAACAGCCTAAAATTATAAATAGAAAGAATTCCCAGGAGATTTAAATGGCAACTCTTAATCGTACGTTTAGCGTCAAAAATGGTATTGATGTCGCAAATACCATTATTGTTGATTCGAATCGAAATTTATCGAATGTTGTTACAGCGAATGCAACCACTATAAATGCGAGCACATATCTTACGGTTGCTGGGTTAAATCTAGTAGATCATACTAATAACGCATATAATCAAGCCAACTCGGCATATTCTACTGCGAATGTTGCAAATGCAACCGCTAATTTAGCCTATGCTCAAGCGAATTCGAGTTATCAGCCAGCGGTAACAAGATTAGATGTAACAAATAGTGGCGCATCTGCATATCGCTTCGATCAATATGGTGCAGCGGTTAATAATCCGACATTGTATGTTCGTGCAGGCGAATCACTCGCCTTTAGTTTAAATGTAACAGGTCATCCATTTGTAATTCGTGTTTCTAGTGGTGGTGCAAACACTGAAACTGGATTAACTCACGTTTCAACTGCTGGAGTTGTTACAACAGGCTCCGCTGCTCAAGGTAAAGTTACTGGTACATTGTACTGGAAAGTTCCATATGAATTACAGGGCAACACATATGTGTATCAGTGCACAGCTCATGGTGGCATGGTTGGTAACATTGTTATTGAACCACCATCGACCTTTGCATATGCTCAAGCCAATGGTGCTTACGCTCAAGCCAACGGAGCCTATGCGCAAGCCAATGGCGCTTATGCACAGGCGAACGGAGCCTATGCTCAAGCGAATGGTGCTTATGCTCAAGCAAATCTAGCCTTTGCTCAGGCTAATGGAGCCTATGCTCAAGCGAATGGTGCTTATGCTCAAGCCAATGCTGCAGCAAATCTTGTCGCAATATACACCAATGATTCTCTTTTAATTGCAAATGCAAATGTAAACTTTAATAACTCTGCAAGTATTAATGTAAGCGGATCAGTATCTGGTTCATCAGCGCAGCGTGGAAATATTGAATTTTCTCTGAACACTGCATCAATTACCTCCGTTGGTCGACCTACAGCAGCATTAACTCTTGCTTCAAATGTAACTGTCGACAAGGATATGACAGTTACTGGAAATTTATTCGTACTCGGAAACACAACGACTGTCGAAACTTCAACTTTAAGTGTTGAAGATTCATTAATTAAACTCGCATTAAATAATACTTCTGATGCAGTTGATATTGGTTTCTTTGGTGTATATGATACAACAAAACAAGCAGGTCTTTTCCGCGATGCGTCAGACAGCGGTAAGTTTAAACTCTTTACAGATTATACGGGTGATTTAACTGCCAATGTAATTACTGGTGCATTTAATAATGCAACTCTTGTTGCGAATTTAGAAGCAGAATTAATTAATGTTACCACAATAAGTGCTACAACTGCGAACGTTTCAGGAAATTTAAACGTTACAGGTACAACAACTTATAGTAACACTGTACAATTTAATAATCCAGTTACGATTAATACAGCCTTAACAGTATTAGGAACGTCAGCACTAAATGGTGCGGTGACGATTACGTCGGGTGGTGTTGGATTAACAGTTGCGAATGCAAATGTAACATTCTCGCTTCAGGTTGGATCTTTAAATGTTACAACAAATACTGTAACAACCTCCTCTTCTGGACAAGTTGTCTTGGATAAATTTGCGGCAACACAACTTGCCTCGACAAAATATTTTGTACAGGCAAATAGTTCTACAAACTATCATACTACAGAAATTGTACTAGTTCAAGATGCAACAAATGTTTATATCACAGAATATGGCACAATTCAAACAGGTCCATCACTCGGATCATTCTCCGCAGATATTTCAAGCGGTGATGTTCGACTATTATTTAATGCTACAAATAATATCAATACAATTCGCTCAGTGAGGTATGGCATTTTACCATAATTAATGCTCTATAATCTGGCGTTGGCTCTTTTGGGATAGTGAACGAAGATGGCAACAACACTTAATAAAACGTTCAGTATCAAAAATGGACTGGACGCTGCAAACACAATTGTTCTTGATTCATCAAGAAATCTGTCCAATATCAATTCAATCAATGTTGGCGGTCATGATCTTTTTGCAAATGTAAACGCTGCAGCAAATACTGTTCAAGTTTCAGCGAACGGTGACTCAGTTTTATCCAATAAACACCTTAATTTTGTAAACACCAGTACTGTTGCTATTTCTGTTACAGCAAATGGTTCGAATGCAAACATCTCGTTCACATCTCTTGGAGGCACTGGCACTGGAAATCCTGGCTCTACAAGAGACATCTTTTCGGGCAATGGTTCGTGTACAACATTTACTTTAACTGTCACACCAACTAGTGAATCGCACACGCTTGTATTTGTCAACACTGTTTTACAAGGCAATGCTGATTATAATGTAAGTAATAATCAAATCGTGTTTACATCAGCTCCTGCAAATGGTGCGAATGTTGAGATTTATACAATTGGTGACTCTGGACCGCAAGGTCCACAAGGTCCTCAAGGTCCACAAGGTCCCTCTGGTGTTTCCAATGTTGCAGGTCCACAAGGTCCACAAGGACCACAAGGCGTCACTGGTCCTCAGGGACCACAAGGACCGCAAGGTGTAACTGGTCCACAAGGTCCACAAGGTCCACAAGGTCCACAGGGTCCACAAGGTCCCTCTGGTGCAACAACAACAAATGAGTTTGTGATTGATCGATTTACGGGAAATGGTGCGTGCACACAATTTACACTCTCTCAAAATACAACAACTGTAAAAACATTTGTTTATTTTAATGGTGTCGCTCAGAAAGCTGAAGTAGATTATCAAGTTGGTTTAACGTTACTTACATTCAATACTGCACCATCAAATGGAGTAGTTATTGAAGCTCGATCGATTAGTTTATTAAACATTGCAGATATTTCTCGTGTAACATCAGATCGATTTACTGGCACAGGTTCATGCACCTCATTTACTTTAACTCGCTCTTCAAATACTGATCTTGCGTTTATTTACATCGATGGCACATCGCAAGTTCCAACAGTCGATTATCAGGTATCTGGCACCACACTTACTTTTAATGTCGCGCCAATAAGTAACACAGTTATTGAAGCAAGAACATTTACATCTGCTGCCATTGGATTGGCAGGTGCCGCTGGTCCAGCTGGTCCAACAGGTCCTGCAGGTCCTGCAGGTCCAGCGGGTGGTCCTCAGGGACCACAAGGTCCACAAGGTCCGCAAGGTCCACAAGGACCACAAGGTTCTGCAGGTGCAAATGGTGCAGCTGGATCACAAGGACCACAAGGTCCACAAGGTCCGCAAGGTCCACAAGGACCACAAGGTTCTGCAGGTGCAAATGGTGCAGCTGGATCACAAGGACCACAAGGTCCACAGGGTCCACAAGGTCCCTCTGGTGTTTCCAATGTTGCAGGTCCGCAAGGTCCTCAAGGTCCGCAAGGTCCGCAAGGTCCGCAAGGTCCACAGGGTCCTGCAGGTGCAAATGGAACAATAGGCGTGAATGGTGCTGCGGGACCACAAGGTCCACAGGGTCCACAAGGTCCTCAAGGGTCACAGGGTAACGCTGGTCCACAAGGTCCATCAGGTCCAGCTGGTGGTCCTCAGGGACCGCAAGGTCCACAAGGTCCACAAGGTCCGCAAGGACCACAAGGTAGCACTGGACCACAAGGTCCGCAAGGTCCACAGGGTTCTGTTGGATCCACTGGACCACAAGGTCCGCAAGGACCACAAGGTAGCACTGGTCCACAAGGTCCTCAAGGTCCACAAGGTCCACAGGGTCCTCAAGGTCCTCAAGGATCACAAGGTGATGCATCAACTGTTCCTGGACCACAGGGTCCACAAGGTGCAACTGGTTCACAAGGTCCTCAAGGTCCACAAGGTCCTCAAGGTCCGCAAGGTCCACAAGGTCCGCAGGGTCCCTCTGGCGCAACTGGTCCACAAGGACCACAAGGCACAGTTGGTGCACGAACATATACTGTAACAAACAGTGGATCTGGTGCGTATGTAATTGATGGATCAAATAATCCAACTTTAAATTTATTGCGCGGATTTACTTATATCTTCAGTGTAAACGCATCTGGTCACCCATTCTGGATTAAAACTGCTGCGGTCACAGGTACAGGCAGTGCATACAGCAGTGGTGTGACAAATAATGGTACACAAACTGGAGATGTCACGTTTGCTGTTCCATACGATGCACCAAACACGTTGTATTATATTTGTCAGTATCACTCTTCAATGGTCGGAACCATCAACATCACTGATGTTGGTCCAATTGGTCCACAAGGTCCTCAAGGTCCTGCTGCCTCTGGTAATGTACAATTATTTGGATATTTTGAAAGAGTGAATTCTGCAACAGTGACTACATCGTCATTTACTGCAAATTTGGCAGGAAATAATATTTTTGATTTAACATTGCAAAATGCAAATGTTGCAATTACATTTACTAATTCACCTGCTTCTGGTAATGGGTGTCCAATCACGTTAGTTTTACGACAACCAGCGACTGCAGCAAATGTTGTGAATTTTTCAAACACAGTATATTGGTCAAATTCTGAAGTGCCTGTTCTTGCTTCTGGCATTGCAAATAAACTAGATATTATAGCACTGGTCACGTTTAATGGTGGCACAACATTTTTTGGTGGTCATTCGTTCGCGAATGTAAGTTATTAAGAGTAAGAAAAGATGACAACAATTGTAACAATTGATATGGGAGGAACTGGATCTACTCATGCTGCTGGTGCGAGAAGTTCATTAGCTGCAGCACATGAAGGTGCTTATGAGCAAGCAAATGCTGCATATAGCCAAGCAAACGCAGCATATACACAAGCGAATACTGCAAGTTCCAACTCGAATTCTACATTTGCAACAATTAATACCACATTTGCAACGCTTAATACCTCTGCAAGTTCTCAAAATACTGCGATAACAAATGCACATGATCAAGCAAATAACGCATATGCTGCAGCAAATTTAAAATTTAATTCTGCAGGCGGCACAGTTTCTGGTGATATAATTGTCACAGGAAATCTAACTGTATCGGGCAGCTCTACAACATTGAATACAGAAATTCTTACGATTGAAGATGCTGACATTGTTCTATTGTCAAATGTAAGTAGCACACCAGCTCTAAATGCAGGAATAACTGTAAATCGTGGCTCGTCTACAAATACTTTTTTACGATGGGATGAGTCGGTCGATAAATGGGGATGGTCAGATGATGGATCAACAACCTATAAATTTTCCAGTGCATTAGACGCCTACGGTCAAGCAAACTCTGCATATGGTCAGGCAAATAATTCTTATGCTCAAGCAAATGCTGCTTATGGTCAAGCGAATAATACTGTTCTAAAGGCTGGCGATACAATGACTGGTCAGCTGAACATCAGTGCTGGTGGGTTATTGGTGACAGGCAATGTCGGCATTGGAACGACGAGTCCTGCAACAAAACTGCATGTCAGCGGTCAAACATATTTAGATAATGGCACATCAAATGCACTGTATATTGATACAACAGTGGCTGATAATAATACTAGAGATGGAATCTATCTTTTTGAAAATGAAGGTCAAGCCACTGGTCGTCAAGCAATTTCTTGGTATAATGGAAATCAATCATATTATAAGGCAAGAATTTGGACAGAGGTGGGGAGCAGCTATGTTGCAACAACATTTGGTATTGATGTAGCAGATGATTCACGAAGCGTGGCAACGAGACTCGCTATAAGAAATGGCAACGTCGGCATTGGAACGACGAGTCCGCATTCTAAACTAGAGGTTGCAACATCAACAGGTCAATTTGCACATTTTGGCGCTACTTCTACTGCAAATGGAGAATTGACGGGAATAACTCTCGGCTATAGAGAAAATAATTCTTTTTACAGAAAAGCTGCTATTGCTCAACAACAGATAGGTGATAACTCAGCTAGAGGGCACTTACATCTATTAGTCGATACTGCAGATGATGGTGGCAGTGTTGTTCTTGGCGATTCTAAGTTGATGATTCATGGAACAACTGGTTATGTTGGTATCGGAACGTCAAGTCCAGCACAAAAATTGTCTGTTACTGATGGCAATGTAACTTTAACTCAAGGCTATGGTATCACATGGAATAATGGTGATAATTACATCAAAGGCATAAGCGGTTATCATTTACAATTTACAACATATGATGGTGTGTCTGCACAGCAAGAAGTTATGAGAGTAACTGGTGGCGCACCAGCCTCTGGTGGAGGAAGAGTCGGCATTGGAACGACGAGTCCTGGATATAAATTAGACATTGCTGGAGATACATTTAATAATAGTTTTAGAGTACACGCAACTAATAATTCTGGTCCAGCAGTAACAATTCAAAATTCTGCAACTGGCGGTAAGGCGTGGCATATTATTTCTAATGGTAGCAGCAATTCAGATGGTGCTGGCAGATTACAGTACTGGAACAGTACAGATAGTTTTACTGCTTTAACTTTAGGATTTAATTCTGGAACACAAACTAATCTTTATACTGGAATGTCTATTTCTGGCAACGTCGGCATTGGAACGACGAGTCCTGGAAAAACTCTTCATGTATATGGTACTGCTAAAATAGGAACTGGTGGTTCTAATTCAGGTAATGCTTTAACTATTAATCACAGTAATTATAATCAAGTTAATATTACTCATGGTAGTTCATCAGATTGGGGGCTACTACTGGGTTTTGGTGATGGAACTCTATCTGGGGGTTATCATGGAAATAATCATGCTGCTATTATTAATGTTCAATCTGCTCCTTTACACCTTGGCACGAATAACACATCTAGATTTAACATTGATTCAAGTGGACATTTGTTACCATCATCCGATAACACTTATAATTTGGGATCAACTTCTTTCAGGTTTGCAAACATCTACACTGCTGACTTGAACTTATCAAATCGGGATTCAAAAAATGATGTTGATGGAACATGGGGCGAGTGGATAATTCAAGAAGGTGAAGAAGATCTATACTTACTAAACAGAAGAAATGGTAAGAAATTTAAATTCCTTCTCAAAGAAATCGAGTAATTATCATGGGTATTATTGCAGGTAGCGCAACAATATCTTCGATCGCTTCTGGTGGTACTGTAAAAAATGCCATCAATACTTTTGGTCTTATTGCATATTATGATGTAATGGATCCTGCATGCTGGGTAGATGGATCATCGACACTCTATGACTTAGCGTCCTCTTCAAATTTAACAGCATATGGATCAATCACCAAATCAACATTTGGTTCTGCAATTGGTTGGAATTTTAATGCAGTTGGTAAATATTTTCAAGGCAGTATCGCAACACAAACAGATAAAAATTTAACTATTGAAGCATGGCTATATCCTGCCGCAAGTGAAGTGATTGCTGGAGATAGAGGCACTATAGTTTTGATAACTGGCAGTAGTGGTGCATATATGTCCTGGAATAAAAGTAATCAATATTTAAGTAATTATTGGTACTCGCATTCACCAGAAGGCTACCACGAAACCAACGGTCCTAGTTCTAGAGGTGCATGGCATCATTGGTGTTCAGTTTGGGACTTTTCGCAAGGATATTTGTTTCAGTATGTAGATGGTGTTGTTAGAAGAGCAGCAACCTCAGGTAATGCTGCAACTGGCGCAATATTTCAAATAGGTAGAGAATCAGATGATAGACAATTTTCAGGCGGTATGGCTGTGATTCGAATCTATCGCAGAGCATTATTCCCTGAGGAAGTGTATGATCACTGGCTTGCAGAAAAAGGAAGGTTTGGAGTATGACAGTCTTTATTGGCGGAAATTCAATTTCAGCAGATGATGTCACTGGAATAGGTGAACTCAAGAATTTTTACGATCTTCCTACAGGAGGATTGTTATTCAATCTAAGCGCATTAAATTATACTGGAGCCACACCATCAATTAGTGCCGATCCCTGGTATGACTCGGTACAAAATATAAGAATGAATGCACAAGCTGCAACAATGGCAAAGACAACAATCAGTGGTGTGCCTTGCCTTACATTTGACGGTACTAGTTACTGGGATTCTTCGACTGCTGATGGTAATAAAGTAGATATGACAGGAGAGTTTACTCTAGCATTTGTATTCTATGCTGCGCCTCCCCCATCAAGGAAAACTATTTTTGAAAAGATTCCTAACACATATGCTTCATATGAACAAGAATTAGCCTGCACTTGGGAAACAAATAACGATATAAGTTTTTATACGCAGGTTAGTGATTATGATTATGGACACTTTGGCGTATCCACAGCCAATCAATGGAATCTTCGTGCAATTAAAATGAGAGCAGACAGACAAGAAGCATATGCATGGACAGGTGGTGCGTGGACTGGAAATATATTAACAAATAGATCAAACACTATGGTCGTTAGATCTAATGGATTGAGAGTTGGGGGTGGCTATGCTGGAACAGTGGCAGTTGGATATTTACATGCTGTATTAGTATATGGTGTTGCTCTGTCAACAGGCGAAATGATAAAAGTTCATAGCCATTATACAAATTTGTTTAGTAAGTTTGGCGCAACATTGTATAACTAAAATGCCAATATTTTTTGCAAACAATCCAAACCTATTAACTGTTAACTGGACTACAGGATCTGGTAGTACGGGTATCTTTAATCAAAATGGATCTACTGACGAAAATGTCCGAGTCAATGGAACCGATCCGTGGGGAAACAGTGCAGTTGTTTGGGAAACGCGCCCAAATGGATCAGCTGCAGATGATGGTGGATGGAATACGTCTTATTTTAATATTGATAAAACTAAACTCTACAGATTTTCAGTTTGGGTGAAAAGAACTTCGTCAACAACTGGCGGAACTTTTTATCTCGGAATGTACGACAATGTCATTGTAAATAAATTATTAGATGATGGTACAGAAGGAAATCCATATTGGTCGTGTAGCAATATTAGTTGGTTGACTCAAAATGTTTGGTATCTTGTTGTTGGTCATGTATTTCCCACAAACACAAGAACTAGAATAAACCATCCTGATACGGGCAGTTATACTATATCTGGTGGTGTTGCTGGTAGATCAAATATTGATTTTTGTAATATTTCAGGTGACCTAAGATGGAATGCAAGTGCAACGCAAGCATTACACAGAACATACCATTATTATTGTCCAGATAATACATCTAGACTTCAGTTCTATGATCCACGAGTAGATTTAATTGATGGTTCAGAACCTTCTATTGATGATTTATTGAATAACAGAATGACTAGAAGAATTAGTTCTAAATCAAATAGACGTTTAATATTAGACGGGTCAACGCGAGAAAAAGCCGCACCAGACCCAACATATCTTTATAAACATGGTGTTATAACTAATGGCATGTATTTTTTAAATCCAGGTGGACTTGGTGTTAATAGATTTTATGTTGATTTCACTTACAAACCAGGATCTCCAATGACGATGGTAATCGCAAATAGGAGAGGCAATGGTGGTATAGATTATGCAACTTATGCAAGATGCACTGGTCCACATGTGAACACTTTTGGATCTTATGATGCAAATCGCAATTTTAGTTTATGGGTTGGATTAGATTATTGGAGATATCTCGGAGATCATGTTGTTCAGGGAGTTAAAGGATATCAAGCTGCATATTCTGCAGGAACTCATAATGTGGCTCCAGGAAGTATGGACCTTCTAGCCAAATGGAAATTTGCAGGATGGACATCAACATATGCATTTAAATATCCAAGAGACTATGCTAATTTAATTGGTTCAACAAATGCAGGTTGGTATACCTATCATGCTGCCAATGAATTTTCTTTAACAACATACGATCAAGATCAAGATGCGTATAGTGGCAATTGCTCTACTCTCTATGATAATAACCCTTGGTGGTATGGTGCTTGTTGGGATGGTAACTATTTTGGAGGTGGTGGTGGATATCAAGATGCGCCATATTGGGTAAGTTCTGGTGGCGATTATTATGCTTATGGTGCAGGATACGTTTGTTTTTGGGAATCAAATTTTGACACAACATGAACATAAAACTTAAAAAAATGAAGTTGTCTATTAAAAAATTAGACAACGAAAAATACAAAAGAACTATTACTGATCTCGAAGGAAATCTTGTATGGGATGGCGGGGAGCAGTATTATATCTATCAAGGATTAACAACTATGAATTCTGACAAAATGTTGGATCTTATAGAACAAATGAAAGGATTACCTTTTTGGAATATTGTAGAGGTGGAAAATGACTTTGCAGAATAAGAAATTTATAAACATGGATAAGAATGAAGATAATACCTGGTGGGTAGATGTATTAGATACTTCGCTGGAGCACCCAAGAATGTTAAGAGAACAATTTGCAACAGAAACAGAAGCCAAAGCCTACTATGATCAATTATTAGCAGTGGAATAAATACCAAGAGTATCAACGGAATATCTAAATGACAACAATCGTCTCGATTGCACAAGGTGGTACAGGCGCAAATAGCATCGCATCAGCGCGAACTGCTCTTGGAGTTTCTCCATCTGCTGCCTACGATCAGGCGAATGCAGCCTACGCTCAGGCGAATGCAGCGTATACTCAAGCAAATACTAAACTCGATTCATCGGGTGGTACAATATCGGGTAATCTTACTGTAAGTGGTGATTTATTTGTTGAGGGAAATACTGTTTCTCTAAATGTATCGACACTTGAGATTGAAGATAATGATATTATTCTAAACGCCAATACAACCTCCACACCAACTTTAAATGCCACGATTACAGTTGATCGTGGTTCGTCTACCAATACATTCTTACGATGGAATGAGGCGACAGATAAGTGGGGTTGGAGTGATGATGGCAGTGCTCTGTATAATTTCAGCACATCACTAGACGCCTATGCACAAGCGAATAGTGCTTATGGTCAAGCGAATAATTCTTATGCTCAAGCAAATGCTGCATATGGTGCGGCAAATAATACTGTTCTAAAAGCTGGCGACACTATGACAGGAACTTTGAATATATCGAATTCAACTGCATTTATTACTACTGGTAATGTTGGAATTGGAACGACAAATCCTGGTGCAAAAGTTCAAATTGATGGCAATTCAGATACAAGTGATGAAGATTGTATGCTTCGAATTATTGATCGAGATACCACAAGCGGAAGTCAAATTCCAACAATACAATTTTTAGGTGGATCTTCTGCAAATCTAATTGGTGCATTTCGTTTAAACGATCAACTAGGATTTCAATTCAGAAACAATACTAATTCAACTGTTGTGACATTCAATCAAAATGGAAATGTTGGGATTGCAACAACGAATCCTGGATACAAACTTGATGTAGATGGCAATGCGAGATTTCGCGCAGGATCGTTATTTCTTGGACTAGCAGATACTGCTTCTGCACACATTAACGCTTATGAATTGATGACATTTAATATTGATTCGGATAATGATGACTCTGACACTCGTTATTTTGCTTGGTATAAAAACGGAGAAGACGGTAGCGGCACAGAATTGATGCGATTGACAGAGGCTGGCAACCTCGGCATCGGGGTCACGCCGAGTGCGTCTGCTTCCGCAGATTGCAAACAAATTGCGCTTGGTGGTTTGAACTATATTTCAGGCACAAACGGCACAAGTGGTAAGCAAAACTTTCATACTGGATTGCTTTACAACGCCTATCAAACGGGTGCGTCTGGTTGGAACGCTATTGTAAGTAATAGCGGTTCAGACTATTTGCCAGCGGCATATACAATGCTTGGTGGTCAGCATCAATGGCGTGTTGCTTCTTCCGCAACCGCAGGCAACGCCATCACGTTCACGCAGGCGATGACGCTGGATGCGTCGGGTCGGCTTGGGATTGGAGAAACTAGTCCATCGCAGCAAGTTCACGCAAAGACTAGTTCCACGACTTATTACTTTGCAGAAACAACTGGCACAGGTACTAGTTCTGGGTTCCGGATGAAAGGCGGTGCGTCTGCTGATTACACGTTGTTTACAACACAAGGTACAAACCAGTTCGCTATCTACGATAACGCTGCCGGCGCCGAGCGTCTCAGGCTAGACAGTGCCGGCAACCTCGGCATCGGGACGAGCAGTCCGGCTAGTGCTGCTGGGTATACGGCTCTTGTATTAAATGGTTCTACTGGCGGCTGGTTGAGATTGTGGTCTGGTGGTACAGCGGTAGGAAGTATTTTTGCAAATACGACTGACGGATTGAATCTTGAAACAGTTACATCAACACCAGTAATTTTAAAAACCAATAGCACCGAACGCGCACGCATCACGAGTGGTGGTTTAGTCGGTATTAATATGTCTTCGCCTAGTAACGCGCAGTTAGTTGTCAAGAGTGCTACTGCATACACAGCAAATACTTACTTTGCTGCACGATTTCAGGCTGCTAATTACAATGATATCGGTGGCTATACCACCATGCTTGGCTTCGGTGTTGAGGCTTCTACTTGGTCTAAAGGCGCTATCGGATATACAAGAAATGGCGCATACGATACTGGATACTTAGCCTTCTATGTGAATGGCAGTATCAATTCAGACATGGTTGTACTCGCGGATGAGAAAGTACGCATCACGGCGGCAGGGAATTTTTTAGTTCAAAAAACAACGTCAAATAACACCGACACAGGAATAAACTGGATTCCTAACGATTATCTTGTTGTTACCAATAATGCAACTGATTCGGGTGATAGAGTTTTGATGGTGAATCGTCAGAACTCAGATGGCACTTTGGTAGAGTTTCGCCAAGCCAATATTAACGAAGGCACCATCTCCGTCAGCGGCAGCACTGTTTCCTATAATGGCGGTCACCTATCACGCTGGTCGCAATTCTCAGACGGTAGCCACCCCGATTTAGTCAAAGGCACCGTGATGACCAACCTTGACCAGATGGCGGTGTGGATTAATCCAGAGACGGGCGAACCCGAAGAAAACGAACAGTTGAACTGCATGAAGGTGTCGGATGTTGAAGGCGATCCGAACGTCGCAGGTGTGTTCGTGAATTGGGACGGCGAAAGCGATCTAAACATCGCCATGACGGGCGACATGATTATCCGTATCGCTCAAGGCGTGGTGGTTCAGCGCGGTGACTTGCTCATGTCGGCGGGTGACGGTACGGCAAAGCCACAAGGCGATGACATCATCCGCTCAAAGACCATTGCAAAGGTCACATCCACCCATGTCACCTGCACCTACGAGGACGGCTCTTACTGCGTCCCGTGCGTGTTAATGGCGTGTTAATTAGGAGCAACCATGTCCGACGTTGAACTGAAACTCTCGCTTGAAAATATAAATTTCACAATAAGCAAACACATAAAAATAAATATTTAAATGACCAATCGCAAAATATCAACTGATGCAATACAAGCAGGTTCAATCACTGAAAGTTTATTGCACGCGGATCTCAGCAGCAAGATTACAACTGCAAATACCAAAGCAGGTGATGCGTATGCTCAAGCAAACTCTGCATATGGTCAAGCGAATACTGCTTATGGTGCAGCGAATAGTGCAGCAAATACTGTTCGCGTTTCACAAAACAGTGGATCAACACTTTCTGCCAAACAATTGAATTTTGTAAACACGGCGAATGTAACAATTACAGTTACAGATTCAGGTGATGGGAATGCAAACGTTGCAATATTTTCATCAGGTTCAGGTGGCAGTGGAACATTATCAAATATTGCCATCTCTTCAAATACTGTATTTGCAACAAATGCGAATGCATTTAATTTCATTAATACATCCACCGTATCTGTGTCTGTATCTCAAGGCGTAGATGGAAATGCAAATATTTCATTCACTACACAGTCAGGCGCGAATTCAGTCAGCTCCGTTTTTACCGCTGATGGAGTTGGAAACACATATACGATGGGTGCTTTTGCTGCGAATGCAAATAATATAATTGTTACAATAGACGGTGTAATTCTAACACCAGGAACTGAATACTCTACAAGTGGAACAACACTTACAATTCTTTACGTTCCAGCAAATGGATCAAAAGTTGAAACTCGAACAATCACTGGCGGTGGTGATGGTGGTACAGCGTCTCTTGGATTTGTTCGCTCCTCGTTTGTCGGAGATGGTTCAAATGTAAACTTCACTCTTTCAAGCACACCTGTTGATGAAGATAATTGTTTGGTGTTTGTGGATCGTGTGCTTCAAAGAAACTCAGAATACAACGTATCCACATCTACTTTACAATTCGTGAGTGCGCCTGATAATGGTGCTGTGATCGATGCATTTGTTTCTCAATATCTCGCAACAAATGCTGCTGTTTTAAAAGCTGGCGATACAATGACTGGAAACTTAAATGTTTCAGCAACGTTGATTACTCAAAATGTAATTCCTGATGCAAACGTGACTTATGATCTCGGTTCTCCAACAAAACGATTTAAAGATTTATATTTGTCAGGAAACACTATTTTACTTGGCGGCGCAACTCTTACAGCCAATGGTATTAATTTGGTTACTGCTGGAAATATACATTCGGGCAATATCATTACAGATGCAGCATATGGAAGTAATCACAATGGTGATCCGATTATTATCATTCGAAACTCTGCAGCTGCAAATGCACTTACATTTAATCCAAATGAGGGTGACAATTACACGCATCTATACTCAAATGGCTTAGTAGCATTCTCAGGTAATATTGCAACAGATGGAATCCGTGGCAGCAATCATAATGGCGATCCGATCATTATTATTCGAAACTCTGCGCAAGGTAATGCATTAACAATAAACGCAGATAGTTCAGGAAATAATACAATATTTTATGCAAATGGTGCTGTATTGGTTTCAAATAGTATCAATGCTGTAAGTTTCATAACTTCGAGTGGATTAAACATTGCAAATCATGCCAATAATGCATATGGTCAGGCAAACTCTGCATATGGTCAGGCAAACTCTGCATATGGTCAAGCAAACAGTGCATATGGTGCGGCGAATAATACTGTTCTAAAGGCTGGTGATACAATGACTGGTCAGTTGAACATCAGTGCTGGTGGGTTGTTGGTGACAGGCAACGTCGGCATTGGAACGACGAGTCCTGGATATAAATTAGACGTTAACGGCATTGTTAATATTGCTCAAGGTTCATATATTCGCAAAGCATTTGCGGATAACACTGAAGAATATTTAATTCGTGGTGATGCTACTGCATGGAATGGATTTATTTCTTACACGCCCAGCGGTGGAACTTCAAACAGAGGATTTAAATTTGGCGCATGGGACAATAACGGCGCAATTAATAACTGGGTAACATTCTGGGATGGCAACGTCGGCATTGGAACGACGAGTCCTGCAACAAAACTTGCTGTTAACGGTGGCATTCAAATCCTTGCTGGCAATGCTATATATTTTCAAAACGCATTGGCAGATGTTAACGCGACCATTTCTGCAACAGGTGGTAGTGGAAACAGCACCATGTCGTTCAATGCTGGCGCGATGGTGCTTAATGGGTCTGGCAACGTCGGCATTGGAACGACGAGTCCTGGTAAACCTCTACAAGTTAATGGTATAGAAATAAGCATTTCTTCTGTAGGGTCACAGGCTGGATACACTCAGGGTGCATTTTTATCAAGTAGTGGAACTGACAGCAGTCCTGGCGCACGTGGACAAGGTATGTTTTTGTTTAATGAAGGCAACGACACAACTTGGTATATGGGAACAAATTATGTTTATGCAGATACATTTTCAATCAATAGAAAAGCGTCAACAACTTCTATCGATACTGCGACAGCACAATTAACACATGCACTTTTGACCATCACGAGTGGTGGCAACGTTGGCATTGGAACGACGAGTCCTGCATCAACATTAGCTGTTGATGGTGGAACAGGGATGTTGTCATCAGGTGTAATTGCTAGATTTTTTGGTACGTCTGGAAATTCGTTAATTGTTCGCGGAAATGGAAATTGCGAAAACACTAACGGTAGTTTCGGCGTGATATCTGATAAAAGACTAAAGCAAGATATCGTAGACGCTCCAAGCCAGTGGAATGACTTAAAAAATGTGCGGTTTCGGAAATATCGACTCAAATCAGAAGTAGGAGTTAATGAAAACGCGCCTTCAATGCTTGGTGTTGTCGCGCAAGAACTGGAAGTAGTCTGCCCAGGCTTGGTTGAAGATCATACAGACGATAACGGGGAAACAATAAAATCCGTCAAATCATCCATCTTGCTAATGAAAGCAGCCGTAGCTCTGCAAGAAGCCATGGTGCGTATTGAGAAACTGGAAGCGGAAGTCGCCGCGATGTTAGAATCAGGATCATAAAATGGCAGGCAAACTTTCAGGAACAGCAATTCAAGCAGGAACAATCACTCTGACTCAATTGTCGAGTGGTTTCAATAATACTGTCAATGCCTCTTATGCACAGGCAAACTCAGCCTATGCTCAGGCGAATGCTGCGTATAATGATGCCAATACTCGTTTGTCAGCAACAGGTGGCACCATCTCAGGTAACTTGATTGTGTCAGGAAACTTAACAGTTTCAGGAAACTCAACCACACTTAATACTGAAATTTTGACAGTTGAAGATGCTGACATCGTTCTCTTGTCCAACGTTGCAGGAGCACCAACACTTAATTCTGGAATTACAATAAATCGTGGCAGTTCAACCAATACATTTATAAGATGGAATGAATCAGCAGATAAGTGGGGTTGGAGTGATGATGGTTCAACGATGTACAATTTCAGTACATCACTTGATGCATATGGTCAGGCGAATGCTGCTTATAGTGCAGCAAATAATACTGTTCTAAAGGCTGGCGACACGATGACTGGTCAGTTGAACATCAGTGCTGGTGGGTTGTTGGTTACTGGCAATGTTAACATGGATTCTGGAACATTGTTTGTTGATTCTGTAAATGATCGAATTGGCATTGGAACGACGAGTCCAGGTTCTAAATTTACTGTAACAAATGACATTGCTACTGGATATAGTGATATAAACACTCTCATTAGTGGACAGTGGGCTAGAATTTCAAATCCAAACACTACTTCTGGAGTCGCTGCAACATTACTATTTGAAGCAACTGGTTCAGGGGGTGGAAACGGATTAGGTACAATATCGGGTGTTCACACATCTAACGGTTCATTAGCACTGACATTTGGAACAAGAAACGATAGCAGCAATGTTACTGAAAGAGTTCGTATTGCAGCAAATGGCAACGTCGGCATTGGAACGACGTCGCCAGGTCAGAAATTACATGTTGAAGGTACAGCAGCTAGCGATAACTTATCAGTAAGAGTCGTCAATCTAGCAACCAATGGTTATTCTAGCATACAATTAGGCGATACTAATGGTGGCATATATCGCAATGGTAGTTCTCAATCATCGTATGCTGGCAACAGCAGTTTGAATTTAATTACCGTTGGTGCTCATCCGATAGGGTTTTCAACAACTAATACCCTTCGCATGATTATCGATGGTTCTGGCAACGTCGGCATTGGAACGACGAGTCCAGGTACAAAATTTCATGTGGTTAGTACGGACTCAATAACTGGTAGTTGGACAAGAGCTGCTATATTGCAAGGTCCTTATCCAGCACTAGTTTTTCACAGTAGCTCTTCACAAAATAAATTTGGTGGCATAGGTTATGATTCTGGCACAAATGATGGATGGAGAATTTGGGCTAACGCATCAACATCTGATGTGGCTGCAACAACGCCATTAGTTAGTATTTTAAATAATGGTAACGTCGGCATTGGAACGACGAGTCCATTTTCCAAATTTCAAGTTGGATCTCACACGTTCTCTGGTGGAAATGGCATTTACTCCAATGATCGTGTTGGTATATCGGTACATGGATCTTTAACCAGCATTATGTATGCTTCGACGTACAATGACCCCACATATCCAGATTATGGATTGGTGTTTGTGCATGGCACGAATACAAGTAATTATAATGTTTGGTCTCTATCGCCTGATGGACCAGCTAAAGGAAATTCATTAAACTTCATATATGGTTCAAATGCAACTAATATTCACGTAACAACACCAAAAGTAGTGTTTAGAGGTGATGGCAACGTCATGATTGGCCATGCTTCTGTCACTTGTATGAGAACTGGTTCTATTTCTGCTGCTGGCGCTCTGTTAAGTTCTGCTGGAAGACATATCTATGGTTGGTATTCAGTTGCGGCACAAAGTAGCCATACATATACTCACCTAAAAACATCATTGTGGGGTGGTGGTTCACCATATGGTAATATTGAATATATTATGGGTGGATTTGAAATTACTGGGTATACTTATGGAAACCCTGCAAATGTTAAACAAATAATTCAATTTCATAACTGGTCTGGAAGTGTAAACCATTACTATCAAAAAACAAGTTATGGCAGTTATGATCCAGATAATATTGCGTATGTTGGAAGTGATGGATATGTATACATCCGACTTGTGGCTGGACAGTATCTGGGATATAGAATTGATTTAAACCAATATGAGATATATGCCGTGAGAGACATCAGAGTTACTTCTGTAACAAATTCAAATTCTGCAACACTATAATAGAGAACAATTTATGACAAAAGAAGAAGCATTAGAAAAAGTAAATCAAACGACATTTCCTGCTGCCCAAGAAGGAGATAATGTTTTGTTTGAGGGATACTGGTTTTTATATGTAGATAATGCATGGATTATTGACGTATCTAAAATATCACAATAAATATTTAAATGTCACAGAAAAAAGTTTCAGTTTTTATGGGTGGTACTGGCGCGAATAGCGCAGGAGTCGCGCTCACAAATTTAGGTGCTGCTCCTACAGCAGCATACGCACAAGCAAACAGTGCCTATGGCCAAGCAAATAATTCTTATGCACAAGCAAACTCTGCTTATGGCCAAGCAAACTCTGCTTATGGTGTGGCAAATAATTCTTATGCACAAGCAAACTCTGCTTATGGCCAAGCAAACTCTGCATATGGTCAAGCCAATGCTGCTTATGGTCAGGCAAACAGTGCATATGGTCAAGCAAATAATTCTTATGCACAAGCAAACAGTGCTTATGGTGCGGCGAATAATGCTGTTCTAAAAGCTGGCGATACAATGACTGGTCAGCTGAACATCAGCGCTGGTGGGTTGCTTGTAACTGGAAATTCAAATTTTGATTCTGGAACATTGTTTGTTGACTCTGTAAATGATCGAATTGGCATTGGAACGACGAGTCCAAGCGTCAATGGAATTGATATCGTTAAAGGCGGCGGCGTTAATACTTACGTCCGAACGGCAGACGGTACTTATGAAATGCTGTCTGGATTTTCCACATCCCTTGGCGGCGGTCTAGTCGGCACTATTTCAAATCATCCGCTGATTCTTTATGCCAACAACGCCGAACGCGCACGCATCACATCAGATGGTTCTGTTCTAGTTGGAGCAACAAACGCTGATATTGGTGGAACTGTTCCAGGAATTAAGTTTAATCAAAGTGGAAAAATATTTGCAGCAACAAACACAGCATCTGGAATGTTTTATGATGAGCCATTATATCTTGATCGAATGAACGCATCAGGAGATGGTATTGCGATTGTATTAGGAAGATTTGGATATCAAAAAGCAGGAATTGGTGTCGTGAGAGGTTCTTCCGCTTCGGCTGCAGGTGAGATGTATTTTGCTACATCACAGGCATCTAACGCTGGTTGGAACGAGCGTATGCGAATTAAGGCTGATGGCAACGTCGGCATTGGAACGACGAGTCCAGGACATAAACTGGATGTATATGGGTATACAACCACAAGTAGAATTGCAGTAAGAAGTGCTGCGCATGTTTCCTCTGGTTTTCTAGGTGGTCGCTCAGATTGGGTTGGCGGTGCTCAAGATGATAATTTTGCGATTGGATCATATCAAAGCGCAATGTGCTTTTTTACAAACAATAGCGTTACAGAAAGAATGCGTATTGACAGTTCTGGTAATGTCGGCATTGGAACGACAAATGTTTCATATATAAGCGGATATCCACAAAGATTATTTGTAAATGGAACAATGACTGGTGGGTATTTTGGATTGGTTACATTCCAGGTTGATGGTAACACTGGAGATGTAAACCATGGTATTTTAAATCTCTATAACAGTAAAACTACTGCGATTGGCGATGATGCCCGAATTATGTTTTCATTTAAGGAAAGTGATAATAGTATACATCCATATTGCTCTATGGGTGCTGTAAAAGAAGGATCATTCCAAGGTGCATTACAATTTAATACTAGAAGTGCAGGTGGATCATATACTGAAAAAATGCGCATCACGAGTGGTGGTTATGTTACGATCCCAAATCAACCAGCATTTAGAGTAACTGGACCAGCTAGTTATACTGCCTATGGTGCTGGTGCTAAAATTACTCATATGACTTCAAAAGATTTTGATAGAACAAATAGTTATAGTACAAGTACACAGAGGTTTACTGCTCCTGTAGGAGGAGTATACCAGTTCAATGCGCATTTTTTAGCAAGTACGAATACCAATGGTTCTATTTCATTTTATCTAAATGGAGGAGAAATAACTAGAGTATATTTTCAAGATGAACGAGGAAGGTCAATTAGCACTATTATAAGTCTTAATGTTAATGATTATGTTGAATTATACGTTCAAGATGTTGGAATGACTCTCTACGGCTCACCTTATAGCAGTTTCTCGGGACATCTTATCGGTTAATAGGCTAACAAATGTCAAATCCAAGATTATATCAACTTACTTATAGACAGGAACTCAGAGATATAACGAAGCATTATTTTTCTCTTAATACTGCTGTCTTCATTAAAGCCAGAGTAAAAGGATAAATACTATTTTTAAGGAGGTTCTCTTATGTCAGTAACTTACACAGTCGTCCTTTCGGACGCAGAAGACAAGGCTCTTGGTTATGTTGCGGCTTCGCAACAAGACTGGATTGATAATGCAGTTCACGAACGTTGCAGAATCGCGATCGAAGAAATCGTTGCTGCAGAAGTTCAACACAAACTCGCAGCTGGTGAGTCAATCACTGGTTCAAAAGATGACATCGTGATGGCAGCACCAATCAAATCAGCCGCAGAAAGAAACTCGGAATCAGCAAACACCGCACCATAAATATAAAATAACAAGAGGTAAAAAAATGGCGACAACATATACCTGGAATGTAAATACAATGGACACAGCACCATCGGAAGATGGATTGGCGAATGTTGTAAAAGTGGTGCACTGGCGTTTAATGGCAAACAATGGAACGCATACTGCAGAAACATACTCAACGGTTTCGTTAGATGCGCCGAGTTCTGACGCTTTTACAGCATTTAATAATTTAACCGAAGCGCAAGTAATTGCTTGGGTTGAATCAAAGTTAGACATGGAAAAAACCAAAGAGAATCTAGAAAATCAACTAGAAACACTTGCGAATCCACCAATTGTTGTAAAACAAGGTCCATGGACTGCAAACAGTGCAAATACTGCAAATACTTGATTTTTGCGAACATATATACTAAACTAGACTATGCAGAAAAACAATTCTGTAATATTAATGATATCATTGGAGTAAATTATGGCAGACGTACAAAAAGTTACACTTGAACTTACTGTTGATGAACTTAACGTAGTTCTTGCTGGGCTCGGCGAGCTTCCAGCAAAAACATCGATCGGATTGATTGATAAAATTCGTGTCGACGCATCAAAACAATTACAAGCACAGCAGCCTGCAGCTGAAGTCGTGCAATAAAATCGAGCACTATTGTTTTATAAATAAAGGCACTTAAGAATTACTCTTCATTATTATCCTTGCTGATTGTTTCGTTATTTTAACAATCAGAGGGTAAAATGAAGAAAATTTTAGCAGCTGTATTCGCTCTCCTCATTTCAGGGGCAGCGATCGCACAAACGACTACAGTCTCAACGGTCACCACCAATTCGACGGTGAACTCGACCAACACGAACAACAACACGAATGTAAACACAAACAATAACATTCAATCGGGTACAGTCACAAATAATAATAACAATGTAAACACTTCAACGAGTGTAAATACGAACAACAATGTTCAAAGCGGTACGGCGACAAATATTAATCAAAATACAAACACGTCGACCTCTACTTCAACTGCAACGAATAATAATAACAATGTAAATTCTTCGACCTCAACTTCGACGAATAACAATAACAATGTAAACACAAATAATAATATCAATAGTGGTACGGTAAATTATAACAACAATAATACCAATACCAGCACTGCGACAAATACTAATGTGAATACATCTACGGTGAATAGTACGAATAATAATGTCAATACAAACAACAATGTTCAAAGTGGTACGCTCACAAATAACAATAATAATGTGAACACAACCACAAGCACAAATACAAATAATAATAACAACACGAATGTGAATACAAATAACAACATTCAAAGCGGTACTGTTACAAATAATAACAACAATGTGAATACAACCAATGCAACTAACAATAACACTAATGTGAACACCTCGACGAGTGTTAACACTAACAATAACAATAATGTGAGCACCTCTACTAATGTGAATACAAATAACAATAATAATGTTTCAACTTCTACAAATACGAATAACAATAATAATGTAAGCACTTCAACCAATACGAATAACAACAATAACAACATGTCTGGTGAAGTGACTTATAATAACAACAATAAGAACGATACAAATATCAATTCAAATAACACGAATACAAATATCAACAACTCAACTTCCACAAATACAAACAATAACAATAACGTATCTACATCTACGAACACTAACGTTAATAAAAACGATAGCACTA
>Ga0194126_10004010_pt1 | contig 22759 bp, 21 predicted proteins | sample TA2KigC150mmetaG_FD_148641 | JGI IMG/M metagenome (GOLD analysis project Ga0194126, IMG submission 148641) | Freshwater microbial communities from Lake Tanganyika, Tanzania - TA2015035 Kigoma Deep Cast 150m | ecosystem: Environmental > Aquatic > Freshwater > Lake | place: Tanzania: Lake... | reverse complement strand
CACCAATTTCAAACCCCTTATGGAAATCTTTGCGAAACTGATATAAAATAGCTCCGAAGAAGAATAGGAGTCCAAATGATTACTCCTGAGGAGGAGCAAGACATCCTCGATCGGGCATATGTTCCAGAACATATCGTGAGCCTCATGGCGCTCGTGTCAAAAGGAGAGCCTTTTCTTATTAAAGATTTTCTCTGCTTTGTTAAGGATAACTGGCTCATCGTTGTAGGATATCCCATCCATGGAAACTTTTCTCAGGAAAGATGTGAAAGCATTTTGAAGCAGGTCGTTGATCAATTTCATCCGGAATACTTATGGTTTATCGGGCCTGAAATTCCCCCTTATCTTCTGACTCACTGCCAGGAAAGGGAGACCGACCGATACTACCGGCTTGACCTTGGGCAGATGAAACTCAGGCCCTCTCTCCAGCGAATGGTTGATAAGACCTCAAAAGAATTAACCGTGGAAGAAGGCCATTCCATTTCAAAGGAACATGAAACCCTCATTTTAGAACTATTAAAAAGAGAACAGTTGTCACCCCGAGTGAGGGAGCTCTATCGCGCCATGTCTGATTATGTCCCCCGTTCATCCAGCTCATGCGTGCTCAATGCCCGGGATAAAAATGGAAGGCTTTGTGCCTTTTATGTAGTGGAACTTGGGGCAAAGAATTTCTCTACCTATATCCTTGGAACTCATTCGAAAAAAAATTATATCTCCCATGCCTCGGATCTTCTCTTTGTAAAAATGATTGAACTCACACGCAGAAAAGGGAAAAATAGTATCCATTTAGGACTGGGAGTGAATGAAGGGATACGGAGATTTAAGGAAAAATGGGGAGGCACTCCATTCCTCCAATATGAATTCTGTGAATGTTTTTTCGGTACCACGAAAACACTTTCCCTGCTCAATGGTCTTGTAGAAAAACTTTGACCATACGGGTACTGACGGGAGATGTAATGAATTTCTTCTGGTGGAAAGAAAAACGTTTAAGGACGGTTTGGAAAATCGAAAAAGGGGGACAGTCCTCCTTCCTCGTGGGGACAGCCCATTTCACTCCATACCGTTTTGGGAAAGCCTTGACCAAGTTAATCCATGAGGCGGACATCGCCCTTTTCGAAGGTCCGCTAGATCAGGAAAGCATGGACCGGGTGGTTCAGTATGGTCGGCAAGGCGAAGAGACTCCTTCGATTTATGAGGCTCTCGATCCGACCGTAATCCAAGTAATTAACAGACAACTGAGTACTCGGGCGAATTCTCAATCCTTATCTACAGCGGTTTCGTATCTGGACATTATCCATCCGATGACTTCAGATTTTTTAGAACTTCAAACGCGCGGAGTCCGTCCCTGGATGGCTTTTTTCTCGGTCTGGTCCATCTTTTTAAACTGGAAACATTCCATGGATGTGGAGGCTTTCCACATTGCTAGAAAACTCGGCAAAAAGATAGAATATCTGGAGACCCTCGAGGATCAACTGGAAGCCATGGATGGAATCCCTTTTGATCGGATCGTCAACTACCTCAATCACTTTAGCCATTGGGATATCCATAAAGAACTTTACCTGAAGGCTTTCCTTGAAGGAGATTTACCAAAATTCTTCTCCATGACAGGAGAATTTCCAACCCGTTGTGACTCTATCCTTAAGAAGCGCGATCCCATCTTTTTTGAAAAGATGAAAACCTTTTTCCAAAAAGGAGAGACGGTTGCCTTCGTAGGGGTGGCCCATATCCCGGGAATCAAAAAGATGTTTCTCGATGAAGGATATCAGGCAACTCAGGAAGTACGATGATCACCGCCGGACAAAGGGATTACATTGAAGATCACGCTTATGTGCCCGAACATATTCTCCAATATGTTACCGCCATTTCACAGGCAGAGCCATTTCTTTTCGAAGACTTTCTCATCTATGTGAAGAAAGATCATCTCATCTTTGTCGGATACCCCTTATTGGAATCCTTTGAGGAGAAACGGATGAATAGGGTTCTTGAGGAAGTCATCAAGTGTTTTAAGCCAGAAAGTGTTTCGCTGACCGCTCCAGTCATCCCCTCCTATCTCAACGGTCATTCCCATCCTCCCTCGGACCATTACTATCGCCTGGATCTCTCTGCGCTGTCTATCTCTCAAAAACAGAGGAATATGTTAAACCGTGCAGGCCGGGAACTTTCTATTAGGAAAGGTAAAAACTTTGATAAAGAACATAGTCACCTGATTGATCGCTTCCTCAAGACTCATCCGGTTGATGAGGGGACTCGGTTCATCTTTAAGAGGATCGGAAAATATCTCTCTTTATCCACCACCGCATGGATCTTCGATGCAAGGGATAAGCAGGGAGAGTTGATTGCCTTTGATATTGCAGACTTTAATCCAAAGGGCTATGCCATCTATATGTTTAATTTCAGGTCAGCATCACACTACGTCCCGGGCGCCTCAGACCTTCTCCTGTCCGAAGTCATCCGGCAGGCAAAAAACGAGAAGAAAAAGTATCTTAACCTGGGTTTGGGGATCAACACCGGTGTCATTTTTTTTAAAAAGAAATGGGGAGGAGTGCCATTTCTTTCCTATACCTTCCATCTCTATCGAACTTCAAGAAAGGGGAATCTGGAAGCGCTTCTCCAGAAGTTATAAATGATATGTTTGAAAAGATTTTGCAGAAGTTTATCAGAGGAAAAGAAAGGAAGTCATTTTCAGCATGGCAGGTTGAACTGACGACCCGGTGCCCCCTCCGCTGCAAGATGTGCATCCGAGCAGAAACAAAGGACTGGCAGTTCCAGGACATGCCCCTTGAGGATTTCAAGAAACTGCTTCCTTACCTGAAAGAAGTTGAAACGGTTGTTTTGGAGGGATGGGGTGAATCCTTACTTCACAAAAATCTGTTGGAATGCATCCGTCTCGTGAAGAAGGAGGATTCTCAAGTGGGGTTCGTGACAAGCGCCAAAGGATTGACAAGAACCCGGACCTCTGAACTGATCGAGGCCGGACTTGACTTTATAGGTTTTTCAATCGCAGGAACAACGCCAGAAACCCATGCCAACATCCGGGTCAATTCCCATTTATCAGAGATTCTTGATGCTATTTGTTTCTTTACAGAAGATAGAAAACGACGGAGCATCAATCGGCCCAAAATGCACCTTGTTTTCCTCATGTTGAAGGATAATATTCACGAGGTTCCATTAGTTCCCTCCTTTGCAAGAGAAATGGGGATTGGAAAAGTGATCCTGACCAATATCTGCCATACGATCAATACCTGGCAAGAAGAGCAGAGAATCTTTGTTTGGGGGAATGACGAAAATGAGGATGAAAAGATGGTGAGGCAAGCAGAGCGAAATGCAAAAAGGCTTAATATCCTACTGAAGAGGCCCTCCCTATTCGCCACCGATGTCTCTGTCTGCGAGGAGAACCCCTTAAGGAGCCTCTACATCTCCACAGAAGGTGAGGTCTCTCCGTGTGTCTACCTTTATCCCCCACTTCACTCCCCTTTTAAAAGGGTCTTCTGCAGCCAAGAATACTGGATGGAAAAAGTGAGTTTTGGAAATATCTTTAAAGAATCCTTCTCTGAAATTTGGAATGGTAAAAGTTATGAAAATTTCAGAAACTGCTTTATGGACAGGAAAAATAGGTTCAGAGAACTCTATTTCTCGGTTTGGGATAGTCCCAAGGCGAGGAATTTCCAAGACACTCGATTACCGGAACCTCCAGAGCCTTGCAAAACATGCCACAAAATCCTCGGGGTTTAACCCCCCCCACCCCTCAAGAGGAGAGGGATGGGGTTAGAGGGAAGTCTCACACCTAAAATTTTGGGGCCGGAAAGATTAAGCCGCCGAAGATGATATAAGCAAGGATCAAAGTCAGGATGATATTGAAGCCCTGAGCGATCAGGAATGTGGCCGCAGGCCTTCCACCACCCATTGCCACGAGTTCTTTGAACTTCGTGTCAAGACCGATGCATATAAAAGCAAGGTTAAACCACCATGCTCTAATACTCCTCGAAATGTCTGTTACAGACTTTGCAAATGCATCGCTCATGAAGAATGAGAAGATGATCGATGCAACAATAAAACCAAGCACGAATTTTGGAAATCTGAACCATATTTCCATGGCACTCGGTTTTTCACCTGCCGCTTGCCCTTTAAAGACGAACCATATGGCAAGGAGAAATGCGGCAATCCCGATCAACACATTCTGGGCCATCTTCACCACAACGGCTACGGACATTGCTTCCGGACCAGCAATTGCACCCGCTGCGACTACTGCCCCCGTTGTGTCAATGGTACCACCTAACCAGGCGCCTGTAACTACAGGGGCCATTCCCACTGCCTTTGCAATGATAGGCATGAATATTAACATGGGAATAGCGCAGAGGAGAACCAGAGAAATGGTAAGGCTCACCTTCTTCGGATCACCCTTCACAGCACCTCCAGCGGCAATCGCCGCCGATACACCACAGATGGAGACAGCTGCTCCGAGGATGGAGGCAAATTCATCATCGAGACCCAATTTCTTTGCCACCCAGAAGCAGAAATAAAAGACAGCACCGATGACCAGGACAGATTGGATCATCCCATAGGCCCCCACCTTTACAATGGTCGTGAAGAGGATTTCTGCCCCAAGGAGAACGAGACCAATCTTGATGAAGTATTCCGTCTTTACTCCTTCTTTGACCCACCCGGGCACACCCACCGTATTGCTTACCAAAAGCCCTAAAAGCAGAGCCCAGAATACCACCTCAAGACCCCAGTAGGCAATCCCTGTGTTTCCTCCGATGATACCCCCTATGAGCGATAGGATGAAAACGAAGGGAAACCCGATGATAAACTTAATGACAGGCAATCCCATAATTAATATCCCTATCGCCGCAAAAACCAAGAAACCGATAAGCATATAAAGGGCTGTTAATAGGTTTTCTCCCGAAAACATTTTTCCGAAGGTATTCACCCCTCCGTCTTTGATCTCTTTGGTAAGCTTTTCTGCCTTGCCTCTTAAACCGGAATCTTTTACCTCCTTTGAAATTTTTTCAACCTTTCCCGCAACCTTCCCGATTTTCACTCTGTCCTTAGTATCGAGGGCCGATTTAAGGGTAGCCGTCCCCATCTTCAGCCCTAACTCATCCTTTGTCTCTGCCTCTTTGCCGAGAGCTTCCACCTTCTTACTCCACTCAGGCAATTTCGAGCTAAAAGCTCCCTCAGTCATCCATCCCCACCGAGGAAGCTTGAATGTCGCTCCGGCCATGAAAATGATGAGAATGAGAAAGCCTATCCATACCGCCATCCAGTCATCCTTCTTCCAGATAGTTGACCAATCGATGCCCTGTTTTTTTTCAGCCATAATCACACCCCCCTTTCTTTATTTGATAAAAACCCGATTTTGAACAACTTCCCTCCTATTGCTAAGGACAGGCGATTCCACCTGCCTACTTTCCCTTCTCAAGAGGGAGGTCAGGGATGTTGCTCCATTCAATCATGCTCCCATCATAGCTTCTCAACTTTGGATAACCTAAAAGTTTAAGGACAAAGTAATTGTTTGTGCAGCGCAATCCTGTTCTACAGTAGACGATCACCTCTTTATCTTTGGCGACTTTTGCTTTTTCATATATACTGGTAAGTTCGTCCGCGCTCTTGTAAACTTTAAAGCCATCCTTCGTTGCAGAATGGTTTACCCAATCCACATTCACGGCGCCGGGAAGGCGGCCGCCATCCCTTCCAACATCACGGCCAGGTGTTTCTCCTGTAAACTCTTTGGGTCCCCTGGTGTCAACCAACACAATCTCTTTTTGGCCTAAGCTTTTCTTTACATCTTCCAGAGTTGCCACTTTGGAGGGATCGAATTGAGCGGTATATTTTACAGGAGGAAGTTTGGTTTCTTCAGTGCCAACTGGTAGGCCTTCCTTCGCCCATTTGGATATCCCTCCATTCAACACGGCCATCTTTTTATGACCCAGGACATCGAGGGTCCAGAAAAAGAGGGTGGAAAAATCCTGTACATTTTCGTCATAGAGAACTACATAGGAGTCAGAAGAGATTCCTTTTGAGCCCAGGAGCTTTTCAAGATCCGCAACGGGCAACATATTCTCCTTTACCCCTTTCACTGTGCCCTGGGTGAGTTTTACGGAAATGTTGATTGCACCCTTAATATGGCCTAATTCATAAGCTTCCGGCACCCTTACATCGACGACGACGAGACCCGGCTGGCCCATCTTCGCCATTAAGTCCTTTGTTTCGATGAGATAATCGGGATTGGCAAACCCGGCGGCATACGCATTAAAACAAAGGAAGATAGACAGAAGAAAACCAGAAATAAACACTATTACTTTTACCCCCCATTTTCCTTTCATTGACTCCTCCTTTCCGGTGGTTTTTCAATCGCCACCTTCGCATTGGCTTTTGGATACCTTGGATCAAGGCTCCCTTTAAGAAGAAAAATATCTTTATTGCCATGACAGTTGTTGCAGGACTGATTCTGTTTTGTGACGCGCCTTATATTGTGGGGAAAAGCCTTTGTCCAGGTGGGCAGAAGGTCATAATGTGGCATGGCATCTGGCACGAGGGCTTTTATCATCGTCCTGGTCGTAGGGACATGGCGAAGGGTGGTAAATTTTCCTTCTGACCTGATATCCTTGCCAATTTTAAATTCCGTCTCAGAATTACTCCCTTTGCCCACATGGCAACCGTAACAATTTTTATAAGACTGGGAGTGACAGACATAGCAGGAAAGTTTATCGCCGTGAACATTATGTGAGACGAGTTTGGATTTCCCGGGTGCTGCATCTGGATGGCATCCGAGACAGGAAGGCTTTGACTCTTTCTCAAAACGGGTCGGGTAAATTTTCCCGTCTCCATGAAACTCTGCAATTCGGTGGCATTCAAAGCATTCCATTTTCCTTCTTTCCCAGTGGACATCCGGCTCATTTCCCTCCATTCGACCGAAATATTCCATTCCAATACGGCCACCATGACAGCCATCGCATGACTGAGTAATGGGTGGACGCCTGAAAAACTTATGCCCTCCAAAGAGGCCTCCTCCCCCAGGCCCCTCTCTGAAGATATGGCAGCCTCCACAGGAGGCATGGCATTTAAAACACGCCTTATCAATTACAGGTTTAACCGCTGGCCATCTCTCCCCGGCCCGCTGACTCATTACGGTGTAGGCTCCCCGAAATGTCGCATGGAGGCTCGTTTTATAGGTCTCAACAATCTTTCCGTGACAGGGAGCGCAGAGTCGCCCTGCTTCGGCGGAAGCAGATTTCTTTCCTTTGTGTGCCACCTCCTTTTCTCCTGCCTTATTGTTTCCGCCGTGGCAGTGAACACAGCCAAGCTTTCCATGCGTGGTTTTTAAGAAATCAGGCTCAACATAAGCCATCTGGTAGGGTTCCCCGACCCGAGGAAGAGGGGGAGCTCAAGCCTCCCCTTCTTCCTCAGGGGGCTCAGGAAATTTTGAGATAAGGGCCTTCATTCTTGAAATGTCGGTATGACAGCTTATGCACTGGTCTTTCGACTGTAAAGCCAAGGAAAGGGCTAAAATTGGGATTCCAAAAAATGAAAATCCAACGATAATGAGTAAAAGAAAGGACATCGATCCTAAACAAAATTTAATCATATTCTGCCAGCCCCCTCTTTTTATGAAAAATTTTATAATCTCGCTCTCAAGGGAGCTCCCTTCAATCCAAATTAATTAGATCTGCAATAAAGATGCCGTGATATAAAATTGTTTTTTCTTAACAAAATTGAAGGGTTTTAAGGGTGGCAATAGAAAAGGGTGTTCCTGACGGGAAACATTCCTATTTTATGTTTCTCTTTGGAAACTTATCAATCTTATATCTTATATTCCTTCATTTTTTTCCAAAAAACTTTTCTACTTATGCCCAATCTTTTAGCAGCCTCTATCTTTTTCCCTTTTGTCTCGTTTAAGGCTTCGAGTATCATCTGTTTTTCTAAAGACCTTAAGCCCATTTTAAAGGGTATGTTTTGCTGATAGGAAGGGAAAGATTCTATTTTATATCCATAAATCTCCGGAGGAAGATGATTCAAATCGATCTTCCCATCTTTCGATAAAAGCACAGCGCGCTCTATGGCGTTCTTCAACTCCCTGACATTTCCTGGATAATCATAATTTAAAAGGGCTTCATAGGCAGAAGAAGTCATATCAGGTTCCGTTTTTTTATATTTTTCATTATAATACTTGAGAAAATATTCGACGAGACAAGGGATATCTTCCCTCCTCTCTCTTAAAGGTGGGATCTCTATGGGAACCACATTTATCCTGTAGAATAGTTCCTCCCTGAATTTATCCATCTTTATAAGTTCTTTTAAATTTCTACTTGTTGCATAGATCCCTCTTGCATCTATCTTTAAACCCAGGGAGCTTCCAAGCCGGTTAACCGTTTGATCTTCTATGACCCTTAAAAGTTTCGTTTGGAGGTTTAAAGGCATTTCAGATATCTCATCAAAAAAAAGAGTTCCACCATTTGCTAATTCAAATTTCCCCTTTCTTGTTTCTAAGGCCCCTGTAAAGGCGCCCTTCTCATGTCCAAAGAGTTCTGATTCAAAGAGATTTTCAGGTATGGCAGCGCAGTTTATCTTTATATAGGGTCCGTCCTTTCTCTTACTGATGTTGTGTATTGCATCGGCAACCAGCTCTTTTCCTGCTCCGCTTTCGCCCTGTATAAGGACAGAGACATCCGTATTTGCAATAGTGGCAATACGATCGAATACGCCCTTCATACAGCGACTCATCCCTATAAGTTTATCAAACCCTCTGGCTTCTTCCGCAGATCTTCTAAGCTCATTTAGTTCGACCTCCATACGGCGAAATTTTAAAAATCTCTCGATAGTGATTAGTAGTTCTTCGTTGGAAAAAGGTTTGGCAAGGTAATCAAACGCTCCCTCTTTGATCGCCTGGACTGCGGTTTTTATCTCAGCATATGCAGTGATGATAATGATTCCCATCTCAGGGGAAATACGTTTTGTATGGTGGAGGAGGGAAAGACCATCAAGCTTTGGAAGTCTTAAATCAGATATTACAAGGTCAAATGTACTGTTCTTTATCAAGCTCAGGCCCTCTTCCCCATCCTGACAACTTTCCACTTGAAATCCTGAAGACGAAAGGAAGTGATTCATCCCCAATCTCATGGTGGGCTCATCTTCGATTACGAGTATTTTCCCTTTCATTTTGCGACAGGTAACCTCACTATAAATCTCGTACCATTCTTTGAGGTTTCCACCAGCAACTCACCGTTATGCTGTTCGACAATGGATTTACTGACCGAAAGTCCAAGCCCTGTTCCACATCCAGGTGGTTTTGTAGTATAGAAAGGATCGAAGATGAATGGTAAAATTTCGCAAGGAATTCCATGTCCTGTGTCTGAAAAGGAAGCCTCACAGTATCCATCCCTTTGAGTGGCATTTATAGTCAGTATGCCGGGTTTACCATCCATTGCCTGTATGGCATTGAGAATGATATTTAAAAATACCTCCTCTATCTTATTGGAGTCAACTAAAATAGGCTGGATCTCCGGGAAAAAGTCTCTCACCAACTTTATCCCTTTTTGGGACAAAATATGATCGACAAGCCTTAAGACATTCTCTATGGAGCGGTTTATAGAGCTCAAAGAGAGGGATAAAGAAGACTTCTTAGATAAGTCTAAAAGCTGTTTGATAACGGACTGTATTCTATCAAACCCTGAATTGATCATCTCAACGTGTGCCTTCCTTGTTTTTTCATCCAATCCTAAGCTCATGAGATTATTGAAACAGAGTCTTATGCCTCCGAGGGGATTATTTATTTCATGGGCAATGCCTGCTGAAAGCTGCCCCATAACTGCCAATTTTTCAGCCCTTCTCATCCGTTCTTCAATCTCCCTCCTTTCAGTTATATCCTTCACATAATGAACTATTTTTACAACATTGCCTTCCTCATCAAATATGGGATACAGATGGCTATAGTAAAAATTTCCACCCTCATCCATGCACTCAAAAACATCTTTTTTTTGCTCTTTCACCTTTCCAAGAAGGCAGAAATCGCATGCGCTCTTTAAGCCCCCATCCCTATTTTTGCATATCTCTGCAAAAACAGCACTTATACCCTTTTCTGTCCATTCACTGTATGCACTATTTCTCATTTCCACCGAGCAGTCACGGTTTATTAAGGCAAGAGGATCTGAAATGCCTTCAAATGTGGAACGGAGGGTTTCCGAATACTTTTTTAGTTCTTCTTGAGCGTTGAAAAGATGCCTTGTCATTAGATTAAATGAGGCGGTGAGCTCTCCAATCTCATCCCTTGTGGTGATCGGGAGTTCTAATGTCAGGGGTTCTGCTCCTTTTGCAATGCCTTCGAATATTTTTGTTAATCTCTTCAAAGGCTTGCTCACAAAGGTTGAGAATGCGTCCTTCAGAGCAATAAAGAGAAATATAAGGGTGCCAAGCCCAAAGATAAGGGAGGAGAGAGCAATCCCTTTAATCTGAACCAAGACTTCACTGAGGGGTATGGCTACCGATTCCACAGCACCAACATCCCCTTCCTTCCATCCAAAACCTCCCTCTCTGCCATATCTTTTAATAAGTCCTTTTGGCGCCTGCGAAGGACTTCCATGGCATTTAAGACATCCCTTTTCAATGATGATAGGCCTTACTCTTGTAAGAAATTTCTTACCTTCAAAGGTGACAATACCATTCCATGACGCCAAGTCTTTATTTTCGTGAAAATATTCGATCATTTTCACATGGAAACCGTCGGCCTTATTATTGGGGTTCCGAGGATTTGAAGCTACCCTTTTAAAGATATATTCTGGTAGTTCTCTATTAAAGAGGGACATCACTCTACATCTCACATAGGTGGTAGACATGGCTTCCAGGACGAAATCTTCTTCATGAGCCAGATTGGAAAGAATTTCAAACATCCTTGGTCGGAGTTCATCCTTAATATAATTCCCCACAGCATTTATCTGCTCCGTAATTATCAGGATTTTACTATTAGCCTCTTCTATTGCCCTCTCTTTGAGGTGATAGTATAAAAGAAATGAGAAGGCTACACAAAACATAAAAATGATAGAACCTACAGCAAGATTAAATTTAGTATTTAACTTCAGACCCTTTAACATATTTCTTTAATATCAAAATGTTATTGGAATGTCAAGGATGTCGGAAAACGGTGTCATTTAAAAATTAAAAGTGCACACTTAACCCTCTTAAGAATCTATATAGGAGGCAATCAAGATCAGTATTAGAATCAGATTAACGAATGAACTATATTCCCCTCTCCCGCTGGCGGGAGAGGGTTAGGGTGAGGGTGGATTCATGATATATCCCCCCTCACCTTTGTCCTCTCCCCCTGGGGAGAGGAGATCAGGATGTGTGCACTTTTAAAACTTAAAGTGTGCACTTTTAAATTTTAGCTAACAGGATGTCGGAAAACGGCCTGGAGAAATTATGGAAAACCCCATGTTTCCAAAAGTGGACATAATCCCCCAATGTTCCCGTTTTAGAACATCATTATGCCGGCTTCGTTTAATATTCTTTGAATTTTTCATATAATTTACTGCCTTAATTTATGGCATTTTTATTGCAGTCAAATCATCAATACTCTTTAAAAAGGAGGGTCGATCGATGTCAAATAAAACTCCTAAATCGGATGAACTGGAGAAGGGACCATGGCCAAGTTACATCAAGGAAATTAAACGGGCGGCCGAAAAAAATGCCGCCGCAAAAGATTTGCTTGGAGTTCAGGAATTGTCCTTTGAGGACAAAGTGACCCATTGGAAGCATGGTGGAATTGTCGGTGTGACGGGTTATGGTGGGGGGGTGATCGGAAGATATAGCGATGTGCCCGATCAGTTCCCGAATGTTGAATCCTTCCATACCCTGCGTGTGAATCACCCTGCAGGATGGTTTTATACTGCCGAAGCGTTGAGAGGGATCTGTGATGTCTGGGAAAAGTATGGGAGTGGTTTAACCAATATGCATGGGTCCACGGGTGACATCATCCTTCTCGGTACCACAACCGCCAATCTTCAGCCCTGTTTTGATGCCCTGACAGAAGCAGGATTTGATCTCGGAGGGTCGGGCTCGGCATTAAGAACGCCCACTGCCTGTGTGGGGCCCGCCCGGTGTGAATGGACCAATATTAATACCCTCGATATGGTTCAAGACCTGACCATGGACTTTCAGGATGAGATCCATCGACCCCGCTGGCCCTATAAGTTCAAGATCAAGATCTCAGGTTGCCCAAACGATTGCGTGGCCGCCATCGCAAGGGCCGATTTAACGATTATTGGGACCTGGAGGGATAGCCTGAAGATCGATCAGGATGCTATCAAAGAATATGTGATGAATGGATTTGATATCAAGACATTGGTTGTTGATAAATGTCCGACCAATGCCCTCGAATGGGATGAAAAATTAATGATACTTCAACTCAAACCTGAGGATTGTGTCAGGTGCATGCATTGCATCAATAAAATGACCAAAGCGATTCAACCCGGAGATGATAAAGGGGCAACGATATTGATTGGAGGGAAAGCGCCCATCGTGAAAGGGGCCATGCTCTCCTCTGTCCTGGTTCCTTTTATGAAAGCAGAACCTCCCTACACCGAGATCAAAGAGCTTATCCGAAAGATATGGGAATGGTGGGACGAGAATGGAAGGGTCAGAGAGAGAGTGGGTGAATTGATAGAAAGGGTGGGGATGAGAAACTTCCTGAAGGCCGTTGGTTTGAAGCCGGTGCCACAGATGATCAAGGCACCGAGGACGAACCCCTACGTGTTCTTTTAATATAAAGAAGGATTCAAGGGGCCAAGCCTGCCTGCCGGCAGGCAGGGGTCCCAGGGGTCAAGGGAAATGCAGAACTTGAACCCGTGAACCCTCGAATCCTTGAACCCTGAAAGAAATTGAGAGGAGGATGTTATGGGAAAGTCAGATATCGGACCCCCGAATTTTCGAGAGATGATTCCGGAGGTGGTCAAAAAGAATTATGGAGATTGGAAATATCATGAGATCCTCAAGCCAGGGGTGCTCCGGCATGTCGCTGAAAGCGGAGATGAATTATATACGGTAAGGGCGGGGTCCCCGAGGCTCGTCAGTGTCGATTTCATCCGGGACATTTGCGATGTCGCTGACAAGTATTGTGACGGTCACCTCAGGTTCACCAGCCGATACAACATTGAATTTTTAACCCCTGATAAAGAAAAGGTGGAGCCGATCATTGAGGCCGCGAAGAAGCTCGGGCTGCCGGTGGGGGGCACAGGCAATGGTATTTCCAATATTGTTCATACCCAGGGGTGGGTACACTGCCATAGTGCGGCTACGGATAGTTCGCCCATTGTTAAAGCATTGATGGACGAACTCTACGACTATTTCATCAGCATGAAACTGCCGGCCAAATTGAGGGTTTCCTTGGCCTGCTGTATCAACATGTGCGGCGCCGTTCACTGTTCGGATTTAGCCATTGTCGGAGTCCATACAAAGATACCAAAAATAGACCATGAAAAGTTGGGAGCGATTTGTGAAATTCCAACAACAATAGCCTCCTGTCCCACAGGGGCAATTCGACGGCATCCGGATAAAGAGATCAAGAGCGTCGTAGTTCGTGAGGACCTGTGCATGTATTGTGGAAATTGCTTTACCGTTTGCCCTGCAATGCCTCTTGCCGACTCCGAGGGGGATGGTATAGCGATATATGCCGGAGGTAAGGTCTCCAACGCCAGAAAACCCCCCATGTTTTCCCGTTTAATTGTTCCCTTTCTCCCGAATAATCCCCCACGCTGGCCTGAAGTGGTAGAGATCATTAAGAAGATCGTCAATGTCTATGCTAAGAATGCCCGAAGATACGAGAGAGTGGGCGAGTGGATAGAGAGGGTCGGTTGGGAAACCTTCTTCCGTCTCACCGAGATACCTTTTACCGAACAACACATTGATGATTTTACTTATGCAAGAGAAACCTGGCGAACCACAACTCAGTTTAAATGGTAAGAAAGAAGGTAAAAAAATGAGCGAAGAGTTGAAAGAAAACATCCTCAAACATTTAGCAACGGTTAGCCAGACAAAGAACCGGGATGTCGCGAGGGCTATTGGAGTAGAAAAGGCATTGGTGGACAAAGCCATAGCAGAGCTGGCGAAAGAAGATAAAATTGAGTATCGAAGCTTTGGCGGTATCACCTATATTGCCATTAAAGGAAAGAGTGGGACTTGAGCTTAATGGCTATCAATGGTTATCTTGACGCCAAGGATCCACATATCGGTTGCCTTCTGATCTCCTCGCCCCAGGGCCGTTCGGGCAAAACGACCATAAGCTTAGGGCTCTGTGCTGCTTTTAAAAGGCGAGGTCTTTCTGTCCAGCCGTTAAAGAAAGGTCCTGATTATATTGATCCATCGTGGCTTACTGCAGTCGCAGGAAGAGAGTGTCGTAATTTAGACCTTTTCTTAATACCCGAAAATAAATTTTTAATCTCTTTTCGTCGGGCCTGCCAAGGGGCGGACATAGCTATTATTGAAGGGGCTATGGGACTCTATGACGGGTTAGACTCCCCGGAGTATGGAACGACAGCTGAGATTGCACGGCTTCTAAAAATCCCAGTGATTCTTGTCGTCAATACAACAAGGATGACAGGCAGTATAGCGGCCATGGTTAGTGGATACCAGAATTTCCAGCCGGATATCAATATTGCCGGAGTCATTCTCAATAATGTTTCGGGAAGTCGGCATGAGGATAAGTTAAAAAATTCAGTAGAGCGATATTGCAGGACACCCGTTGTTGGAAGCATCCCCCGGGACTCGGAACTCAATATCTCTGAACGTCACCTGGGCCTCATCCCTTTTCCGGAAAGTGAAGAATCAGAGGGTGCTTTAGAACGTATCTGTCTGAAGCTTGAGTCCCACCTCGATCTGGATCGTATTTTGGCGATTGCGCGCACCTTTAAAGCCCCTCACCCCATCCCTCTCCCTAACAGGGAGAGGGAGACAGTTGAATTTCCTCTCCCACCAGGCCCTGAACCGTGCTGGTACAGGGCAAGGGAGAGGGGAAGCAAAGCAGGGAAAGTTAGAATTGGGATCCTGCGTGATCGGGTATTTAACTTCTATTATCCAGAAAACCTCGAGGCATTGAGGGAGGCTGGCGCTGAGGTCATCTGTGTAAATTCTCTGAAGGATCGATTGCCTGACATTGATGGACTTTACATTGGGGGTGGTTTTCCAGAGTTTTTTCTTGAGGAATTGGAGGGGAACAGCAGGTTACGACAGGATATCTATGAGGCAGTTGAGGCAAGCCTGCCGGTATACGCTGAATGTGCGGGTCTTATGTATTTATGCCGGGCTATCTTCTGGAAGGATCATCGGTATGAAATGGTGGGCATTATCCCCGCCAAAGTAGAAATATGCGAGCGTCCTCAGGGCCATGGTTATGTGGTTGCTGAAGTGGTGAGAGAAAATCCTTTCTTACCCGTTGGTTTAACTGTTCGAGGCCACGAATTCCACCATTCCAGTATCTCCAGCCTTGATAGCCTTCAGTTTGCCTATCGGATGAAGCGCGGCCATGGAATTGATGGGAAATGGGATGGTATTGTTTATAAAAATCTCTTTGCCGCTTATACCCACATCCATGCCTTAAGTACGCCTCAATGGGCTGAAGCTTTCGTATCTCTGACCTTACAGGGGCGGAAGTTTTGGCCTCTCTTTTCAGAGTCGAATGCTTAAGAGGAGGTGAGAAAAGATGACCGAGGAAAAAATGGAGGTTAAATGTCCCGTATGTGGAAGGGAGATGGAGGTTAGCAAAGTGGGTGTTCTCTACGGGGCTGTGGCAGGGAAGCCGAGAGCGACCAGCACTTATAAAGACAAGACCTATTACTTCGATAGCAAAGCGTGCAAGAAGGAGTTCGATGAATCGCCAGAAAAATTTATTAAAGGGTAAGGAGGTTCAAGATGGCTAAGGCAATGCTTGGCGGAATTGAAATTGAGATTGATGAGGATGGTTTCATCCAGGAACCAGATAAGTGGAATAAGGAGGTAGCAGAAGATCTGGCCAAAACCGAAAATGCCTATCCCATGAGCGAAGACCACTGGAAGCTGGTCAATTATTTGAGAGAGTACTTTCTGAAATATGAAATCGCCCCGGCCATCCGTATGTTGTGTAAACAAACTGGGTATGATCTTAAAACGATCTATAAAATGTTTCCGGGTGGTCCGGCCAAAGGGGCCTGCAAGGTGGCAGGCTTGCCCAAGCCAACCGGATGCGTATAGAACGAGTCCATTTTTAATGTTAACTTCAGATGGACCGCAAGGAGGCTCGAGGCCATCCTACAGTTCATCTCTTTTTATTCTCTGATTCCGGAGATTGTTTTGAAATCCACATCGAATGAAACAGGGTCTGTGCTCGTGGTCGGCGGTGGTATCGCAGGCATCCAGGCCAGCCTTGATCTGGCTGAGTCAGGTTACAAAGTTTATTTAGTTGAGAAGTCTCCAGCCATCGGTGGGACCATGCCTCAGCTCGACAAAACCTTTCCTACAAACGACTGCTCCATGTGTATCTTATCCCCAAAGCTCGTGGAATGCGGGAGGCATCTGAATATCGAGATCCTCACAAATGCAGAGCTATTAGATATCAATGGGCAACCGGGGAATTTCGTCGTTTCCGTTAGGAAACGAGCGAGGTATGTGAATGAAACCCTTTGCACCGGGTGCGGCATCTGTCAGGAGAAGTGTCCATCCAAGACAGCCAGTGAATTTAATCGCGGTCTGAGTCAAAGGAAAGCGATCTACATTCCCTATGCCCAGGCCGTGCCCAACGTGCCTGCCATCGACAGGGAAATCTGCATCTACTTTGAAAAAGGAAAGTGTAGGGTCTGTGAGAAACTCTGTGAGTCAAAGGCAATCGACTTCGCGCAGACCGATCAACTGCTGGAGATCGAGACGGGCTCGGTCATCCTCTGTCCTGGCTTTCAGGAGTTTGATACCAGTATTTTCACTCATTATGGTCATGGGGTCTTTCCGAATGTGGTCACGAGCATTGAATTTGAAAGGATGTTGAGTCCCTCAGGCCCATTACAAGGCCATCTCATCAGACCCTCCGATCAAAAAGTCCCGGGGCGTATCGCATGGATTCAATGCGTGGGTTCACGGGACATCCACCATGCCAAGAATGCCTACTGTTCATCGGTTTGCTGCACATACGCCATTAAAGAAGCGGTCGTTGCCAAAGAACATTGCCCGACACCTCTTGAGACGACGATTTTTCTTATCGATCTCAGGACCTTTGGAAAAGGGTTTGAAAGGTATTATGAGAGAGCCAAGAAAGACCATGGGGTCCGATTCGTTCGAGCCAGAATCACCACCCTCTATCAGGAAAGCGATGGCGACCTGACCCTCAGATACTTCGATGAGGATCGGATCAAAGAGGAGAGATTCAGCATGGTTGTCCTCTCCGTGGGGCTTCGGCAACCCGAGGAGACGAAGACCCTGGCAGGGAGACTCGGGTTGAAACTCAATGAGTATGGATTCAGTGAGACCGGAGATTTTTCGACAGTGGCCACTTCAAAACCTGGGATTTTCGCTGCTGGGGTCTTTAGCGGTCCGAAGGATATTCCTGAGACCGTGATGGAGGCAAGCGCTTCGGCAAGCGAAGCCTCCTGTCTTATCTCGGCGGCAAGGGGCACTCTCACCACTGAAAAACAATATCCACCTGAAAGGGAGGTGACCGGAGAGCCACCAAGGGTCGGGGTCTTTGTTTGCCATTGTGGCATCAATATCGGTGGAGTGTTGAATGTCCCCGGCCTTAAGGAGTATGCCCGGTCTCTGCCCAACGTGGTCTTTGCTGATGAGACCCTCTTTGCTTGTTCGCAGGATAATCAGCAGAGGATTAAAGAGAAGATTAAAGAACATCGTCTCAACCGACTGCTCGTTGCCGCCTGCACTCCACGTACCCATGAGCCTCTGTTTCGGGAGACGCTCAGGGAGGCCGGGCTCAATAAATATATCTTTGAAATGGCCAATATTCGCGAGCATTGCTCCTGGGTCCACATGAATGAACCGGAGAAGGCGACAGAGAAAGCCAGGGATCTGATAAGAATGGCGGCTGCCAAGGCGATGCTGATCGAACCGCTGAGGCAAATGTCTCTCCAAATCAATCATACTGCCCTTGTCGTTGGAGGCGGAATCTCTGGGATGGCGAGCGCCCTTCAGCTTGCGAAACAGGGGTTTGAGGTCCATCTCATAGAGCGGACTCCGGAGTTTGGCGGCATCGCCAGGAGGCACCATCATACCCTTGAGGGTAAGGATGTTCAAGCTTATTTAAATAAACTGATCGCTGAGGTATCTCGAGAACCACTCATCCATGTCCACAGGGAGACCGAAATTCAGGAGGTCAGCGGGCACGTCGGGAACTTTAAGACGGCATTGAAGGATCAATCAAAAGGGGAAGTCAAGGAGATCGAACACGGAATTACGATCCTTGCAACAGGCGGGGAGGTTTTTAAACCGAACGAATACCTTTACGGGAAGGATCACAGGGTCTTCACCATGCTCGATCTAAATGACGAAATTGCAAAAGGGAATCCTTCTGTCGTGGGAAGCAAGAACCTCGTCATAATCCAATGTGTGGGGTCTCGGGAACCGGAGCGGCTCTATTGCAGTCGGGTCTGTTGCAGCGGATCGATCAAGACGGCCCTCAAATTGAAAGAGATCAACCCGGAAATGAATATCTATATCCTCTATCGGGACATCCGCACCTATGGATTCAGGGAGCCCTATTACCAGGAGGCAAGAGATAAAGGGGTTAACTTTATCCGTTATGACGTGGACGGTAAGCCTTTGGTGGAAGTGGTCAAAGAGGGCGATAAGGATGTCCTTAGGGTTAGCCTTAAAGAACCCATTCTGGGTGAGCCTGTCTTCATTGACGCAGATATCATAGGTTTGGCCGCTGCCATTGTTCCTGCACCTGGAAGGGATTTGCTTGCTCAGTTCTTCAAGGTCCCCTTGAACGAAGATGGTTTCTTTCTCGAGGCCCATATCAAACTTCGTCCTGTGGAGTTTCCAGCAGAAGGGGTCTTCGTCTGCGGGCTGGCCCATTATCCAAAAACGATCGAGGAGAGCATCGTTCAGGCCCAGGCTGCATCTGCCAAAGCTGCCACGATCCTTTCAAGGGAATGCATCGAACTGGAAGGGAATATCTCCCAGGTGGTGGATGAAAATTGCGACGGGTGTGCCTACTGCGTTGATCCCTGTCCTTACAAGGCGATCACCCTGCTTGAATATATGAGGGAGGGGGCCGTCAAGAAGACGGTTGAAGTCAACGAAACGGTCTGCAAGGGCTGTGGTTGCTGTCAGGCCACCTGCCCGAAGAAGGGGATCTTCGTGAGAGGATTTAAGCTGGAACAGATTGGAGCGCAAGTCGATGCTGTTTTGGGGGTAATGTGATGGAAGACAAATTTGAACCGTTGATCATCGGCTTCTGTTGCAACTGGTGCTCTTATGCTGGAGCTGATTTGGCGGGCGTATCCAGGATCCAATATCCGACCAGCCTAAGAATCATCCGGGTAATGTGCTCGGGTATGGTTCATCCAAATCTGGTCGTCGACGCCCTGACCAAAGGGGCTGACGGTGTTTTAATCTGCGGGTGTCACCCTGGAGACTGCCACTACCAAGACGGAAATCTGAAAGCAGAGAAGAGGGCGGAGGCAATCACGCTCATGCTGGAGGATTTTGGCATTGAGCCTGAACGATTTCGATTGGAATGGGTCTCCGCTGCTGAAGGCGCAAGGTTTGCTCAGGTGGTAAAAGAGTTTACGGAACAGATTATAAATTTAGGGGCAAATCCAAACAGAGGATGATCATCCTGGCAATGGCGTCAGGGGTCTGAAAGGATGGGGGAATATGCCAAGCCTCTTCATATTGGTAAGCGGGAAAAAATTCATGTGGGATGGTATCGAGTATCCCGCCAAAGAGCAGGCCTTAAAAAATATGGAGAAATATAAGAACGATGCCTTTGAAGTGGAAATGCATGAAGAAGGGGAAAAATCGTATCTTTATACCCGAAGGGTTGTAAAAGAGGTTGTGATAGAGAACCCTTAGTGTACTGTCTCAGAAACGACTTTACACATTATGTCATTCCGGACTTGATCCGGAATCCAGTCTTTTCAATGCCTGATCCCTGGTTTCGCAGGGACGACGTCTGGATTCCTGCTGGAGTTTACCCCGTACTCTGTGACGGGGCAGGAATGACAGATATCAGATTATTACGAACCGAAAGGAGGTTTGAGGCATGGTAAGGGTGGCTGAAGAATGGCTAAACATCTGTGGTGGATGTGAATTGACAATCTTAAATATCGGCGAGCCGCTGTTAGACTTGCTTCCCAGTCTGCAGTTCGTCCATATGCCGCTGCTTATGGATCAAAAATATTTCGGGCAGATTGGGGAAAAGACAGAGATTGAAATCCCTGATGCCGAGGTCGGAATCGTTTCGGGAGGGATAAGGAACGAAAAGGAGAAACATGTGGCTGAGGAGATGAGAAAGAAGTGTAAGACCCTTATCGCCCTTGGCTCTTGCGCATGCTATGGGGGCATCCCCGCACTTGCCAACCAATCTCCCCTGCCGGACCTTTTTGAAAAAGTCTATCGACAATCAAAGACTACGGAGCCTGCCGGTGATCCTTCAGAGGGTCTTCCCAAACTGACCGACAGGGTTTATGCCCTTGACGAGGTGGTGAAAGTCGATGTCTATATCCCAGGCTGCCCAACCGCTCCAGAGTTGGTAACCCAAGCATTGACCTCTCTTCTCGAAGGAAAGTCATTTGTTTTGTCCGAACGAAGCGTGTGCGACGACTGCCCGACCAAACGAGAGAAAAAAGCGGTCACCTCCGTGAAACGACCCCTCGAATCTCCGGTTCCCTTAACCCAGAAGCTTGAGGAATCGAGATGTTTCATGGAACTCGGTTATCTCTGCGTGGGACCGGTGACGAAATCTGGTTGCGGTGGTTCGGAAAAGGTCCCCCGATGCATCAAAGGCTACATGACTTGCAGGGGCTGTTTCGGCCCGATTCGGAAGGGCGCCAACCCCATGGTCGAAATGATGAGCGCCCTTTCAAGCATTGGGTTGGACATGAAGCTCATCCCGGATCGGCCGGCGACGTTACAGAGATACATTGGCGCTCAGGGAAGATTAAAACCACTCCCGCCGAAAAGATAAGGAGGGCGTTATGGGTAAGGAAATTGTGATTCAACCTGTGACAAGAATAGAAGGCCATGCAAAAGTTACCATTCAGATTGATGATGCTGGAAGCGTGAGTGATGCAAAGGTTCAAGTGGTAGAATTGAGAGGTTTTGAAAAATTCTGCCTGGGACGCCCCATCGAGGAACTCCCGAGGATCGTGACGAGCATCTGCGGTTTATGCCAATGGTCCCATCACTTGGCCAGTGCGAAGGCATGCGATGAAGTCTTCGGTGTTGAGATCCCTCCTGCGGCCAAGAAGCTGAGAGAACTCGCCAACTCCATTGCGCACACGGAAGAGCATATCCTCCATTTCTATTTCCTGGCTGGAGCGGACTTCGTGATGGAGTCGGATGCAGATTACTCGGTTCGAAACGTGATAGGTATTCTCGGTAGATTTCCCGACATTACAAAGAAAGCTGTAAGATGCAGATATCTCGGCGCACGGATGCTTGAAATCCTCACCGGAAAGTCCATCCATCCTGTCGCTGCCGTGCCCGGGGGATTCAGCAAACCCCTTCGCGCCGAAGAGAGGGATGAGATAAAGTCCATGGCCAACGAGGTCTTGGAGTTTGCAAAGTTCTCTATCGACTTCGCAAAGAAGGATATCTTTCCCAAATATCTCGACACATTCAACACTCTCGCCGTAATCAAGACCGGGTTTTTAGGGACGGTGAAGGAAGATGGCACCCTGGGTCTTTATGACGGTATCCTGAGGATGATGTCGCCCGATGGGGTTTATGAGGACTTCAGTTATGATCAATACACTGACTACATTGCAGAGCATGTAGAACCATGGACCTATCTCAAGTTTCCCTATATGAAGAAGGCAGGTGGATTCTCAATGGACTTGGATGATCCGAAGGGAGTCTATCGTACGAATGCGCTCGCACGGATAAACATCTGTGATGGGTTCGCCACCCCCCTTGCCCAGAAGGAGTTCGAGGAATTCAGGAAAGCCTTCGGCAGACCGGTCCAGAATACCCTTCTCTATCACTGGGCGCGGTTGATTGAACTTTTATATAATGCCGAGAATATGGTTCGTCTCCTTGACGACCCTGAAATCATTTCCACCGAGATCTGGAAGAAAGTGGAACCGAGGGCTGGCCGGGGGGTCGGCTGCGTTGAAGCGCCCCGGGGGACGCTCATCCATGATTATGAGACGGATGCGAACGGGATGGTCACCAACGTGAATCTCATCGCGGGAACGACCCACAACAACGCTGCAATGAACATGTCGGTGAAGAGGGCAGCCATCGACAACATCGAAGAGGGCAAGTATGATCAGGGAATCCTCAATAAGGTGGAGATGGCAATTCGGGCTTACGACCCGTGTTTCTCGTGTGCCACTCACTAAGAGATATTCCTGAGGTAGTTTGGAAGGGATTTTCATACGGAGACGCAGTGATGACTAACGTTTGCGATCCGACATTGCTATCCGAGGTTCGGAAGTATGGACCGTTCGATGTCGCGGGCTGTTTCAACTGCGGAAGCTGCACATTAGGCTGTGTCTTGTCCACGGATCATGCATCTTTTCCCCGGAGACAGACCCGGCAGGTGCTCATGGGCTTGAAAGAGACGGTGCTT
>Ga0194126_10004008_pt1 | contig 22767 bp, 20 predicted proteins | sample TA2KigC150mmetaG_FD_148641 | JGI IMG/M metagenome (GOLD analysis project Ga0194126, IMG submission 148641) | Freshwater microbial communities from Lake Tanganyika, Tanzania - TA2015035 Kigoma Deep Cast 150m | ecosystem: Environmental > Aquatic > Freshwater > Lake | place: Tanzania: Lake... | reverse complement strand
CCTTGGGCATCGGGTCGGGAGTACCATAAGCCCGATGACCTCAACTGCTTCAACCGCCCGGTGCGGACCCGCATGCCGGGTGGTGTGGGAGGGGCGCGGTCAGATTCTGACCGCCCCCTATCCCGATCCTGCCCTGGGCAGCGTCGCTTTTCCGGTATGCCTGCCCTGCAACAAAATTCTTGAGCTTCTGAGGCGAATGTGGACATAATAGCCGCAACAACACCCGGGTGTGCATACACGGATTGTTCGCCCGCTGGATCGCGGTGAGACAATGGCAACAACATGGCGCCTGATTTATAACCCCGCAGGACATATCGCCGATATACCCGCCGTGCCGGCCGCGCTTGCCGCAGGCAGGCGTGTTGGCCGGTGCCTGCCCCGGTGCTTCAGGCCGCCGGATACGCTCGTCATACAGGGCATCAGGGGCAAAGGAATCCTTGCAGGAGCGGACGTTGTTGTTGACGCTTGCGAGGCTGAAAAACACGGTATCGATATCGGCGCGGCACCTGCAACGAAAGGCAGGCGCGCACCCAAACCGGCCGGCACCCTGCGCTTTGAGGACATTACCGCATCCGCGCCGGCAGCGTTCGGGGCAGCCGCGTGCGCTCCCGGCGATCCGGCGGTCATCCTGTATACCTCCGGAACTACCGGCATGCCCAAAGGGGTCATGCTCTCGCATGCGAACTTTCACGCCCAGTGCTCGTTGATTGTTGCGCAGGTATTTCCCCTGCAGCAGGATGACCGCCTGACCGTGGTGCTGCCACTGTATCATGTGTATGCGCTTGCAAACGCCCTTGTGGCATCAGTGTATTTCGGCGCGTCCCTGTGCCTGATTCCTCAGTACAGCCCCGCGCTTCTGCTTGATGCAATCGCCGCTTCGCGGGCGACCATACTGTTTGCCATCCCGTCAATGTACATGCACCTTCTCACGCTTGCGCGGGTGAGAAAAACCGGTATCCCGCAGACGCTCAGGCTGTGCGTCTCGGGCGGTGCTCCGCTGCCGCGCGCGGTTCTGTCCGAATTCGAAAAGATATTCGGCACCCGCATCGCCGAAGGCTACGGCCTGACGGAAACGACATCCGCCGTGTGCCTGAATGAATCCGGCGAGACGTTCAGGCCCGGCTCGATCGGGCCGGCAGCGCCAGGCGTTGAAATCAAAATCGTTGACGATGACGGGTGCGAGCTGCCCGACGGGCACGCCGGCGAAATCGTGATACGCTCCGCGGTCGTGTCGCAGGGGTACTGGAACAACCCGCAGGAAACCGCCGCGGTGATGCGCGACGGCTGGCTGCACACCGGCGACATCGGCTGCCGCGACCATGACGGGTATTTCTTCATTACCGATCGAAAAAAAGATCTCATCATCAGGGGAGGCTTCAATATCTCGCCGCGCGAGGTCGAGGAGCTGCTCGCAACACACGCTGCTGTTCAGGAGGCGGCCGTGATCGGCGTCATGGACAAGCGCGGGGAGGAGGCGGTCAAGGCGTTTGTAGTGCTATCGCCGGGGGCGTCGGTTTCCGAAAAAACGCTTATCGAATACTGCTCAATGAATCTTGCACCGTACAAGATTCCGAAAATGATTGAATTTCGCGATGCGCTCCCCCGCAGCGCGGCAGGCAAGGTGTTGAAGAAAGAACTGCGCACCGGCTATGTCGATATACGCCTCATGCAGCAGGGCGACACAGCGCAGGAGGGCGGCAATGGCTGAAATCCCCTCCCTCGGCGCCATGCTTGCAGAAACCGCGCGCAGGCTCGGGAGCAAGGAAGCCCTGATCTTTGAGGGCCGGACAATCAGCTACCGCGAGCTTGATGAGCAGGCCGGCAGAACCGCGAACGCGCTTGCGGCCCTGGGCATACGCACAGGCGACCGCGTGGCGATCATGCTGCCCAACATCCCCGAATTTGTGTACACTTTTTACGGTTTGCAGAAACTCGGCGCTGTTGCGGTGCCTTTCAACACCATGTACAAGGGCCGCGAGATAACCCATATCCTCAACGACAGCGGGGCAAGGGCCATTGTGGCCCTTACCGGGTTTGCCAATCTTATCAATGAAATCAAAACCGATGTGCCCGGCCTTGAGCATATCATCCTCACCGGGCAGCGCACGCTGCTCTTTGCCCAGGAGGGCGCAACGGTTTTTGTGCAGATGGTGTTTGACGCAGGCAGGTTTGCATCATCCGATGCTGTGTTCAAAGCAACCGGAGCGGTTCTTGTCTCCGCGTTGAAGCGCCTCGGGGTTGATGACGCCTGGTACAAGCATCAGGGCAGCATACGCTGTGACGGTAAAAAGATAGCCTCAATCCTGCTCAGCACGTTTGAGAATCTCTTCATCGTCAACGCGCTCGTGTGTATCGACCGCCTTGAAATCGATACTTTTTTCAAGGCGGTCGGAGTCCCGCCCGAGGTGAAGGACAAGGTGCTCGAGCCCATGACATCCGTGCGCGAGCAGACCGGCAGTCCAGTAACTATTGCAGTATTCCGCGATGCGTTTATGGATGCATTCCAGCAGCAGCTCGATGCCGACATTGTTTCCGGCAGCCTGAGCATAATCGAGCGTTTCGCATACAGGCAGGCCCGCAGGCGCCCGGGCGAAAAAATTCCAAAGACGTAGCCGGCATACAGTATGCGCCGGGTTAACGGCACGGCATACGCTGCACCTCTAACGTGAAGGAGACCCCTATGCAGAACCTTAAACGGGATCAGATGATCCACCTGCTGGAAACCGTCCGTGAGGGTTTTCTGGCCATGTGTGACGGCGGGCAGCCGTACTGCCTGCCGTTCGGGTTTGTGTTCGTTGACGGCAGTATCTACATCTCGATGTTTCCCAGGGGCCGCAAATGGCGCTGCCTGCAGAAAGATCCCCGGGTCTGTTTTTCGGTCTTCACCTGGAACGACGAGGGCAACCGGTGGTCGTCGGTCGTGGTTGAAGGCGAAATGGTCGAGGTGTCTGACCTTGAGCTGATCAGGCCTGTGGTGCAGGCCAACATGCTCAAGATGGGCTTTAATCCGGAGGGCGGATATCTTGAGAGAAGAATGAGCTTTTATGAGCAGGCGCTTGCAAAGCCCGACGGGCTGCGCATCATGCAGATTCGCGTCGCGCACATGGGCGGCAAAACAATGGCCGCTGTTGCCGGAACCTGAAACGCAGAGCGCGTAAACGAAAAAGGGAGCAGGTAATGTACGGATGGACGGGAATACTGCTGAAAGTTGATCTCTCAAGCGGGCAGATTCGCCGCGAACAGACAAGCGAAACAATACGCCGGAATTTTCTGGGCGGCCGCGGTGTCAATTCGAAACTGCTCTACGATCATACCGGGCCGCACACCGGAGCCCTTGAGCCGGACAATGTCGTTATCTTCGGAACCGGCCCGCTGGCGGGTACGCTGGCCCCCTCATGCCCGCGCTGCACGGTGACGGCTAAATCGCCGCTGACCGGCATTCTCGGGGACGCGAACTTCGGCGGCTTTTTTGCGCCGGTCATGAAAAAAGCAGGGTTTGATCATATCGTGATTACAGGCCGTGCGGCCGCGCCTGTGTACCTGCACGTAACCGCCGGGGCAATCGAGATTCGCGACGCCGCGCACCTGTGGGGCCTGACCATCCCTGAGGCTGAAACACGGCTCAAGTCCGACCTTGCTGATCCGCATGCGCAAATTGCACTGATCGGCCCGGCCGGCGAGAACATGGTCTATACGGCCTGCGTGTCGCATCGCTACAACGTGGCCGGCCGAACGGGCATGGGCGCGGTCATGGGCTCCAAAAATCTGAAGGCCGTGTGCGTATCGGGGCGCGGCAAAATCGCCGTAGCGCACCCGCAAGATTTCGAGCGTGAGCGCAAAAACTGGCTGCACAAAACCCGTGAAAACCCCTTTACCAAGTATTTCGGCACGTTCGGCTCAGCCGGGCCGCTTGACAAAGAGGCCGAATCCGGCCTGCTGGCGGTCAAAAATTTTTCACAGGCCGGGGGGTTCAAAGGCGTTGAAATGGTCAGCGCCGGACATTTAAAAAAGTTTTTCACGCGCTCGCACGCCTGCCATGCCTGCCCGGTGCACTGTATCCAGAGTTTTGAGGTAACCGAGGGAGAGTACGCGGGCACGCGCGGGACTAAAATGCCGGAAGGCTGCAACTCCTCCTGCGGCCCCAGTTGTGGCAACGCCGATCCGGGATCACTTTTCAAGCTCAACAACATGGCCAATGCTTACGGACTTGATATTCTTGACTTCGGTCTGCTGATGGCAACCGCCATGGACTGGTATGAAAACGGCATCATTACCGACGCCCATACCGGCGGCATTCCGCTCACCTGGGGCAATCACCAGTCAATGGCAGCGATGCTTGAAAATATCGCCTTTCGCAGGGGTTTTGGCAATGTTCTGGCTGACGGCGCGGTCAAGGCGGCCGAGCAGCTCGGTCCCGGCGCGCGTGAACTGGTCAGCTCCTGCAAGGGTATAATATTCGGCGGAGTCGATCCGCGCGTTATCCGCGGCAGCGCCCTGTGCTACGCCACCGGAACGCGCGGCGGCGATCACCTGCGGGGCGGCATTCTGATCGAGCTTCCCGGCCCCGGCGGCCGGCCCGCGCTGCCGCCCGAGGAAGCGCTTGAAAAATACGGTACACTTGATGTACTCGATCCGGCTTCCTACAACAAATCATCGGCCGCCGTGTACAATCAGGATATGTACACGATTGCCGACTGCCTGGAGGTCTGCAAGTTCATCACCTCCCATAACAGCTTCGGCGTCAGCATGGATGACATGGCCGCCATGCTGTCCGCGGTCACGGGCCTGCGCCTCACGCATGAGGACATGCTCCGCACGGCCCAGCGGGTGTTCACGCTTGAGCGTGCCTACATCATACGCGAAGGCATTACCCGCGCTGATGACATGCTGCAGGGCAAATGGGTGCAAGACGCTGTCAAGGGCGGGCCCTATGACGGACGCGCGATAGAGCCCGACAAATGGCAGGGTATGCTTACGGAGTATTATTGCGCGCGCGGCTGGGATGCCGTAACGGGCATACCGACCCGTGCAACCCTTGAGATGCTGAGTCTGGCGGATATTGCCGACGATCTGCGCCGGCGCGGTTTCGCTCTGGCCTGAGGCGTTCAGGCCTTTCATCCATGCGCACCGTGCCATGAGCGGATCACTGCATGCCCCCGGCAGAAAAAATTACATCCGGCTGCGGATTTCATCAAGGCGGTTTTTGCAGTGTTCATCCATGCTGTGGACTTTCTGCAGCTTTGCACAGCCGTAGTCCGGGCAGAATGCGCAGCTCTCCAGGTCCTTTTCCATAGCGCATGATCTGATTTCACACATGCCGCAATAGGGGCCGTACACGCCGGATGCGAGACAGCCCGAGCAGTTTATGCTCTCGGGAGTAATCTCAATCTGAAACATTTCCGACCATTCGCGGGCTGTTTTTGTGCGCAGCCCGTCATCATCATCCCGCGCGGCGATAAACGCGGGGCACGCCGAGCACTCCAGTCCACAGTATCCGCTTATGATATTCATGCTTCCTCCTTATAGTAATCAGATGCAGCGATTCGTTAGCAGGATACCAGATCAGCACTGTTGATGATCGCATCCTGATGCTGTGGTGCGAAAATATGCTGCGGCAGGCCTGATCGCCATCAGCAGAGCCGCGGCGGCAATCAGCCAGATGTAGCGCTTCGTAAAGTCCGCGAAGTAGGCCCCTGCAATCATGCCGCACAGAATGCAGCTCCATTTCAGCAGGGCAATGTCGAACCACGACCAGACTTTTGTCCTGAAAAGTTTCATCGGCACCTCCTTGTCAGCGGCTATGCCTGTATGTATGAAGATTTTATCAAGCAGCTGTTAATAATGGCAAAGGTTATTACACCCTGATTTTCACCACGATTTTCCGGCAGGTTCCCTCGCCGCCGAGCGGAGCGTGAGCATCATCGGGAAAGAAAACCGCGCAGGTGCTGCCGGTGATGCTGACCCACTCAAGCGCGGGATCGGCAAAAAAAGCGACGTCCTTCTCCCCGTCATAGGCTTCGGCAACAGTTACACACTGCGCCAGCGGACAATATCCGATCAGGTCGGTTCCTGTCAGGCAGTACTGAACGTCAATATAGCGGCGGTGCGCTTCGAGGCGCGCACCACTGCGGCCTTTACCCTCACACATGCTCACCAGAGCAAACACTGTATCTCCGTCGATTGTATGGCGGCCTTCCTCAAGGCTGTTCAGGTCCGGACGCGTGAGGAAACGGCCTGCCTGCGCAAGGCCGCGGTGAAGCTGTTCAAATTGGTGAAGGCGGTCAACAGGTGAAAGGAGCATATATCATCCCGAAGCAAAGACGCCTGACAGGAGGCTACAGCGCCTTAATCAGCGACTCCTCGTCGCAGTCGGGGAACTTGACGCAGTTAATGCAGTCGCGCCATACCTTATGGGGCAAAATGGCCTTGTCGACCGGATCAAAGCCGAGTTTTTCAAAAAATGCCGGCACATAGGTCAGGACAAACAGCCGCGTGATGCCGAGTGCGGCGGCCTCGGTCTGGCAGGCCTCGACCAGCGCGCGGCCGATGCCCCTGCCTTTGGCTTCGGCTGTAACGGCAAGGGAGCGGATCTCGGCAAACTCCTCCCAGCAGATGTGCAGGCCGCAGATTCCCAGCATCCTGCCGCTTGCCTCATCGACCGCGACGTAAAAATCACGGATCTGGTCATAGAGATCGCTCAGCGACCGGCCCAGCAGAACTCCCTGGTCGGCATAATCGCGCAGCAGTGTATAGATATGTTTAACATCCAGGATTGTCGCTTTTCTGATAGTGTATGTCTGCGCCATGATGTGTCTGTTTCCGTCCGTGTTCATTGTTATGCGCCCGGCTCTTGTCCGGCCTGGGCGAGCATATCGCGGGCATGCGCTATGCTGGTCTTTGTAATGTCTTTGCCGCCCAGCATGCGCGCTATTTCCTGCAGGCGTTCCTGCCGGTCAAGGCAGGACACCTGCGTCAGGGTGCGGCCCTCGCGCGCCGCCTTGCTGACGCTGAAATGGTGATTGCCGAAACAGGCGATCTGGGGCAGATGCGTAATGCACAGCACCTGATGATCGCGCGCTATTTCCTGTAATTTCAGGCCGACCGCGTGGGCAATCGCCCCGCCGATACCGGCATCGACTTCATCAAAAAGCAGGGTGGGCACGCGGTAGTTGCGTGCCAGTATTTTTTTCAGCGCCAGCACGATGCGCGATAATTCACCGCCGGAGGCTATTTTTGAAAGCGGCTTGGGAGCTTCGCCCTGATTCGTCACGATTGAGAATTCTATCTGATCGCACCCGCTGCGGTTCAGGCCTTCGGCACAGTCTTCAGGAGCGCCGCCGGCCGTACGGTCGGCAGAGGTTATGCCGCAGATAAAGACAGCTTTCTGCATGCCGATTGATTTGAGTTCGGAGGCCACTTTTTTCTGCAGGGTCTCGGCTGCGGCGCGCCTGCGCTTTGAAATTTCTGCGGCCTTTTTCCATAGCTCATCACACTGGTGCACGAGGCCGGCCTGCAGTTCTTCAATGCGCGCGCTTCCTCCGGATATGTCTGCAAGCGCCCCGGAGCATTCGGCCATGCGCTGCAGCACGCTCTCAATCGTGCCGCCGTATTTGCGCTTGAGCCGCTGCAGGAGCTCAAGACGGTTTTCAACCTCTTCCAGCCGCTGCGGGTCAACCACGATGCGCTCGGCATAGGCTCGCAGCGCAAAGGCGGCGTCTTCCATGACGGCTGCAGCCTGTTGCAGCTGATCGCAGGAACCCTGCAGCTGCGGGTCGATTGCAGCGGCCTGGGCAATATCGCGCGCCATGCGCTGCACAGCCCCGAGGCAGGACTGCTCGTCTTCATAGAGCTGCTGGTAGGCTCCCCAGGTGCGCTCTTGCAGGCCGCGGGCATTCTGCAGCACAGAGCGCTCCTGTTCCAGGGCCTGATCTTCGCCCGGCTGGACGCGGGCCTGCTCGATTTCCGTATACTGGAACTGCAGCAGTTCCTGCTGCTCGCGCGAGCGTGCCTCTCCGGCCTGCAGGTCGCGCAGCTCGCGGGCAGCCTGCTGAAAAGCCTCGTAGGCCTGTTCGTAGCCGGCCAGCAGGCCCTGATTGCCGCCGAAGGCGTCCAGAATGACCCCGTGGTTTTCAACCTGCAGCAGCACCTGCTGCGAATACTGGCCGGAGATGTCAAGCAGGCGGCTGCCGATGAGCGCAAGCTGCTGCAGCGTGGCCGCGCTGTCGCCGATATAGATTTTATTGCGGCCCGAGCGCGAAATAACGCGGCGCAGGATCAGGCTGTCCCCGGAGACGGAGAGCCCGCAGCCGGCCGCATCTTCGGCAAGATCGCCGTTTCCGGCACTGTCAAAAACCGCCTCGACCGTTGCTTCGTCCGCGCCGGTGCGTATCATATCGGCGCTTGCCCGGCCGCCGAGCAGAAGGCCGAGCGCGCCGACCAGAATGGACTTGCCCGCGCCGGTTTCCCCCGACAGGATTGTGAGTCCCTGCTCAAAGCTGACGTCAAGCGTCTGGATAATGGCGAAGTTGCGGATGCGCAGTTCCTGCAGCATGGTTCCTGTATTCCTTGACGGCCTCGTAGAAAGTGATAGTCGCTGTCATTGCGAGGAGTCCCGCCCCAGCGGGACGACGCGGCAATCTCGTCTTTTCAAATACTTCGAAACTGGGAGATTGCTTCGCTTCGCTCGCAATGACCTTTCCGGGGACTTTTCAGGAGATCATTATTTTTTGAACGATAGACAAACTCAGCGCTCACCCCAGCGGAATTTTTCCCGCAGCACTTCAAAGTAATTCCTGAAAGGCGAAGTAATAAGCTGCAGGGCGGCAGCGCTTTTGCGCACCTCGACCGCGTCGCCGGCGTGCAGGCGCTCGCCCACCTGGCCGTCCATGGTCAGGTGCACATCCTCTTCCGGGGTTTTTAAAACCAGCGTGATCACGCTGTCGTCCTTGAGGATGATCGGGCGCTGCGAAAGGGTGTGCGGGCAGATCGGCGCAAGCGAGATCAGATCGAGATCAGGGTAGATGACCGGGCCGCCGGCCGAGAGAAAATAGCCGGTTGAGCCCGTCGGCGTGCACACGATCAGGCCGTCGCTTTTATACGTCGTCAGATAGCTGCCGTTCACCAGTGTCTCGATGTCGATGATACGCGCCAGGGCGCTCTTGTTGATGACGACATCGTTGAGAACCCGGAAAATCTTTTTTTCACCGCCTGCGCGCATAAGGCGCACGTCGAGCATCATGCGCCGCTCGACTTGATAGTCGCCGGCGATGACGCGGCCCAGCATGGCCTGCAGTTCCTGTACCCGGGTTTCCGTCAGAAAACCCAGGCCGCCCAGATTGACCGCCAGAATCGGCACGGATTCAGCGCCTTCTTCGCGGGCAACGCTCAGCAGGGTGCCGTCTCCGCCGAACACCAGCAGCAGATCAGCGCCGGCGATCACCTCTGCGCGCGGGCACAGGCGCACCCCGGCGCCGGACGGCGCGACGGTTTCTTCAGCCAGCAGGGTTTTGCCTTCGCGCTGCAGGAGCGGAACGATGGCTGCAACCTGCTCCAGCGCCTGCGGCCGGTTCTGCTTGACTATAAGGCCGATGGTCTGCATGCTGTCGGCTCCATATATACGCCCCTTCCGGGGCAGCCCTGCTGTAACATATACACGTGAATGCCGGTTGTATCTTTAACACGCCTCTACTATGACCGCAAGCCAATATTAGCGCTCGCGCAAAAACCCGGGGAACCGGGCGTGTGTGCTCACCATGATGCACCGTTCCCTGCGCATCCGGTCTCGCCTGCCGCGGCATCTGTCCCCTCCGCTTTTTGTTCAGTTTTTTGTTTCCTGGCACTATAGCAGCACAATTCAACTTATTCAACAACGTCCCCCTCCCCCCCGTACATTCAATTGCATTGCGGTTATCGATGTATAGGTTGCCGGGAATGCCGGAATCGGCAACCGAATAAAACAGGTTGCAATTTGACACAAAAAAGACTATATTTTTGTGTCAGGTGAGATATGAAAAATAAATCAAAAACTGTAGATAGTCAGATACTTAGCAGGCTTTACGGTCATGGCAGGGGTTGGGTCTTTACTCCAAACCATTTCAAGGATCTCGGCAGCCGCGATGCCATTGCTTCGGCCTTGAAGCGCCACAAGCAGTCCGGGCTGATTCGCCAGTTAGCCCGCGGTCTCTATGACTATCCCAAGACCGACCCCGAGCTTGGCCTTTTGCAGCCCGCTACAGATGCGATCGCTCAGGCTTTGGCAGGCCGTGACGCAGCCCGTCTGCAGCCGACAGGGGCCTACGCCGCTAATCTGCTCGGGCTCTCCACCCAGGTGCCGATGAAGGCCACCTTTCTGACGGACAGTCTCGCCCGCACCGTGCACATCGGCAAACGGCAGATCATCCTGAAGCGGACAACACCACGCAACATGGCAACTGCCGGCAGGCTCAGCGGCCTGGTCATCCAGGCGTTGCGGCATGTGGGGCAGCAGCGTGTCGATAAACAGGTCATCACACAACTGGAACGGGTGCTCGATGAGCAGGCCAGGTCGCAATTGATGAAAGATATTCGTTATGCTCCTGCCTGGATTGCCGACATCATCCGCGACCTGGCAGTCCGGGGGAAATCGGAGTGAAAACGTTTATTGAAATGACGCAGGAGCGTCGCAATCTGGTCTGCACCCAGACTGGCGCACGATTGAATCTGGCCGAAGTGGCCGTGGAAAAGGTCCGCGGATTTCAGGATGCCTTCAACCAGAGGCACGTGTAAGCCCTGAAATCCGCCGGGAAGATGATCAGGTCTGGCATCGCTGCTAAAGGGTTTTGAAACATAGAGCCCTAAAGAACAAAGTTTGTCATTCCGAAGAAGCGCAGCGACTGAGGAATCTCGGGTTTTTGCCTTTGACTTTTAAACCCCATCGTTTCGCAGATTTTTTCGCACCCTTTCTTTCGCGGCAAAGAAAGGGTGCCCCCAAGAAAGCCGCCCCGTGCACCTTGGCCCCGACCTCCGGTCGGGACTGCCCTCGCGAAACGCACGCACGCGGGGTCGGCACTGTACGGGCGACCGGCCGGTCGCCCCAACGAGGGCAGGCACAGGGGCCTGCCCCTACGCTGCGCTGCAATGGGGTTAAAACCAAAACCTGAAAAGCAAACGTAGTGGCCGCGCTGCATGGCAACAATTTATTTGATTCTTCTCCGAACTCCAAACTCCACGCTCCTAACTGCAGCGCCCTGCGCGCATGTCATCCATAAAAAAATCAGCGTGTCAGGGAAGATAATAGAACAGATTGCGTCTAAATAATTGCCGGGATGCCCGCAACCGGATAGACATGCATTTACATCAAATTTGATGTTGCAAAACCATGGATTTCACGATAGAATTTTATGAGACTGCCGGCGGCGTATGTCCGGTGAGAGATTTCCTGAACGGGCTCAGCGCCAGCGATCCTGGCGACTTTGCTTCAGTCATGGCAGGGCTGGCGAAACTGCGCAACCGGCAGTATCATCGCGAGCCCCTGTCAAAATCGATCGGCGGCGGTCTTTTCGAACTGCGGCATGTTGGAAAGTTAAACACCCGCATACTTTGGTTTTTCGTTAAGGGCCGCAGGATCATCGCCGTGCATGCCATACGCAATAAAGCACGCTCCATTGCGCTGCGCGACCGGCAGACCGCGCTTGAGCGCATGCAGGACTGGCTTACAAGGATATAATCATGAAAAAGACCAATTTCGAAACCTATCTTGACGAACAGTTGCAAGACCCGGCATTCGCTGAACGTTTTGAACACGCCGGCCAGGCCTGGGACGTTGCCATCCAGATCGCAGCCCTGCGCACACAGGCCGGCCTTTCGCAAAAGGAACTTGCGCGGGTACTTGGAACATCCCAGCAGCAGGTCAGCAGACTTGAGTCACCCTGCTACGAAGGCCACTCCCTCAGCATGCTGCGCCGCGTTGCTCATGCCTTGCATTCACGGGTTCGCATCGTGTTCGAGCCGATGGAACATACGCGGCACGTTGCGGAGGAATCATCTCCCTATCGTGCCCGCCGCCGCACCCCAAAACCTTCCCGCTCATGTGATTCTTGATGGCGCCGTAAAAAGTCAAAAAATGGTTGTTTTGTCATTTCGACCGCAGGGAGAAATCCTGGATTTTTAAGTAGCTACAAGACCTCTCACGGAGCCTGTCCTGAGCGCAGCCGAAGGGTTCGAGGTGACAATTTGGGACTTTTTACGACTTCATCATTCTTGATGGCGTCGTAAAAAGACAAAAAAATGCTCATTTCAGTCATTCCGGCGCAGGCCGGAATCCAGGAAATTCAGATACTTACAAACGCACTGGACACCGGTCTTCACCGGTGTGACGACTTTTTAAGAACTTATCAACTTTTGAACTTTGAACCTGTTTTCCCTCCGCGTCTCAGCGCCTCTGCGGGAGAAAAGAATTTAAAAGCAGGGCCGTGTCTCGCGCAGAGAAGCAGAGGCGCAGGTGAAGAAAATATGTCATGCCGGACTACGATCCGGCATCCATTCTTTTACTCCCAACTCCGAACTCTTAACTCCGAACTGCAGCGGCCTGCCGCTGCGCCCTCCGAACTCCGCACTCCGAACTGAACGCAGCCAGGGCTGCATTACTGTTGATTTGCCCGGCTGGTTCTGCTACCATCAAGCCATCTTTTGTTTCATTGTGCTAAAAAACGTTAACCATTCAAACGCGGGGGGAACCACTGATCGGCATGTGTTCTGATGCTCGTGCACGACCACACCAGCGCAGTTTTCCAAGCTCCATGCAGCACACACGGAGGGGCCAGCCAGCCCGGTAAAATTTTTTGAGAATAATAATGTTTTCAACGGAAGTTTTCTAAAAATCGATATGGTGTCACCGGAAAACACCCCAATGATGTAACCGCGAAACACGTGAAAGGCGTTAAAAAGACAAGCATTTTCGTGGCGTCACGAAAATGCTTCTGGAGTGTAATTCCATCGCATGCGATGGTTTTAGAAGGGCAGGAAGATGAAAGCGACCATCAATGCCAAGGGCACGGAAATTACCGTTTTATCCAAAGGCGACGAAAACGATTTTATCTCTCTGACTGATATTGCCCGTTACAAAAATCCCGACGAGCCTAAGGATGTTGTAAAGAATTGGATGCGCAGCCGGAGTACCATCGAGTTCCTCGGCCTGTGGGAGAAGTTGAATAACCCTGATTTTAAAGGGGTCGAATTCGACTCCTTTATCCATGAGGCGGGCTCAAATGCCTTTACCCTGTCACCCCAGAAATGGATTTCAACCACAAATGCCGTGGGGCTGCTCTCGAAGTCGGGGCGATATGGCGGTACTTCCATCCTGGGAAGTGCGGCAATTAAACAGCTGACGGGAAGTAAATGAACCGCAATGATGTAACCGCGAAAAACGCGAAGGGCGCGAAAGAAAAGCTGCTTTTCCCGGATGAATGCTACGCCATTCAGGGAGCTGTGTTTGATGTGTATAGGGAGATGGGTTGTGGGTTCCTGGAAGCGGTTTATCAGGAGTGTCTATCGCAGGAAAAGGGCCAGGCGTTTCAGGACGTTGGACTCGCTTTTTCCGACCTTGAGCGTTTCCCGTTTGTTAAAACTACATTTGACACCCTGGGCCGGTTTTAATATCTTTCAAAATATTTTTTCATAAGAACATCAACACCACAACAATTTCATCCCAGCGGAGGGCCTCATGGAGGATTCAAAAGACATCGTTCCGGTTGAGATCATCGAGGATAAAATCTATCTCATACGCGGGCAGAAGATTATGCTCGACCGCGATCTTGCACGCCTCTATGGCGTTGAAACGAGAACTCTCAATCAGGCTGTCAGCCGGAATATCGAAAGATTTCCGGCAGATTTTATGCTCGCGTTAAGCCGCGACGAAATCCGGAACATATCACAAATTGTGATATGTTCAAAAATCAAGCACGCAAAAAATGTGTATGCTTTCACCGAGCAGGGTGTTGCCATGCTCTCCGGTGTCTTAAACAGCTCCCGTGCCGTTCAGGTTAATATCGCCATCATGCGGGCATTTGTGCGCCTGCGGCAGATGCTGGCCACGAATGCCGAGCTTGCCCGCAAGCTGGAGGTTCTCGAACAGAAATACGACAGTCAATTTCGGGTCGTATTCGACGCCATCCGTGCGCTCATGGCCGAACCTGAAACGCCCAGGCGTCCCATCGGGTTCACGGCCAAAGAACAATGCGCAGCCTATCACGCACAGCAGACAAAGACGCGATAGTTGCGGACATTTTTCGCACCGTTCTTCCGCGGCAAAGTGGTGCAGGCAAATCTAACAGTTTTTTTGTTCGTACTTTTCTTTTGCGGACAAAGAAAAGTACCAAAAGAAAGGCCGCCCTGCGACTTGTCCCGACTGAAGTCGGGATGCCCTCACAAAAGGCATGTTCACGGCGGCGGCACGAACTCGCACATTCGAGCGCTCAGACAGCGTGCCGCACGGCACCCGTGCCCATACCTTTTGTTCGGCTGCGCCGCAACGGGTTTTTAAAACATAGAACCCTCAAGAACAAAGATTGTCATTCCGAAGAAGCGCAGCGACTGAGGAATCTCGGTTTTTGCCTTTGACTTTCAACCCCATCGTTTCGCTGCGTAGGGGCGCCTCGTGAAGCGCCCTCAAGCATGAGTGCGGGGCTGGGTCGTTATGCATGTCGTAGGGTGCAGGCCCCTGTGCCTGCCCAGGTAGGGGCGAAAAAATTTTCGCCCGTACAGCCCCCCCGCGAGCATGTGCCCGGCGAGGGGACCCCGACCTTGGGCGGGGTGCGAAACGCAGGGGCGCCCTTTCTTTGGTTCGTTTCTTTGGAGCGAGCAAAGAAATGAACAAGGCACGAATTTGAAAATATTTTTTCGTACCCTTTCTTTCGAGGCAAAGAAAGGGTACCCCCAAGAAAGCCGCCCCGGCGGATCGCGTCCTTCGGATTACCTCGCCGGGCACATTCTCAAGGGGTCGTTATGAACTCGCACATACGGGCGCTCAGACAGCATAACGACCGTATCCTTGATAATGCACACGGCTCGGCTGCGCTCCGATGGGGATTTAAAACCAAGAGCTATAAGCTTGTCATTTCGAAGAAGCGTAGCGACTGAGAAATCTTAGGGCTTTGATCTTATCCTGTCATGCCGCACTTGATGCGGGATCCATTTTTTATGTTTTGATTCTATGTTCTAAAAACCCCGTTGCAGCGATGCCGAGCGAAGCGTTCGCACGTGGATTTCGGTCGACACGCATGTCCGTAGGGGCGGTCCCCCCGTGGCCGCCCGTATAGTTCTTTCTTGGGGGTACACCTTCTTTGGGCGGCAAAGAAGGGGTGCAAAAAAGCTTTGGACCTTGGACCAGGGACTTTGGACCATAGACCGCTTTTTTTGGACCTTGGACCGGTTCATCGGACCTTGGACCGAAAGCTACGCCCCCTGCATTACTTCGTGCATTACTTCGTTGACTAACTATTTAAACTTAGATAGGATTGCGTAAGCTTTCGAACAAATGTGCTAAAAAACGTTAACCATTCAAACGCGGGGGGGATATACATGGCTTAGCGAAATAATGCCTGACATTACCGCCTACATCCACGCATTCTCCACCCTCAACGTCAACCGGGCGAATGGCCGCATCAGCCCGGCAAAGTCCGGATCGTGTTAGAGTAGGAACCACGAATGAACACAGATGCACACCAATTAAATGCGTTGATTGCCAGGGGAGAGGGGCTTAACCTCGAGTTTAAGACCTGCCGCGATCAGTTGAGCCGTGATGTGTTTGAGACGGTGTGTGCGTTTCTCAACAGGCATGGAGGAATTATCCTGCTTGGTGTTCAGGATGATGGATCGATTCAGGGAATTGGCCCTGATGTGGTGGAGCAGATACGCAAAGATTTCGTTACGGCCATCAATAATCCCCAGAAGTTGAGTCCGCCGACATATCTTTCCATTGTTGATGTCGAAGTGGACAGCCGGAGGGTGTTGCACATCTATGTGCCCGAAAGTTCTCAGGTGCACCGCTGCAATGGGCGTATCTACGACCGCAATGAAGACAGCGACCTGGATATAACCGACCACACAGCCCAGGTTGCGCAACTCTATCAGCGCAAACAGGCAACCTATAGTGAAAACAAGGTGTTCTCGCATGTGGGGCTTGATGATCTTGATCGTGAGTTGATTGCCAGATGCCGCAAGACAGCCACCCTGCGGTGGGAAGATCATCCCTGGAAGAACATGGACGATCTTGAACTGCTTAAAAGCGCACAGCTGTATCAAACCGATGCCGAAACCGGTAAAAGCGGTCTTACACTCGCCGGTATTCTTTTGCTCGGGAAACAATCTCCCTTGCTGCAGGCCGTGCCGCATCATCGCACTGACCTGATTTTGCGCAAAGTGAATCTTGACCGCTACGATGATCGCGATTTTGTGGATGTCAACCTGGTAGAAAGCTATGAGCGGATTATGGCTTTTGTGCATAAGCATTTGCCGGACCCGTTTTATCTGGAAGGCACCACCAGCATCAGCATCCGAGACGCTATTTTTCGGGAGGTGGCATCAAACATCCTGATTCACCGCGAATATACCAACGCCTTTCCAGCCAAACTGATCATCGAGTACGGTCAGGTTCGAACCGAAAACAGCAATCGGCCGCATGGTTTTGGACGCCTTGACCCCGAGAGCTTTACCCCTTTTCCGAAAAACCCGGTTATTGCTCGCTTTTTCCGCCAGATTGGCCGGGCAGATGAACTCGGTTCCGGTATGCGCAAGATGATGAAGTACAGCCGGGCGTATGGCGGGGCGGATCCCGAATTGATCGAGGGCGATATTTTTAGAATGATTATCACTGTGCCCGAGTTTGGAGCAAAGAAAGATTCGTCAGTAGAACCCGGACAAGTCACCGGACAAGTCACCGGACAAGTCACCGGACAAGTCACCGGACAAGTCGATCCTTGGGTGCTTGACGTGCTTCGAGCGTGTGAGAAACCTTTAAAAAGTTCGGATATTCAAAAAATAGTCGGCATCAAGCATCGGGAAACTTTCCAGCGCAACTATCTCGATCAATTGCTGAAGGGAGGTTTGCTTATCAGAACCATTCCCGACAGCCCCCAAAGCCGTATGCAGAGATACGTCATTACCGAAAAGGGCAAACAAATTATTGCTTCCACCAGGGGAGAAAATATCAAGGGACAAAAATAATGGCACGCACAAACAAGCCATCCACTTCAAGAGCTTTGTTCCGCGACCAATCGGGTCAGCAGAGTTTTCTTGATACTGCGTATGAGGATGAGATCAGGCAGACCCAACAGCAAAAAGTCTCTTGCCTGGGCATGACCTTTGACAACGACGAGGAGCGGCGTAAGCATTTCCTCAGCCTCCTGCGTGACAAACTTAAGGACCCCGAGTTCCGCAAGATTGAGGGATTCCCCATTGGCTCGGACGAGGACATCCTGGCGCTGTCGGACCCGCCATACTATACCGCCAGCGCGACCGCAAGCCCAATGTTAGCAGCCTTCTAACGGTATGCTTTCAGCGAACCTGAAGATACCTGCCTGCGTGTGCTCACCTGACAGGCGTAACAAAATCAGTTTTTTTCGAGCGCATGGCTTTTTTATGTTTATGACCGTAGTTGATATTTTCCCTTGAGATAAGAGGGCGGCACGCAGGGCGATTCCCTGCCAGTGGTGAGCATGGGGTTGGGAGTTCGGAGCAGGAACAGTTTGGAGTTCGGAGTTGTGAGTTCGGAGCAGTGTAATTGGATTCTTTTCCGACCACCGAACTTCAGACTCTGAACTGCAGCGCCTCGCGCTGCCAGCATTGAGCAGATGACTTCCATCCTGGGAAGTGCGGCAAGTAAATGAACCGCTAAAAACGCGAAGGGCGCTAAAGAAAAGCTGCTTTTCCCGGATGAATGCTACGCCATTCAGGGAGCTTTGTTTGATGTGTATCGGGTCATACCCAAAAGCGGACATCGTCCGCATAGCCAGCAGTCATTTTCGCGATTTTCGCGCCTTTCGCGGTTAATCAAAACTCCGAACTGAATACAGCCGGAGGCTGCATTCCTTTGTTGACTAAGTTTCGCTCTTCCGCTACCATCAAACCATCTTTTGTTACATTGTGCTAAAAAGCGTTAATCATTCAAACGCGGGGGGAATTACTGATAGACACGTGTACTGATGCCTAAAATCAAAACCCACATCCACACATTCTGCACGCTCTACGTCGCATATCAGAAGGGGCACGTCAGCCAACAGAATTCTCCGTACATCATAATCATTCATACGGATGTTTTTTTTAATATTGCTATGGTGTCCACGGAATCCAGCCCCCCGAAATTTTGAAAGTGTGTCAAATATGAGTAATTTACCCAAACAGATTCTTAACTACTTTGCCACTTTTACCGAAACCCGGTTTAATTTCCGTCGTCTCATTAATTATAAATGGACGAACAATGAACTAACTCTTGATCTTTCACTATTCCCGCTATTTCAGACCTTGCTGCTTAATAAAATTAAAACGGGCGACCTCTCACCGATAACAATAAAACAAAATGAATATAGCATTTTGATCAGCAAAGAAGTTTTCCGGGTTGAAATTGAAGCCCTTTTGCAGAACAAATTCAATGCATCCTATCTGGATCAATGCCTGAGCGATGAAGACACCCTTATTGCCCAAAACAAAGCTTTCATCGCCGGCCCAAATGGCGAAATCGTCCCGGCCCAAGACGATGTTGCAGGACGTGATTTGCTGGCACGGCAAAGAGCGCTGACGCTGAAAGAGGGTGTTCGTACGTATAACCTTGCTTTGCGTCGTGCGTTTGAAAACACGCTGAACAATATTCAGGATAAAGTTATTCAGCAAAAGAAAGAAGAGTTTCATATTGAATATACGCCGTCATCCATTTTCGGCGTGGCCAATTACGTCAATCAGAAGTTTGAACAGATCAAAGCCATCAGCAATAATTTCACGGATAGTGAAAATTACATCAGAGCGCTGTCCGAATATTTTACAAAGTCAATCGATGATATTGTTATCTATGACCTCTATTACAATCTTCAAAAATACGCCGATTTTACCAAGCTGGGCACGTTGTATTTGTTCTTCCATATGCTGGAGAATAGCGGCGAAGCTTTCCCTTTATATTTTGTAGAAGTTGAATATCGGACATCCAGCTCGGAAGTCACTCTTTCTTTTCCCCATAATTTGATGCTTTTAAACACACCGGCTGTTAATTATTTTAAATATAACAGTGTCTTGACCGTCCCGCGGGCATCTTCTATTGCCGCGCTGAATGCTCATCTTGGCACGATGGAAAGATTTATTCAGACGCACTATGGTTTCCAAACGCCGTTCATCACGGAACCGTTTTTTAACCGCATAACGCATGCGGATAATAAATTCCCCGCGATCAAAAATCGGATCGGCCTGCAAACCATCACCAACGAAGACAAAAAGCTGCTGGACTACTCCGAACTCATGACCAAAATGGAAATGAACGAAGAAAGCAAGTTTTCTGATTTTATTGATCAGTATGTTCGGGGGACCGTTCCCAATCACCAGGAAGAAGTCGATAGAAAGTATCTTGAAAAATTTTCCATCAAGAGCCCGCAACGTTATATTTCTAACAATCCACTTCCGCTGAATAATTCGCAAAAGCGAATATTGCTGGCACTTGCCCATGAAAAGAATCACATCATCGTTGTTGACGGTCCGCCGGGCACGGGCAAATCGCATACCATCGCCGCGCTCACCTATTGGGCTAATGAAAATAAAAAATCGGTCGTCATTACATCGCATAAACAAGAGGCGCTTGATGTCATCGACCGCATGCTGACGGATAAATATAAATCCCTGCATCCGCAGGCTAAACCTTCCGTTGTCCGCATGGACAAGGGAACAGGCTCAGCGAACAATCTTCAAAACACCCTGCAAAATTCCGTGGTCGGCGCGGCAAACGAAAGGGCGCTTGAATACAATAAGGTTGCTACCGAAAACGATGAAAAGAAACAGAGCGCAAACTTGATCCGCAAGATTGAAGAAAGGTTACAACAGGCCGGCTGTTATGAAGAAACCCTTCAAAAGACCGTCCAGTTTGATTATATCGATCAGGTGCTGGCAAAAGACGCCAATCTGGCCGCTATTATTTCCTGCATAAAAAGGCCGGAAGATGAAATTGATTTTGCCGCAATTAATGATTTTATGTCATCAGGCGTTTTGCAGAAGCTTCGCAGCGCCAGTCTTGAGGAATATGCCTACCTGTTAGATCAGAAGACGAAGATGCCGGATTTTCTGGCTGCCTGTGAAGCGCTCAACCGGATTCCCGAAGCCGACCAGCAGATGGAAACGGTGCTTGATGAAATTCCATCAAATTTTTACCAACTGCTTGCCAGTCTTCAGGCGCATTTCAAGGATGATGTAAAACTATCCGCGATTACCCCAAAACACACGACTGCCGGCCTGCTTAAAAAATTATTTGGCAAAGCGCCTAAAGAAGAAGACCTTAAAAAAATGCTTTCCGAGCTTTCCAGCTTGCAGTTTGCCAATGTCGTCCAGGAAATTGCCTGCATTCTGAATATAGAAAAAGCAAACATCACCATTCGTGATCTGGCGGCGGGTGTAGAGAAAATCCGCCTTGCCCTGTCCCTGCGCAAACACCAGTCTTTGATCGCGGCCTATCGTGCGCTGCCCGGCAATGCGATTAAAAGCATCAGCGATATTTATGAAACCTTCAGAAAATTAGACGGATTTAAGGAATTATTAACCCTTGACCTGTACCGGGCTATGAGGTCTTTGTTTAAGAACTATGGCCCCCTGTTGAATCATTTCGGTATTACGGAAAAAAGCCTGGAAGTTCTGGCTAAGCTCAGTGGGCATGAAGAACAAATCAAAAGCGCGTGGCAATGGATACAACTGCATTATTTTCTTTCCGGTCATGCCCGCGCGTCAGTTCTTCATATGACGGATATCCAAAATTATTACCGGCTCAAACAAAAAGAAATTGAAAATCTCAACGACCATCGCTTGAAGAGCCTCAATAATCATCTGGGGGAAATGGCCAGAATCAAAGTGTCCTATGAAGGCGGCAAGCGCTTTACCTCAGAGGAGGCCAACGTTCTTCTTGAAGGCGTGTCCTGCATCATTGCCGAACCCGGCACGATTTCCCGGCATTTTCCGATGGAAGAAGGCCTGATCGATGTGCTGATTATTGATGAGGCCTCGCAGGTGTCCATTGCCGATTCTATTTCGCTCATTTTGCGCGCCAAACAGGTGGTGATTTTCGGCGATGAGTACCAATACGGCGCTGTAAGTGCAACCAATGTTAATGCCCGGTATTCAGCAAGCTATTTCAGCAAAATCATTAACGCCTTTGCCGATGACTACAATACCACCGTGACGGCGGCTGCCGAAAAGGAACTGGTTGATGAAGTTTCCAGGGAAATTTCGGCAGACGATCAGGTGAGCGATACCCTGCTCAAGCCTCAAGACGGCACCGTGCTGTGGCTCAAAACATTTAACATCCGCACCTCAACCCTGACTTTTGCCAAAGCCATTGCCAACTATACAACGTCGCTCAAAGAACACTTCCGCAGCTTCCCGGAAATCATCAGCTATTCCAATGATCATTTTTACAAAGAAGCGCAGATGGAACTGACCGTCAACCGCATCCGCACCAGGCCGATCAGCGAAGTCCTGCAGTTTATTCCTGTCGAGACGCAGGGCAGGGCCGGACCTAACACCAATCTGGATGAAATCGAAGCGATTGCCAATGATATAACAAAACGCCTTGATAGCGGCTTCAAGGGCACCATCGGCATTATCACGTCATTTAAAGAGCAGCAGACCCGCATGGAGCAGTCTTTTAATGAACGCTTTAACATGGCGCTACTCAGGCGCGATCATAAGCTGGCAATCTGGTTTGTCGGTGATGTGCAGGGTGAAGAGCGCGACATTGTTTATTATTCATTTGTGGAAGATAAAAAGCTGCAAAATGCCAATTTAGCCAGCATCTATCCTGTTCTGGGCGGCACAGCAGACAGCATCCGCAGCCTCAAAATGCAAAGGTTAAACGTCGGTTTCAGCCGCGCCAAAGACACCATGATTTTTGTGATGAGCCAGGCGGTTGAACAGTTCAGCAACACGCGCCTGGGCGATGCGCTCAAACACTATGCCCGCACATTAGAACAAAACAAAAAGAACGATTTCTTCATTGAAAACGAGGCGGTTTTTGAATCGCCCATGGAAAAGAAAATATATGCCCTGCTTTTGGAAACCCCCTTTGTGCAGGCGCGCCGCGAGCATATCAAGATCATCCCACAGTTTAACATCGGCCAATACATTGCTGCCGAATATAACACCTGCATCCCGAAATACCGCGCCGATTTTCTTTTGACCTATGCCATGGGCGGCAAGGAAGAGACACTTATTTTAGAATATGATGGATTAGAGTTTCATTTTAATAATCCGCATGAGGTCGATAGTCTCAATTTTTCTCAAAGCTATCTGGACTATGATACAGCGCGCCAGTTGGAGCTGGAAAGCTACGGTTACCGATTCCTGCGGATCAACAAATTTAATTTACGCCCGCAAACCCAGGGACAGACTGAAACGGATGTATTGAACAATTTGCTGGAAAAAAGTTTTATTGCATAATAGTGCTGCTTGTTATTCCCTGAATATTGCACGGTGACCTAAAAAACAGATAGAAAACCATCGGGAAGCACTGTATTAATGGGGTTGCGAAACCGTCAATCACCAATACAGGAGGCT
>Ga0194126_10004001_pt1 | contig 22778 bp, 23 predicted proteins | sample TA2KigC150mmetaG_FD_148641 | JGI IMG/M metagenome (GOLD analysis project Ga0194126, IMG submission 148641) | Freshwater microbial communities from Lake Tanganyika, Tanzania - TA2015035 Kigoma Deep Cast 150m | ecosystem: Environmental > Aquatic > Freshwater > Lake | place: Tanzania: Lake... | reverse complement strand
TGCCAATGGCCTGAAGTAAATGAGTTTTACCTAATCCCACCCCTCCATAGATAAAGAGTGGGTTATATTTATTGCCCAACTCGTCGGCTACGGCTCTAGCTGCCGCTTCCGCTAGAGCATTGTTGCTTCCCACTACAAAGGTGTCAAAAGTATACACGGGGTTTAAGCCCGTCCTTTCTCGGGGAGACATCCGGTGATTGTTAAGATTACTTTTTATCTCTAGGATTTTAATGCCGCTCCGTTGGGACCGGAGAGATTTTTTGGCTGAGTCAACGGCTTTCTTGTCCGATCCCCCAATAATATATTGGATTTCCTTAACGTTGGTGCAGAAGTTGCGCAGAGATTGCAGGATTTGTTTATTATATTTTTTTTCCAGCCATTCACGGCTAAAGCCACTGGGAACCCTGATTGTTGCCCGCTCTTCTTCAATAGAAATAATCTTGGTATTGCTGAGCCAAGTGGTAAAGCTGGCCCGGCCAACAATAAGCTCCATTTCTCCCAGCACTGCTTGCCATATTTTATCGTAGGTAGAAGAATCAGACATAGTGCGAATAAGCACTGAATTATAAATATTTATACTTCCCTCTCTTTGACTTGATTATATCTTTTTTTGTCAAATTAGCCAAAAACCTCTTGATTAAGCCAGTCAGGAAATAATTGTGGAAAACTTTTTTTCGTCCCTGTGGAAAAAATGTTGAAAAATCCGTAGTCTGCTATCTGAAAACCCCGGCCTCTTAACTCCAGACTAACTAACGCCTAATCGCCTTCCAATCCCCGTATTTAATTTTTTTAAGCTTGGCCATTGCCTCCTTGACGGTATCCTGCCAGCGCCTTTGCACGATTCTTTTATCCATTTCTTCTCCTTTGTGGCTGCGCAACTCAAACCGGTAGCGGTGTAGCATTTTTTCGTTGCGTTTTATTTTGGAAGTTAACTCTTCCTGCTCTCTGGCCAGTAGTTCAACCTCTTTTTCTTCGGCGCGGATCTTGTTTTCTAATTCCTTAAGTTCACCATCTACCACCGAGAGTTCTTTTTGGGCGTTGGTTAGCTCCGCCTCGTAGTAGCGTAATAGGTTTTCCCGCTTGACACGATCTTCTCTTCTTTCCTTATTGGGGTCTTCTTCCCAGGTGTGAGTATTTGTCTCCGTTTTTTCTTGGTTGGGAAGCGGTGAACCTTTTATTTGGGAAAAATCAGTAGTTTGCCCGGTCAGTGGATTTGTCGGGCGGAGTGGTGAGCTTTGGGGTTTTGAAGTAAGAGAGGCGATGAAGTCAGGCATAGTGTCTAAAAAAGTAAGTATTAAAGGGGTGAGTATCGGACTTTATTTTATATTCCAATAAAATGTAATTTGCGCAGTCTATTCTCTAGTTTTTCCATCTCACCCTGATCTTTTTCGTGGTTGTAGCCGAGAAGATGCAAATAACCATGAATAAATAATCGAGTTATTTTCTCTAATGTGCCTTGTTTAATGTTGCGTGTTCCGTGATTCTTTATCCAATCGTAATTGATGTAGATTTCTCCCAAGGTCTTATCTTCCTTAAGAAGTTTATCTTGCGTATCAAGTTCGGCAAAACTCAATACATCAGTAGCTTTGTCAATTTTGCGGTAGGATTTATTTAAAAGTTTTATTTTAGCAGAGTCGGTAAAAATAATTTTGGCACAGTCGTAAGTCGCCTGCCTGCCTGTGCTTCGCCGAAAGCTTTGGCAAGGCGAGCTGGCGAGGCAGGCAAGTCGTAAGTCGTGGAATATCTGTTTCTCAATCTCCTTTAGTCGTCGGACTATTATTTCTTTAACTGCTAATCTTTCTTTTGTTTCCCAAAATATTTGCAGCATAGAATTCTTGCTAAAAACCTATACCCCTGGCTAAAGTGAACGGCGTTGATAAATCTTCCCTTTACGGAAGTGTTCCTCTTCCAGTTTTCCCAGTTTAGCTAATTTTTCGTATTCTTTGCGCTTCTTCTCGCGGTACAATGCCCGCAGACGTTTTTCTCGTTTGGTATAGTCTTTAACGAAAAACCTGTTTTTCCGTGATCGCACGCCGATGCCGCTGGCTTGCCAGTGGCGGCTGAAACGCCGAAGTAAACTTTCTGCATTTTCGTTCTCTTTTTTTCTAACCTCTACCATAAATAGACCTTCCTTTCTAAATGATTAATAATGGTAACTTTTAGCACCAAAAAAAAATAAGGGCAACTTTGAAATACACTTTTAGCTGGTTACAAAACTCAACTTTTATAATTTCCAATCCCATTCTTTAATGGCCTTTTCAAGCTGGCTGTTAAGCCGCTCCAGCCAATTGTTGCTTTTCTCAAAATAGTACAATCCTCCCAAAATAACAAGACACAGGCAACAAGTAAGAATTACCATCTTCAGATGGCTTTTAATTTCTTTGGTTTTTTGGCGGCGGACGATATCTTTTTCAGAAATAATCGGCTTGGACAACTCTTCTTTTCTTGTTTTCTCGTTTAAAAAGCCGAGAAATCGCTCCTTTTTTTTCTTGTCAAAATCAGTCTCTTTTTCTCCGAGAGAAATTATTGGTTTTTTCTCGGTAATTTTCATTTTCGGGAAGGGTATTTTTCCGGCTTTAGCCAATTTTCTTATCCTTCGGCTCCAGCGTTTTTTTTGATGGCGATTTTTACGTGACACGGAAAGGTAGTTATTTTAATGTGGTTGGCGTTTGGCCTTAGGCGATAATCTTATCCACTATCCCATATTTCTTGGCTTCTTCGGCGGACATATAAAAATCTCGATCGGTGTCTTTCTCAATTCTTTTCAGCGATTGCCCCGTATGTTTTACTAATATCTTGTTGATGCGTTCCTTGATTTTAAGGATATGTCTGGCAGATATTTCAATGTCAGCCGCCTGGCCTTCAGCCCCGCCCATTACTTGGTGCAGCATAATTTCGGAGTTTGGCAGGACTAGCCGTTTGCCCTTCTTCCCGGCAGAAAGTAATACCGCGCCCATGCTGGCAGCCATTCCGATGCAGATGGTGGAGACTTCACTTTTTACGTACTGAATAGTATCGTAGATGGCTAATCCGGCGCTTACTGCTCCCCCGGGAGAATTGATGTAAAGGCGAATCTCACCGTCATTGTCCTGGTTGTCAAGAAAAAGAAGCTGGGCAATTATGGTGTTAGCCGCCGCGTCCGAAATTGGCCCACCCAAAAAGATTATTCGGTCTTTCAAAAGCCGGGAATATATGTCGTAAGCGCGTTCTCCGTAAGATGATTTTTCAATAACAGTTGGGATAAGGTACATAATGAGTGTTTTTTTATGTTCGTCTTATTAATTGGAGTCTAGCTTAGTTTGGGAATAAAAGCAAGGAGTTAGCTTCTTAATTTCACTATCCAAGTCATTACTCAGCTGATTCTCCCTTGCCAGAAATTCCATAGTTTTTTCCAAACAGAGAGCCAGAGTTATCCTTTCTTTAAGGTTTTTGGGATCGCCGAGAGCTTTTCTAGCGTCACGGGGAGAAGCAAAAGCAGTGAGGATTTTCTGGATTTCTTTATCCACCTCAGCTTCCTCCGGTATAATTTTTTCCCTGATTGCGATGGCTTCTAAAATTTTTTGTAGTTTTAGTTCCCGCTCAGATTTTTTTAGAAAAAATTTACCGAGCTTAGCTTTTTCTTCCTTATTTCTCTTTTCCTGGAATTCTTGTTGGGGAATACCAAACCTTTGAGCGGTTTGAATGTCAAAATCTTCGGCAATTTTTTTGGCGTTTCTTTCCACAAGTGATGGGGGAATATTCAAATCAATTTCTTTAATAAGCGAATCAATAAGTTTTTCTTTCCTAGAATCTTTTTCCCGGTAAATTTTTTCCAGCCGTAACCCTTGCCTTAAACTTTGTTTTAGTTCGGTTAAGTTTTGAAATTTACCTAAAGATTTGGCAAATTCATCGTTTAACTCCGGGACATCAAAAATAAAAGTTTTTTCTATCTTGACGGAAAGAGTAATTTCTTCCTCAGGGGCAATTTTTTCTTCCTTAAGGATATTTTTCATTCTCTCAACCCCTTTTTTTAGAGAGATTCTGATTTTTTTCTCCGCGCCTTCTCCCAATCCTTTTGTCTTATTGTCAAATTCTACTCCGAACTGTTCTTTCCCCCATTGGAACAAGTCTTTCCCCGTAAGTTTATCGTGAGTTACCTTTATAAAGGCGTGAATGTTCTTTCCTAAAGGTGATGAGGTTGGCTTAAGGACTGCTCTTCTTTTTTGGATTTCCTTCAGGGCCGCTTCAACTTCTTGATCCGCGACTTTTATGTTTTTTGGGTCGGCCCCTTTTTCAATTTTTAGCTTTTTATAATTAAAATTATTGGATTTTAACTCAAATACCGGTAGGTATTCGCACTTAATCGAAAGGATTAGCGGATTCTGCTTTACGGTATCTATTGATATAATCTTAACGATGCTGCCTTGGTCCTTCCCGAAAGAGTCTTCCCAGTCCGCCAAAAACTTTTTTTGTAAAGCCATACTGAAATTTTCTTCCCAATCAGTGTTTTTCGGGACAATTTCTCTGATTTTTTCCAAAGGGGCAAACCCTTTACGAAAACCAGGAACAGTCAATTCTTTGCCTTTTTGCTTAAGCAGTTGTTCTTCAATTGACCTAATTTCATCAACGGAAAAGATTTTTTCTACCACCAGTTCACAGGGGGAAAGATGTTTTGCTATGCGCATAGAATTTTCAAGCTTCATGTTTCAAAATTGTCAGTATTTTTGCGATTGTCTTGCGTCTTTGGGCAAACAGATGATTGCGGCGCATTTTACCCTCCGAGTTTTCAAAACGCAATTTGCGCAATTGTTCTCTTTCGTCTTTTAGTAGTACATATAATTCCTTTTTGGATTTTTGACGAAGTTCTTTTATCTTGATGGACATATGATTTTAGTGCGTTAAAATGGCGTCAAATTGATGCTCAATGTTAAATTATTGACGGATTATGAACCTAGTCTTGGGAGAGAGCTTGTTGCCAGCCAGACGCAGGGCTTCTCGGGCGGTTGCTTCACTGACTCCGTCAATTTCAAAAATAATCCGGCCGGCGTGAGCTACTGCTATAAAATGGTCAACGTCTCCCTTCCCTTTTCCCATAGGCACTTCTGTCCCTTTTTTAGTAACCGGCCGGTCGGGGAAAACTCTAATCCAAATTTTTCCTTCTCTTTGGACAAAGCGGGTCATTGCTCTTCTCCCGGCTTCTAATTGCCTTGAAGATATCCAGGAAGATTCCATAACCTTTAGGCCGTATCTGCCAAAACGTAGTTTGTCTCCTCGTTTGGTAATTCTGCGAAGGGTTGGGGTGTGCTGCTTGCGATGTTTGATTTTCTTCGGTAATAACATAATTATTTTTAAGCACTAAATTCTAATATTTTAAATTATAAAAAATGCATTCTTGGTGCTTGAAATTTAGAATTTTATGAACTTTGCTCCTGTTCGGCTTCTCCCTTATAGATCCACACCTTCACTCCGATTGTTCCGTGAGTGGTGTAAGCGGTGGCTTTGCCGAAATCAATGTCAGCGCGCAAAGTGTGGAGGGGGATGCCTCCCCGGGCTAGCCATTCCCGCCTTGACATCTCGGCGCCGTTTAGGCGGCCGCTGATCATCAATTTTACTCCTTTAACCTCCTGGTTTTTCATTACCTGATCAAGGGTGGCTTTAAGCGCTCGACGGAAAGAAATTCTCTTTTCTAGCTGTTCGGCAATATTTTGGGCTACCAGAGTGGCGCTTTCTTCAAAATGACGGACTTCCCTTACGTCTAAATCCACGACTGTCTTAAATCCGGCGCCTCTTCTGATCTTCTGTTGGATCTTTTCACGGAGCAAATTAGCTCCAGCGCCCGAGCGCCCGATAATTACTCCCGGTTTACTGGTATAAATTATGATCCGGATAGCATTGGGGGATCTTTCAATTTCCACGTCGCGAATGCCAGCTCCTTTTAGCTGTTTTTTAATTCCTTCTCGGATCTCCAGATCTTCTTTTAGGCGTTGTTGGTACTCCTTAGCCGAAAACCAGCGAGATTTCCAAGGCTTATTGATGTTTATCCGAAATCCGACTGGATTAACTTTTTGACCCATACGATATGAATTGAAAATAATAAATTCTAAGTTTCAAATAATTCTAAATTCTAAGCACTAATTTTTTGAAATTTATAATTTAATCTTATCCTTTTTTCGTAGTTCGGTGAAATAGCTTCTTAAATGTGTCTCCCAGCCGGGTGAATTTGGGGCGAACTGAATCTTGGCGGGTTTGGTCACCAATCCCTTTTTGGGGCATTTTCTTCTCTTGGATTGTTTTCACTAGAGGCATTTTCGCTTTTTCCTGTTTGTCTTTTTCTTTGACCATCTTGGAAGCTTTTTTTGCTTCTTCCATTACTTTCTTTACTTCTTCGTAGGAAAAAGTTTTCATTTTGGTCTTTCGCCCCTCTTTTAACTTGGTGGACCGTTTAATTTCCCCTAGGGTGATAATAATATGACTGCGTTTTTTTAAAATCGGGCTGGCGTGCCCATGGGCACGCGGCATATATCTTTTAAGCACTAGGCCGTCTTGAACCAGAACGGATGTTATGAAGAGATTATTTTTTTCCAAGCTATAATTGTGGCTGGCATTGGCTAAAGCGCTTTCCAGCACGCCTTTTAAAATTCGCGCTCCCTTTTGAGGGGCAAATCCCAAAATTGTCATTGCCTCGCCAACCGATTTTTTTCTAATTAAATCGGCGGCTAACCGGGCTTTTCTGGGAGCTATTAAGGCATTTTTTAGCTTGGCTTGAACTTCCATAACGTTTTATTGAGTTAGGCACTTAAGGGGGCAAAGTGCGGATTATTTTTTATTCTCTAATGGAGACGCGGGATTGACGCCGTTCTTTGCTGATGTCATGGTTCCGGGCGCGGCGGTTATTCCACCTGGCACTCCCGGGGCTTTCATTTCTACTTCTTTTTGCAACCGGCCGCCATGTTTAATAAATTTACGAGTGGGAGCGAATTCTCCTAATTTGTGTCCTACCATATCATCAGTGATAAAAACTTTTATAAAGTTCTTTCCGTTGTGTACTTCAAAAGTAAAACCAATCATTTCCGGCGTAATAGTGGAATTGCGATACCAGGTTTTAATCGGCGATTTATCACCGGCGGGTTTTTTGCGCAATTTCTCAAGTAGTTTTTCTGAAACATAAGGCCCCTTCTTTAAACTTCGTCCCATTATTAGTTATAAAATTTAGCAAGTTGAAAAGTTTAGAAAGAAAAACACTCTGCCTGTTGGATATTCAGGAGATCTTTAAAAGCTAACAACTCTATAACTCATATTAGCAGGAAAATATTGAATTTGTAAAGTCTAGCTGTGGATAATGGAGCCGCGGAAGGGTTTATTTTGAAGAGCTTTCCCCAGATTAGCGGTGTTTTTGCCGTTGAGAAACAGGACGGGTATCCGGTTTTTTTGGCATATTCGGGTGGCCTTGGGGTCAAAAGGAGTGGACATACCGGGGATCCACTTGGTACCAATGATTTTTTTGAACTCTTCCCATGTTAAATTTAATTGTTTTTTGGCATTGGGGTATTTCTTGGGGTCTTTATCATAAATGTAGTCAATATTCGTAGCCACGATAATTCTTTTCGCATTGTGCTTAGCGGCTAATCTTGCGGTTACATGGTCGGTGGAGCCACCCGGCTCCCAGCCGCCGCTTACCAGGATTCCTTTTCGCCAGTCAAGTTCTTGGCTTTCATAATGCATTACTCTAGGAAAGACCATTCTTCCGAGGTAAGCCCGCATTAGTTCGGCGTTAAGTTGGGTGGAGCGGACTCCAATCCAATCTAGTGAGCGCCTGTTTTTGATTCCGCCTGAGCGGGCAATTGATTGATATAATCGGCAAATCTTGCCACCGCCAACCACAACAACAAACCGATATTTCTGAAGATTTTTTTGGAGGATTTGCTTAAATTTTTTTAGGGTTTTGAAGTCTATTTTGCCGGGCGCCGGCGAGAGAATAGACCCGCCGAAGTCAATGACGACAGTTTCTTTTGGCATAAATTTATGCTATTTATCACAAAAATTTTTCTTTTTTTTACCTCCTGATTCGAGAAGTAAATAGGTATCTTTGGCCAATGTCGTTGAGGCGATCTGAAGGATTATAAAGCATCTTTGCGCTTATTCCCTGATAATCAGAGGATATTCCGTAAAGATAAAAAGGTGAAAAAAGAAGGATAGCGGGAACTTCCCGGTTGATGATTGACCCAAAAGAATGGTAAAGCTCTGCCCTTTTTTCTTCATTGACTTCCTGGCGGGCGCTGTCCAGAAGTGCGTCGGCATCTTTATTGTCAAATAGCGATAAGTTCAAACCCGGACTTTGTTTACTGCTGGAATGCCAGAAGGGCGTCGGGTCGGTATCGGCTTGCAGGACTTCCCCGAAAAGCAATGCTTCATAATTGCGGGTGGAAATTTTGTCCTGCAGAGTTTCGGAAGTGGTGACGATATCCAGACTTATCATTACTCCAACTTTTTCCCATTGTTCTTTTAGAGTGTTAGCGGTGGCGACCAGTTCGGGGTAATCGGGAACGGTTAAGGTGAAAGTTAGAAACTTCTTTAATTTAGTACTGTAGAAAATTTTTTCCATACCCTCCATGCTGCTCACTTTTTTTCTTTCTTTTTCATTAAGCATATTCCAGCCGCTTGCCCGAAAAGCGTCTTTGGCTTTTTCTTCATTAAACTCATAAAGATTTATTTCTGGGCCAAACCCCAGGGTGCTAGGAAGAAGAGGAGTGTTAATAATGATCCCTTTGCCGTTAAGAGCTTTTTTTAAGAGTTCTTCTTTGTTAGTGCCGTATCTTAGGCCTTCGCGGGTGGTTTTGTCAGCTAAGACGGGACTTTTCTGCTGATTAAAAAATATTCCGTAAACTCGGGTGGTAGGAATTTCATAAACGGTTAAGCCAGATTCTTGTCCGAGTCTTTGAATTTTTGCGGTGTCAACATAAGAAATCCCTTGGACTTCTTTGTTGGAGTAAGCGTTGACCATGTCTTCCCATTGGGGGTAAAAATGAAAGACTAATTCCCTTAGATGGGGGCTTGCGCGGTAGTAATAATTATTAGCCCTTAGGGTTACGGCAGTGATTCTTCCATCGCGATCTTTTTCCAGCTTAAAGAAACTGTACATTCCGCTCCCAACCGGTTTACGGTTTAATTCGGTTAGCAGGAATTTATCACTGGTAACTTTTTCCCAGAGATGTTTAGGCAAAATTCCAAAAGTCAGATTATGCAGAAAAGGAGTATAAGCTTTTTTGAGCGTGAAGACAATATTTTGGTCGTCAGTTTTTTCAATGCCGATGCCTTCTAAGTTATTACGAAAAACGGATCCGTAAGCGGGGTTGCGGATCAGATTTATGGTAAAGATCACGTCTTCAGCGGATAAATTTTGCCCGTCGTGCCATTTCACGTTTGACCGGAGTGTAATAGTATAGGTTAGCCCATCGGAAGAACGTTCCCATTTATCCACCAAATCCTGTTCTAATTTCCCCTCGTTATTGTAGCGGAAAAGGGAGGAGAAAATAAGGGAGCTTAAGTCGTTGTCCACCGGGTTGCCGTGAGAGACGATAGGGTTAAGATAAAGGGGCTGACCTTGGACTGCTTCGGAATAAGAACCACCCAAAGCAGGATTTTTATTGGTTCCTTTTAGGTAAATCGTAAGCCCCCAGCCGGCGAAGAGGAAGCAAACCAGAAATAGCGTGCCTAATAGTATTTTTTTTTCTTTTTCGGAAAGGGCTTTGATTAAAAAGATAAGCTGTTCCCAATTGGGCATTCTCCAGCCGGTTTTCACTGCTGGAGGAATCTTTGAGGTCTCATCGGATTTGGGTGGCTCAAGCTGTTTTTCCCGCTTAGGCAAATACTCACTAAGCTTATTTAGCATGTTTATTATTAAGGGGTGACTGAAGGAATTTCATGAATCTAGTTTTTTAGCTGTCCGTTCTTCTTTTTCGCCTTTTTCCCTAGTTTCCACTGTAACTTTTGCCGGTCGAAGCGTTTTGCTCCCCAAGAAGTACCCGGAAAGAACGACTTCTTTTACTAGTAACTCATTTTTTTGATTTTTGGAAATGGATTTTTTTTCTTCCGGGAAACGTTCAGCTAAAGGATTATTAATGCATTCGTGAATGTTTGGGTCAAAAAAATCGCCGGTTTTTACGTTCATTTTTTTGACATTATTTTTAGAGAGGATTTCCTCCAATTGTCTTTTTATATGAATAATTCCTTCACTCCATGATTTTTCTTCCGGGTTTTGGGGGAGATGAGCCAAGGCCAGCTCAAAATTATCAATTACAGGGATGATTTCTGAAATGATATTCTCATTGGCCGTAAGCCGAAAACTGTCAGCCCATTCCGCTTGTTTCTTTTTATAATTTTCAAAGTCCGCTTTCGTGCGTCGCCAACCTGACAAATACTCTTCCGCTAATTTTTGGAGGGACTCAATTGCTTTTTTTTGCTCGGGAATTTTTTTCTGGGAAGATTGCATCCGTATTTTCCATTTAGCATTTATCATTTTGATGTATCAAAAAAATTTGTAACTTGTTTTATCAGAGATATATTCCTCTTATATTCCATTCGTTTTGGCCCCAGAATGGCTACGATGCCATTGGCGCCCTGTGGAAGCGTGCAGCGGGAAATGACAATGGCACAGTCCCCGGTCTGGGTGAACATATGTTCTTTTCCTATAAAAGTTTTAATTTGTCTAGGGCGCAGTTTCTGGGAGAGTTTTTCAATGTTTTCATCGAGATAATCCAGCATTTCGGCAATCTGGCAAATTTCGTCAGTGCTCTCCCAGTCGGGCTGGGAGATAAGGTCTTTAATACCGGATTCAAAATATTTCTTTTCTTCTAATAGCCCGGTGATAGCTAGATTGTGGGAAAAAGCTGAAAGAAGCCGGGCCAAAGTACGGGCCAGCATTTTTTCTCGCAGTTTCAATTTAATCAGCTCTTCTTCAAACAGTTTTTGCTCTTCAAAATTAATCTTCTTCAATCTTTTTTGAGTAATCTGATTGACAAAAAATCGGTATCCTCTGTCGGTAGGAATGCGGCCGGCGGAAGTATGAGGTTGGTAGAGAAAACCTTTTCTTTCCAGTTCAGCCATCTCCTTACGGATGGTTGCCGGGCTGGTTGACAGCCCCGGCAAACGGGACAGCTCTTCTGATCCGACTGGGTTAGCGGTTCTCACATATTCTTCAATGAGGGTGGTTAAAATTTGTTGCTGGCGGGGTGATAAAGTCATGGGCAATTACTAATATATCTCTATTTTACCCTGATTTCTACAAGTTTGGCAACTGCTTATAGTTTATTTTCTCTCTTTATTTTAGACTTAAGAGTTTAAAAAATTAACCACTCTATTCATATTTGTAAGTTTAGTGGTTAATTTTTTATCTTTCCTAAAAAACTTTCCCGATTTTAAGTTTTTTTGCCACAGCATTTTTTATACTTTTTTCCGCTCCCACACGGGCAGGGATCGTTGCGGCCGATTTTCCTGTCCGGTGAATGCCAAGCGGTTTGGTTTTTGGCTAAAGCGGCCGTTTTTGAATTGCCGGAACCTTCAATACCTCCCTCTTCCGACATACCGGTTGGTTCTTCCGGTTGGGAATATCGGGCTTGATTCAGACGTTGTTGTATGGTGGAGCGTTCTTCTTGCGGCGGGATACTGGGTTGCTGCTTTACGAATTCCAACTTAAAAAGAGTACCGACGGATTCCTCCTCAATAGTCTGAAGCAGTTGTTCAAACATGCGAAATCCTTCCTGTTTGTATTCTACTAATGGATCGCGCTGACCGTAACCCCGAAGGCCGATCCCTTCGCGCAGGTATTGCATGTTATCTAAATGGTTCATCCACAGCATATCAATTGTTCGCAGCATTACTATCCGCTCAATCTGGCGCATTTGTGCAGAACCAATCATCTCTTCTCTCTCCTTGCGTCTTTTTTTGATTTTCTCAAGAAGGAAAGCATTGATTTTTTCTTTCTTTTCTCCTTCCGCCAAATTTGTCTGGGCATAAATTTTGTTTAGGATGTCCAAGATTTCTTTCTGTTCTCCGCCGGAAAAACCAAAGATTGCCCGCGCGTTCTCACTAATTTCATTGAGGTTCCACTGTTCATTTTGCGGATTGGGGACAGAATGGAATTTAATTATCCGCTTAAGGATGTTATTTGCGGAAATGGTAATTTTGTCTTTCAAATTCTCTTCGGCCAGCAATAAGTCACGCCGCCTCTGATAAATAATGGTTCTTTGTTTGTTCATAACATCATCATATTCCAGAACGTGTTTGCGGATATCAAAGTTATAACCCTCAATGCGGGACTGGGCTTTTTCAATGGAACGGGAGACCATCCTGTTTTCAATCGCTTCGTCTTCCGGGATGCCTAAACTATCCATCATTTTTTTTACCCGGTCTGATCCAAAGCGGCGCATCAGCTCATCTTCCATAGAGACAAAAAATTGGCTTGAACCGGGATCTCCCTGTCGGCCGGAGCGACCGCGCAACTGGTTGTCAATCCGGCGGGCTTCGTGCCGTTCGGTGCCTAAAATATGGAGTCCGCTCGCTTCTTTGGCTCCCTTTCCCAGCTTAATATCGGTACCCCGCCCGGCCATATTAGTGGCAATGGTTACCGCTCCGCTTTGGCCGGCTTTAGCGATTATTTGCGCTTCCCTTTCGTGGTTTTTAGCGTTCAGGATTTCGTGGTCAACCCCTTCTTTTCCCAAATATTTTGATAGAAGCTCTGATTTTTCAATGGCGATAGTGCCGACCAGTACCGGTTGGTTTTTTTGGTGGCGCCTTTTTATTTCTTCAACGACTGCCAGAAATTTTCCTTTCTCGGTTTTATAGATCCGGTCGGGAAGGTCTTGGCGAACCATTGGCATATGGGTAGGGACGGAGACTACTTCTAGCTTGTAGACCTTGCTGAATTCTTCGGCGCTGGTCATAGCGGTGCCTGTCATACCGGAAAGTTTGCGGTAAAGGCGGAAATAATTTTGAAAAGTGATAGTGGCAAGAGTTTTGCTTTCCTTTTGCACTTCAACTCTTTCTTTTGCCTCAAGAGCCTGATGCAATCCTTCGGAAAAGCGGCGCCCCGGCATCATACGGCCGGTGAATTCGTCCACGATAACCACTTGTCCGTCTCGCACAACGTAGTCCCGGTCCAACTTAAAAAGAGCGTGTGCCCGCAGGGCTTGTTGAAGATGATGAACATAAGTTATTCCCTCTTTTTGATAAATATTTTCTATGCCCAGCATATTTTCCACCGTCTGAATTCCTTCTTCTGTGAGCGTTACCGCCCGCATTTTTTCGTCGATGTTATAGTGTTCATTTTCCCCTAAATTAGGAATCAGTTGGGCAAATTTTCGGTACAGTTTGTCCGATTCTTCATCAGGAGCGGAGATTATAAGGGGAGTACGCGCTTCATCAATAAGAATGCTGTCCACTTCGTCCACAATGGCGAAATTTAAATGACCCTCTACTTTCTTGGCCATTTTGGGATCACGGATTTGAACCATTTCGGCTATGTTCTGCACCATGTTGTCCCGAAGGTAGTCAAAGCCGAATTCGTTGTTGGTACCATAGGTTACGTCAGCCGAGTAAGCTTCACGGCGAGGAATTTCTTTAAGGTTTTGGTATTCAATGCTGACTCCGTTGGCGTCCGGCTTTATGTTGGGCTCAAAGAGGTACGACTTGGCGTGTTGAATACAGGCAGTAGTTATTCCCAATTTATGGAAGACTGCTCCCATCCAGTTGGTATCACGGCGGGCCAAATAGTCATTAACGGTAACAATATGCACTCCCCTTCCCGCGATAGCGTTAAGGTAAATTGGCATAGTGGCGGTGAGAGTTTTTCCCTCGCCGGTTTTCATTTCGGCGATTTTTCCTTGATGCAACACGATTCCACCCATTACTTGGACGTCAAAGGGTCTTTCTCCCAAAGTCCTCCTGGCCGCTTCCCGGGCAGTAGCGAAAGTCTCTGGCAAAATGTCTTCTAGGGTTTTTCCCGCCGCGAATATTTTCTTGAATTTTTCCGTTTGGGCGCGAAGCTTTTCGTCGGACAATTTTTGGATTTTATGCTCCCATTTTCCTACTTTTTCCACAATTGGCCAAAGTTTCTTTACTGTGCGAGCGTTGGGATCACCCAGAATGGGATAGATATATTTGCTAAGAAAAGACATAGTGTTAAATAAAGTACAAAGTAACAAAGTACAAAGTAACAAAAGATGCCAATTTTACTTGTTTGTTCTTTGTAATTTGCCACTTTGCCCTTTAGTTAGTCTGTACCCCGATCTCTATTCGGCTTTCTATGTTAGGCACGGTCTTGCGAAAGGGAGGCCAAATATCTACTTCAATGCCAGAAACGTTTTCATAATGGCTGAAATGCTCTTCCAGCGCTTTTCGGTTATAGCCGATAATGCTTTCCTTGTCAAAGATTTTAGAGGAGAGTTTCGCGTTAAAAAGACCCTTCAGCTGGACTTTAAGCAGGGCTTTTTTATTGAGGAGATCTAACTCCGAAAGACTGTAAGAAAAGCTTTCTGGTTCGTAACGGACAAATTCTTCGTTAGTTTCACCCAGTGATTGGATTTTTCTCTCGGCGATGGCCTTGAGATCAATTTCATTGATGGTTACCCCTCTTGCTTCTATTTTTAAGCTAACCTCAAAACTTTCCGCTTCGGTTCCAGCGGGAGCGGTGGCTTTGCGATCTAGTATGGCGTAATGGGAGCTTTCTTTTTTAATTACCTTACCCGCTTCTAAATTTTTATTCATTTCCGTGATTGTTTTTTCAAACATTTTTTTAGCGAGCTCCACGTCCGCTCGATCTAAATCCTCTTGGGTGATGATTTTTGCTTCGCGAATGCCTCCCTCGGTTTTTTCCCTGTTCTCGGCATAGAGATTTTCGCGCATATATTTGGTTTCAAGGTTCAACAGTTCAAATTTTCCGGGAGGCAAATTTCCTTTAGCTCCTTTACTGATAGCGACAATTTCCACTTCCCGGCTGGTTTTTGGTGGTAGCATTAGCCGGGAGACAGTAACAAAATTGACTTCCGGTGGAGCGCCAACGGGATGGAGGCCCGCACCTTGGCGGATTCCCTGAGTATACGGGGTGTTGTTGCGAATAATTACTTTTCCCCGAGCGAATTCGTCAATTTTTTTCGTGGATACTTCTATGTTTTTCTCGGTTCCTTCGGCTTCCCGGGTCTTAATTTCTCCCGGCAGGATGCCTTTATCCAAGTCGGGATATGACAAATTGCCGTCAATGATTACTTCGGTAGCTACTTCCTTTACGGTGCTTTTGGGTATTATTTTTATGGTTGCCCGGGAAAGGGCAGAGTAAAAAACACCGACCCCCACTACTACTGAGACTAAGAGAAATACGAAGATAAACTTGCGAAAGGATACGCCGGAATCGTAAGTGCCGAGGTTTTCCATAGGGCTTATGGTGTTAAAAGTTACATTACAGATTAGCAGAAGAAATGAAAAAAGGAAAATTAAAGCTATCTTTTCCCCAATGCTCGAAGGAGTCGTTTTATCGCTTCAGAGAGAGAGGGAGGAAGATTAGAAGATTGGGAAACCACCGCTTGGATTTCACCGGTGCGGTAGCCCAAATTTTTAAGAGCGTTAACCAGGTCTTCGTGGTTGTATTCCATTGTTCTTTGTTTCGCCTTTTGTTCTCCTTCTACCTCCCAACCCGCCATTGCGGGGAGTTTTTCTTTAAGCTCCACTAAAACTCGATCCGCTGACTTGGCGCCAATACCCGGTACTTGCTGCAAAATCATTACCGATTCTTCTCCTAAGGCAACTTTTTTAAGCCGGACCGGCGAAAGCACGTTTAAAATGTTAATTGCGGCTTTAGTTCCTATTCCCCGGCAATTTAATAAAAGCAAAAAAGCTGACCTTTCCTTTTTGCTTAAAAAGCCAAAAATTTCCCATTTGTTCTCCTGAATGTAAAGATGGGTCAACAGCTGAATTTTGGCTGGCAGTTTTAGGTATTTTTTAGAAAGATTCTCTAAAGTTTTACTTGTGGCGGTGATGCTAAGGCCGATTCCTCCCATTTCCAAAACAATAGAGTTTTCGCCCAGTGAAATTAGCGTCCCTTTTAAGTAAGACAACATTATTTATTAGATTAATTTGCGATTGCTTATTTAGTTAATTTCAATTTGGATTCTCCTTTCCAAAAGCGGCAGCCCCGGCAGCCAAGAAGGCCAAGTCTCTAAAGTGTAATCGGAAAAATCTCGGTTAGAGCGCAGATATTCCAGCGCCTCTTTTTTACTTTTGCCTGTGATTTGCCTTTTTACTTCTTCCGCTTCAATCGTGTCAACTTCTTTGTAGTTTATTTTGGCGCTGATTTCCATTTTGTTCTCTAGAGGATTTATCTCAACAGGAGTATAACTACTAACGGTGACCGTTCCGTTTTTCTCTTCCTGATTTTCCTCAATAATCTTTTTGGTGAGTGCCGCTAAATTGTTTTTATCAAAGGTCAAGGCGAATAAATTGGCCTGAAAGCTGGCCTGGAAGGCAGATCCCTCTTGATTTTCCGTTAAGTTGGAAGTAAAGGACGAATCTTCAATTTTTAAGATTTCCGGGGGAAAATCTTTTTGGCTTGAGTCTTGAAGACGACTGCGTAATTCTTTCAGTCCTTCCTCCATGGCCTGAGCTGTAAGTTCTTTTTGGGCTCCGTCTAGATCCTCTCGGGAAGCGAACCGCACTTTTTTGCTACTTGGCGCAACCAGATCTTTTCTGACTCTGGCGGTAACCAGGCCAAAAAAATCACTGTCTTCAAGCCCGGGGATACTCAAGGAGGCGCCTTCCTTGAGGACATATTTATCTCCCGTGCCGTCGGCTGTTATCTCACCCGAAGCGCTGCCGGAGCTTCCGGCAATGTTTGTGTTAGTATTGGAATTAGTGTTAGCATTTGCGCTTCCGGTGGCGGGGATTTTTACCGCGGACAGCAGGGAATATTTGTTGCCGGAGCTGTCAATAAGCTTCGCTCCTTGCTTTAATGACAAGGGCTCACTGGAGCTGTTTTCAATGATTATTTGGCCTTTGGCTCTTTCAACTGCTTCCCTTTCTCCGGTAGTGTTAAAATTTTTTTCTTTTTTGAGCTCAAAGCGAATTGGATCGCCGGGAATGGTTTTATTTTCCTGATTTATTCCGGCTACTTCCCGGTTTACCCAGATTTTCATTTCTAGGTCTTGGGAGTTTACCCTAGAAACTATTTTCACCTGAGCTTTTGGTAGGATTACTCCAAAGAGGATGGCTAAAACAAAAGTCAGCAAAGCCAGAAAAGTGATGAACACTTTTGTGTTGAATAAAGGCAAAATGATGGTTTTTGGTGCGGAAGATTTAGCGGCGAAAATTTTTTTTTGCATATTTACTCCGGCTTTTTCCCGGGGGGGATTTAACCTTAAATCCACCACTTTTCTTGAACCGAGCATCCGGCGGTGAGTAGTGCGGAGAAACCCTCTTCCTTCCTCAACCAGAAGTTCTTTTTTTTCGCTTCTTTCTCTCTGGGAAGTCAAATCTAGTTTTGATTTTGGGTTTAAAAAGTGAGCTCTCACGGAACCTTTTTGAGATATCCAAAGATCTCTTAATCTTTCTCTCTCCTTTAGGGTTAAGCTGGCTGATTCTCTTTCTAACATAATTGGCTTGAGGGGAACGGCATCTTTTTCTTCTTGAGATTTAATCTTCTTTATTTTGAAGGGGTTGGGTTCTCTCGCAGTTTTTCTTGAATGCGCCGGCTTGTCAATCTTGGGAACGGCTTGCTGAGGCAAAGTTGTTTCTGGATTACTCTGGGGAAAGGAAATATTTTTTTTAGCAATGCCGGCTTTTTTTAGGTCCACGACTTTCGGAGCGCCCGCTGAGGGCTCTTTTAGTGTGGCGGAAGAATAAACGCCGGGCTTTATTTGGGTAATTTTTTGGGGAGAGATTTCTTTAGGTGGAGGGATAATTTGGGCTGAAGGATCAGCAGCAGAAGGTCTGGGCTTTCCAATGATTGCTTCCATTTCGTGTTTAGCCGCTTCTTCTTCCCAAGGAGAAAGTTTTTTTTTGGCTGGTATAGCTAGAACAGGGGGATCCTTCCTTCCCTTTTTAGGTTTAGCGGTATATTTTTTTACTGTTAGCCCCGCTTTTTGGGCAATTTTACGGATGTTGGCGTCAGGAGAGGCAAACACAATTTTTTTGGACAGTTTTTCTGCTTCCTTGCTTAATAATTTCAGATTAACCAAACTTTGGGCAATAAGGGCTTTTTTAGGCACTACCAAAAAAATCTCTTCAGATTTTTCCTGCCGAAGTTTCCCAATTACTGTAGTTATCTCGTCATCAACATCAATGTAGTAGTAGCTGTTCATGAAGGAGGTAATGGATAATATGTAATGAGGTGGTTAGAGTTCCACTTGCGCATTGTCTCCGATTACTAACTTGTGTCCGCTGGGGAGAGTAGCATCTTCGGCTTTCACAACGGAATTTTTTCCCAGAAGACTGTCAACAATCCTTACTCCGCATTCAAGTATTTGGGTTCCCTCGCAAATTATTGAATGAGATATTTCGGTTTTTTTAATTACAACCCCATCCCCAATTGAAGTGTAAGGATCAATACAGGCATCTTCCAGAAGACAATTTGATCCAATAACCACCGGTCCCCGGATGACTATTTCCCCCTTGAGTTTTGTTCCGCGGCCTATTTCCACTGCTCCCTCAATGCGCCAGCCGCTTTCAAGCTTTTTAAAAGGGATCTCCGATTGGCGTAAAGCACTTAAAATCAGGCCGTTGCCTTCCAATAGATCTTCCGGTTTGCCAGTGTCTTTCCACCAGCCGGTTATTTCCTCATAGCCGACTCGGTATCCTTTCTTAATAAGGTAGGAATGGGCATCGGATATCTCGTACTCTCCTCTAGAGCTGGGCTTAATATTATTAACTGCCTCAAGAATAGCCGGCCGGTAAAGATAGATTCCGGTAACCGCGAAACTGCTTTTGGGTTTTTGGGGTTTTTCCTCCACCGCGGTGATCCTCCCTTTTTTGATTGCCGGAACGCCAAACCTTTCCGGATCGCGCACCCGAGAGAGAGTAAGCAAACAATCCAATTTCTCTCGGTAGAATTTGTCAATAAGAGACTTTAGGTCTCCCGCTACAATATTATCGCCCAAGTAAAACAGCAAATCTTCCCGCCCAATCCATTTTTTTGCGTTTGCGATAATATGGGCCAAACCCAGCGGCCCACCTTTTTGCTCAATGTATGTTATTTTAACGCCAAATTGTTTTCCTTCCCCTACAACGGCCGGCAACTCTTTGTCCCCTTCGTTAATGTTAATCGCGATGTCTTTTATTCCCGCTTTGGCCACTTTTTCCAGAGCGTGAAAAAGCATCGGTTTGTTGGCGATGGGGAAAAGATGTTTATTAATAGTGTAAGTTATGGGGCGAAGGCGAGTGCCTTGGCCGCCGGCGGTAATTAAAGCCTTCATTTCTAATAGTTTTATTGCTTAAACTTTCAAATATTTCCTGATAGCAATTAGACTGCTGATAGCGCCAAGAATTACTCCGCTCCCCAGCTGAATGGCGACGATTTTAATGGCTTGGGAGTGGAGAAAGTTTATTGCGTCAATATTGGGAGCAACGGAGTTCAGATACGGAAGAGAAAAATAAATGACGGGGTAAAGTATGATCAGGGAAATCCAGGCGGCGAAAAAGCCGTAGAGCATCCCCTCGGTGATGAAAGGAAGGCGGATAAACCAAGGATTTGCTCCCACCAACTTCATGATTTCCACTTCCCGACGGTAGTTGAACATAGTAAGCCGGATAGAGTTAAAGGTTACTAATATTGCGATTATAGCAAAGATCATAATAATGGCCATCCCGATTTTACGGATGGCTTGAATGATATTGTTTAGTCTTTCAATAATAGGCTTTTTTTCCGAGTAATAGTCCACGTCGCTTATCAGATCTTTATATTGGCTGTTGCGCACATTATCTAGGATGCTTTGATAGGCGTTTGGGTTTTTCATTTTGATGCTGACCGAAGGCTGGAGAGGGTTGCCCAGTTCTTCCAGCGATTTCAGGACAATATCATCCTCGTTGTGTTTTTGCTTAAAGGCAATTAGGGCTTCTTCTTTGGAAAAATACTTAGCTTCTTGCACTTCCGGCATTTTACTAATTAAACCAACTAATTCCCGAGCCTTGTTTTCATCAATGTCTCCCTTGAAATAAACGCTGACATCAATTTTATTCTGGATGTCTTCCAGAGTTTCTTTGGCAATCAGCGAGATCACGAAAACCGTGTTAATTATAAAAAGAGTGAGAACAATTATACTGATAGTAGCAATGCTTAACCAGCCATTGCGGAAAAAATTTTTGATGCCAGCGGCGATCCCGCGCCAAAAAGTAAGCCATTCCACGGAAGATAATTTAAATTTTAAATTTATTTCAAATCATATATTTCCCCTCTTTTTGATCCCGAATAACCATTCCTTTATCTAAAGCAATTACTCGGCGGTTAATGCGGTCCACCGTGTCTTTGTTATGGGTGGCGAGAAGGACAGTAGTGCCAAGTTTGTTAATGCGAAGCAGCAGCTCAATTATCTCCCAAGTGTTAATCATGTCAAGGTTGCCGGTTGGTTCGTCTGCCGCGAGTATTTCGGGATGGTGGACCAAAGCTCTCGCAATCGCTACCCTCTGCTGTTCCCCGCCTGAAAGCTGAGTGGGGTACTTGTTGGATTTATCCGTTAACCCGACAATGTCAAGTATCTGACCCACGTTTTGTCGAATGTCGCGGCTTCCCCGGCCGGCTACTTCTAAAGCGAAGGAAACATTTTCAAAGACTGTTCTTTTATTGAGCAGTTTAAAGTCTTGGAACACCACGCCTATTTTTCTGCGGTGTAAGGGTATTTCTCTGCGAGTAAAGGTAATAATGTCTCGGTTATTAAAAAGAATTTGTCCCATCGTGGGCAGCTCTTCCAAGATTAAAAGTCTTAGCAGAGTGGACTTTCCCGTGCCGCTTTGACCGACTATTGAAACAAATTCTCCACTGTTAATGTCAAGGTTAATGTTCCTTAGGGCTACAACGTCGCCGGAGTAAATTTTACTAACGTTATGGAACTTAATCATCTAAAATTTATTACCAAATATTTTGACTATAGATTTTTTATTTCTTCTATTGCTTTTTCCAACTGCGGATCGCGCTTTTCTTTGATGTCCTCCGCGGTAATTTTTACTTCAATGTCAGGGTTAATCCCCTCTTTGTTTATACTCTTTCCTTTTGGAGTAAGCCACTCCGCTACGGTAACTTTCAGAGTAGCTCCGGATTCAAAGGGAATAAATTCCTGAACGGAACCCTTACCGTAAGTTTTCGCGCCAACCAGCTTTGCTCTCTTTTGTTCACTCAGGGCGCCGGCCAAAATTTCCGAAGCGGAGGCACTGCCTTGATCAATGATGACTACCAAGGGGTAATTGTCCAAAACCGGCCTGTAGACGGTTTTGTAATTGTTGGCTGGTTTTTTGCCGCCGAAGTCTTCTTTTACTACCAGCGTGTTCTTGGGCAGGAAGAAAGAAGCAATATCTACGGCGATGTCAAGATAGCCGCCGGGATTGCCTCTTACGTCAAGGATGATTTTTTTGGCCTTTGATTCCTTAATGTCCCAAGCTATATTGGTGAATTCTGCTACTGTGTCCTCAGAAAATCCGGCCAAGCGAATATAGGCAGTGTCTTCTTCTTTCATTTCCCATTTGACGCTTTTTACGTCTATAACACTTCTTATGATTTCTACTTCCCGCGGAATAGAATCTTCCTCAGACATAACCAGTAGTTTGACCGGAGTATCTTTTTTCCCCCGGATGCGGGAAATTGCCTCATCTAATTCAAGGTTGGCTGTTTCTTCGTTATCAATCTTGAGGATTTTGTCCCCGGGGCGCAAACCGGCCTTCGCCGCTGGCGTGTCCTCAATAGGGGAAATAATAGTAAGCATATTGTTGCTTATGCCAATTTCCGCTCCGATACCTTCGAAACTGCCTTTCAAATCTTCCTTAAATTGTTTGGCTTTTTCCGGTTCAAAAAAGGCGGTGTAAGGGTCGCCAAGTTCGTTAGTCATTCCCTTAACCATCCCATAGACCATATTCTTGTCTTCCGGTAATTTACCGACAAATTTGTCGTTTAATCTTTTCCAAGCTTCAAAGACAATACTCAGGTCGGTATTATCTCTCCGTTGGTTTATCTCCTCTTGCGCCAAGTACTTCTTTCTCATCAGCTCGCCGCCTATCACCAAACCGCTGCCAAAGCTGGCAATTAGCGCCAACATGCCCAAATAGATAAAAAATTGTTTTTTCATTTTTTCTCCAGCCATATTTTTACGCTTTTAGAGTCTTTATTATCCAAGGTAATTTTTCGCGTGTAGCTTGTATATCCTTTTGCGGAAGCGGTAATATGATATTCGTCTTTCGGATTTACGGTAAGGGTTTTCTTCCCTTTAGAATTAGTCTTTCCCTTACCCAATACGCTTCCCCCTTTGCTTCTAACCTTAACAGTGGCCTTCTTTATCGCTTTTTTGTTTTCGTCAGTAACGGTAATTTTCAGGTCTTTCAAGACATCATATTCTTGGGATTTGATTAAATCATTTTTATGTGCCTCTTGGCCGAAAGTATTCACCCAGTACCATTTGTAGTTATTATTGGAAGTGACCAGAGCAATCCCTATTACTTCGTAGTCGGGATCAATCATATTATCATTGTGCTCAACTGAATCCTTCCAAGCGGCGAAAGCTTTTTTAGCCGTTTCATACCCGGCCGCTAAGTTTTCTCCTACTCCATCCGTGTAGCCGTAG
>Ga0194126_10004000_pt1 | contig 22778 bp, 22 predicted proteins | sample TA2KigC150mmetaG_FD_148641 | JGI IMG/M metagenome (GOLD analysis project Ga0194126, IMG submission 148641) | Freshwater microbial communities from Lake Tanganyika, Tanzania - TA2015035 Kigoma Deep Cast 150m | ecosystem: Environmental > Aquatic > Freshwater > Lake | place: Tanzania: Lake... | reverse complement strand
TGATACGTGGTCCGCCCCTTTCTGCGTCGAGGCCAGCAGGGTCTCGGCCACTTCTTTGAGCTTGAGCACCGCTTGCTCCGTGAACATGCCGATCAGGCCGCTCAGCCCCGCGAAGCCAAAGGGGCTGGTCTGCTGGATCGTTGCCTCCGGTGAGAAGAAGCCGCCTCGGATGACGAAGTAGAAGACCAGCGCCAGGGTTGCCCCGACGAAGGGCAGCAGGACGTACATCGCCAACCAACTGAACACCAGTTCGCGGTTGCCGATGTACCAGTAGAGCGAGCGCAGCGCATGTACCAGGCTGCCGAGCGCACCAGCCATGGCTACGATGAAGATCAGGCGGACCTCATCTGACACCGAGAGCGTCCAGAAGAGAAAGGCTACCGCCGATGAGGTCGGAGCCGCCCCCGAGGCCGGGGCTGGCGGTGGCCAGAACTGCACCACGCCGTACAGCAGGAAGACCGCGGCCAGGATGAGGTAGGCCGTGATCAAGACAATCCCCACCGGGCCTACAAGGCTTGCTCCTACCCCAGTGCGCGTTGGCATGGCGGTTTCTTTGGGCTCTTCTTTCCCCTCTGTCTCTTCTACTGTTGTTGTGATCTCTTCCTCAGTCATGTTTTTCCTCCTTGCTTGTTATTGGTGTGGAGCTCAGTGCCTCGGTGACTCGGTGCCTTGGTGCCTTGGCCTAGCACTCCTCTCTTCACCAGGGTCAGCTCGTTACCTCCCTGAGGCGTGACACAGTAAGTCATTTCGTCCATGACCTGCCGGATCAGGTGAATCCCCAGGCCGCCGATAGGTCGCTGGTCCAGCGGCAGGGTCAAATCTGGCGGTGGCAGGTTGGTGGGATCAAAAGGAGGGGCCTCATCGCACAGACGAATCACCAGGGCATCCTCCTCTCGACTCACCTCGATCTCAACGATCCCCCCCCGGCCCTGGTAGCCATGGGCGATGATGTTGCTGACCGCTTCGTCCACGGCCAGGAGCAGGCCCGGAATCACCGCCGGGTCAACGCCCAGCGCTGACGCCGTTTCCTCGACAAAGCGGCGGATCTCGGCCAGGTTCTTCAATTCGGCTGCGATACGGAGAGAGGAACAGGTATTCATTGCTTCTCGTAATTCACGCAGGAAGTCAGGAAGTCAGGAAATCAGGGAATCAGGCATTTCCTAATTCCCTGATCCCTGATCCCTGATTCCCTGATCACTGAGACACCGCATCACCAGGATGGTGAGATCATCTGACTGGGGTGCATCGCCGGCAAAGGCAGCTACTTTTGCTTCGATGGCCTCCACGAGTTCCCGGGCCGAGGCCATCTGGTTGGCGCCGAGGACCTCGACGAGCCGCTCCTCGCCGAACATCTCGTGGCCGATATTGAAGGCCTCGGTCACGCCATCGGTGTACAACACCAGCATGTCACCGGGGCTCAGTTGACGTTCTTGCGCTTCGTAAGGGCGTCCGTGCATGATGCCGACAACCATATCGGTGGGTTGCAGCCAATCCTGCTCGTCGGTGAGGGTATTGTACAGAAGAGGCGGGTTGTGGCCGGCGTTGACGTAGGTCAGCAGGCGGCTCTGAGGATCGTAGACGGCGTAGAAGAGGGTGAGGAACATGCACGATTCGGAGTGGTGGTCGGTCAGGTAGTCGTTGGTCTGGCGGACAGCGCCCAGAGCAGCCAGCGCGCCCAGCGAACCGCTGCGCATCAGCCGCCGTACCTGTGCACTCTCCAGGGCATCGCTCAGATATTGGGGCCGCGCGCTGAGAGACTGAGCTCGCAGCAGGGTGCGGGCCAGGGCCATGTAGAGCGCGGCTGGTACCCCTTTGTCAGATACGTCGGCGACGAGCACCCCCACCCGCCCGCCGCTCAGGGGAATCACGTCGTAAAAGTCGCCCCCCACCTCGCGGGCCGGACGCATCGTCGCTGCGATCTCGACGTCTGGCACCTTCGGGAGCGTCTGAGGAAGAAAGCTCTGCTGCATCTCGTAAGCGATCTCCAGCTCCCGCTCCATACGTTCCTTCTGGTGTATTTCTTCCTGTGACGCAGTCAGGTTCTCGGCCATGTTACCTCCGGAGTGAAACGTAAAACGTAGTGCGTATTGCGTAGTGCGTACCGTGTGACGGAATACGGAATACGCAATACGTTCACAGCATCAACCTGGACAGTGCCTGTTTGAGTGTGGCCGTCACCGGATGGTCCGGATAACGCAGGACAAAGATGCCCGCGCTGGCGAGGATCATCATCTCGTCAGAATGGGGCAGCACGGCGGCCACTTCGCAGTCGTAGGTCTGCTCCACCTGAGCTTTGACTTCGTCCAGATCGAAGACGGTTGGCACCTTGTTGACGATGAGCATCATGCACGGCACATCGAGCTTGCGAGCCACGTCCACGGTGACGCCCGTGCCCTGATAGTCCTGCTGGTCGGGGCGCATGATGATGGCCAGCACGTCGGAAATGGCGATGGAGAGCAGGGTTTCCTCGTTCAGGCCGGGGTGGGTGTCAATCATCAGCACGTCCAGATTCAGCTTCTCGATCAGTTCGTGGAAGCCATCGTTGAGCAAGCCCACGTCGTAGCCCTCGCGCAACACGCGGGCGATCTCGCCGGCTTTGATGCTGGAAGGGGTGAGAAAAATGCGGCCTTTGATATCCGCTTTCAGGCGCGGAGTCACGTCGAGGGCGGCCTGCTCGATGCTGCACCTGCCCCACAGGTAATCGTTGAGCGAGTGGGTCATCTCTTCTTCGTGCAGGCCGAATAGAACGTGAATGCCTGGTGATTGGATGTCGGTGTCAATCACGCCGACGCACCGCCCCTGCATGGCCAGCAGGGCGGAGAGGTTGGCGGTGGTGTTGGATTTGCCTGTCCCGCCGCGGAAAGAGTGAACGGAAACGATTTGTGACATACCTCGCTCTATTCTCCTGTCGTTCTCTCTCGCATCTTGGCAGCATGCTCTCGCAAGTGTTGGAAGTATTCGGTCTCGGTGATCTCCTCCACCTGCCTGGCCTTCTTCACCTCGTCAATCTCGATGCGGAGCTGCTGCACCTCCTGCTTGAGTCGCTGCTCACGGGCATAGACTTCGCGGGCCATGCGCTGGAAGACACGTGCTAACTGCCCTAGCTCGTCCGGGCGTTGCGCAATTCCAGTCAACTTTTCGACCTCGAAGGTCCCGGCTTCGATGTCCGCTGCTGTTGCCGTCAGGCGGGCGACCGGCTGGGTTACCCGGCGGGTCAGGATGACCGACGCCAGCAATCCGACGCTGAGGACCACCGCCGCCACCAGCGCCGTCAGTTGCAGTTGCTGTCTCAAGGCGTCCTCTACGCGTTCGATGGGAATGGCCAGCAGTGTCCCGCCCGTCACAGTTCCTGCCACGTCGGTGATGGGAGCGACGACTTTGAGAAACCTGCCGTCATAGTAGGTCTCGATGCGTTCCTCCTTCAGTGCCGTTTGGAACGCGTCCCGGTCCATTGCCTTCAGTACTGATTCTTGCTGCCAATCTGGGACGGCGCTGAACAGCTCGATGGTCAGCCCGCGATCTACAATCCAAATCGCGCTCACATTCTCACTCAGCAAGTGGTCTACGAACTGGCTCAGCCAGACGCCTTGTTCTATCCGCCGTGCCGCAAAGTCCTGCAAGGCCGCGTAGCCAGTGACTTCAGTCATTTGGGCTTTGAGCTGCTCCTCGCTCAGGCCGGTGGCACGCGCCAACATGGGGAGGAGGGAGGCCAAATTGGCTTCGGCGCTTTGCTGTTGGGCGAGGATGGCTTCCAGTTCTTGCCCGATCTCCTCAGCGAAACCGACGGCGCGGGCAAACTCCTGGGTGATGACCCGGGCGTCCATCTCAGCCTGTGCCAGGATGGATTGGCGCGCAGAGACAGCGACCACGCCCGCTGTGATCAGAACCGTGACCACGAGCAGTGAGATGACCAGCAATAGTGTTCGTTTGAGCAGAGTCATGATTTGCCCTCCTTATGGTTGATGGTCGAAAATAGCGACTGGTGATGTCGTCGGTACGATTGAAATGTGGCTATTCTGTATCTTTTGCTCCAGGCTGGCCTTCATCTTGTCTATAACGCTTTGAACCTCCGCCATTTTCTGCTGGCCGTCAAATTCCAGGAAGATCTCGACGTAAACGTCGCTCCCTGATTTTCTGGATCGTACACCGTGAAACCGCTCGTATTCGTCGAAGTAGGCGGCCAATTCTTGCAGGATGATGAACTGGAGAGCTTCCTCCAGCGTCTGATCCAGCAGATCATGTACCGAGGCGGAGGCAACATCGTACGCAGAGGAAAGCAAGAAACCGGCTACGATAAGCGACCCTAATGGATCTATGTACAGGGACCAGGAGTACGACCGCAAAAGCACGCTGAGTCCAAGGGCTGAGATGACGGACAGGTTGTTGATGGACTTCGTTCGAAACAGTCGCCATTGGGATTCCATGATAGGTGAGGGATCTTTACGCGCCAGGCGATAGTTCTTTAGCCATAGCCATACATTGAGGGCAAAGGCGATGGAGGTGGTCAGGAGTCCCAGCCAAACCTGGCCGATGGGAGCAGGATGTCGGACGCGATCAATGGCCCCGTACAGGACGATAGTGAACGAAATGACCATGGCTCCGGCAACGGCCAGGCTTGACAGGTTTTCCAGTTTTCCATAGCCGTATTGATAGACGCCCGTTTCCCCCCTGGCAACTTTGCGCAAACTGAGCCAGGCCAAAAAGCTGGCCAACGTCTCACACACCATCTTGAACAGGCCTGCCAGGAGGGTTGTTGAATGGCCGATGATCACGGCCAGGACGGTGGGGAGGAGGGAGAACAGCCCTAGCAACCAGCCAGCACGAACAGAGCGTTCCTTCTCCTGGGAAATGCCTATTTTTCTTGACTGCGATTCAGCGACCATCGTTCTCCTCAAGAAGTCTCAGTACACCGCAACAGCGTGATGTGAGGGAGTTGAACTCCCGAACGGAGGGCTCGGAGTACAACTCCTCGCCATCGAATTGCGGTCTACTGGGTCTCAAAGTACTCGGATGTCCCCAACCCGGTCGGGATACCTGGCGTGGACGTTGTGGTAAAAGTCTCGGATGATCTCCATGTCGGCCTGGATGTCCCCGGATGGGATGATGGCCGGCCCGATTCCCGCCACTTTGCGCTGGTAATCAATAAAGCCAAGCACGATGGGCACCTGGGCCCCTAGAGCGATGTAATAAAAACCCGTCTTCCAATACATCGCTTTCTTGCGCGTCCCCTCTGGAGTGATTGCCATCACCATCTCTTCGCGGCTGCGAAAGGCTTGAATGACCTGTTCCACCACCTGGTGTCGAGCTCGCCGGTCAATGGGTATGCCTCCAATCCAGTTGAAAAATGCGCCCAAGGGCCCGCGAAACGCTTCCTTTTTGCCCAGCCACGAGAACTTGCCCCTGAAGAAGCCGTAGGATGTGATCGCCCAGAAGGTCAACCCAACGATGAGGTCCCAGTTCGATGAATGGGTTGAAATGAGGACGTATTTGGGAATGTCCAGCAGCTTCCCCTCGGCACGCCATCTGGAGATTTTAAACAGGAATTTGGCGAGCCAATACAGCAGTCTATTGACCAGAGGTACTGTTGACAGAGGCTCATCCATTTATTCGCTATTCGCTATTCGCCATTCGCCATTTTGCTTCGCCGAGAAACTTTCTATCGCCGCCAGAATCTCCTTCTTCTTCTGCTCCACGGCCTTCTGACCTGCTTCCAGGATGACTGGGACTTGTTCCACGTCCCACATCTGAATGACCTGGTCAAAGTGCACGTTGACCATGACGATCTCGTGATGGTGTAGATCAATGGCCAGGGCCATTTCTCGGCGTTCGTGTGCGGTCTGGGTACGGCTGATGAGATTGCTGAAGTACTCAAAAAAACCGCCTGGCTCCGCAGCGATCTGGGTGGTGGTAACGAAGACGATAATGACATCCATGTGGTGATTGACCGCCTCCATCACGGGCACCGAAGAACTGTAGGCGCCGTCAACAAGCCATCGGCCCTCGATGCAGACGGGCGGCAACAACGGAAACAGCGCTGTCGTCGCACAAACCGCGTCGGCGACTGGCCCACGACTCAGCACCACCCCCTGGCCTGTCAGGATGTCGGTCGTTTGTAACAAGGTGGTCGGGCGCAGGTCTTCCAGCCTGAGATCCTTGAAAACGTCTCGGAACGCCTGTCGGATATAGTCTGATTTCAGAATCCCAGCCTCTTTATCAAAACGACCGAACGGCAAATGAGCAAGCCCTAGCAAGGTTCGATAATCAACCCTGGAAAAGGCCTCCCGGTCCAGGAATTCGCCAATCAGGTTTCGCATTTGGGCTGCAGTGAACCCCGCGCCCCGAGCGGCAGCAGCAAGCCCCCCACCGCTACAGCCGACCAGCAAATCAACCACGATTTCCATCTCGTCCAGAAATTCAAACAGAGCGATGGCTGAGAAGGGCTTTATACCTCCGCTGCCCAGCACAACCCCGACTTTTGGTCTTCTTTCGACAGAAGACATCACGACCTCCTGTCCGTGATCAGTGATCAGGGAATCAGTGATCAGGAAATCAGGGTATTTGAAGTCCTGATTCCCTGATTCCCTAATCCTGATTCTCTAAGTCCTGATTCCTAGTTCCCTAGTCGCCAAAGCTGGCTGCGGCCGCTTCGACGGTGGGGAAAACCTGAAATATGCCGCTGAAACCGCTCATATCAAGAACCTGTTGCACGTTGGCCTGGACGGCTGCCAGGCGAAAGTCGCCCTTCTGGTGGCGTGCCTCTTTCAGGGTGGCCAGAAGCGCGCGCAGGCCGGCACTACTCATGTAACCCACCTGGCTCAAGTCGGCAACCAGTTGATTTCCCCCTTCTTTCAATTGGCTGTCGAGGAAAGCGGCGACCTCGCTGGCGGTGAGGGCATCAATGTCGCCGATGGGGATGACGATGGTAACCTGTTCCAGTTGCTCCACTTTTATTTTCATAGGATTCCCTCCCGACTTGATCATTCTAGCTTATCTTCTTGATCATCGTTAGTTCGTTGCCCTCGGCATCGAAGTGGAAACGGACTTCGTCCATGAGTTGACGCATGAAGTAGAGCCCCAGTCCACCACACGGGCGTTCGGCGAGTCTGCACGTGAGGTCCGGTGGAGGAATAGCTTCGGGGTCAAAGGGCTGGCCGTTGTCGCGGATGGTGACCACGAAGTCGTCGTCCGCACATTCGCAGCAGAGGGTGATTTTTCCTCGTCTTTCCCCTCTGTAGCCGTGCTCGATGATGTTGGTGCAGGCCTCGTCCACGGCCATCTGCACCTCGAAGGTGGCTTTCTCGTTGAGGCCCCAGGCCTGGGCTGCCTCGGTCACGAAATCGGCGATGGTCGCCAGGTTCTCACAGTGGCCATCCACCGTCAACTCCCATCGTTTCGACATGTTCTCTCCCCATTTTTCAGAAGCTACCTACCGCATCAACGATGCTGGGATAGAGCTGGAAGAGGGAAGTGAGGCCGGCCAGGTCGAAGACTTCGGTGATGTAGGGTGACATGTTGGCCAGGCGCAGGTCACCTCGATTCCAGCGCTTACAGGTTTTGAGAAATGAGATGAGAACCTTGATTCCAGCGCTGGAGATGTATTCCAGGTCTTTGAGGTCCAGACAAATGCGGAATCGGTTCGCATCCACGATGGCCTTGAGGGCTTCTTCCAGTCGCGGTGCCGCCGCGCTGTCAACGCGACCACTCACTGTGACCACGTCAACTCGCTTCAACTGCCTGGTGGTGATTTCCATTTTGACTTTCCTCCCGTGTATTATGTATTTCGGGGCAAGGCAATTAGATCGAGCTTCAAAGTTGGCCACCTCGTTACTCAATTACTCTCAGCTTGGAAACGATGCCGCCAAATCCTTCCGCTGGCTATCGGATATGGGCCTCTTCCCACTCAGGTCCCGCAGGAAAAGTTTGAACTGCCGTCCATCCAGCACGGGAACAGGGGGGGTCTCTATCTGAAGATCTACCTCAGGGTTGGTAAATACAACCACCCCTTCGACAGGTACGTTATCATCAGAGAGACGTTGAGCCAGGAAGCGGCTGAGCTTTTCGACCTCGGATTGCACCTCCCGCGAGGGGTTGCCCAGTCCTTCCTGTCCGAAGAAACGCAATATCCACCTCCAACCGAGCTCGTGATGCCACTTCCCGCCTTGGTAGCGAATCTTACCCCCCTGATGCCTGGGCTTGATAACGCAGAGGCCAAAGGGGGTCAGCAGGACGTGAGGGGCAGGCAGGACGTAGTTGTAGAGGTGATAGCGATCATCGAAGCCCTTCAGGATCTTTTCCAGCGTCTGATCGGCCCGCGGCTGCTTAACCCAGCGGTTGGCATGGTAGATGCCGACCTGGGAGAGCAGAAAGCCCACGAACAAGCAGCCAAACGAGGCCAGCAACCACTGCGGATAAAGAGAGGCAACCAGCCCCAAGATCAATACGGCCAATCCAGCGAAGCTGGCCACCCGGCCCAGCCTGGCCCTGTTCCTGATCAGTTTCTCATCGGTAATAACTTGCATTTTCTCCCTTTCAACTTAGAGTGACAAGGGACCAGGGATTAGGGATCAGGGACTAGGGATCCGTGAGCCTTGTCCCTTGTCCCTTGTCCCTTGTCCCTGGTCCCTAGTCCCTAACCCTACCAAACACCGCGCACGCATTCTGCCCCCCGAGGCCGAAGGAGTTACAGATAGCAATGTCCACCTGGGCCTTGCGGGCCACGTTGGGGACGTAGTCCAGGTCGCAATCGGGGTCGGGAGTCTCCAGGTTGATGGTGGGATGGATGATGTTGTCCCGGATGGAGAGGATGCAGGCGATGGACTCCACCGCCCCCGCGGCCCCCCACAGGTGGCCGATCATGGACTTGGTGGAACTGATGGCCACGCGGTAGGCATGCTCGCCGAAGACTTTTTTGATGGCCAGGGTCTCCGAAACGTCGCCCAGGGGGGTACCGGTGCCGTGGGCATTGATGTAGTTCACCTCGCCGGGTTCCACACCTGCGTCTTCCAACGCCCAGCGTATGGCTCGCGCCGCCCCCAACCCTTCGGGATCGGGCGCTATGAGATGGTAAGCATCGTTGGAAGCACCGCAGCCCAGCACCTCGGCATAGATGCGAGCCCCTCGCGCCAGAGCGTGATCCAGACGCTCCAGGATCAGGATGCCGCTTCCCTCGCCGCCGACGAAGCCGTCGCGATCTTTGTCGAAGGGGCGACTGGCCCGCTCCGGCTCGTCGTTGCGGGTGGAGTAGGCTCGCCCCACGCAGAAGACGGCCAGGGCCAGCTCACAAACGCCGGCTTCGGTCCCGCCGGTCACCATCACCGTGGCCTTCCCCCGGCGGATGACCTCTGCCGCCTCGCCGATGGCCTGCGTGCCAGCGGCGCAGGCGGTAGAGACGGTGGAATTGTAACCCTTGATGCCGTAAGTGTAAGCCACCTGGAAGGCAGCTAGATTAGGGGGCATCATCACTACGTAGAAGGGCGATATGCGCATGCCACCGCGCTCGAACATGACACGGCAGGCTTTCTCTGTCTCCTCTATACCCCCGATGGAATTGCCTAACAGCACTCCTATCTCCTCGCTGTTCTCCTCGTTAACAACGAGACCCGCGTCCTCCAGGGCCATCTTGGTCGCGGCCACGGCGAACTGGCTGAAGCGGGCCATACGCTTGGCCTCTTTGGGATCCATGTAGTCTCCTGCGTTGAAACCTTTCACCTCGGCGATGATCTGGGTAGGGTAGTCACTGGGATCGAACTGGCTGACGCGGCCTATACCGCTTCGACCGGCGACGAGCCCCTGCCAGGTCTCCTCGGCAGTCAGTGCCAGAGGAGTGATGGCCCCCAGGCCGGTGACGACGACTCTCTCCTTAGCATTGCGTTTTTTCGCCATATCAAACCCTCCTACAGCGATTGCAGATTGCAGATTGATTAGGGCCTCGTTGCCTCATTCCTCATTGCCTCGTTGCCTCATTCCCTCTTTGATAGCAGCCAGCATCCCTCCCTCCACCGCCTGTTTGGCCACCCGCACGGCGTTCTTGACGGCCTTGGCATTGGAGCGCCCGTGGCCGACGATCACCACCCCATCTACCCCCAGCAGCGGCGCGCCGCCGAACTCGGCGTAGTCGAGACGCTTTTTGACCTGGTCGAAGGCAGGCCTGGAGAGCAAAGCGCCAACCGTGGCCAGAGGGCTCTTTTTGATCTCTTGCTTGATGATGCTCAATAGCGATTCCGCCAGCCCCTCGGAGAGCTTGCCGATCACGTTGCCGGTGAAGCCATCGGTGACCACCACGTCGGCCCTTCCCGCCGGGATGTCCTTGCCCTCCACGTTGCCGATGAAGTTGAGATTGCTCTTCCTGAGCAACTGGTGGGCCTCCTGTACCAGGATGCTGCCTTTGGTCTCCTCCTCGCCGTTGGAGACGATGCCCACCCGGGGGTTCGTTATCCCCAGCACCCTTTCGGCGTAGGCCACGCCCATGTAGGCGAACTGGAGCAGGTATTCGGGCTTGCAGTCGGTGTTCGCCCCCACGTCCAGTATGAAACAAAAACCGGTCGTGGTAGGGTAGATAGTGGAGAGAGCCGGCCGCTTGATGCCTCGGATGCGGCCCAGGCGGAAGAGGGCCGCGGCCAGCGCGCCGCCGGAGTTGCCCATGGTAACAAAAGCCTCTGCCTCGCCTTGCTTGACCAGGTCCATACCGACCACCATCGAGGAGTCCTTCTTGGCCTTGACCGCCGCCGCCGGATGCTCCTCCATTTCGATGACCTGGCTGGCGTGGACGATGGGCAGACTGAGGCCCGACGTGTCGTGCCTGGCCAGCTCCCGCCGCACATCATCCTCTCGGCCGACCAGGATCACCTCGATCCCATACTCCCGTGCCGCCCACACCCCCCCCTCCACAGCGACCGGCGGGGCGTAGTCGCCGCCCATGGCATCCAGTACGATTTTCATAGACCTAACACCTCTCGATATAGTTTGTCGCTGATTCTGATCCCACTACTCCTTTTTTACTTCCGCCGCAGCCCGATCCGTGGACACCTCTGCCGCTTGAAGTATATCGGTTGGCAATTGGATGGTTACTGTTTTCACGCTTCAGACCTCCTTTACGATTAACCCGCGATTTGAATCTATGTCAACATTGACTCGCTGTCTAATTGATTTGTCGCCTCTCAACAAAGTCTAACACTACCACCCCCCGCAAGTTGCGCCTTACCTACTCCAAAAGCGCCTCTACCACCACCATACGGTGATCGGACGCGGTGGAGTCCAGCACTTTCGCCGCCGTCGGCGCGAGGCCGCGAATCCACACGTAGTCAATGCGTTCTACTGGTGATTCGGAGGGGGAGGTGGGCGATGGATCGAAGGCCGCGGCGCCGTCGGTGAAACCCGCATCTACCAACTGGCGGTAGATGGGCGAGTCAGGCGTGGCGTTGAAGTCGCCGCCGAAGACGGCGGGACCTGGCCCGATGAAGTCGAGGGCCTCGCTGAGCTGCACCGCCCGCTCCTCTGGCTCCAGACCGAGCCAGATACCGTAGGCATCGAGAACATCGCCGCCAACCTCGACCTGGGCGCGAACGATGGCTGTCTGCTCCAGACGGCTGGTCAGGAGCTTCCCCTCCGTCTGACGCACGGGGAAACGGGAGAGCAGAGCAATGCCGGTCAGGTGCTCCACCGTGGGCTGATAGATCGCCTCCATCCCCAGGCGTCGGCCCAGCCAGAGGGCATCGTCAACTCCGTAGCTGGTGATGCGACAGGCGTCCACCTCCTGGAGGGCCACGATGTCGGCTCCGCTCTCCTCAATGGTCCTGGCCATTTCTTCCAGTTGGAACTGCCAGGAGGTATTGTAACCGTAGTGGATGTTGTAGGTGCCCACCCGCACCTGCGGTCCGGCCTCCTTCAGGCGCAGCGTGGGTGGCCTGGCAAAGACCGCACTCAGGATGACCAGCGCGGCGATTCCAACGATCCCTACCGTGGACCACCCTCTCTGCCGGGCGGGTGGTTCCTCCAGCGACGGTCTGGCGGCTGGCAGGGTGGCCAGAAAGCCGGCCACGAGGACGATGGGCAGGCCGGCTCCACGGAAGAACTCCAGGGTGTAGGCATAGGTGAAGGCGAAAGCATAGGCGAAGTTAATCAGCAAGAAGAAGGCCAGCCCAAGGGCCAGGTTAAGGCCGTTCCGCTCCCTCTTGCCCTGTTGGCCACTGAACAGCACACCGGGCAGGGCCAGGAGAACCACCAACTGCGCCAGAAGAAGGGCGATGGCCGCCAGGACGCCTTGCAGCCAATAACCCGTCGTCAAACAGAGGGCAGTGAGAGGGACCAGAAGCAACCCCCAGACCCGCTTCGCGAGCAGGCGACACGACAAAGCGCGGACGCCGGGCAGGAGAGGAAGAAAGGTGACGAGCAGAAGAGCGGGGGTTACAACTGCGTAGCTCACCCCGCTCCAGCGAGCTATGGCGTTGGGGAAAGCGAGCAGGGACGTCTCCAGAAAGAGGAAGGCCCCAATGGCCAGCCCTCCGAGAAGGCCAGGCCGTCGTTCAGAGATTCTATCTGCTTGGCGGGGACGACGAGAGAAGACGATCGCTGAGAGGCCGGCCAGAGCCAGGGATATGACTATTTGGTACGGCAGCCAGCCATCGCGGAGGGTGATGTCAAAAGTGTTTCCCAGAGCTCGAAAGAGCTGATCCCCCGCCAGGGCCGCTATAAGCACTCCAGGAAAAGTGGCCGCCCTTTCCCTGAGCAGCGCAGCAGTGTAGAGGCTGCCCCCGGCCACGATCACCAGGGAGCTGTAGAGCCTGAGCTCAGGATTGTTCAGACTCAGCGGTGTCCTGCTCAGGAAGACGAGCAGAGAGGTGCCCAGGAGGGTGAGCTGGATTCCGCGCCCACGGTGGGGAGCAAGCAGCGGGGTCAAAAAAGCCAGCAGTGCCAGCAAAACGCTGACGACCATCGTCAGACTCATCGGGCCGGCGAAAACCGCGTCGTAGATGATGCCGAAGAGGACAGAAAACAATACGCGTACGGCCTGGAGGAAAAAGAGCAAAATGGCTACAGCCTCCACGGTTCGCAATATGTTACGATTTGCCATAGTAATAGCCCCCTACCCAACGTATTTCGTATTCCGTTTCCGTCACGCAATACGCCATACGCAATACGCTCATAATTGTACGCTACTTTTCGCAAGTTGACAAGTGCAAGAATAGTGAGTATAATTTTAATACCATGCCCCGGTGGCGGAATAGGCATACGCGGCAGGTTGAGGACCTGTGCCCTTTGGGCATGCGGGTTCGAGTCCCGCCCGGGGCACCAGAGCCCTATGAACGCGAAAAGCTCAGGAGGTTTCCTGAGCTTTTGCGTTCTGGTCAAATCAATCTCAGGTCCCGCAGCACGTCCAGCACCTTCGGCAGTGGCTCCTGCCACAGCCACTCCGCCCGCAGTCAGAGGCCGGGCCTCATATCGCCCCTCCTCACTACTGAAGGCCACGCGATAATGCAAAATCACCCGCTTACAGCGAAGATCCGCGCCGCCCCCTCCCATTTACTCGAACGTAAACTCCTTCTCGATGAAAAGCTTCAAGCAAGCATCCACCACCTCAGGGTCGTAAAGGATGCCCTTGTTCTGTGAGATTTCCTCCAGGGCCCTATCCAGCCCACGAGGCGGTCGGTAGGGCCGGTGAGAGGACATGGCCTCAAGCACGTGGCTACAGCCATGATCCTCGCTTCCAGCTTGATCTCCTCGCCTGATAGCCCTTGTGGATAACCAGAGCCCTCCAGCCTCTCGTGATGTTGCAGCACGATCTCGGCCACCGGCCAGGGGAACTCTACGGCCTTCAGTATGTCGTAACCGACCTGGGGGTGAGCTTTGATCATGCCCCATTGGAGGTCGTTTAACCGACCGGGCTTGCTGAGGATCTCAGCGGGTATAGTGATCTTGCCCAGGTCGTGGATCAGCCCGGCCATACGGAGTCCTTCGATCTGTTCCTCTGGAAGGCCCATCTCTTTGGCGATGGCACAGGCCAGTTGGGTCACCCGCCGTTGATGATTACCTGTGTAGGGATCCCTTATCTCGATGCTTGATACAAGGACACTGACCGTTCCCTCGAAGGCTTTCTGCAATTTCGCGTGACTTTGCCGAAGTTCCTCCTCTGCGCGCTTGCGCTCGGTGATGTCGGTGAAGACGGCCAGGGTGCCGGCGAAGTGGCCATCCTCGAAACGGGGGCTGCCGCTGACCCAGACGGACAGCCGTCCGCCGTCCTTGCGCACCAGCTCCAGTTCGTAACGATCGCTCTCGCCACGCACTCGCCGCTCATCGGCAGCCTGCACGATGGCGTGCTGGTCGGGAGGGGTGATGGCCGTCCAGTTCTGGCCCACCAGTTCCTCGGGGGTGTAGCCCAGCATCTCCGCCGCAGCCGGGTTGACGAAGGTGAAGTACCCGTCAGCGTCTTCGATGGCGATGCCCTCGGCCATGCTCTGGACGATGCTCTGGTTGAATTCCTTAAGCTGGCGGGTCTCCCCGAAGAGGCGAGCGTTGCTGATGGCCGAGGAGGCCATGGAGGCGAAGGCTTTGAGCAACTCCAGGTCGGCGGGCCGGAAGGAGCGTGCATCCCCCAGGCGGCTGACGCTCATCACGCCGATGACGCGCTCGCGCTCCTTGAGCGGCGCGAATATCATCGCTTCCTTCTCCACCGGCGTGCCCGGCACCTGGATGGAGCGCGGGTCGCCCAGCATGTCGTTGACGATCTCGGCCTCGCCGCGCCGGGCGACGTCGCCCGTCACGCCTTGGCCCAGTTTGGGGCGCATGGCCAGCACCGCTTCGGCCCGCTGGTGCAGGGCCAGGGCGCAGCGTAGCGTTTCGCCATCTGGCTCGAGCAGGAAGATGTGGCAGCCATCGGCGGCGAAGAGCGCCTTGGCGTGCTCGCCAATGGTGCGCAGGGTGCTGTCAAGGTCGAGGCTGTTGAGGGCCAGGGATGTCTCCAGCAAGGCACTCGTTTCTGCGGCCCGCCGCTCCGTCTCCGTGAACAGGCGGGCGTTCTCGATGGCGATGGCCGCATGATTGGCGAACAAGGTCAGCAGCTCCAGGTCGGCCTCCGTGAAGCGCTTGCCTTCCACGTAGTGCAGGACGTGGATCACGCCTGTCACCTGGCCCTGCCAGATCATCGGTGCGCTGAGCACGGCCCTGAAAGGATGATCTTCCTCGTAGACGGCAGCCCGCCTGTTCCAGGTGCGGTAATCGTCAATGATCAGCGGTTCCCCGGTCTGGACCACGATGCCGGCCGCACCCTCACCGTACTTGAGGACTTTCCCGGTGTAATCATGCGGGGTGTTGTAGCTCACCACGCAACGGGCTTCCTGTCGGTCCGGATCGCACAGGTACATGCCACCGCCCGGAGCGTGCAACAGCCGCGCCGCCCGTTCGACGATGGTCTGGAGCAGGGTGGGCAGATCGTGCCGAGCGATGATCTCGAGCACGGTGGCCTGAAGAGCCGCCAATTCCTCGGCCCGCCGCCGCAACGCCTCCTCTGCCCGCTTGAAGTCGGTGACGTCGCGGGTAATCGCGCTGAAGCCAGCGATCTTCCCCTGAGCATCTCTGACAGGCCAGCCTCTGGTCTGGACCCAGACGATCTGTCCGTCCCGCTTTCTCATGCGGTGTTCGACGGCCTGTCCAATTCCTCTGATGCTTTCCAGAGGCTCTCCACTGAGCACCTGCTGAATGCCCGCCAGCAAAATGGGGAAATCATCTGGATGCACGTATTCGGAGAAGTGATGCCCTATTGTCTCATCCGACTCGTAGCCGGTGAACGCTTTGGCTGCAGGATTGGCAAACAGGATGTTCCCTTCTACATCAACCGTGAAGATCAGATCGTTGGTCGTGTTCACCAGGTTGCGATATTTTTCTTCGCTGTGCTGCGTTTCCTCGTACAACTGCGCATTGGCCACCGCCACCGCGATCTGCTGGCCCACCGCTGTCAGCAGCGACTTATCCTCCTCTGTCCAGCGGCGCGGCGCCCGCGTGGCCACGGCCAGGAGCCCCAGAACCCTCGCCTGATGGACCAGGGGCACCATGCCCGAGATGGTGAAACCACGGCGGGCGATCTCAGGGTTTACGGTGGGGTCGTGGGTGGTGTCGTCGTGGAACACCGGTTGGCCCGTGCGCAGCAGCCGCTCCCGATGCCCTCCAGTTCGCGGCGGGCCAACGAACACCGCCGTCAGTTCTGGCTCTGCCCCCCGCGTGATCGTCTGCTGCAGACGCTGTTCCTTCTCGTCCCACAGGGCGATGCCGCCCGCCTCGAAGCTGGTCGCCTCCAGCGCCGCATCCAGGGCTGCAGCCAGGGTCTTCCTCAAATCCAGCGATTGGCTCACCGTAGCAGCCACGGTGTTGAGGGCAGCAAGCTCACGGTTGCGTCGCTCGACCTCCTCCTCTGCCCGCCTGCGCTCGACCAGGCTCTGCTCCCAGCGCTGCAGCTCCACCGCTGCCCGGTCCCCGCCAAGGAACTCGGCCGGCGGGACGTAGTAGAAGTTGTCGTAGACCTCCGCGCCGATGACGACGATGGGGTGGGTGCGCAACACGTCCAGGAGCAGCGCGGCGTCGAAACGGCGGCGGTCGTACTGGCAGATGGCCAGGCATTGGCTGCCAGGAAGGAACTCGTTGAGCCTGGCCTCGTACTCGATCAACCGCTCGGCGCCGGGCAATCCCCGCAGTGCCCAGGTCATCTCGCCGCTCACACGCAGGGCGGGATAGCCCTCGGCCAGGGCCTGCTCTGTCTCGGCCCGTAGCAGGGCGATCATCCGCTGCGGGTCGAAGACCCCCTCCCGCATGTAGGCCTCGTCGCGGGTGAGGATGGCGAACTGGCCGCGCTCCAGGCACGCCTCCACGTCCACCCCCTCGTCCCGCAGGTATCCCAGGATAGTCTCGGCGGTGTGCGCATCCACGATATAGAGCACCTTCTCGCCCCGCTCCAGTCCCTGGCGCAAGAAGGGGGTGAGCACCGCCCGATGCTCCTCCTCGGTCTCGTAGATGCAACACAGGTGATCGCCAGGCTGAGAATGCTCGATCAGGCGAGGAAAGTGATCATACCATCTCTTGCCCATTGGGGTTTCCTCTATGGTGCCATCATGATCCACGACATAGACCTCATTGTGCCATTCAAAATCAACGCTTACGATTCTGTCTCATACTCCTCCGATTCCTCACGCACAGCATACCTCGGCGTTAGCGTTATCAGAGGCTGGAAAACCCTGGCCTGCTCTCTTTCTCCCCGAAACTTGAACGTCCTTACCGCATCTTTGAACGATTCCAGATAAGTGTAATAATCTTCGGCGACGGCGGTGTAGGTCAATTCGTAGAACCGGGAACCCTTTTTGAAGATGATTTTTCTCTCCACGATGGGTGTGTCTTTGGCATCCACGTTGTTGAGCGGCAAGGGCATGGTGTAGCTGATCTCGATCTCTACCGCATCGGCACCGACGAGGCTGCCCTGAGCACGAGAGATTTCGCGGAAGCCCGACAGATGACGACTTTTCCTCAGATAGTCCTCCACCACTTCTGCTACAGTGGCGTACTTGCCTTTTTGCTCCTGCGATGGGAAAACGTGGACGGTCATGGTCAGGCTGAAGGTGTCCTCTCGATTTCTGGGCCCCATGATGAAGACCTCACTGTGACCATCTCGGTCAAACTCCCTCACCTGCCAGGTCGCAGGGTAGAGAAATTCGAAGTCCAGACGAGGGTTGGTGCTGGTAAAGGCTGCTCTATGTCCTACCTTGCGGGGAATGGCGGCTCCCTCTCGCCGTAAGCGCTGGCGCAGAATCTCCAGATCTATGGCAGCCAGATCAGTGCGAGGCTCTGGGATGCCCAATGCACGCCGCCGTCGTTTCCATTCCTCCATCAAGAGGTGCAGTTCACTATCATCTATTATATCGAAAGGATACGAAGTGCTCATGCGTGATATCGTCGTGCGAGTTGATAGCGTTGGCTATGTCCTGACCGCTGAAAGCGACGCCTCAGCAGGCATGTCAGTGCTCATCTAAACCCATCTTCATTTGTGGGTGATTATACTACTCTTCAGCCTGGCGGTCAAAATGCTCATCTTGCCGCCTCTACCGCTTCCATGTACCTCTTCACCCTCTCCACATCCACCGCATTCTCGGCCACGCCGTCCACTTTCAGGGCGGTGCCGACGATGGCTCCGTCGGCGTACTGGAGAAACTGGGCGACGTTCTCAGCAGTGGTGCCGCTGCCCATGAGGATGGGACGGGCAGTCAGCTCCCTGGCTCGCCTCACCTTCTCCAGCTCCGGCGCGGCGCCGGTCATCTTGCCGGAGACGATGAGGGCATCGGCCAGGTAGAACTCCGTCCACTCGATGTGGGTGGCCAGGTCAATGCCGGGGAAGGCCACCGAGTGCTTCTTGTCCACGTCGGCGAAGATTTTAACCTGCTCAGCTCCCAGGTTTTTCCGCCAGCGAAGCAGTTCGGCCGCGCAGCCGTGATCCAACTCCCCCGTGTCCCACACCCTGGCCCCGGTGAGCAGGCAGACACGGATAAAGTCGGCCCCGGCGGCCACGGCAATGGCCATGGTCACCCGCCCGCCATTGTGGATGACGTTGATGCCCACCGGCACGTCTACCGCCTCGACGACGGCACGGGCGGCCACGGCCTGGGCGGTCATCTCCTCGGGCGGCACGTCCAGGCCCACGTAGTAGGGCAGGTCCCACATGTTCTCCACCATCAGCCCGTCCACGCCCCCGCTAATGAGAGCCTCGGCATCCCGCAGGGCATGGTCAATGATGGCCTCCATGCCGTAAAAATCGTAGCCTGGCGCGCCGGGCAACGGCAGCAGATGTACCATGCCGATGATGGGCTTCTCCACCCCAAACATCTCCTTCAGCGATTTCAACCGCAGGCCATCCAGCCTGTCTTTCCAATTCGTGGTCATCTTTCACCCCCTTGCGACCTTGCTCCCCTGCCCCCCTGCTCCCCTGCCCCTCTGCTCCCTTGCGACCCTGCGACTTTGTGACCCTGTGTCCCTGCTCCCAGGTAATCAATCACAAACCGCAACTCCTCTCGCCAGTCCTGCCACGACGGCTCGGTCAGATACGCCTCCAGAAAGGCACAGACCCCCTCCCTCTCCACCAGAGACGTCCCTGCTCCTTCGACGGTGGCCGTCAATGCGCCCAGCGCGTCGGCCAACAGGGCCGATTCCCGCCACCCCCAGCCCTCCAGCCTTCCCAGGATGATCCCGGCATCGAAGCTGTCGCCGGCGCCGGTGGTGTCTACCGTGGGCACGGCGAAGCCGGGCACCAGGAACATTCCCTCATCAGTGCCTATGGCGCAGCCGCGCTTGCCAAGTTTGAGGGCTACCACTCCGACGCCATGGTCCAACAAGCCCTCAATGGCTCCCTCGACATCCCGACGGCCCGTCAGGTACTCTGCCTCAGGCTGACTGGGGAACAGGATGTCCACCTGGGGCAAGATGGCCCTGGCCATGTCGGTGACCCTCATCACCGCCTCGAGCCCCAAATCCGCCGTCACCGTTAGCCCCGCCTGACGAGCCACCTCCAGGGCGCGCAGGCCAGCATCCCGCTGGGGAGCTGCCAACAGGGAGTACCCGGAGAGGTGAAAGATGCGAGCCTGGGCGATGTAGCCTTCGTCCAGCAGCGCGCGATCGGTGCGGACGTTGGCCCCCCGACAGCCGAACATGGTGCGTTCGCCATCGGGGGTGACGGCGACGAGGATGATCCCCGTGATGGTCTCAGGGTCGCGCTGAATACAGCGCCCGTCCACCCCTGCCTCATCCAGAGCGGCCAGGGCCAGTGGGGCCAGGACATCCTTCCCTACCCGTCCGATGATGCCCACGTCCACCCCGAAGCGGCCCAGAACGATGGCCGTGTTCGCCGCTGAGCCGCCACAATAGATGTGCCCTTGCTCAGCCAGGCCCTCCCCGCCTTTTTGGGGATAGTCGGGAACGTGGGCGATGACGTCTATGTTGATGTCGCCTATGGTCACTACTTGAGGCATTTTGCTCCTCCTCAGAAAGGATTTTCGATTTTCGATTTGCGATTTCCGAATCGAAAATCGGCAATCGGCAATCGAAAACCGAGGGGAGAACTCATAGGAACTCCGGCAGCCCTTTTTGTAGAGCAGGCTGGAGGTCTCGGACTACCAGGTCCTCGTAGGTTTCGCGGCGCTGGACGAGGCGGGCGTGGCCGTCTTTCACCCACACCACGGCCGGGCGGAGGGCCAGGTTGTAGTTTGAGGACAGCGGCAGGTGATAGGCTCCGGCCACGGGCATCGCCAGGAGATCCCCAGGCTCCAGTTTCGGCAGCGAGATGTCGCGAATCAGCCAGTCGCCCGACTCGCAGAACTTCCCCACAATGGTGACTACCTCCTCAGCCGGCTGGTGAGCCTTGTTAGCTACGAGGGCGGTGTAGCGCACGCCGTACAGGGCTGGGCGGAGGTTGTCCGCCATGCCGCCGTCCACGGCGACGTAGGTTCTCACGCCGGGGATGGTCTTGCGAGCGCCGACGGTGTACAGGGCAACCCCGGCTGGCCCGACGATGGACCGGCCCGGCTCCAGGGTCAGGCGGGGAAGCGGCAGCCTGTGTCGGGCACAACCTTCGATCACCGCCAGGCTTATGGCCCGCACATAATCCTCGATGGCTGCTGGGGGGTCGCTCTCGTGGTAGGGCACCCCCCAGCCACCGCCGGGGCTCAACTCCTGCAGACGGAAGCCGTGTTTGCGACCCATTTCCACGGCGAAGGCCAGGAGCGCTTCGACAGCGGCAGCGAAAGGCTCCGTCTCGAAAGCCTGCGAGCCCAGGTGAGTGTGGAGGCCCACCAGTTCCAGGTGAGTAGAGGCCAGCGCGGCCTGCACCGCCCGTTCGGCATCATCGGAGGCGAGGGGAAAGCCAAATTTGGAATCGGCCAGGCCGGTCTTGTTATAAGTGTGGGTATGGACGTCAACGTCGGGCGATAGCCTCAGCCAGACCTTGGCCTGCACCCCTCGCCGGGCAGCCAGCGCCTCCAGCAACTCCAGCTCGTGGTGGTTGTCCACCACGATGCGGCCCACCCCCCCTGCCAGGGGGGGTGACGGGGGGAGGGCCATCTCCAGCTCGGCGGCCGATTTGTTGTTGCCGTGGAAGTGGACAGCGGCCAATGGGAAGCCAGCCTGACGGGCCAGGTACAGTTCGCCGCCGGAGACCACGTCCAGCCCCAACTGCTCCTCGGCCAATAGCCGGATCAGGGTCAGGCACAGGTGTGCTTTGCCGGCGTAGGCCACCTGGGAGGGGCCGGGGTAGTGGGCGGCCAGGGCCGTTTTGTAGCCACGGCAGCGGTCGCGCAGGGTGGTTTCATCGAAGACGTAGAGGGGGGTGCCAAACTGCCGGGCCAGGTCGTCGGCCCGGCAGCCTCCTATCCAGAGATAGCCGTCGGGGTCAATGTAAGTGGTGATGGGAAAGAGATCAATGAGAGTCAGAGCACTCCTCCCCTTCCAGCGTGTATCCGGCTGGCTCTTCTCGCAAGATGGGGGTGGCGGCAGCAGATTGTGGTACTGATTCCACGGCTGAGCTTCGCATTTGAGATAGTTGCCAGCGAACCGGTGGTCCCTCAGGAAAAAGCCGTTTCATCACCGGCTCCCCGTGCATATAGTTCTTACAGAACCAAAGCCGTAGAGTTTCCTCGTCTTCCCCTTCTCGTTCTTTCAGTTCCAACCAATACCCCTTGCCAGCATAGACCCCCAATCCTTGCTCCAGGTTGTCCAGTCCCAGATTCAGGGCTTTGATCCGCTGCGAGAAGTAGCGAACCAACGGATCTAACCAGGCCAGGAAAAAGTAGCGCAACCCCAACGTATCTTCCCCTTCACCTTTATCCCAATCCACTATGCAACCAACCACGCAAGGTTTCGCCCCTAGATATGGGGGAAAAACGAATTCCCGATAACGAACTTTCATCTCTGCCTCCTCTTAAACGATGCCAGCCACTCTTCGGCCTGGCGAACCTCTACTTCTTTGGGATAATGGAGACGCAAGAGATCCGGGTCCCTCTCTAGCAGGATGCGTAGCTCCATCACCTCGTGAATGAGAGCGCTGGTGCCGTAGATGCCGCCAATAGTGATGTCATCCAAGGAGGAATGAGCCAGGTGCTTTTGCAGTTTGGTAACGTAACGCTGTACGTTCTCCAGATCCCTTTTTGTGATCCGCCACTTCTGGATCACTTGCTGATCGAAGTCACCGAGTTTGAACATTGGAGGTCGTCAATGCATCATGCATTATAACTTTATGAAGTCACAATGTCAAGTCGAATTCTGCCCGGCTGGCACAGCATTTGGCACAAGCCCTGCCGTAAATAAGGCCGTATTACAACAAGCGTGGCAAGCCCCGACAGCAAACGACGAAGCAGAAACTTGAGCATAGGTGGCAGATGGCAGCGCATAGCGAGTCAGTTCAAACCCTTGTTTGCACTTCCCGGCAACGCTCTAACCTTACCAGGTCAATACCGCTGAAAAGGCACTCCACAGCGTAATCACCGCCGGGTGATTCGGCGTGCATCGAAACGAAGCGGCCCCACTGGGCCAGGCGGGTGATACGAGGCGATCCGGCAAAGTTCTCACTTCTTGCCAGGAGCCAGGCACGCTGCTCATCGCTAACCTTGACGGCACACTCCGGACAATTCTCGGGCGTTTGGCCCGTGGTGAGGAGACTGGCAAAGCCCCGCAAATAGGGTGGGCTGGCATCGTAGCAAAAGGAGAGCTGGTCGGCCACCACGCGGCAGTTGATCCAGGCCCCGTTGTCGAAATCGGCCACCACA
>Ga0194126_10003996_pt1 | contig 22787 bp, 14 predicted proteins | sample TA2KigC150mmetaG_FD_148641 | JGI IMG/M metagenome (GOLD analysis project Ga0194126, IMG submission 148641) | Freshwater microbial communities from Lake Tanganyika, Tanzania - TA2015035 Kigoma Deep Cast 150m | ecosystem: Environmental > Aquatic > Freshwater > Lake | place: Tanzania: Lake... | reverse complement strand
CGTTGTTGCAGGAGCATTACGCGGCGACGCGGGAGGATCAGGGCAAGAACGCGCTGAGCGGCGACGCCGCGTGGTATGCCGCGATGATGGCCCGGACGCCGGACGCCGCGCGCCACTCGGTGCGCGCCCCCGATGAGAAGGTCTTCCTCGTGCAGCTCCGGGGCGACCGGGCCGAACTGCTGACGGAGCGCAAGCCGCACGGCGCCATGACGAAGCGCTCCCCCACGGGGACGCTGAGGGTGCACAACGCCCGCGGGGAGACGGTCGGCGAGGATACCTTCAGCACGGACGAGGCGCACGAGTTCCGGTGCGAACTGAGGGGCGGGGCGGGAGAGCGCTTTCGCGTGGTGGTGAACGACGATCAGAGGGGCGTCTGGACCCTCCGGGGCACGGGGTTGGGGATCGTCGCGCAGACGGGGCCGGAGTTCCGCATCGGGGGCGTCGGGAAGGGGAGGTTCCGCTTCTTCGTGCCGGCTGGTGTGGAGCGGTTCAGCGTGAGGCTCCTGGGCGTCCACACCGGCGCCTACGGCGCTGTGGTCCTGACGCCGACGAGGGCAGTCGCCGGGCAGCACCAGGGCGCCAACCCGGGGTCGGCGCTGATTGCGGGGGCGCCGCAGGACAAGCCCCAACCGCCGGACCATCCCGAGCGCGGGGAGATAGAGGTCCGGCCCAGGGCGGAGGACACCGGAAGGCTGTGGAGCCTCGTGCTGTGGGCCGCCGGGGACATCGGCGTCGACCTCGCGGGCGTCCCGCCGTATCTGGCGCTCAGCGAGGAGGCCTGGTTCGGTCCGGAAGGGTGATGAGATGAAGCCCGAGCGATGGAACCCGGTTCGTTGCTGCGGGTTTGGCAAGTGTGTTATACTCCGACGCCCGACCCCTGCGGGGCCGGGGCGTCTTGTGGTGCACGGGCGGTAACGAGCCGCTGACTCGGCAAAGGTGGCTAGCGCATGTCCTCGGTCGTGTACATCGATGGCGAACTGGTTCCAGCCGGCGAGGCGAAGGTCTCAGTATATGACCACGGTCTGCTCTACGGCGACGGGGTGTTCGAGGGGATCCGGGCCTACAACGGGCGCGTGTTTCGCCTGCAGGAGCACCTGGATCGCCTCTACGCCAGCGCGCGCGGCATTCAGCTGGGAATCCCCCTGTCCATGTCGGAGATGGAGTCGGCGGTTCTGCGGACCATCGCCGCCAACGGGCTGACGGACGCCTACGTGCGGCTGGTTGTGACGCGCGGCATCGGCGACTTGGGGCTCGACCCGCGCAAGTGCGGCGCCCCAACCGTGTTCATCATCGCGAGCACCATCCAGCTGTACCCGGTCGAGGTCTATCGCGCGGGACTCCGGCTCATCACCTGCCGGACAGTGAGGACGCCCCCGTCGTCGCTGGATCCGTCGGTGAAGTCGCTGAACTACCTGAACAACATCCTGGCGAAGCTCGAGGTGGCGCAGGCGGGCGCGGATGAGGGGATCATGCTGAACCAGGAGGGGTATGTGGCGGAGTGCACCGCGGACAATCTCTTCCTGGTGCGGGCCGGGGAGGTCGTTACGCCCTCTCCGGAGGCGGGTATGCTGATAGGGGTCACGCGGAATGCAGTCATCGAGGTGGCCCGCGCCGCGGGATACGTCCTCCGCGAGGCGCTGTTCAGACTAGGGGAAGTGCTGACGGCGGACGAGTGCTTCCTGACCGGCACCGGCGCGGAGATCGCGCCGGTTCGTGAGGTAGACGGGCAAGCGATCGGGTCGGGCAAGCCCGGCCCAATCACGAACGAGCTCCACGCGGCGTTCCAGGAGTTGACCGCCCGCGATGGAACGCCGATCGAGGCGGGTTCCCGCTAGACGGCCCGGCGGGCCAAGAGGAAGGCAGCGATGGAAGTCTGGCAACGCTTTACCAACCGCGCGCGACGCGCGGTGGTCCTGGCCCATAACGAGGCCATCAACATGGGGATGCCCCTGATCAGCACCGAGCACCTGCTGATGGGGCTCCTGACGCTGGGTGAGGGGATGGCGGTGGATGTGCTGCGGCACATGGGGGTCTCCCTGGATCGGCTTACCGACGACCTCCGCGAGCACATGGTGCCCGGCGGCGCGGCCCCGGAGTCGAACCGGCAGCTGGCGTTCACGCCCGAGGCTCAGCGCGTGCTACACGTGGCGTACGCTGAGGCGAAGCGGCTGAAGCACGATTACCTGGGTACGGAGCACATCCTCATCGGCCTGGTCCATGAGGGGCGGGGCGCGGCGAACCGGCTGCTGCGGAAGTACGGCGTGGACCTCAACCGCGTCCGGCAGGGGGTGGCCGGCCACCCGCAGACAACGGGCCGGCGACCGGAACAGCCCGTGAAGAGCAAGACCCCACACCTGGACACTTACAGCCGCGACCTGACGGCCCTCGCGCGGGAGGGGGAGCTGGACCCGACCATCGGGCGCGAGCCGGAGACGACGCGGGTCATCCAGATCCTGTGCCGTCGGACCAAGAACAACCCCTGCCTCATCGGGGATCCGGGCGTGGGGAAGACAGCCATCGCGGAGGGCCTGGCGCAGCGGATTGCGCAGGGCGACATCCCTCCGTTGCTTTCCGACAAACGTCTCGTGGCGCTCGATCTGGCCGGGCTCGTAGCGGGCACGAAGTACCGGGGCGAGTTCGAGGAGCGGATGAAGCGGGTGATGGACGAGATCCGCAGCGCCAAGGGGCAGATCATCGTCTTCCTGGACGAGCTCCACACGTTGGTCGGCACCGGCGCCGCCGAAGGGGCGATGGACGCCAGCAACATCCTGAAGCCCGCGCTCGCCCGGGGCGAACTCCGCTGTATCGGCGCCACCACGCTCGACGAGTTTCGGAAGTACGTCGAGAAGAACGCCTCCCTGGAGCGCCGCTTCCAGCCGGTGTTGGTGGCGGAGCCGAGCCCCGACGAGACGATCGACATCCTGCACGGCATCCAGGAGCGCTACGAGCGGTTCCACGGCGTGACCTTCGTTGACGACGCGGTGCGGGCGGCCGTGGATCTCTCCACGCGCTACATCACTGACCGGCGGCTGCCCGACAAGGCGATCGATCTCATTGACGAGGCGGGCTCCCGCGTCAAGCTGGGGGCCTCCGGCCGGGACGTGTCGCGTCCCGTGCCGCCGGCGGATCTGGTGGAGGATCGCGCCGTCATGGCGGCCCTTGGGGAGTCGGCCGACGCCGTGGCCGACTTCGACGGCGGTGCGCCCGCCTGGACCGATCAGCAGGTGCCGATGGAGCTGCGGGTGACGCGGGAAGACATCGCCGACGTGGTCAGCACGTGGACCGGCATCCCGGTGAAAGCCCTGACGGAGGAGGAGTCGGCGCGGCTGATGCGGATGGAGGGCGACCTGCACCGGCGCGTCATCGCCCAGGATGAGGCGATCGTCGCGGTCTCCAGGGCCGTGCGCCGAGCGCGCGCCGGCATCAAGGACCCGAACCGCCCGACCGGCACGTTCATCTTCCTGGGCCCCACCGGCGTGGGTAAGACCCTCCTCGCGAAGGCCCTGGCGGAGTTCCTGTTCGGCGAGGAGGACGCTCTCGTCCGCGTCGACATGTCCGAGTACATGGAGAAGTTCGCCGTATCGCGGCTCATCGGCGCCCCTCCGGGCTATGTCGGCTACGACGAGAGCGGGCAGCTCACCGAAGCCGTCCGGCGTCGGCCGTATTCCGTCGTCCTGTTCGATGAGATTGAGAAGGCCCATCCCGAGGTCTTCAGCATCCTCCTGCAAGTGATGGAGGATGGGCGCCTCACCGACGCCCAGGGCCGCGTGGTCGACTTCCGCAACACGGTCATCATCATGACCAGCAACGTGGGGGCGCGGCTGATCGCGGAGGGCAAGAAGCTCGGTTTCGACCGGCAGCAGGCCGAAGCGCCCCCCGTCGACTCGGCGCTGTCCTATCGGCGGATGAAGCAGAAGGTCACCGAGGAGCTGAAGAAGACCTTCAGCCCGGAGTTCCTCAACCGCGTCGACGATGTGGTGGTCTTCCACGCGCTGACTGCCGAGCAGATTCGCGACATCGTGGAGCTGGAGCTGGGCCGGGTCAAGATGCAGCTGGCGGAGCGTGGCATCCGTCTCGTGTACGGTGACGACGTGCGGGACCTGCTGGCCAAGGAGGGGTACGAGCCCGCCCTCGGCGCGCGGCCCCTGCGCCGCGCCGTCCGCCGACTGGTGGAGGACCCGCTGGCCGAGCGCGTGCTGATGGACGAGGCCGACGAGCCCCTGCGGGTGTATGAGATGGTGGTCGATGATGAGGCGATCATCCTCAACCGCGCCGACGCTCCGGTCGCTCTGTAGGGGGCCCAACACTCGTCGCTTCCGCCGACTGGGGGGCCGGAATGCCGACGCCGACATACCGACAGGGCCTGTGTCCAGCGTGAATCCCCCGTGTCCGGCGGCTGCAGCGCCGCCGGACACGTCGTTGTGGGCCGCGGCGGGTTGCCGTCGCCGACTACCGGTCGGGCCCGCGCAGGAAAGGGGGTCACGGCGCGGGCGCGTGGACGGACGACGAGGTCGGTCCTTCTAGTAGGCAGATACGATCTATCGACAGATCGCCGGTGCATCTTACTCATGGGGCGCGGTCCGGAAGGACGGCGCCGAAGAAGGTGAAGCGTTCATGGCCTACCCCGGTCTGGCCACCCTGTATGTGGTGGCGATTACCTTTGCCGGCGTGCTGATCGGCAACACCGTCAGCAGCACGCTCATGCGGTACATTCCTCTCCTTGGCACACAGCCCCAGGCGCAGAGGTTCATGTTCGAGCTCGGACTGAATGTCATCGGCGGACTTCTCGGCTTCCTGGTCGGGTTGTACTCCTTCAACAAGATCGTGCGCGTGACCGGCCAGATGGAGAGCGTGCCGCTGTTGGACAAGATCGCGGCGGTGCTCGGAGTCGTCATCGGCCTCGGGGTCGCAATGCTGGCGACGGTTCCCTTCGCGAGTCTCGAGGGCATCGGCGTGCCGATTCGCATCGTCGCGGCGCTGCTGGGGGTGTTGCTGGGGGTCGCCTTCACGATGAGCGCGAAGCAGCAGCTCGCCACGGTGTTCCCGTGGCTGAGCCAGTCCGGCCTGGCTCGCAGCTCGAGCCTCGTGCCGCCGGGCTCCAAGCTGCTGGACACCAACATCATCATCGATGGTCGGGTCGCCGACATCTGCCGCACCGGGTTCATCTCCGGGCCGACGTTCATTCCGGGGTTCGTGCTGCAGGAGCTGCAGACGATTGCCGATTCCGCGGTGCCTGTGAAGCGAGCCCGCGGCCGCCGGGGCCTGGAGATCCTGAACCAGCTCAAGACGGAGATCACCCCTCCGGTGACGGTTCTCAACGAGTACGGCGAGGGCGACAGCTCGGACGACGCTGTCGACCTGCGGCTGGTGAAGCTCGCCCAGCGCCTCAACGCCACGGTCGTGACGAACGACTACAGCGTCAACGAGATCGCGAAGCTCCATGAGGTGTCCGTCCTCAACGTCAACGAGCTCAGCAACTCGCTGAAGCCGGTGTTCCTCCCGGGCGAGGAGCTCACCGTGACCGCCGTCAAGGAGGGCAAGGAGCCCGGCCAAGGCGTCGCCTACCTGGACGACGGCACGATGGTCGTCGTCGAGCACGCGTCGCGGCACGTGGGTCAGCTGATACCCGTCGTGGTGACGAGCGTGTTGCAGACCCGCGCCGGGAAGATGATCTTCGCCGATCTGAAGCCCGAGGGGGACGGCAACAGCCGGTGAGCCGTTGCCGTCGCTGCCCGTGGAGTGCCCACTCATGGCCCAGGTGGCCGCGGTCCTGGCGGCAGCGGGCGCCGGCGTCCGGTTTCGCGAGAACCTGACCTCGGCGTCCGCCGCCGACCCCCGCCGGACGATCCCCAAGACGTTCCTGCCCCTGGCCGGTCGGCCGCTGTGGAGCCACGGCGCGCGGACGCTTCAGGACTGCGAGGCCGTCGGGGCCATCGCCATCGTCACACCGCCCGAGTGGGTCGACGAGGTACGGGCGATCAGTCGGCGCCTGGGTCTGAGCAAGGTGGGGCATGTCGTGCCCGGCGGGGCGCGCCGGCAGGACTCGGTGGAGAACGCCTTGCGGGCGCTCGCCGCCGATCCCCCCGAGCTGGTCGCCGTCCACGACGGCGCTCGGCCGTTGGCCTCCGCGGACCTCGTCGCCCGCTGCATCGCATCGGCCCGCGAGCGGGGCAGCGGCGTGGCCGCGCTGCCGGTGACGGACACGCTGAAGCGCGCCGACGCGCAGGGCCAGGTGCAGGGCACCGTGGACCGGCAGAGGCTCTGGGCCATGCAGACGCCCCAGGTCTTCTCGTTCACCGCGCTCCTGGCCGCCCATGAAGCCGCTGCCCGCGACGGCGTCGACGTCACCGATGACGCGGCGCTCATCGAGCGGCTGGGTGAGACCGTCTGGCTCGTGCCCGGCGAAGCCGCCAATCTGAAGATCACCACTCCGGCGGACTTGCGGCTCGCCGAGAGCCTCTGGGCCGCCTCGGGCGGCGCGCCGATGCGCGTCGGCCACGGGTTCGACGCTCACCGGCTGGTACCCGGACGGCCCTGCGTCTTGGGCGGCGTTACGGTTCCGCACGATCGCGGGCCGCTCGGACACTCCGACGGAGACGTGCTGACCCACGCCGTGATGGATGCCGCGCTGGGAGCCCTTGCGCTCGGCGACCTCGGGAGGCACTTCCCCGACTCGGACCCGGCCTATCGGGGCGCCCGTAGCGTGGAACTGGCCGCGCGCGTGGCGGAGTTACTGCGCGAACAGGGCTACCGCGTCGCGAACCTGGACGCCACCCTCGTCGCCCAGGCGCCCAAGATCGCGCCGCACGTGCCCGCGATGCGCGCGGCGCTGGCCGAGGCTTTCGGCTGCGAGATCGAAGCGGTCAGCGTGAAGGGCACGACCACCGAGGGCCTCGGCTTCACCGGCTCCGGGGAGGGCATCGCCGCTCACGCGGTCGTTGTGGTGCAGCCGCTGGGCGGCGGTTGACAGTGGGGTCGCGCGGGCCACGGAGGCCGGCCAACTCGTTCTCGATGAGAAACCGAACCTGCCCGCCGGGCGGGTGAGGTCGCGCGCTGATGCCCTCTGCCTACCTCGATGCCAGCGTGCTGATCCCGGTCGGTCAGGCCGCGCGCTCCGAGCGCGGCGCACAAAGAGCGCGGCGGGCGGGGCGCATCGGGCGTGAGATGACCTGGGTGGCAAGCGACCTTGTGCGCTTGGAGTGCAAGGTGCGCCCGTTGGCTGCGCGAGACGAGGGGTTGCTCAACGGTATTGAGCGGTTCTTCAGGTCGCCGGCACTTGTCTGCCTCTCGTTCCCTCCAGCCACCTTCGATCGCGCCGCCGGCATCCGGGCGCGCCACGGCATCCGCACGCCCGACGCTCTGCACCTCGGCGCGGCCCTGGAGGCCGGTTGCGGTGTCTTCGTCCCGGCCGATCGCCGTTTGGCCGCCTTCGCCGAGATCCCGGTGGCGCTGCTGGCGATGGAGTAGAGGCCCTTACTCGGATGACCGGACGAGCAGGATGGGCACCCCCGCGTGGCGGAGGGTGCGGTCGGCGATGCTGCCGTAGACCCAGCGACCGAGGCCGGAGCGGCCGTGGGTCGACATGACGATCAGGTCGCAGTGGTCGGCGTGCTCGATGATCTCCTCTGCGACATCCCCCCGCCGGACCGTCGTGCTGACCGAAATCCCCTCCGCCGCCAGGCGGCCGCTGACGGCCTCGAGGTACTCCTGAGCCGCAAGGGTGCGCGGGTCCCAAGCCTCGCCGGCGGCGCCGCTCTCGATCGTGGCTTCGAGGCTGGACGGGACGACGGTGAGCAGCTCGACGTGAGCCTCGAAGCGCCGGGCGATCTCGACGGCGTGCGCCAGCGCCTGCTCGGCCAGCTCGGAGTTGTCCAAGGGCACCACGATGGTTGAGTACAAGACGCCACCTCCAGCGGGAGTGTGCGGAACGGCCCGTTCCCCGGTCCGGAGCCGTCCTCCTGCCGCGTCGCGCGAAGGGCTGCCGACCTCGCCCGGGGAACCGCCGGACGGAGTCTTCTCCGGAGGCCGCCCATGCAGCGCGTGTCGCGCGCACAGACGTTCCCCGAGTTCTCCTCTAGGCTCGCCCCGGTCTGCGAAGTGGAGCCCGGCGAGTGGCTGCTCGTCGAGACCTGGGACTGCTTCGGCGGGGAGACCCTGGCCGGCAAGGCGCGCGACCAGGTCACCCCTGGACTAGCTAACCCCGCCACAGGACCCATCGGCCTCCGCGGTCTGGAACCCGGGCAGGTCATCTGTTGCACCATCGCCGACATTGCCGTTGCCTCCCGCGGGTTCGTCGGGTCACGTTTCGTGGACGTCGTGGACGGCTTCGCGGTGTTCAGCGAGTCCATGAAGCTGCCGTTGGCCCCGATGATCGGCGTGATCGGCGTCGCGCCTGCGACCGGTTCGATGAAGACAACGTGGCCGGGATCCCACGGCGGCAACCTGGACACGATCGATGTGAAGCCCGGCGCCCGAGTCCACCTGCGGGCGCAGGTTTCGGGCGGCCTGCTGGGGTTGGGCGATGTGCACGCGTGCCAGGGCGACGGCGAGGTGGCTGGGCAGGGCATCGAGATTCCGGCGGAGGTACTGCTGAAGCTCGATGTGGCGCCCGACCCGCTGCCGATCGACAGCCCGTACGTGATCGTCGACGGGCGGCTGAGCGTCATCGCGTCGGCGCCCACCTTCGAGGAGTGCATCCGGTTCGCTCTTGAGGAGACGATCCGGGTGCTGGAGGCTCGCCTGGGCCTCGACGCCGAGGGTGCCCGGCAGCTGATCAGCCTGGTCGGCGACGTGCGCATCTCACAGATCGTCAACCCTCTGATGACGGCGCGAGTTGTGATGCCGATCCTCTGGTAATCGCGCCGGGGAGTGCGACCATGGTGGGTCTCTGCCTCGCGGCGGTTATCCTGGCGCCGGCCTGTGCGCGCGGACCGGCGCAGGAGGCGGCGACGTGGCGGCACGACCTCGAGGCCACCGAGGGCCTGACATCCGGTTGGGGCCAGCTCTGTGACGACATCCAGGTCACCCTCAACCAGGACGCGGCTTACATTGCGGAAGGCGGCGGATCGGTGCGGCTCTTCGGCGTCAGCCGCGCTGAGGGCGAAGGCAACCGCTACCTGGCCCTGAACGTGCCCGCGCCGGACGTGGACCTGACCGGCGGGATGTTGACCTTCCACGCCTGGACCTCGCTGCCCGAGAGCACGCAGGCGCTCTACGTGCGCGCCTACGACGCGGAGGGGAAGCGGGTCGCGAGCTGGTACAGCTGGAGCGGAGTCCTCGGCGGAACGGCCGGCCATGCCTTCGAGCTGCAGCCCATGCTCTCCCTCGGCGGCCTGGCCTGGGAGGACTGCGACACGCCCGTCGAGGGCCATCCGGTGCGGCGGTTCGAGTTCATCATCGGAACGGGCGCGAAGGGAGTTCCGATCGACTTGTACGTCGACGACCTCCGCGTCGTGCCCGAACGCTACCGGCGCTTCGCTGACATCGCGGAGCCCAAGGCCCGCGTGCCCGAGACGCGTCTCGCCGAGGGCGGCAGACCTTCGGCGCTGGTAGTGCGCCCCTCCGACATCGCTTACGATGCCGCGGTTGCCGCGCTCGTGGAGGGGGTCAAGGCCGCCGGCGGAGTCGAGCTGCCGGTGGAGACTGATGAGCGCGCCCGGCAGGACTTGTCGGCGTTCATCGCGGAGATGCAGCAAACGGATGTCGTGCTGGTCGGCAGCATCCACAGCAATCGTGCGCTGCTGCCCTTCTACAGCCGCTCGGCGTGCCATGCCGACGACGTGTTCCCGGGCCTGGGCGGCTACGAGGTGCGCACGATCCACGACCCCTGGGGCACGGGGCGGAACGCGATCGTGGTCGGGGCGGCGGATCCGGAGGGCGCGACGGCGGGGGTGGCGGCGCTGCTTGGGCGCGTTACCGGAGGCGCGGACCTCACGGTTCGCCGGACGGTTGAGGTGAAGCTGACCGGCGAGGCGGAGCGACGCTGGGGCCGGCAGTTCACCGACGAGCTGGGCGAGGGGTACCTCGAGAAGGTGCGGGCCGAGGCCGAGCGGCGCATCGAGACCGGCGCGCACCAGGGCCTGGGCGGGTACGCCACCTCGCCCGGTGGCGCCTTCGCGCTAACCGGCCGGGACGACTACGCGCGCGCCTTCGTGTGGCTGATACGCCGGTGGAAGGAGCATCACGACGCGCAGCCCGGTACCTACGGCGGCCCGTGGGGCATGGACGCCGACTTCGCGCTCCATAACCTCGTGCCCCAGTGGGACCTGGTGGAGGAATCCCCGGCGCTCACCGATCAGGACCGGCTGGACGTCATGCGGATCCTGTTTGAGTTCGTCGGCTCCGACTGTGCGCCCAAGGCGCAGAGCGTCCTGGGCAACGAGCACGTGCGCTTCAACCACCAGACCTTCCCGGCGCTCGGACTCCTCTTCGCAGGGGAGTATTTCTCCCGCGACTACCAGCTCGCCGAGGGCGCCCGGTGGACGGAGATCGCCGATGCGTGCTTCCGGATGCAGGCCAAGGCCTGGAAGCCCCACGAGGACTGCAACGGCTACCAGTGGTTGACCCTGGGGCACCTGATCCGCTATGCGCTCGCAAAGCCCGACTTCGCGTACTTCGAGAACGGCAACGCGCGGAAGGCCGCGGAGCTGGCGATCCTCTCGAGCGACAACCTGGGCTACTCGGTAACCTACGGGGATACGGGCGCGTATGTGGGTTGGTGGAGCGAGAACCCGATCCTGTCGGCCTGCGCGTGGTACTACGACGACGCCACGTACCGCTGGGCGGCGGCCTTGAAGCGGCGCGTCTCCGGACGCACCAGTCTGGGTGAGTACACGAGCGAGGGCCCGACGGAGCTGCCGGCGAGCCTCGTCGGCGCGCAGCGGTTCGCGCTGGACCCTTACTACCATCGCACGTTCGGTGGGCCTGACGTGCTCCCCCTCGAGGCGACGGTCGACAAGGTCGTGATGCGCAGCGGCTTCGAGCCGACCGATCCGTACCTGCTGCTGGACGGCCTCAGCAACGGCGGGCACCGGCACTACGACGGCAACTCCGTTTCCCGCTGGACCGAGAACGGCCGGATCTGGCTGGCCGATGCGGACTACATCAAGTCGCTGCCCAAGTATCACAACGGCGTGCTGGTGTTGAGAGACGGCTCCTCACAGACCATCCCCGACTTCTGCGAGCAGGAACGCTTCAGTGACCTGGGCCGCGCGGCGCTCTCGACGACGACCCTGCGCAACTACGCCGGGGCCGACTGGCGACGGCATGTCCTGTGGCTCAAGGGGAAGTGCTTCATCATCGCGGATCAACTGATCGCGCGGGAAGCGGGCGCCTACAGCGTGCGGCCGATCTGGCAGACAATCGGCGAGGTCACGCCGATTGACGGCGGCCTCAGCATCACCCAGGACGGCCAACACGCCGCCATCGTCTGCGCGCCGAAGGGCCGTCTCACCGTGACGGACGACCCCGATACCGGCAGGAACTGGTCCGCCTACCCATGGTCCGCCGAGCCCGTCGTGCGGCGCTTGCAGGCCGTCTACAATGTCGATCTCAAGCCCGGCGGGCGCAAGACGATCTTCACCATCCTGCGCGCCTCGGGCGAGGCCGCGCCGCAGGTCAGGGCCGCCTCGCCGGTCGATGGCTTTCTCTACGCGGAGATCGACGGGACCAAGGTGCTGGCGGGCGTTGTCCCGCCGGGCGAGGAGGGGCGGTTGCTGGACCTCGGGCTGCAGGCGGAAGCCTTCATCGCGACCCCCGAGACCCTCGACGTGTTCGGCCTGAAGCGCGCTGTGTACATGGGCCAGGAAGTGTCGGTGGACGCGCCGGTTGACCTGGAGCTCGAGGCCGATCGGATGCAGGCGACCGTGCGCGCCGAGCAGGCCACGACGGCCTACATCCCCTTCATGGGGCAGATGGTGTTGCCCCGGGGCGTTACCCAACAGGACCTGCCGGCCGGAGCCGAAATCGCCACGCAGATGGTCGAGGACATGTTCCGCCAGATCGCGGCGCTTCCCGATCAGCCTGCGCCCGCCCGCCCGGCCCCTGAAGGCCTGCCGACTCTCCGGCGCGTCTTCGATTACCGGGAGACGCCGCCCGCGTACCTGCTGACCGGCAATCGCGGCTCGCGAGAGGCCGTGGACGCCGGGGCGCAACTCACCGGTGACCCCGCGCCTCTTGCACAGAACGTCTTCGGCAACGCGGGCGAGGCAAACCGGGTCGAGAGCCTCCTCGACGGCGATGTGAGTAGCACTGCGGGCGGCGTAATGTGGGATGGCGGGCAGACCGTCACGGCCAACCTGCACCTGGATGCGGCCTACGACGTGTCGTCGGTGGTCGTGAAGGCCTGGCATGCGACCTCGTCCAGCAAGGGGAAGGTCTATCAGGTGCGGTCGATCCGCATCGAGGGCTCGACCGACGGGTTCCGCGACAGCCGACGCCTGCTGGCCGAGACGACCGACCGCGAATCCCATCCGAACTGGGGTGGGGAGCCGCGCGTGCCGCACGCCTACCGGTTCGAGGGGCTGCAGGGCAAGGTACAGGACCTGCGGATCACGCTGGCGCCTCGCCAGGGCGACGAGGTTGAGGGGGAAGCCGACCCGGCGCAGTGCGGCATCTACCTGGCGGAGCTGGAGGTGTGGGGCAACGGCGAGGGTCTCGCGGACAAGCTGCGGTCGGGAGGCAACGACTTCGAGGCGCTGGCCCTCGCCGACCTTGACGCCGACGGCCGGGCCGAGACCATCGCGGGCGGCGCCAACGGGAAGCTCTGCGTGCTCAACGCCGATGGGACGGTCCGCTGGACGCGCGACCTGGGCGCCCCCGTTCACGCTGTAACCGCGGCCCCCCTCGTCGGCGAAGGCCTCGCGGTGATTGCGGGCGGCGATGGCGGGAAGATCGCCGCCTACGCGCCCGATGGCGGCGAGCTGTGGACCTTCACCGCGCCGTACTACAAGCGCGCGGCGCATGTCCGCGTGCTGTTCCCGGCCAGGTTGGCCGAGGGCAGGCCGGCCGTAATCGCGGGCTGCGACAACTGGCGGTACTACGCCCTCGACGCGGCGGGCGCCGAGCTGTGGCACTACGAGAGCGTTCACGGCAGCACGGCAGGCGCGGCGGGGGACGTGGACGGCGACGGTGTCGACGAGGTCGCTTGCGGGACGGAGTACTACTGGTGGCATCTCGTGAACGCGCAGGGGGGCAAGATCTGGAGCTACTCGACGAGCACCGGCCCCACGGCCAATGCCTGCGCCATGGGCGACCTCAACGGCGATGGGAAGCGCGAGGTGCTCTTCGGCGGCGCCGACGCGAACGTGCACGCGATTGGGCCCGACGGCAAGCTGCTCTGGAAGCTCAACACGGGGGATGAGGTGACGGCGCTGGCGTGCGCAGACGCGGACGGCGATGGGGCGGAGGAGGCGCTGGTCGGATCACTCTCGGGGAACGTGTACGCGGTGAAGGGCGACGGCTCGCTCCTCTGGCGGACGGACGTTGGCTCCGCGGTGACGGACCTCTGCGTGACCGGCGGCAGAGTCTGCGCCCTGACCGCGCCAGGGCATGTGTGCGTCCTCGAGGCGCAGACGGGCCAGTGGTCGGCGATCGACGACCTCGGCGCGCCGGGCCTGCGCCTCGTCGCGGGGCGCGAAGGCAGCAACCTCCTCGGGGTCGCGACCGAAGGGGGGAAGCTCGTCGGGCTGGCATGGTAGCCCTTGGGAGGAGGCGGGAAGGGATGATCGCGCTGCAACTGCTGTTGGCTTGCGCGGTGCACGCCGCGCCCCTCGACTTCGCCGGCGCGAGGATCGTCACAGCCCCGGGCGCGGCGGACATGGAGGTCTTCGCGGCCAGGGACCTGTCGCGGTACTTCCGGCTGATCTGCGGGCAGGAGTCGCCGGTGGTGCGCGATCCGGAGGATGCCCCCGCCGTGTTCGTCGGCGTGTCGCCCGACGCGCTCCCGCCTGAGGCCGACGATCAGGCCTTCGCTCTGCGCGTCGTCGCCACCGAACCTCCCCGCCTGCGTATCCTCGGGAAGACCCCCATCGGCGTGCAGTACGGGGTGTACTCGCTGCTGGAGAAGCTCGGGGTCGGCTTCTACCTCGGCGGCGACGCGCTCCCGGTCCGACGCCACGAGCTGCTGATCCCCCCGGACCTCGACGAGACGAACGCGCCGGTCTTTCGCCTTCGCGGCAGCCTGCCCTGGTACAACTTCCTCAACTCGCCGACCACGTGGGACCTGGAGGACTACCAGTTCTTCTTCGACCAGATGGCCAAGATGAAGATGAACTTCGTGGGCTTCCACTCCTACGACCACGAGCCGTTCTGTGCCTACCCCGAGGGCGGTCAGTGGCGCATGGGCCAACCCGCGGCGACCTCGCTGACGTACGGGTGGGGCACGGTGCGACACCTCGCGACGAGGGACTTCGGGTTTGGCACCGGGCAGTGCTTCCCGTACGAGGTGTTCGGCTCGCGGTCGGCGGCGCTGGCGAAGGAGCCGCAGGAACCCTCGCCGGACGGCGCCGTCTTCCCCCACCGAACGCTTCAGGACGACGCGATCATCCGCGCCCAGTGCGTGCTCGCGCAGGGGCTCCAATACGCGACGCAGCGCGGGGTGAAGACATGCGTGGGCTTCGAGCTGGTCGGCGACCCCACGAACCCCGAGCAGCGCCGGATCGAGGAGGCGCGCCTCCGCCACACGCTGGCGACCTACCCGATGGTCGAGTACGTGTGGTTCTGGCAGTCCGAGGGCCTCGGCGGCGGCTCTGAGCCCACCGCCTCCGATTCGCCCCTCGACCTGATCGTGCAGCGGCACCACTCGACCTTCGAGTACCTGGGCAACGAGAACCGCATCGCCGAGGCCGCACGCGTCGCGGCTTGGGCGCAGTGGGCGCACGCCCTCGTTAAGCGCCTGCGGCCGGACCTCAAGGTCGCCGTCAGCGGGTGGGGCGGCGACCGCTGGATGCGCTTCAGCGACTTCTACATCGGCCTGGACAAGCTGCTGCCCGAGGACGTGATCTTCGCCGCGCTCGACAACATCGACCCGAGCTGGGAGCCGAACGTCTCCGCCGCCTACGGGCAGCTGTCGCCCACCCGGGAGAAGTGGCCCATCCCCTGGTGGGAGTCAGACGGCGGCGGCCTGCGCCGCGACCAGTGGGGCCCCCAGTGCAATGTGAAGCCCTTCACCAGCCTCGTCCGCGATGCGCAGGCGAAGGGCTGTCAGGGCATCCTCGGCATCCACTGGCAGACGCGCGGCGTCTAGGAGGTCGCGGCCTACGTCGCCCAGTACGCCTGGAATCCCGAGTTGACCTACGAGCAGTTCTACGACACCTTCGCGCGCAGGTGCTACGGCGACGAGCATGCCGTCGAGATGGCCCAGCTTCACATGCGCCTCGAAGCCCTCGGCCCGCGCTGGACCGGCAGCCGCGGCCAGGTCGAGTGCGGCGGCTTCCAGTGGTTCAGCGACGATGCGCGTCCCAAGGCCGAGAACCTCGCCGCGCTGAGGGAGATCGACGACCGGCTGGCCGCGGTGGAGGCCGACTGTCAAACCGGCCCGGCCCGGCGACACCTTGAGCGGTTGGGGTACCTGCGCGCGACGATCCGCTTCCTCTCCCTGTTCGACGACGCAGCGCTGAAGCTCGCCCCCGGCGGCTCGACCGAGGCGCTCATCACGCAGGCCGAGCAGGCGCAGCAGGCCGGCAACGCCGCCGAGGCGGAGCGCCTCGCGACCCAGGCCATCGAGGAGCTCTCGAAGACGACGCTGGCTGATGCCATGCAAGCCTACCGCAGCCGCCTCACGACCCAGGGCGACTTCGGGAATCTCGCCACCATCAACGTGAAGGCCTACGCCGCCTTCCTCGGGCTCTGGGAGCGCGCGGAGGCGGTGCTCGGCAAGGACGTTCCCCCGCCCGGCCCGCCGCCGGAGACCGGGCCGCCGACCCTCGTGGTGAAGGCACCTGCGTCGGCGCTTCTCGGAGCCGGGCGCTCGCTGGACTCGTTCGCCAAGGTGTCCGCCGCTGCGCCGACGGTGCAGGTGACCCTCCGGACGCGGTGGCGCGATGGCCGATGGCTGCCCTGGCCCCTCAAGCCACTGCGGGACGGCTGCACATACCCCTTCACCGTGATGCTTCCGCCGTCCGCCCTCCTCCCGACGGAGTTCTACGTCGAGGCGGTCGATGAGCAGGGGCGCGCGGCGACAGCCCCGGCCGGAGCACCCGAGAACGTCTTCTCGTTCAGTCGCCTCCCGGACTGGGAGCCCGTGGTCTACGGCCCGGTCCTCTACCGAGGGCAGGCTCTCGCGCCCTGGGGAGAAAGCGCCACGCCCGAGCCTGCGGCGCTCGTATGGACCGTGGTCCAGGCCCAGGCGTACCAGCCGTGCGAAGCGGAGGCCAACGCCGGCGAGGCCGAGGCGACGCTTCCTTGCCGCTATCACTGGGCGGCGTGGGTCTTGCCGGATGAGCTGCTGGGCCTGCCGGAGATCACCGCGCGCTGCGCGGTCTGGCGCCGGGACGCTGCTATCACCTACAGCAACGTCGCCGGCCTCCCGACGCACGGGCCGCCCGTGCGCTTCGCGCGCCCCGACCCTCCCGCTTCTCCCGCGTCTGCCCGGTCCGAAATCGCCGGGCCGTACCTCGCGCGCGTCTCGTGGGACGCCGTGGCCGAAGCGGCGACGTATGAGCTGCACCGCTCGGCGGAGCCCAACTTCACACCCTCCGAGCAGACCCGCATTGCCGAGTGGCCCTGGACGGTCTACGACGATGTCGGGCTCCGCTCGAACACAACGTATGAATGGGCCGTCGTGGCGGTGAACGACGCGGGGATGCGCAGTCCCTTCACGCGCACGCCCGAGCTCTACATCCCCGATCAGCCCCCGGCGGAGCCTCCGACCGGCCTCGTCGCGACGGCCGGCCCCGGCCGCGTCACCCTCGCCTGGCAGCCCTCCCCCGAGCGCGTCTCCGGGTATGCGGTCTTCATGCGCCCGGAGGCCGCGGGCGACTGGCAGCGGATCAGCGGCGACGCGCCGCTGAAGGGCACGAGCTACGTGGTCGGCGGGCTGCCCGACACCGAGCCCCGCCGGTTCGTCGTCGCCGCCATCGACCGCGGCGGCCGCCAGGGTGAGCGGGCCGAGCCCGTGAGCGCCTCCGCCAAGGCCATTCCGGTCGAGCCAGTGCTCTCCATCGCCTTCGACAGCGCCGCGGCTGAGACGGGGCAGCAAGGGACGCTCGGCGGCAAGGCGACCATCCACGACGGAGTCCTCGATACGCGCGAGGGCGGCTGGGTCGCGTTCCCGAAGGAGGAGAACCTGCAGCTCGCGGGGCCGCTGAGCCTCGAGTTCCGGATCAACGTCGACCAGGTGAAGGGCATCCCGGTCATGGTCTCCTTCGGTCACTACGAGGGCCTCGGCTACTGGATGCAGCTGATCGGCGGGAGCGTGCGCTGGTACCTGCCGGTGATGAAGATCCTCGACGCAGGCTCGACGCCCGGCCCGGGCTGGCATCACCTCTGCGGCACCTACGACGGCCGCTTCAGCCGCCTGTACATCGACGGTCAGGCGGTCGGGAGCCGGGACGTGGGGCAGGTCGACCTGGCCCCCTGGCCGGGCGAGTTCCGCATCGGGATCTACTCGGAGACCGACGAGCAGTTCCAGACCCACGCGCAGTTCGACGATGTGAAGGTGTACCAGCGAGCCCTGAGCGCGGAGGAAGTGGCTGCCGCTGCGAGCCGGTAACGGCAACGTCCACCACGAAGACGCGAAGAACGCCAAGCAGCACGAAGACGTCTTCGTGCCCCTTCGTGAGCTTCGCGTCTTCGTGGTAGGTGTTCCCAGGAGGGTCTGCCATGGCATCTCCGGACCTGAGCATCGTCACCGGAGCTTTGAGCTATAGCGGCAAGCACATCGCGCGGAAGCTGCTCGCGGCGGGGCAGCGGGTGAAGACCATCACCGGCCACCCGAACCGGCCCAACCCCTTCGGCGACAAGGTCGAGGTGGCGCCCTTCAGCTTCGAGGATCCCGGCGGCCTCACCGACACGCTTCGGGGCGCGAGCACGCTGTACAACACCTACTGGATCCGCTTCCCGATGAGGGGGATGACCTACGAGCGGGCCGCGGAGAACTCGAAGACGCTGGTCCGCTGCGCCGAGGAAGCCGGGGTCCAGCGCATCGTCCACATCAGCATCGTGCGCCCCTCGAAGGACGCGCCCTACGGCTACTACCGCGGCAAGGCGGAGGTCGAGGCGGCGATCCAGGCCTCCTCGCTCAGCTACGCGATCCTCCGCCCGACGGTGCTCTTCGGCGGCGAGGACATCCTGCTGAACAACATCGCCTGGTCGCTCCGCCGTTTCCCCGTCTTCCCCATCGCGGGTAAGGGCGACTACAAGATCCGCCCCATCAACGTCGACGACCTCGCGCAGCTCGCCGTCGAGCAGGGGCAGCATGCCGAGAACGTGATCCTCGACGCCGTCGGCCCCGAGACCTACACCTTCCGCGAGCTCGCCCGGACCATCGCGCAGACGATCGGCGCGGGGACGCTGTTCATCCCCGTGCCGAGGCTCTTCATGCTCCTCGGTGCGCGCATGATCGGCCTCGCGGTCCGCGACGTACTCCTCACCCGGGACGAGATCAACGGCCTGATGGACGGCCTCATGTCTTCCGACGAGCCCGCCACCGGCACCACGAAGATCAGCGACTGGCTCCAGCAGAACTGGGACCTGGTAGGGACGGTGTATGCGAGTGAGCTGAGGAGGAGGTAGAGGGCAGGCGCGTACACCCGGGAACAGGCCCTCCCAATGCTTGACACTAGGCCAGCGCGGGTATATAACCACTGTCACACAAGCCCGCCCACGTCTTCACGTGGGCTGGAAGCCACCTCTAGGGGTGGCTTCCGCTGTTCTCGGGGAGGGTTGCGCCTTGCGGTGCTGGGTCTACGTTGACGGGTTCAACCTCTACCACGGCCTCAGGAAGCGTCAGGGGTGCTGCTGCAAGTGGCTCGACCTGCTTGAACTCGGCCGGCGCCTCCGGCCCAGGGACACCATCGAGCGGATCAAGTTCTTCACAGCCCTGGTGGAGCGGCGCACCGACGACCCTGACCAGCAGCGAAGACAGCGCCTCTACTGGCGTGCGCTGGACACCCTCGGCCGCGTAGAGCGGATCGAGGGGCGCTTCACTCGCTGGCCCAAGTCCATGCCGCTCTACCAATCGGTTCTGACGCTGGAAGCACGGGAGAAGCAGGGGGAGGACGTCGTCGCCATCAAGCCGCAGATGGTAGAGGTGCTGCGGTCCGAGGAGAAGGGCTCCGACGTGAACCTCGCCACGCACCTCGTCCACGACGCGAACCAGACCGACCCCGCCCGGACCTTCGAGGTGGCCCTCGTCCTCTCCACGGACTCCGATCTCGCCGAGGCGATCCGTCTCGTGACGCGCGAGGTCGGGAAGCCCGTCTACGTCTGCAAGCCCGAGCCGCGAAGCCGGACGGTCGAACTGGCCGGAGTAGCCACCGCCGTCTTCGACCTCAAGACGCGGGACCTGGTCGCGTCCCAGCTTCCCCCGACCCTCACCGATGCACGAGGCGCCTTCAGCAAGCCGCCGCAGTGGTAGCCGCGAGGCACGACCAGGACCAGCAAGGCTGAGGCTGAACGAGAGCCTGGTGGGGACGGTGTACCAGAGTGAGTTGAGGAGGAGGTAGGTGCGCGGAGGTGGCGGCTGGGAGCCCGTCCGCCACTGCCGGCGTGGGAGTTCGCGGCGAAACGGCTACTGGGGTGCTGCAGGCTCAGGACCGCTCTCGCTCAGGCGGGTCTCGAGCGTCTGCTCCAGGGCTGAGATCGCCTTCTCCACGAGGTCGACGGGTTCCCTCTTGCTGGCGTACCCCTTCATCGACCGGACGGCACCCCTCATCCCGTCGAGGCTACGGTCATATAGCATTCCCCACGTGAAGGTGGTCACCAGAATGGCAACCTGGTCGACTACGGCCGCCGCGGCCGCCTCTGCCCCCCTCCGGTTTGCCTCCTCGCTCTGCCTCTGCAGCGTTGCGACCCGCTCGTCGGCCTGTCTCAGCGCCTCAGCAACGCGCCCATCGGCCTCCCTCAACACATCTGCGACCCGCTCGTTGGCCCGTTTCTCAACCTCCGCAACGCGGTCAGTGGCGAGCCGCTGGAAATGCCCCTCCGCTTGCTCTGTCCGCCTCGTGAGCGACGCGATCTCGTCCTGGAGCCGCGCCACTCTGGCGTCATGCTGCTCGGCGAGGTCGGCGGCGTGCTTCTCAGCAGCCTCGCACCTGCTCCGGAACACCTTGTTGCACGCTGCCCATAGCAGGCTACTCCAGACAACCATGATCCCTGCGGCCGCCAGGGCGCCCTGCATCTCCTGACTCATGGTGCCTGCTGCTCCTTCCCGCACGCCGAGCCAAGGGATGCCCCCTTGGGCTCCTTTGGGCTGGCGTGATCTGGGTCCCGTACCCCTACCCAAAGAAGATCGGCCTTCGGCTCAGCCGCCGCGGGATGGGCAGCGGGAGCCAGGGGACGTTGCCGGTGCGGTCGCGGATGAGGGTGATCAGGTCGGCGGCGGTGAGCTTGCGCTTGTCGTCCTGCTCCTCGCGGCAGCGGACGGTGAGCTCGCCGTCGAGGGTCTCGCGCTGGCCGACGACGAGGGTGTAGGGCGCCCACTCGACCTCGGCGTCGCGGACCTTGCGCCCGACCGATTCCTGGCGGTCGTCCACGTCGGCGCGGATGCGGTTCTCGGTGAAGAGATCCGCGAACTCCTCGGCGAGGGGGATCCAGTCCTCCTTCACCGGGACGACGCGCACCTGGGTCGGCGAGAGCCAGAGCGGGAAGCAGGGCGGGTTGCCGCGATCCTGATCGACGGCGATGTTCTCCAGCAGCGTGCACATGGTCCGCTCGATGCTGCCGAAGCTCGAGGCGTGCAGGATGACCGGGCAGGGCTTGAAGTGGCCGTCCGAATCGGTGAAGCCGATGTCGAAGCGCGGGCCATCCTTCACGTCCCACTGCACGGTGGAAACCTGGATGTTCTGCAGGTCGCGGGTGATGCTCTGGAACTCGTTCTTCATCGCGTAGTAGTGGGTCATCTCGGGCATCAGCTTGAAGAACGCGGGCACCTGCAGCTCGACCCCGAGCCCGATCAGCCAGTCCCGGTGCTGCTCGAAGAACGCGGTGGTGCCCTCCCAGCCGAGCACCCAGCGGTTGCGGGCGATCACGTCGTTCATCAGTTGCCCGAAGCGCAGGGTCAGGATGCGGAACTCCTCCTGGGCCTGCTCGTCATTCGCGCACGCGGCGTGCATGTCGGTCATCAGGAAGTTCCGCACCCGCCGCAGGCCGCTGACCTCGCCCTCCTGCTCGTTGCGGAAGCAGCTGGCCTCCTCGTAGAGCTTCAGCGGCGACTGATGCACGCTGAAGCGCACCTTCTGCATGAAGGGGAAGCCCAGCGGGTCGCTGGCGTAGCGGAGGTAACAGATGCCGCGCCCGCCGTCGACCTTGTAGTCGCGCTCGTGAAACTCGCCCATCAGCTCCCCGACGACGTTGTTGTCGCCGCGGATCACGAGCGGGTTGCGCATCTCCTGCGCGCCCCACTCGAGGGCCAGTCCCCGGGCGTACTCCAGCAGCAGCCGCAGCATCAGCACGCCCTTGGGGTACCACTTGTAGTGGCCCTTCTCGGAGACCTCGCAGTAGTCGATCAGCTCGTGCTGGCGCATGATGTGGATGTGCGCCGGCTCGCCTCCGCCCGCTTCGCCGCGCCCGAACTCATTCCCCACGAAGTGCCTCAGCAGCGTGTAGACGGGCTCGGGCCGCCCGAACACCTCACACGCGGAGAACGTCTCCGGCGTGATGTCGTGGACCTGGCCCTGCACATCGACGACGAGGTACCGCTCGAACTTGTCCTTGGCCGGAGCGACCTCCGCCTTCGCCTTGCCGGTCGCCACCGCATCGGCGGTCAGGTGCGCGCTCCACTCGGAGAGCGGGTGTCCCTTGGCCTTCAGTTCGAAGCCCTTGTACCAGCCGAAGGGCGAGCGGTAGACGGTCAGGCCCGTCTCATCGAGCTTCTGGTGCGCGCCGCGCAGGATCGACAGCGCCGTACCCGCCGGCCCGGGTTCGGAGACCAGGTGCACGTACGGGTAGAGCACCACGCTCGTGACCGAGAGCATCTTGCTGCGGTCGAGCACGTGCTGCGCGAGCGTCGAGGCGAGGGCGTCGGGCGACTCGCTCGCGTCGGCCTTCTCGACCCCCACATAGAACACGAGGCACTCCTCCTCGATGGTGCGCTCGTGCTCGGGAGCGGCCTCGGGGTTCTCGAGGGCCTTATCGGTGGTGAACCAGCGGAACGAGTCGGTATGGATGCCGAGAACTTGCATGGTGACCTGCCTGGGCCGTGGTCGGTCGGGTCCCCGGACCCGACGCCGTTCATCCGTCGAGGGGGACCTTACCGCTTCCGGGGCGGCGCGTCAAGCGGGGAACGCGGGACGGGTTGCGGCCACGGCGCGAAGGGGTCTTGGGGGTCGAAACCGGAGACAGGCGCCGATCTCCGCCAGACGTTGGCAGAGAGAGGCGCCTGTCCCCGGTCTCAGCCCGATCTCGTCTCGCCCACGCTCAGTACACTTGCCGCACCCGCACGTACCAGCCCGTCCAGTTGGGCGCGTAGGCGTACACGCAGAAGTAGTGCACGCCCGTGTACCCCGCGGTGAAGCGGATCTTGTCGGTCTCCCCCGCATCGCGCGTGGACTTCCAGAGGTAGTTGCTGGGCGAGCACCACGGCTTGTCGGTGCCGCGGGGGCGGCTCGTGCCGACGTAGAGGTCGGGGT